>Ga0164313_10003584_pt1 | contig 13807 bp, 12 predicted proteins | sample GuaBasSedimGuay4_FD_113735 | JGI IMG/M metagenome (GOLD analysis project Ga0164313, IMG submission 113735) | Subseafloor sediment microbial communities from Guaymas Basin, Gulf of California, Mexico - Guay4, Core 4569-4, 0-3 cm | ecosystem: Environmental > Aquatic > Marine > Hydrothermal vents... | reverse complement strand
TCCCCGGCTTACGGAATTACTGGTCAGCTTGCGCAGTAATGGCAGGTTTCAGCCAAGGGGGGGGCGTCGGTATGATCCTCGCCGAATGGATGATTCATGGTGAGCCTTCGCGCGATGTGTTCGCGATGGATGTAGCCCGCTTTGGTGATTATTGCAGCAAGTCCTATACGCGTATAAAGGTCACAGAAAATTATCAACGCCGATTCTCGGTCTCGTATCCTAACGAAGAGTTGCCCGCGGGCCGCCCCTTTCATACTACACCAGCCTATGGTATCTGGCAGCAGCAAAACGCGGTTTTTGGATCCGCATATGGCATGGAGCACGTCAATTATTTCGCCCCAAAAGGCGAGCAGCCTTATGAGATTCCGAGCCTACGACGTTCCAATGCCTTTGCTACGGTTGCGCAAGAGTGTCGTGCTGTACGAACCGGGGTAGGTATCAACGAGATCCATAATTTCAGCAAATTTCTGGTGAGTGGTCCTGGTGCTCGAACGTATCTTGATCGGGTGATGGCCGGGCGACTGCCCAACCTCGGGGGCATTAGCCTGTGCCCGATGCTGAGTGAGAAGGGCCGAATCGTCGGTGATTTTACCGTCTCCATGTTGGCTGAAAATCGCTACCAGCTCACTGCGTCTTATGCGTCCCAGGCGTTTCACCAAAGATGGCTGGAAAGCCATCTACCTGATAAGGGTGTACAACTTGAGAATATTTCCCAGGCGCGCCTGGGATTTCAGATAGCCGGTCCCAAAGCACGCGAGGTCTTGCAGTCGATAACCCGGCAAGATGTGTCACACGCAGCCTTTAAGTTCATGACGCTAAAGCACCTGCAACTCGGGCCAGTGGACGCCATGGTTCAGCGTGTTTCATATACGGGTGACCTGGGCTATGAGATTTACGTATCGGCGAATCAGCAAATCGCGCTGTACACGCTGCTGCGAGAGGCGGGTGAGCCCTTTGCTATGCGGCCTTTTGGTATGCGCGCGATGATGAGCTTGCGCCTGGAGAAATCGTTCGGTTCGTGGATGCGTGAATTCAAACCTGATTACACCCCGCTTGAAACCGGCCTGGACCGTTTTGTGGCCTACAAAAAACCAGTTGATTTCATCGGCAAAGCAGCTGCGCTTGCTGAGCTTGAGCAGGGCACGTCGCGCAAGCTCTGCAGTTTTATCGTGGATGTGGATGATGCAGATGCCGTGGCCGACGAACCGATCTGGCTAGGTGACAAGGTCGTTGGTTTTGTCACTTCCGGTGGTTACGCACATTATGTCGAAAAAAGCGTGGCCTTTGGCTTCCTGCCGGTAGAAGAAATTGAGCCGGATAAAGTTGTTGAAATCGAAATACTGGGTCAACGCCGTGCTGCAATCTTGTTTACACAAACGTTATTTGATCCTGAGTTTTCACGCATGAAGAGCTAAGAATAATGACTGGCAAAATAAATATATTTAGTGACCCGCGAATACCATCTTATATCAATTTTGATGCCGGCGCGGGACCGTTGAAAAACCCCGTACCCGCTGACACTATCAGCAAAGTTCGAGATTATCGTCATAATCGTTTGAAAAATCAGGTTATAAAGCATGATTGTTCCGCCATCCTTTTGTATGATCCGCTGAATATCCGCTACGCCACCGATTGTTCGGACATGCAGCTCTGGACAATGCACAATGCCGCACGCTACGTGCTGCTATTCGTCGACGGCCCGACCATTAGTTTTGAATACGAGCAGGCCATGCACCTTGCTGAAGGCCTTGATCGGGTCGACGAAGTTCGCCCGGCAACGACCTGGTTTTATTTTTCATCCGGGCCGAGAACCGAAGAGAAAGCAGCGCTCTGGGCGGATGAAATTGCGGATCTTATGAGCCAGCACGGGGCTGGAAACCTCCGCCTGGCGATCGATAAAATTGAACCACTGGGGGTGGGCTTACTGCGCCAACGCGGAATTGAAATTGTCGAAGGCCAACAAATCACCGAGCAGGCCCGGCGGAGAAAATCAGCTGAAGAAATGATTTTGATGGGCTGGACAATCAAAGTCTGCGAGTCGGGTATGTGGCGAATTCGGGAAAATTCAGTCGCCGGAAAAACCGAGAACGAAATATGGGCTGAACTACACTACGAGAACATTCGCAATGGCGGGGAATGGATCGAAACCCGATTGCTGGCCATTGGTGAGCGCACCAACCCCTGGTTCCAGGAGTGCTCGGACCATGTTGGCAAACCGGGAGACCTGTTATCTTTTGATACTGATCTTATTGGCCCATACGGTTACTGCGCCGATTTGTCGCGTTCATGGACGATTGGCCTGATGCCCCCGACCGACGAGCAAAAGCGACTGTATGAACACGCACTAAAACAGGTAATGCACAATACTGAAATCATTCAACCGGGCATGACTTACCATGAGTTCAATGACAAATCCTGGCGCATGCCCGAAGAATACTGGGCCAATCGATACGGGGTTGCTGTGCATGGCGTAGGGCTGTGCGATGAATATCCAGCCGTTCCTACCCATGTTGACATGGATCGGGGAGAGGGTTATGAAGGCGAGTTTCAGCCAGGAGATGTACTCTGTGTAGAAAGCTGTACCGGCCAGGAAGGGGGCCGTGAATGCGTCAAGCTGGAAATTCAGGTGATGGTGACCGAAAACGGTGTGGAACGCCTGGATGAATTTCCGTTTGAAGACTGGGTGTAGTAGATAAAGACTTCTTCGCGTATATCACCACTGCTCCTGTTCACAATATCGAAAAGCATTATTACGTGATAAAACACATGCGGGCCTTTTCCCCTGTTACCAGCAGGTGGGGGCTTCTGTACAGGCCTATTTTCAGTGAGCCCATTTATTTTTGCTGTAGTGAACAGCACCCATTCTTCTCCGAAGATGGCCAGAATATAAGCAAAGATAAACTTGCCTTAATGCCTGCCATGATTAGCTTATTTCGCCCCCTTCTTCCGTGAAGGGAAAATCGACGAAATACTATAGTGCATTAAAATAATGCTAACAGCCAACTATCCTGGCAAATACACCCAAGCTGTTAATTTTTTCTACCAGGTTGGCGGCTTTAATCTCTTTCGTGCAGTAGTCGACTTTTAATATCGCGGGCTTCTCTCTTGTGAAGCTTGCATCGGAAACGCCGGTCGTTTTCTTCAAGAACTGAATAAGCCTCATCTTGTCCAATTCATTTGAACCATTTTTAACCCAAATAATAGCCATGCATGATTTAGCTACATTTGAATCACTTTCATTAGCGTCAAGTCTATCCAATCTAGTTGTTTGCTGGATTCCCATATCTTTTCCCTCTCTTTGTAACACGGCGTAATTACCGTGTTACCAATACTGAAGGGTAGGTGATTTGAATGATGTGAGAAAAAGCACACAATTTTGATAAATCTGGAATGACGCTTATATCAGCACCGGGCTAACTCACTTCATCTTAGCAATGTAAATGCATCATTCTGATTTACGAGCCAGAGATTCTCTAAAGATTATGTAAATCCCGCTTGCAAATATGACTGTTGCGCCGATCCAGGTATAAATATCAAACGTATCGCCGAAGAAAAATGCACCTATTAAAGCGGCCCAGATCAGGCGCATGAAGTCGATAGACATGACCGCTGTGGTTTCGGCAAGTGATAAGGCATGGGTCATACCGAGGTGGCCGAGGGTCGCCAGGATACCCATCAAACCCAGCAGCATGAATTGCTCCAGGCTTGGCCATTGCCAATACATCAGCGCCGCTGGCAGGGACAGAACAGTCAGCAGAATTGACATCCATGCCACAATGCTGGTGGTGGAATCGGTCCGAGTGAGTAACTTGACCAAGGTTACCGACAGGCCCCAGAAGACACATGAAACCAGAATCAGTAACATATAAGGGTTATAGTTATCGGTGTTAGGCTGAAGTACTATAATGACACCGATAAATCCTCCAAATATGGCAAACCAGCGATGCCGTTTCATTTTCTCCCCGAGCATTAAATAGGCGACAAGCGCGGTAAAAATGGCGGCGGTAAAACTCAGTGCGGTCGCTTCTGCAGTCGGCACTTTGGACAGGCCATAAAACCAGGTCAGCATGGCAAAAATACCCGAAACACTTCTTATCATCATGAGTCGAGGGTGACGGGTTCGCAAGCCGGACCACCCCGCTTTAAATACCAGGGGAAGAATGGCGATCAGGCCGAACAAGTTACGATAAAAGGCGATTACAAACGGGTGCAAGTCATCGCCCAGGTATCGGACCAGACCGTGCATACAGGCGAGCACAATCGTGGCCATGACCATGTAAATCAGACCTTTGCTCGCGTCAGGAATTTCTATTCTCATGCTTAAGTTGGAATCCTCGTATGATCCATCAAATATATTCCGATAAAATTGTTAAGGAGTATAGGATACCAGCACAATTGAGGTCTCAATAAATCGCATCAGCCTACGCCCCTATTGAAGCTGGGTTATAATTCAAAAACTTTTATCGGGTATCAGGCGTTGATAACTTGGCGAGAACAAGACACATGAAGATCCCTCAATCCCAGTGCACGCTGCTATTCATTTATCATGCACCTTCTCCCAATACCAAAGCCTTGAGCGCGGCGGTGCTTCGTGGCGCACTTCAGCATGCCGATGCGACACTGGAGGTGAAATGTATTTCGCCGTTTGATGTAAAGGCCGACGACGTGTTAAACGCTCGGGGTGTCATTTTGGGCACCACCGAAAACTTTGCTTACATGGCTGGGGCTACAAAAGACTTCTTTGATCGTTGTTACTATGAATTACTCGGCAAAACCGATGCACTACCCTACGCTGTGTATATCCGTGCAGGTCTGGATGGTACCGGCGCCACGGTAGCAATAAGCCGCATTTGCAAAGGCCTTAAATGGAAACAGGTGCAGGCGCCGCTGGTATTACAAGGCAAGTATCAAAGCAGCTTCGAGCAGGAGTGTGAGACGCTCGGTGCGGCAATCGCCGCAGGTCTGAGTACGGGGATATTTTAAACGCGAGCTTTTATAATGAGACGGATTATTTTATCAAATCGAACAGGTTTTCTACTTCATCACCTCCTATTCCGTTTAGAAAAGATGAGAAATCACCCGTGCCTAATATTTGTTTTGCAGAATGCACAATCGCAGCGTGGGTAACGCGCGCCATTGCCGAGCCGAGTGAGATTCGGGCGACGCCAATTTCGGCATAATCCGCAACGGTGTATTTCACAAATTGCCCTGCTGCGAGGGCATTTACGGGAGCGCTGACCGAGTGACATATGCGAGCCAGGTCATCCATCGAAGGTGGTAAGGGTACGTACAACACGTCGGCGCCCACCGCTTCGAAGGCCTGAATACGTCGAATGGCTTCATCGGTATCGTACTGGCCATTCATCACACCATCGGCTCGAGCGGTAAGCACAAAATCTTGATCAAGCGTGCGTGCTGCATCGACCGCAGCACTGATACGTTCTACTGCAAAATCAAAATCATACGGCATTGTGTTGGGCAGCGCAGTATCCTCGATACAGCACCCAGCTATCCCGGCTTTGCCCGCCATATGAATCGTTTCAGCGACATCAACTGGTGAGTGGCCATAACCGTTTTCAAGATCTGCACTTAGGGGTAAGTGAGTTGCGCCAGCTAGTTCATGTGCGTGTTCAAGTGATTGGGCACGCGAAATGCCCCCCATATCTTTAACACCAAGCGTGAATGCATGACCGGCCGAGGTGGTCGCAAGGGCTTGAGCGCCCAGGGCGGCAAATAATTTAGCCGAGCCGGAATCCCAAACGTTTGCCAGCACAAATGGCGCACCGGGCTTATGTAATTCGCGAAATGATGGAGTGCGGGTGGTTGAAGATAGCATTTGTGGATTAATCAGTCTCCAGGTTTAATTCAAGGTGTTTATTTTTGCCTCTAAACAGACGTTGAACATAAGGTTCAAAAAACTCGAGTGGTTTTGTGTCGTAGTCCGGATCGAAAGCATTCTGGTCGTAGTGACGACAAAAATACACGCAATCGTCATACCAGGGGTGATCCTTAAAGCGATTCCGGACATTACGATCTCCACCCAGGTGGTGATTGTAATAATACCCCTGGAAGGTGGCGTGATTCGCCACGATCCAGTGAATTCGCTCGGAGACATAGGGTTTGAGAATGGCGGCGGCTAATTCACCGTGATTGTAAGGCGAGATAATATCGCCGATATCGTGCAACAGCGCGGCCACGATCATCTCATCATCTGCACCATCATTATACGCCCGGGTGGCTGATTGGAGGCTGTGCTGGTAGCGATTAATGCGATATCCGCCCCAATCCACATCCAGCAATTTCAGGTGGGTGAGTACACGGTCAACCAAATCCACGTTGATTTTCTCTTCGAGTTCCATGATTAGATCGAATTCTTCTTTGCGGCCATCTTCCATGCGTGTCCAGTCTACGTATTTCATAAGCTCGCCTCGAAAGTGTATCACCATTATATAACGAGTTGAGCTTGACCACTACGGCCGCCTAACGTTAATTCCTGGCAGCATCGTGCGTAGGGTGGTGGCGCTTTTATGGTATCGTGCGTCGTTAAAATGCAAATCAGTATGCGCGGGAAGCGGTAAATTTCCTCAAACTTAGTGTGCAATTATTTGGTGGATGCTATGCCACTATTTCTAAAGCCATAACCTCAGGGGATTAGTGCGATGACAGAACACAATGCTTACCTTGGTGATCAGGAGAAAATTAAGTCCTGGTTTGCACAGAAACCGGATACGGAAACGGTTGCGGGCTTCGTTCCCGTACCGGGAATTCACAAGCTTGACATGCATTTTGATATAGACAAATTGCGCGAGGCCCTCAAGGCCGTGACGCAAATTACCGATTTTGATGGCAACTACCTTGAGCAGGGCTTTGGTGGAATTTCCCTGACTCGCAGGCCGGGGAGTACCGAATTCAGTGATAACGATGCATCCGGTCGGTATTGGTTACGCCCCGATGATCGTTACATAGAGGAGCCGCGCGAGGAACTGGTTGATGAGGCTGCATTTAGCGAATTCGTATCCGACTATGCGGGAACGTATTTCGAATATGTACACGCTGAATTGTCCAGGCTTACGAAAATAGGCCGTATGCGCGTCCTTTCCAAAGGCTTGTACAATTGTAATTCATGGCATCGAGATCCGGAGCCGAGGTTGCATATCCCGATCATTTCGAACCCGGGTTCCGTGTTTGTGGTTAATAACCACTGTACACATTTGCCGGCGGACGGTTCGGTTTATTTCACCGATACGCGTGGTTATCACACGGCATTTAACGGCGGTTTGCATCAGCGCGTGCATATCGTGGCTGCGATGCCGCTGTAGGTCTCTACGGATGCTCCCGCCCACAACAGGCTCGCCGGTAGATTTTGTACTGGATTTGAGCTATTCAGATATTCCCGAAGCAACCCGGCAGTTTGCCCGGCGTTGCCTGCTAGACTTAATTGGCGTGGCTGCCGCCGGTTCCAGCACGCCAATGTCCATTGCCATCCGCAAGCATGCTGTTGAGCAGCTGGCGGCCGGCGGCAATGGAGTTAGTATGTTATTTGACTCACGCCCGGTCAGTGCTATGGGAGCCGCGTTGGCGGGTGGTATGACCATCGATTCGATGGATGCGCATGATGGTCACAAGCTGACCAAGGGTCATGTCGGTTGTGGGGTATTACCTGGATTGCTGTCTTTCACGCAGGCCGAAGCACGCTTCGACGATCGAGAGTTCCTAACTGCACTAGTGATCGGATACGAGTTAGGCACCCGCGCAGGCATCGCCTTGCACGCGACGGTAGACGATTATCATACTTCCGGGGCCTGGGTCAGCATCGCGGTGGCAGCGCTCGGCGCGCGCGCCCTGGGGTTAAGCCCGCAGCAAACACGCGAAGCGATGGGAATCGCAGAATATCATGGGCCGCGCAGCCAGATGATGCGCGTCATCGATTCCCCAACCATGCTCAAAGATGGCTCCGGTTGGGGTGCAATGGCGGGGGTATCCGCGGCGTACCTGGCTGCGGACGGGTTCACCGGAGCGCCGGCTATCACGGTTGAAGATGAGCAGGTCGTCTCTTTGTGGTCAGATCTGGGCGAGCGTTGGCGAATACACGAACAATATTTTAAACCCTATCCCGTTTGTCGATGGGCTCAGCCCTCAGTCGAAGCGGCACTGGCCCTTTGCCGGGCACACTCGATAGTCTCAAACGACATTGATCGCATCGAAGTTGCGACGTTTCACGAAGCGAAGCGGCTTAGCACACCCTTGCCTGAAAATACCGAGCAGGCACAATATAGCCTGCCATTCGCGACCGCAGCGGCGATTGTGTATGGTGATCTAGGCCCTGAACAGGTATCTGAGCAGGCCTTACAACATCCTGAAGTAAGGCGTGTCAGTTCGTCCATGGTAATCATGGAAGAGGATCAGTTTAACCACGAATTTCCGGCGCGGCGTCTCGCCAGGGCAACACTGCTCACTAAAGACGGGCAGCGCTACCAATCTGAGGTCACCGAAGCGCGCGGGGATCCCGAAGCACCGCTTGATAACGATGAAATCGTGCGTAAATTCCATCACTTCGCCGATCCCTCATTAGGCGTCGGGCGTGCAAATCAGATCGAAGCCCAGGTGCAGAAACTCGGATCAGGTGAAAGCTTAAAAGCGCTGATAGACAATATTACTTCGAATATTTGATAATCACAGGATTCAAGCGCTGGTTCTCGCCACACCAATAAAGTCGTTCAAACCAATTTGATAAAGGAGTAAACCCGGTGAAAGAGGGAAAGGTGTCGGAGGGATTAGGGAAAGGTGCCGTAGAGGGAAAGGTGCAGGGAAAGGTGCCGGAGGGATTAATATTAAATCACTCCGGCACCTTGATTCAGGCACCTTGATTCGCCTTGATTAGGCACCTTGATTTAGGCACCTTGATTTAGCACCTTGATTTAAAAGAACAGTTCACCATTGACGGAAAGCAGTATTCCAAAGTCAGTTCTAAGATGCTTCTGATCAGGAAGCGAAATTCTGGTGAAAAGCTTCTTCTCAACATGACCTTTCCCCCTTTTCCAATCGAGCATCGGCATAAATGTATTGACAATGTACATACATAGCGGGATTATTGGGTATGCGAAAAATCACCTGGAGTGCTGCAAAAAACACTGTATTGAGAAAACAGCGAAAAATCTCCTTTGAGCAACTGCTCCAGGCAATTGAAAGTGGTGGATTGGTAGCTGACCAGAAAAATCCTGCTCGACCGGACCAGCGACGATTGGTAGTCTATTGTTCTGACTATATCTGGATAGCCCCATACGTGATAGAGACTGATGGCACAATATTTTTGAAAACTGCCTATCCCAGCCGTAAATTATTTAAGAGGTATTGTGATGAAAAAGAAACCGACACATAGACGCTTCCAACCGCTGGATGAGGAAGAAAAATCGTTAATGATGTCCGATGATGAAGAGGGTTGGATAGATAGCGATTTGCATTCAAACCAGGAGTGGAAACAACTGGCTACAGCTACCTTGAACAAAGGGGAACGTATCAGCATTCGTATAAACTCCAGTGATCTAAATGCGATCAAACAGAAAGCCGTGGACCTGGGAATGCCTTATCAGACTCTCATTGGCTCTGCCTTGCACGGCATTGCCGTGGGTGACATTGATTTGGTACTGACACAGAAGGGCCGAGGTTAGCCCGGAGAGCATCGCGTAGTACGAGGATTCCCGGGACAGTATATTTCGGTTTTAGCTGCGAAGGGCAAAGTAGAGTGCCGGCTTCAACCGCTTGCAGGGGCTACTGGCCGACAGAAGTGAGGTTTGCCATAGTTGCGCTACGTTTCGTAGCGGCTGAGAGGCGGCCTAAAGTCCACACCAGGGAGGTGACCATAACTGTCATGCTGCCGCAAACGCCTTGTCAATGATCTCAAGAGCCAGGTCGATCTCTGCCTTGCTTATTGTCAGGGGCGGGGCGATACGCCAAACGGATAAAGGCCCACCTACCCGGTTGATATTGAGGCCAAGTTCAAAACAGCGTTCACTTACGCTGTTCATGCGTTCTTTATCCGGGATTCGTGTTTCACGATCCTCGACGATCTCAACACCGATGAGTAAGCCCCGCCCTCGAATATCACCAATCGCTTCGTGGCGTTGTTGAAGACCTCTCAAGCCGGACATGAGATATTGACCCATTTCATCTGCTCTGGCCGCCAGTTGATCTGCGACCAGCGTACGTACAACGGCCAGCCCAACCTCGACGGTCAGTGGGTCAGAAGCATGCGAGGTATAATGCGAAAACCCCTTGGCATGTGTAGTCTCCGCGATCTGTGGGCTGGTGACGGTTGCCGCTAGAGGAATGCCGGCACCCAGTGTTTTTGACAGGGAGAGAATGTCCGGAACCACCTTCTCGATTTCAAAGGCAAAGTGAGCGCCGACCCGGCCTAGCCCTGTTTGCGCCTCATCGAAAATAAGTAATATTGAGCGTTCATCGCACCAGGTTCGCAATTTTTTCAGATACCCCTCAGGCGGAACGATAATACCCCCAGCACTCTGAATAGGCTCTACTATGACCGCCGCGATCGATCCAACGGACACTGATTCGAGGTAGTCGAAGCTAAAGTCCAGGCAGGCGAGGTTACAATTTGATTTACAGTGAGCAATGGGGCAGCGATAGCAGTTGGGGGCGGGAATCGCCAGGGTTCCCGGCATGCTTGGGCCATAACCTTTGCGCCCATGCGCATAGGTATTTGAGGCCGCTCCATAGGTTGTGCCGTGCCAGGAGCCCGTCATGCCCACAATTTCAAAGCGATCAGTATATAGTTTAGCCAGGCGGATGGCCGCTTCATTCGATTCTGCGCCGGTATTGAGAAACAGAACTTTGCCAAGTTCCTCAGGAAGCAAGTCGCAGAGTTCCTTGCCAAGATGGGCGATGGCGGGAGAGAGCATGGTGCTGTCGAGATGAATGACCGTTTCCTCCGCGCGCTTCATTGCATCCAGGATGGCTGGATGATTGTGCCCCAGCGTCGCGCACATCTGGCCGGATGAGAAATCAATAATGGCTCGATTTTCTGATGTGTAGATATAGGATCCCGATGCGTGGCTAATAAATTCACGCACAAAATCACGGCCATAGTGAAGCAGGTGTTTATCCACCAGCTCCCAGAGGTCTTGTGTGCTATTTGATGGTTCAGAGTCGCAAGCGGAACTTGTGGATGTTTCCGCGTTTTTGTTATTATTAGTCATGAGTTTGTTCCTGTAATTTATACAACGTTGGCATTGCACTTGATGAATAGTTATCGACGTCCTTCTCTAAAAGCTGTTTCAACTTTCGAAGCCGCCGCACGGCACGAAAGTTTTAAGGGGGCGGCTGAAGAACTTTTCCTGACGCCCTCGGCAATTAGTCATCAGGTTCGCCAACTTGAAGAACATCTTGGCGTGAACCTGTTTCACCGGCTTAGTGGTGGCCTTGCTATTACGGATGCGGGGGCGGCCTACCTTAAAATGCTGAGCCCGGCCTTTGCCGGTATTGATGATGCGACCCGGCAGGTCATGGAACTGGAGTATTCTGATCAATTGACGATCAGAACACCCCCGGGCTTCGCAAAAAGATGGCTTCTGGATCGATTGCCTAATTTTCTTCAGGCCTACCCGGATATCGATGTAAAAGTGATTGCGACGTCTGAGGTAATCGATTTTCGTAAAAAAAATATCGACATAGGCATCTATTATGGACGTTCCATCTGGCTGGGCCATGTCGTTCGTCCCTTGCTCTCTGAGCGTGTGTTGCCCATGTGTAGCCCGGACTTTAAAAAGCAGGCGGGCAAACTTCAAAGCCCCGCTGATTTGCTCAATTACACCCTGGTTCATACTGAGCGAAACCTGGTAACCTGGAAGATGTGGTTTGCGGATCGTGATATATCCGCTCTGGATGATTTGCGAGGTGTGTGCCTTGATCCTTCTGAACTGGCGATCGATGCGGCGGTGCGCAATATTGGCATCGTTCTTGAAAGTGATATGCTGGCGGCACAGGAACTTGAAAAGGGAACGCTGGTTCCCGCTATTGAAAATAGCGAGAGCGAAATCGTTTCGTACTATCTGGTTTATCCCGAAGAGCACGAAGGCCTCCCGAAAGTCACAGCATTCGGCGAATGGATCATCAAGCTTGCAAACGCCGGTCTTGTTGAATAACAGATTATTTCCCATGTGTTTTATGTGTTCAAGAGTCATTCGAAATTAGTGTTTTTAAAGCTCAGTGTGTTGAAACTCCATCAAGGCTATATAATGTCATGAATGTTGACGGACACCCGCGAGCCTATCAAGCGCGTAAAATTTGACGAGCAGGTGAGCAAAATTGATGCGCAATTACGACTTAATAAAACTCACCTGGTAGATGATGTATTTGCATTTGCCTTTAGGCCGGGTCATGAGCGATCCTTTGAGACAGATAACGGACAGGCTATTTTCTGTCTATATTGAAAGAGTACTAGAATGAACAGCCAAAAAATGGAAAGAAATAGCGCCAACTTTGTTCCCTTAACCCCCGTCAGTTTCTTGCGCCGGGCGGCCACAGTTTATCCTGATAAACCGGCTGTAATTGATGGGCAACGTAGTTACAGTTACCGGGAGTTCCATGAACGCTGCTGCCGGCTTGCCTCGGCACTTTCCAGGCGTGGTATTGGTCAGGGAGATACGGTGGCGATTATGGCACCCAATATTCCGGCCATGCTGGAGGCGCACTATGGTGTGTTAATGTTGGGGGCGATCTTAAACCCGCTAAATATTCGTCTTGACGCCAAAGCAATCGCCTTTATTCTGCAACATGGCGAGGCCAAAGCCCTGATAAGCGATCGTGAGTTCGCTCCCATTGTCACAAAAGCGCTGGCCGAACTTAACACCGCGCCGTTGGTGATCAATGTCGATGACGATGTGGAAAACTACGACCTGGATAGTAACGATATTCCCGGTGATATCGAATATGAAGACTTGCTGCTCGAGGGGGAGGCCTATTTTGACGATAGTCAACCCGCTGACGAATGGCAAACCGCCTGTCTGCTTTATACTTCGGGCACGACGGGTAACCCCAAAGGTGTGCTTTACCATCATCGCGGCGCGTATTTAAACTCGCTAAGTAACATGGCGACCATGGGCTTAAACCGGCATTCGGTGTATTTATGGACCTTGCCCATGTTCCACTGCAACGGGTGGTGTTATACCTGGGCGGTGACGGCGGCCTGTGGAACGCATGTCTGCCTGCGAAAAGTTGAGCCGGCTAGCGTCTATTCGAAAATCAAACAGCTTGGTGTAAGCCACATGTGCGGGGCACCGGTGGTACTCAATATGCTGGTGCACGCCCCTGATAGCGTTAAAACGAAGTTTGAACACGCTGTTGAATTTGCTACCGGCGGTGCCTCGCCACCTTCTGCTGTGATTGAAGCCATGGAGCACAACGGGTTTAAGGTTTCGCATCTTTATGGTCTGACAGAATCATTCGGCCCCTCCCTGGGCTGTGACTGGCATGATGAGTGGGATGATCTAGAACTGGAAGCTCGTTCAGGCAAAATGGCACGACAAGGGGTTCAGAGCCTGACCCTGGAAAGTACTAAGGTTGTTGATGCCGAAACCCTGGAAATGGTTCCACAAGATGGCAGGACCATTGGTGAACTGCTGCTTAGGGGAAACACAATCATGAAGGGGTATTTTAAGAACCCGCAGGCAAGCAAAGAAGCGTTTCGTAATGGATGGTTTCATACGGGTGATCTCGCGGTCTGCCATGCGGACGGATATGTTGAGCTCAGGGATCGTTCCAAGGACGTTATTATTTCTGGTGGTGAAAATAT
>Ga0164313_10003581_pt1 | contig 13817 bp, 10 predicted proteins | sample GuaBasSedimGuay4_FD_113735 | JGI IMG/M metagenome (GOLD analysis project Ga0164313, IMG submission 113735) | Subseafloor sediment microbial communities from Guaymas Basin, Gulf of California, Mexico - Guay4, Core 4569-4, 0-3 cm | ecosystem: Environmental > Aquatic > Marine > Hydrothermal vents... | reverse complement strand
GCAAGAGACGCAGCAACCGACGCAGCAGCTGACGCAGCAGCCGATTCGGGCACGGATCCGTGCGACCGCCCCCCCGTCGACCGAAGCACCGTCACCGTCTACCTCGACCCCGGCGACGACTTCCAGGCGGCCAACGACTCGAACCCCGCCGGCACCGTCTTTGGCGTCAACGCAGGCGTGCACGACGGGCAGCGTGTCGTAGGCCCCAAAGATGGCAATCAGTGGCTCGGTGAAGCGGGGGCCATCATGGACGGCGGCGGCACCGTCACCGACGCTTTTGCGGGCGCGGCCACCGGGGTCGTCATCCGGGGCATCGAGATCCGCGATTACGCGGACAACGGCATCTCCTTCGACGGCGGGACCGGTGTGATCATCGACCGGGTCTCCGTCCGGAACACCGGCTCCGGCGACGGAGAGGGCAACGGCGCCATTCGTTTCTACAACGCATCCGACATCACCGTCACCAACTGCTACTTCGAGCGAGTCTCCTCCGGGGTTCTCCCGACGGATTGCACCGGCCCCATCGTCATCGAGCACAATGCGGGCCTGAATACCGGCCGCAACTTCGTGCAGCTCGCCAACGTGACGGGGGGCGGCATTCGCGTGCGCTACAACTCGATGGACCGCGACGGAACCTACGTGCGCCCCGGGAACGACGACGTCGAAGACTGGATCTCGGTGTTTGCGGTGACGGGTTTGGTCGATGACTACGCCCAGTTTTCCTTCAACCGCGCGCGGGGACACGGACCTTCGGCTTCGGGGTCCTTCATCATGCTCGGCGACGGGGGCGGCGCGTATCAGGAGTCCGTCGGCAACGTCGGCGTGACCCCGGGCCAGGTCGGCATCGGCCTCTCCGGCGGCGACCGCATCGAAGCCCGCGACAACGCGATGTTCAGCGAGACGTGGGAGAACTCGAACATCGCGTTTTACTCCGCCGACTACGGGAGCGGCCCCTGCGCCAACCACACGGTCACCGGGAACCGCGCCAACTGGATCAACGCCGACGGAATCCAGAACGGCTTCTGGACGTCGGGGGAATGCACCCCGCTCACGGAGTCCGGGAACACCCTCCCCGACATGACGGTAGACGCGTCCATCTGGGACGACTGGGCCTGGGGCTGCTAGGACGGGAGAGGAGGCGGTTCGTCGTTTGGACCGGCTGCGTTGGGGGAACGGAGGGCAGAGAAGTGCTTCCGCGCAACTGAGTCGGCCCAGGCCCGATAAGGGCCCCAGCCATGGGCGAACACGACACCCTCTTCAAACGCACCTTCGGCGTGCCCCGACACGCCGCAGAGCTGATCCGCAGCCTCCTGCCCGCCGCGGTCACGCGCCGCCTGGACTTCGAGCGGATCGAATTGATGCCCGCGAGTTTCGTAGACGAGGAGATGGCCCAAAGCCACGGCGACCTGCTCTATCGCGTGCCCATCCTCGGCGAGGATGCCTTCCTCTACATCCTCCTCGAACACCAGAGCGGCCCAGACGACCTGATGCCTTTCCGCATCTCGACGTACCGCCACGGCGCGTGCACGAGCCTCCTGCGCCGCGAGCCGGAGCGCCGCACGGTGCCTGTCGTCGTGGGAATCGTGATTCATCACGGACCCCAGGGATGGACCAGTCCCCGGAGCCTTGGCGAAATGCTGGACGGGTTCGAGGCCCTATCGGGCCTCGGGCGCGTCGTACCGGACTTCGACCTGATCATCGACGACCTCGTCCACGTCGATGACGCCGCCCTCCTGGCACGGCCCATGAGCGCCTTCCCGAAGCTGGTCCTGTGGGCGCTGCGCGACGGGCGCTCTCCGGAGAAGCTCTTCCGGAGCCTCCCCAGATGGCGCCACGAACTCGAACGTCTGATGCGCGAGGACCCCTCACTACGGGACGCCGCGGTCGTGTTGCGCTACATTCTGAGAGTCTCCGGAGACGTCCCGTTCGCAATCATTCAGCAAGAGTTCATCAAGGTCATCCCAGAGATCGAGGTCGCCATGGCATCCGCAGCAGAACAACTCTTCCAAGAAGGCATCGAAAAGGGCATCGAAAAGGGCATCGAGCAGGGCGAAGAGCGCGGCCTGAAGAAGGGGCGACAAGAGGGCCGACAAGAGGGCCGACAAGAGGGCCGACAGGCGGGCCGGCAAGAGGCCAACCGCACCATGCTCGGGCGCCTGCTCCAGCTGCGCTTCGGGGCCCTCGGCCCCGAGGTCGAGGCACGCATCGCTGAGGGCACCTCGGAGCAGATCGAGGGATGGCTCGAACGCTTCGCAACCGCCGAGACCCTCCACGGCGTGTTCACCGACTGAGTGACGACGGGACGCGCGCGGGGCGAGCACCCAGGATGAATCGCTGTGAGTAGCCCGCATCGCGCAGATGCGCCCACGCCCGAGGCATCGGCGATGCGGAGCCGCTGCCCCTCGCCCTCGGCAAGCCCCTTGGCCCCCGCTCCCTCCTGTTCTACAACCTCGCCCAAGGGACCCACCACACCATGACCAGCACCGCCTTCCGCATTCTCGCCGCGCTCATCACAATCAGCGCCGGCATCACCGTCACGGCCTGCGGCCCGGGCACCGAGCCGCCGCCGGAATACCCGCCGATGGACGAGCCGGACCCGACGACGGAGACCGTCGTCGAGCGCGTGGAAGAGCCGGAGCCCGAGCCGCCGGCCCCGGTCCTCGTCGTCGCCGGTGAGCACACGGCGATCGATGGGGACCGCCCCACCGTTCGCTTTCGCGCGCCGCGCAACAATCGGTTGATCCGCCGCGGCCCGGTCAACGTGCGCATCGACGTCAACAACTGGGAGCTCGCCGCGGCCCCTGGGCGCCACGTGCACCTCATCGTCGACAACGAGCCGTACATCGCCATCCGCGACGTGTCTCAGCCCTTCGACCTCTTGGCCCTCGTCCAAGAGAAGCTCGGCCACGAGCTCGCCCCGGGCACCCACGTACTGCGCACCTTCACCAGCCGCAGCCACCACGAGTCGGTCAAAGACGCCGCGGCCTTTGCGGTGGTGGTCTTCCACTACCAGTCCCGGACCGAAGATTTCGAGTTCGATGCCGATGCGCCACTGCTGACCTTCAGCCGCCCGAAGGGCTGCAACATCGTCGGCGGCCGGGTCCTCGTCGACTTCTTCATCCACAACATCGACGGCCTCGCCGCCGACGGCCATCGGGTCCGCTACACCCTCGACGGCGTGAGCGGCGACATCGCCGACTGGGCGCCCCACTACATCGAGAACCTTCCCGTAGGCGACCACGAGCTGCGCCTCCAGCTGATCGGCGCGGACGGCGAGCCCGTGCCTGGAATGTTCAACGACACCACCCGGACCTTCTCCGTCGCCGCGGTCTGCGAGGCGGCCACCCCGGCCTGCCCCGATGAGCGCCCCCAGGGAGAATGCTCCGTGAACCGCCAGGTCTGTGACTACACGGACCCCCGCGGTTCCTGCGTCTGTGCCGATGACGGCCGCTGGCGCTGCACCGAATAGGCCCCAAACGCCTGTTCCCGATTCCCAGCGGGTCGTTTAGGGTACGCCCGAAGCAATGGCGTCGATCCTCAATACCGTCCGCGACCTCGAACGCCTCCGGCAGATCGTATTGGTCCTCGTCGGCCACGGGTTCGGCGAGGTCGTCCAGCGCCTCGGGTTCGGATCCCTCGTCAGCGGCAAGACCAAGGCCGAGGACAAGAAGGCCAGCATCCCCATCGGGGAGCGCATTCGCTTGGTCCTGACCGACCTCGGGCCGTCCTTCATCAAGCTCGGGCAGATCCTCTCGACGCGCCCCGATGTCATCCCTGCGGATATCATCACCGAGCTGAAGAAGCTCCAGGACGACGTGCCCCCGGTGCCCTTCGCGGAGCTCGAGCCGCACATCGTCAAGGAGATCGGAGCGCCCATCGCGGATGTCTTCGACCACCTCGAAGAGATACCCCTCGCCTCGGCGTCCATCGGCCAGGTCCACCGGGCGCGCCTCGAAGTCGACGGACGCTTCGAGGACATCGTCGTCAAGATCCAGCGGCCCAACATCAAGGGCACCATCGACCGCGACCTCGACCTGCTCTACTTCATCGCCCGGGCCCTCGAGCGCTCGGTGCCCGAATCACGCATCTACTCGCCGGTGAAGATGGTCGAAGAGTTCGACCGGGCAATCACCGCCGAGCTCGACTACGGCCTCGAAGCCGACAACGCCGAGCGCTTCGCCAACAACTTCGAGGGCGACAGTCGCGTGCACTTCCCGCGCATCCATAGGAGCGCGAGCAGCAAGCGCGTGCTCACCATGGAGTACCTTCCGGGCAAGAAGGTCTACGACGCCATCGCCGATGGAGCGAGCGCCGAACGCATCGCCAAGACCACGGTGCAGGTCGCCATCAAGCAGATCTTCGAGGACGGTTTCTTTCACGCCGACCCGCATCCGGGCAACGTGCTCATCCTGGGCCCGCCCGCAGAACCGGTTATCGGCCTCATCGACCTCGGCCTCGTCGGGCGCCTGACGCCCCGCATGCGGGACCGCACCATCGACCTGATGGTCGCGGCGGTACGCAAGGATTACCGGGGCATGGCCGACGCGCTCTACGCCATCGGCCGCCCGACGAAGAAGATCGACCGTGAGGCCTTCGAGGCCGAGGTCGCCGTGCTCTCGGACCGATACCTCGGCAAGAAGCTCCAGGACATCGAGCTCTCTTTCTTGATCCGCGACCTCATCTACGGCGCGAGCAAGTACGGCCTCGAGATCCCCGCCGACTTCCTGATGGTCGGCAAGGCGCTGATGACCGTCGAGGGCGTCGGCAAGGAGATCTACCCGGGCCTCGATGTCTTCGAAGAGGTCAAACCGTACTTCCTCGACCTGCTCAAGCAACGCTACTCGCCGGAGCGCGTCGGCCAGGACCTCTTGAGCACGGCGATCCGCCTCAGCGGCGCCGCGACCGACATGCCGGTGCAGCTCCAGGAGATCCTCGACGACCTGCGCAAGGGCGCCCTCGCCGTCGAGGTCAACGAACCGAGCCTCACCGGCGCCGCCGACCAGCTCGGACGCCGCGCCTTCAGCGGCATGGTCGTCGGCTCCCTAATCCTCTCTTCGGCCGTGCTGCTCAACGGCGAGAACTACGTGTTTGGGGCCCTCTTTCTGGCGGGGGCCCTCAGCTGGACCATGAGCCACAGCGCCGTCGTCGCCTGGATCAACCGCCGCCGCCGCAAGCAGCAAAAGCAGCGCTGACCGCCCGGTCCGCTCCCGCCGAAAACCGAAAAAGCTCATCGTCGAGCTTGAACTCGGCGCCCCTCCTCGGTGACGATCGGGGGATGCGCTTCCGCTGGATCGCTGAAACCGACGTGCCCACTCGCCAGGCCCTGGCGACGAGCGCCGCCCTCTATCACCGCCTCGGCAACATCGACTCGCCCCCGGCGTGGCTTTACGGGGCGCGCCTCGCGGGGGACGCGGTGGTCATCGGGCGCAATCAACGCGCAACCGATGCCCTCGATGTAGACGCTTGCGCCGCCCGGGGCGTCGACGTCGTACGACGTGCAACCGGCGGGCCTGCATGCGTCGCAGGCCACGGGATCCTCTACTTCGCCCTGGGGCTCCGTCACGGGTCGGTCTTGATGGAGTGCCCCGGGGACCGGGTCCTCAACCGGAACGTGCGCGGCTTCCTCGGGGGCTTGGCCCTGACGGGGGCCCGGGCCAACTACTTTGGACGCGAGTGGATCGCCGTCGACAAGAGGCCCGCGGCGCTGCTCGGATGGACCCGGGACGCCGAAGGCGGCGTCCTCGTGGAAGCGTTCCTCTCGGTCGACCGGCCCTACTGGCTGCCCGACGAGCTCAGCGGCTACCCGACGCGGGAGGAGATGACCCTCTCGGCCATGGACCCCATCTTGATGAGCGATGTCTGGGACGAGCCGCGAAAGATTACCGACATCGTCCGTCTCATCGCCGAGGGCCACGTCGACCGCTTTCGAGATGTCGACTTCGACCTGGATCACTCCTCGATGAGTGATGAGGAGCGGCAGGTCGCGGCAGAGGCCGCGGGCGAGATGGCCGTCGGTTTCGACCAGGCCTGGGATTCCCTCGCGTGGTCAGAGGTGCGTGAAGTCCCCGTCGGCTTCATCTCGGCGGGCCTCGCCCTCGACCAAGAGGGTCTCGTCGAAGACGTACGGGTCGCCGGGGACTTCTATCAAGACGAAGCCGCCCCCGCGGTCCTCGCCAAGAAGCTGGTCGGGGCGACGCCGACCAAGGACGCCTTCACCGCAGCGGTCGCCGCAGCCTGGGACGGACAGCACCGGGTCGTCGAGGGCTTCAAAGACCCGGCACCGGTAGTGGAAGCGCTCGCCGAAGCCGCCGCTACCTGCTGATCGCAGAAACAGCGTCGTATGGGGCGTGAGACACAAGCGAGGTGGTCTCGGTTTCGAGCAGCCCGCGGAGCCTACTTTTGTAGGTGAGCAGGCAGCGCAGAAAGCGAGGCCAGATCGCGCCGTGGATCGCGTCCCAGACGATGCTGTTTAGAAAGCGAAGGGCGACTTCTTGACGATGGTCGCGGCGCGGTCCGGGCCGACGCCGACCATGGTGATCTCGGCGCCGACCTGCTCTTCGACGAACCGTACGAAGTCTCGCGCCTTCTCGGGGAGATCGTCGGGGACCCGACACCCTTCGAGGCTCTCGGTCCATCCGGGGCGCATCTCGACCTTCGGGGTGGCCCGTGAGAGGCCGTGGATGGGCGGCTCGTCCAGGTCCTGACCGTCGAGTTCATAGCCAACGCATACGGGGATCTCGGCGAGGCCCGAGAGCACGTCGAGCTTGGTGAGATAGAGTTCTTCGAAGCCGTTGATGCGGCGGGCAAAGCGCAGCCCCGCGAGGTCGAGCATGCCGACGCGCCGGGGCCGCCCGTCCTGGGTGAACTCCTGGCCCTTGTCGATCAGGTGCTTGGCGAGGTCCCCGGTCACCTCGGAGCCCATGGGCCCGCGACCCGGCCGGGTCGAGTAGGCCTTGGCCACACCGATGACCCGGGTGACGGCGGTCGGCGGCAAGCCGACCCCCGGAGCAGCTCCCCCAGCCACGGTCGTGGCTGCGATGACGTAGGGGTAGGCGCCCATGTCGATGTCGACCATGGTGCCGAAGGGGGCCTCGATGATGACATGCTCGCCGCGCTCGAGGGCGGCGGCGACATGCACCGAGCCGTCGGTCATGTGTTTCGCGAGGCGGTCGCCGAAAGCGCGCAGCTGCTCGGTCATGGCGCCGACGTCGGGGGCCGTGCCACCGAGCGATTCGATGATGGTGGTCCAACCCGCGAGGCTCGCTGCGACCTTGTCACCGAGCTTGTCACTCGACAGGTCGCCGATTTGCACGCCGCGACGCGCGAGCTTGTCGGCGTAGGCGGGGCCAATCCCGCGCCTTCGCGCCCCGGACGCGCCCTCTTCTTCATGGCGCAGTTCATCGACGAGGATGTGGTGCGGCAGGATCGCGTGGGCCCTGCGGCATACGAGGGCCTCTCCTTTGGAGATGCCGTGCTCATCGAGGAGAGCCAGCTCTTCGACGAGGAGCTTCGGGTCGATGGCCATGCCCTGAGCGAGGAGGCAGGTCGAGCCTCGCCGCATCGGCTCCGGGGGCAGCACGTCGAAGACCAGCCGGTTGCCTTCGACAGCGATGGTCTGGGCGGGATTGCCGCCGCCGCCATACTGCACGAGCAACTTTGCGTCGTACGAAAGTACGTCCGACAAGCTGCCCTTGCCTTCATCTCCCCACTGCGCTCCAACGACGACGATCGCGGTCATACGGCCCTCCGTAAGTCCCGCATGGTAAGCCGACGCCGACCTTGGTGGAACCCGCGATTGTGAACGGGCCCCCCTATCCGTGAGGGTGCGCAAAGTGGCGAAAAAACCACGGGTGGCCGAGCGGTCAGGTGGACTTGAGGGCCTTCGCGACGGCGAGGCCGGCGTAGCCGCAAAGCAGGCAGAGCATGAAGGTCCCCCCCGAGTACCCCGCTGCCCGGCCCATCTGGCCGCCCTCCCAGAGGCGGATCACCTCGAGGTTGAAGCTCGAGTACGTCGTAAATCCGCCCATCAGACCGACGCCGAGGGGCACCCGGGCATCCACGCCGAAGATGGTGCGCCCTTCGCCGAGCTCCATCACGACCCCGAGGGCAAACGAGCCGAGGACATTGGCGACCAGCGTTCCCCAAGGCCAGCCGGGCCCAAAGGCGCTGCCGGCCCAGAGGTTGACCGTGTGGCGGAGGGTCGCCCCGAGGGCGCCCCCGAGAGCGACGAGGAGGTACGTCACCGGGAGGTTCTACCATCGGGGACGGTATAAGCTTTCTTACTTTCGCCAGGCGAAAGTAAGAAAGCTTATACCGTCCCCGGATTCTCCGTTTACGCTGCTGCGCGGTGGTTTGAACCGCTATTGACCGAGAGGCGAAGAAGTAAAACGGTGGCCAAGTCGAGAGCCAGAAAGTCCGGTGCCCGAAAGGGCGCAAGCGAGCGGGATGACGTGCGCATCGAGGGCCGCACCCTGCGCGTGGGGCGCGAGCGCATGCCGCTCTTGTCCGGGGCGATGCACTACTTTCGCCTCGACCCCGACGCGTGGCGGCCGGCGCTCCGGGAGCTGCGCAATATGGGCCTGCCCATCGTCGAAACCTACACGCCCTGGGGTGTGCACGAGGTGTCCCCGGGGGAGTTTGATTTCGGAGCGAAGGACCCGCGCCACGACCTCGGCCGCTTCATCGACCTCGCCGCCGAAGAGGGGCTCTGGGTCTTCATCCGCCCGGGCCCCCACATCAACGCCGAGATGACCCACTTCGGCCTGCCCGAACGGGTCGTCTACGACAAGGCCTGCCAGGCCCGGTCGCCGCGTCAGAACCCGGTCATCCTCCCCTTCCCTCCTCAGATGTTCCCGGTGCCCAGCTACGCCAGCGAACGCTTCCACGACGAGGCGGGGCTTTGGTACGACGCCGTCGGCGAAGTCGTCGCGCCGCGTATCTATCCGAACGGCCCCGTGGTGCTCCTCCAAGTCGACAACGAGGCGTCATACTACTTCCGTAACGGAGCGTTCGACCAAGATTACCACCCCGACGCCATTGCGATGTACCAGCGCTTCATCATCGAGCGCTATGGGTCGCTCCCGGCCGCAGCCAAGGCCCACGGCCAACGCTACCCTGCCGAGTCGGACATCAACCCGCCGACGCGCTTCGAGGGCCAGACTCCCAAGGACCTCCCCCGGTACCTCGACTGGGCCGAGTTCCAGGAGCGCCTCATCACCAACGCCCTCACCCGCATGCGCGGCCGCATGGCCGAGGCGGGGCTCACCGGCGTGCCCGTGACCCACAACGTCGCCCTCGGCGAGGCCGGGCTACCCATCAGCCTGCCAGCCATCGACTCGGTCGTAGACCTGATGGGCCTCGACTACTACCACCCCGCCCGGGAACACCGCACCATCAAGCGGCGAACGCTCCTGCTCGCCGGCACCGTCGAGCTGCCCTACTCGCCCGAAATGGGCGTCGGCGCCCCGCCGTGGTTCACGCCGCTCACTCACGGCGACTCGATGTACTGCGCCCTCACCGCCTTCGCGTACGGACTGCGCGGCCTCAACCTCTACATGGCCGTCGACCGGGACCGCTGGTACGGCTCCCCCATCGACGCTCGGGGCCGGAGCCGGGCCGAAGCCGCGATCTGGCGCGACCTCTTCACCCGCCTGACCGAAGTGCGCTTCGAAGAGCTCACCCGGAAGGCGGAGGTCGCCCTGGTCATCCCCCCCGAGTACCGGCGCCTGTCTCGGGTGACCCATCTCTTCGGGGGCTTGGTGAGCCCCGCCGCCCTCGAGGCCCTCGGCGGCACGCCGGTGGACGGCTGCCGGGAAGATGGGCTGGGCTTCGAGGGCCCGATCCAGGTGCTGTGGTGGCAGATGCTCGCGAAAACCGCCGACGCCCTGACAGAGGCCCAAGTGCCCTACGTGTGGATCGACGGTGACGCCCCGGACGCTCGTTTCGAAGGGCTGTCGGTGGTCGTCTGCCCCACCTATGAGTTCGCTTCGGCGCCCCGGTGGGAACGCTTTCGGGCCCTTGCCGAAAACGGGACGACCATCGTGTACGGCCCCGACGTGCCCGAACTCGACGAAGCCATGGCCTTCCACCACTTCCAGGCACCGAAGGACAGCCGCCGGGTCCTCATCGATGACGCGGCGGACGCCCAGGCCCTCGTCGACGAACTGATTCGAGAAAATGACCTCCCCCGCCCGTTCCAGGTCACCCCTCGTCCCCTCGAGACGACGGTCCACGAAGACGCCGTCGGCCCCCGGGTGCTCTTCGTGATGAACCCGACCCGGGACCCGATCACCAGCACCGTCACCCTGCCAGCCCCGTGTCGGCTGCTCGATCTCGCGACCGGAGAGCGCATCACCGGCGAGACAGAAGCCGAGGTGTCGATGCCCAAGCTCACCTGCCGAGTCTTCGTGATCGAAAAGTCGGCGAGCGAGCCTCCCCCCAAGCGCCGACCGAGCGCGCGGAGGAAGACCAAGTGATAAGTCCCGACCTGCGCTTCGAAGGCTTCGACGTCGAGAGCTGGACCAACCTCGTCGCCCTCTTCTCCCCCGGCGTCGTCGAGCGTATGGAGAACCAGCCCGCCATGACCGACGCCCCGACGGCCGACAAGCGGGAAGCTGGCGGCGCATCGGACCTGCGCGGAACCTTGGTGGTCGTCCTGGGCAACGGAGACCGGGTCCTCAAGAGCTACCACACTTCCCGGGGGCCCATCGTCGACCTCGAATGGGGCGGGCGTGAGTCCTTGGGCGAGCTGTGCCGGACCTATGGCGCCCGCCGCGCCCTCGCCCTCCGGGAGGGCGTCGCCGACGAGATGGCAGAGCGCCTCGCCCTGCGTCTCCAGCGCGGCGACGACTACGCGACCCAGTGGCTCGCGTTCACGCGCATCTTCCGCGAGATGGAAGACGCCGGGCAGATTTACGTCTACCCGCGCCCCCTCGAGAAAGTCCCAGTGCCGTCCGCCGGGACGGTGAAGCGGGCCCTCGACATCATCCTCCCCGACGATCACTCCGTGGTCATGACCGTCTGGTCGAAGGGTCGGCCCTTCACCACCGTGGCGCTCTCGCGTCGCAACGGCTGCATCGATCGCGTCGTCGGACCGGACCTCCTCACACGTTGGGTGGGCCCCCTCGGCGGCGACTTCCGCCGGGATCACCGGGTCATCGTCGACGCGGTCTCCGGGGCCCTCGCGCCGGTGCACCTGGGTGTCTTCGCCGAGCTCTCCACCCTCGAAGAGCTACTCCGGGCGTCAGGGCCGGGCGCCTGGGCGCAGGCGGTCGCGGTGCGCGACGTCATCATCTACCCGGCGCCGCCCTACGCCGCGGTCGCCCTCGGCGCCGACGCGGTCCGGGGGGTCGCCACCGAGACCCGGCGGCTCCTCGGCGGAGTGGATTTCTTCCAAGCCTTCAGCCCGCTGACCGACCTGGTGCGCAGTCGAATCGCCGAGGTGGCAAGCGTCAAAGCAACGCTCGGCTTCGACCCCCTCCATGCGCTCTCGGCCTGGCTCCGGCGGCGGGAGCCTCGGGCGGAGGAATATTCCGTCCATGCGGGCGGCACGAGAGCCGCGGACTCCCGAGACCCTCTTTGACAAGAATCTCCGGCGGGCCACACCATCGTCCTCGATGCGCCTCGCTCTAGCTCTCTATCTGATCGTGACCGTCGCCGCCCCGACCCGGGTCGGGGCCCAAGCTGCGACCGAGAGCGCGCCCCAGAGTGCGACGGCAGGGGCTTCTCACGGCTCGAACCCCGACGACGCCCACCGCGACACCGCGCAGACGGCCGAGTCGAACCTAGGCGTCATCATCGTGGTCATCGAGAACGCACGCCGGTCACCTCGAGCCGAAGCGATTCGCCGGGCCCTCGAGGAACGTGTCGAGGGTTCCGAAGTGGTCGGCCTCGGAGTCTCCGAGGATCAGCTCCGGGCACACATCCTCGTCTCCATGCACCGCGACGGGTCCATCGACCTGCGCGTCACGACGGCCGGCGCCCGCGTCGGCGACATGCACGTCGAGCCTCACTTCGAAGAGCTCACGAACGCCCAGCGGACGGTGCGCCTCGCCGCCGCCATGGAGGCCCTGCTCCGCACGACGGAGGTCGTCGCCCAGGCAGACGGCGAAGACACCGCAGCGCGGCACGGGCTCATCCCCTGGCGATTCGGGGGAGGCCTGCGCCCCTATCCAAATCGGGGCATTCACCGGGTGGACGAAGACCCACTGCTCCCGTGGCCGGAATCCGACGGGGAAACAGCGGTTCTCGAAGCCCTTCGGCGGCACGCCGAGTCTGCAGCGGGCCTCGCCGCGCCCTTGCCGAGAACTCAGAACCGGTAGTCGAGGTAGGCGCCGAAATCGAGCATCGCGACGGCGTCCGCTGCGTACTGGTCCGTGACCCCGAAGGGCAAGTGCCCGGTGAGGTCGATGCCGAGAGCGAGGGCGCCGTCGGATATCGGGTACGCGAACTCGATCCCCGCCCGTCCGGTCACCGCGAAGGCCGTGCCCGTATCACCCTCGTGAGGGTCGAGGATGAGCGTCTCGAGACCCGCGCCGAAGACCGGGTGTACGACAGCGCGGTCGAGGAATCGGTAGTTGAACGAAGCACCGACCGCGTAGAGGGCGGACTCCGTCGGCAGGCCCGTGGGCCCGGTGACCTCTCCGGCGTCAGGTACCATGGTGGCCCGAATCGCGAACTCCGCCGCATCGATGGCGAGACCGAGATGCAGCTTGTACCTGAGGGCCGCATGGGTCACCCCGTCGCCAAAGAGGAAGACTCCACCCACGCCGGCGCCCGCGATGACCAGGCCGTCGGTGGCATACGGGTCGCGCTCCGTCGGGGCCGCATCGCGGCGGCCGTGATCGACCACCACGCGCACCGGGGGCGGGGGCGCGGCTTGACGCACGTGCACCGTCACCCGACGCTGGGGCACCACCACGGGCACGGTTCGGACCAGGGTCGGCGGCACGACGTTTACGTAGTAACGCCGCGGATTGCGCACCGGGCTGACGACCGTGTGGCCGACGATCACCGTCGGCGTGCGTACCCAGGCATTGCTGACCGGGTCCCAGTGGAGCTCGACCGCGTGGGCTTCGCTCGGCCCAGCGGCGAGCCCGAGGGCGAAGGCGGTGGCGCCCAAGAGGAGCGAGAGCAGCATGTTTCTTTTCATCGGGTCCCTCCGGTTGCCGCCGGGGCGGCACTGACAATTGCGGTGGTCATTCGGCACCACCGGTAATGAAACGCCGCACTTCCGCCGCGCTTACACCCCCGGGCGCACTCGCGTCGATTACGACGGCGCGCCGCCCCGGGGCGACGAAGGTCAAGCGTTCCCCGAGGGCGAGGAGCCGACCGAGGGCCGGCTGGACGCGAAGCAGCGCGAAGTACGCCGGACTGGCGTAGCGAATGCGGAGGATGGGCATGTCACGGCGATAGGCGACGTCGACCCACATGCCGCGGACCAGGCGAAAGGTCCGCCCATCTACGTAGCGCGTGCCGCCGGAAGACACCGAGGGAACCCGCTCGGCTTCCCGCATCGCCCGGAGGCGGCGAGAGATCGCCCTGCCCCGCTCCCCGGCGCCCCCCGGCGGCGCCACCGGACGAGCCCCAACATCAGAGCCACCGGCGGCGGTCTCGGGTTCCGCGTAGTCGTAGTCGCTCGTGGCCTCGGCGAAGCCCTCGAAGGGCGGTAGTGGGGCAGGGGATACGGGCGATACCGGCGCCCGCGAATCGAGGGACTCCGAGCGGTCCACGGGAGGAGCGGCCGCAGCGAGGCCCGGGGGGATTTCATCGTCGGCGACGACCAGGTAGTTCGTATAGGGCGTGACGATGCCGAAGCG
>Ga0164313_10003580_pt1 | contig 13818 bp, 12 predicted proteins | sample GuaBasSedimGuay4_FD_113735 | JGI IMG/M metagenome (GOLD analysis project Ga0164313, IMG submission 113735) | Subseafloor sediment microbial communities from Guaymas Basin, Gulf of California, Mexico - Guay4, Core 4569-4, 0-3 cm | ecosystem: Environmental > Aquatic > Marine > Hydrothermal vents... | reverse complement strand
TTTTCTGTTTTTTCTTTTTCTGTCATCTCTTTTTTGGTTGTTAAACGAATTAAATAAGGAGGCAGTTGCTGATGTCTCTATTCCGTTTCATTACCAGAATTTCTTTAAAGACAAAATCCTGGTTAATAAAGTCCCCTCTCATATTGATCTCAAAATACAAGCTCCAGGTTATACCTTGCTGAAGTATAAGTTAAGTCCCAGGTTAGTTCCTGTTAACCTTGATCTGAGATCTTACCTGGTTTACCAGAAGGGAAAATCAAATGTATATTATGTGGTAACAAAAGACCTGCAGGGAAGGTTAAAACGAAGATTTTCAGGTGAAATGAATATTTTGGAAATTCAACCAGACACCCTGTATTTTAAATTTGATATTTCAAAATCAAAAAAAGTTGCCGTTGTACCCCATATTAATTTCAGTCTGGAAAAACAGTATATGCTCAGTAGTTTGGTAAACACTTCACCAGATAGCATTCTGGTAACCGGACCTTCTTCAATCATCGATACTTTAAAGGATGTACATACCATAAATATGGACTATCCCAAACTTAAAAGAGCAGTTAATGAAGAGGTAGAACTAATTAAATCAAAGAAGCTAAGCTATTCTGAAGATAACGTATTTATTACAATACCAGTTGAGCAATATACCGAAGCCACATTAAAAGTTCCTATTATTGTCACAAATTTACCGGATTCTATGAATCTAAGAACATTCCCGGATCAGGTTACATTAAGCTGTAATGTAGCCCTGGGCCGGTATGAAAACATCTTCCCAGGAATATTCAGGGCCGAAGTTGATTATTCTTCTGTAAGTACAAATATTGGGAAGCAATTAAAGGTAAATGTAACTTCCTTTCCTGATTATGTTCAATCAGTCAGGATAAGTCCTGCATTTGTGGATTTTATAATTGAAAAGAAATAATGTGGAAGGTGGGTATTACCGGTGGAATAGGCAGCGGTAAATCATATGTTTGTGAGGTTTTCAGGAATCTGGATATACCTGTTTTTAATGCAGATAATATTGCACGCGAAATAACAGAAAGTAATCCTCAGATAAGAATTCTTTATAAGAACTTGTTTGGCAATGATATATACAAAAATGGAGGTTTAAACAGATCCAAAGTTGCTGAAAAAGTATTTAATGATGTTCAATTACTAAAGAAGGTCGATCAGGCAATTCATCCACTTGTGTTGGAAAAGTTTAATAGTTGGGTAAAAGAAAAAGAAGGGTATCCTTATGTAATTAAGGAAGCTGCCATAATTTTTGAGTCGGGCAGTGAAAAAGAATTGAATTTTGTTATTACCATTTCTGCCCCTGAAGAACTAAGGATAAAAAGGGTGATGAAAAGAGACCGAGTAGAAAGGAGTACTGTTGAAGCACGAATTATGAAGCAATGGACTGAAGAAGATAGAATAAAGCAGTCAGACTTTGTTATTGTTAATGATGAGAAAAGACTTCTGTTACCTCAGGTTCTTGAAATTCATGAAAAATTGATAAAACAAAAATAGCAAGTTGAATTGATTTGTTATATTTTTGTGGCCTGATTTATGCTGTACCCTTCCTGTTCAAAAAAAATTCAGGAAAAAGTTAGAAATTAATTATTTAATGGTTTAAATAGAAATGGGAAAATTTGGAAAATGGATAGCGGGCGGACTGGGTTGGGTCTTTTTAGGACCAATTGGAGGAATACTTGGGTTTACGTTAGGGGCCCTGCTTGATGGGAAACAGACTTTTCAACCAGGTTTGGGAAGTCACAAAACTACAACCGGAGATTTTGCCATGAGCCTGCTGGTCTTAATTGCAGCTATAATGAAAGCTGATGGCAAAGTCCTGAAATCGGAATTGGACTATGTTAAAAAATATTTGATTCAGTCTTTTGGTGATGATTCTGCTCAAGAGGCATTGGGCATGCTCAGGGACATACTTAAGCAGGAAATTCCACTGGATGATGTATGTCTCCAGATCAGGAGAAATATGAATTATTCTTCAAGGTTACAACTATTGCATCTCTTATATGGCCTTTCTGAAGCTGATAAAAGGATAAGCAAAAATGAACTTAAAGTAATTGATAGAATTGCATCAATAATGGGAATTTCGGTAAAAGATAAAGAATCGGTTAAATATATGTTCATTCCTAGAACGGATAGTGCATACAAAATTCTTGAACTGGAACCTGGTTCAAGCAATGATGAGGTAAAGAAGGCTTACAGGAGAATGGCGATAAAGTATCATCCGGATAAGGTAAGCCACCTCGGAACAGATTTTCAGAAATTCGCCAATGAAAAGTTTAAAAAAGTAAATGAAGCTTATACTAATATAAAGAAAGAGCGAAATATAGCATGATCCGCTAAGGATCCGTATCCGTCTTAACCAATTGAAATTTAGTTAAATAAATGAAATTATGGATTTAAAAGAAATCGTTGCCATTTCAGGGAAGCCCGGACTATATAAATTTATTTCCCAGGGTAAAAATGCAATTATTGTAGAGAATATTGAAACTAAAACCCGAACAAGTGCTTTTGCTTCGGAAAAAGTAAGCAAACTGGAAGATATAGCCATATTTACAGAAGATGAAGAAACCCCTTTGAAAGATGTATTTAAAAAAATCTTTGATAGGGAAGAAGGTAAAGAAACAATCTCCCATAAATCAAAGCCACAGGAACTAAAGGACTGGTTTAAAGAGGTACTTCCTGAATATGATGAGGAGCGGGTTTATGTTTCGGATATCAAAAAAATAGCGCTCTGGTATAATACACTTGCCCGCATGGAAATGTTGGTTTTTGAAGAGGAAAAAGAAGAAAAGGAAGAAAAGAGAAGTGAGGATGCTGCCGAAAATGAAAAAGAAGAAACAAAAGAAGCAGCTACAACCAAAGAAGAGAAGGCAGGGGATAAAAAATGATTATGAAGACTTCTCATCCCTCTTCTGCAATAAAAGCCCGGAGAGTTTTTGTTTCACCAGACTTTGTAGTTAAGGGACCAGAATCCCTTATTGAATACTTCAATAGCCTTATAAACAGAACTTTCAAAACAACAAAGGACCTGGAGCAATGGTTATTCGATAGAAGTGAACTTGCTTCCATCCTTGAAGAAGAGCTTGCATGGAGATACATTCGTTTAAATTGTGATACAACTGAAAAATCGCTGGCTGAAAAATATGAGGATTATGTAACCAGGGTTGAGCCTGCAGTTCAAAAACATTTCAACCTTCTGGATAAAAAGTTATTGAATTCTCCCCTATCGGAGCAGCTTGATGAAAAAAAATACGAAGTTTTTAAAAGGGCTTTAAAATCCAGGGTGGAAATATTTCGTGAAAAGAACCTTCCTATAATTTCTGCACTTCAGGTAGAAGAACAGAAGTATGGAACCATATCTTCCAGGATGACCATTCCTCATCAGGGGAAAGAACTGACCCTGCAGGAGGCAGCCAACTTTCTAAAGGAACCTGATCCTGAGGTCAGGAAGGATTTTTTCTTCAAAATTAATGATCGACGGCTGGAAGATGCAGACTCCCTCCAGGATTTGCTTGGTTCATTGATTGATAAGCGTCACCAGTTAGCCCTTAATGCCGGTTTTAGTGATTATAGCAAATATAAGTGGATTGAAATGGGCAGGTTTGATTATACTGCTAAAGATTGTTTCAGCTTTCATGATTCAATTGCCTTGCAGGTTTGTCCTCTGGTTGACCAGATAATGGAGCAACGTAAAAAAAAGTTAAACTTAAGGAAACTACGTCCATGGGACCTCGAAGTTGACCAGGACGGAAAACCGCCCTTAAAACCTTTTAAAAAGGTTGATGATCTTGTAAAAAGATCAATTAAAAGCTTTAGAAAAATCCGCCCTGATTATGGTTCTTTTCTTGAAACTATGGAAACAGGTGGTTTTCTTGATTTGGATTCACGGATAGGAAAAGCTCCGGGTGGTTTTAATTACCCCTTGTACGAAAGCAATATTCCTTTTATTTTCATGAATGCAACCGGGAATTTACGTGATCTTGAAACCATGTTCCATGAAGGAGGACACGCAATTCACAGCTTTTTAAGTTCCGGTCATAAATTAGTGGAATATAAAGAATTACCAGCAGAAGTAGCAGAGCTGGCCTCTATGTCAATGGAACTGATTTCTATGGATCAGTGGCATCATTTCTTTCCTGTTGAAGCAGACCTGAAACGGGCAAAAAGAACTCAGATTGAAGGGATAATCCAAATACTTCCATGGATTGCAGCTATAGACAAATTTCAGCATTGGCTATACACAAATAAAGATAATTCTGGAGAAGATAGAAACCGGACCTGGCATGACATAATGAAGGTATTTGGCAGTAATGTAGTTGACTGGAAAGGATTGGAAAAATACCATGATTTTATGTGGCAAAAGCAATTACATATTTATGAAGTTCCGTTTTACTATATTGAATATGGAATCGCCCAGTTGGGTGCTATTGCCGTTTGGAAAAAATATAAAGAAAACCCGGATAAAGCCCTGGATCAATTTGAGCATGCCTTATCCCTGGGTTATTCTGTTCCTATTCCTGAAATTTACAAAGCAGCAGGCATCTCTTTTGACTTTTCAGAAAATTATGTGAAGGAACTGATTGATTTTGTCTCAAACGAGTTGCAAAATATCCAATAAACCAGGAGGTGTTATCTGGATTTTGCTTTATGAGAATTATCTCTTCCTGTTTATAGGCTTAGACATATGAGTATTAATGATTTTTTAATCACATTATGTGTGGAATTGTAGGAGTATTTGATTTAAAAACAGAGGTGAATACATTAAGGCCTCAGGTATTGGAAATGTCAAAAAAGATCCGGCATCGCGGCCCGGACTGGTCAGGGATTTATTGCGGGGATAAAGCTATTCTTGCTCACGAACGACTTTCTATTGTCGATCCTGCTTCAGGCGGACAACCTTTGTACAGCAAAGACGGGAACCTAGTACTTGCTGTTAACGGGGAGATATACAATCATGTAGAACTAAGGAAAAATCTAAAACAGGACTATGAGTTTCTTACAAAATCAGACTGTGAAATAATTCTGGCCCTTTATCACGAAAAGGGAATAGATTTTCTGGATGACCTGAATGGCATTTTTGCTTTTGCCCTTTACGATAAGGAGAAGGATGTATATCTTATTGGGAGGGATCATATTGGTATTATCCCATTATATATGGGATGGGATCAGTTTGGCAACTTTTATGTTGCTTCAGAGTTAAAGTCGCTTGAGGGGGTTTGCACTAAAATTGAAGAATTTCCACCTGCCCATTATTTATATAGCAAAGATGGAAAAGTGGAATCATGGTACCAGCGGGACTGGATGAACTATGAAAATGTGAAAGATAACGTGAGCAGCATAAAAGAACTTAAGGAAGCAATGGAAGCTTCTGTCCACCGCCAGTTAATGTCGGATGTCCCATATGGGGTCCTGCTTTCAGGGGGGCTCGATTCATCCGTCACCTCAGCTATTGCCAAAAAGTTCGCAGCTAGAAGGATAGAATCAAAAGACACTAAAGAAGCCTGGTGGCCACAATTGCACTCTTTTGTGATTGGGCTGGAAGGTTCTCCCGACCTGCTTGCTGCCCGTAAGGTAGCGGATCATATAGGAACGATACACCACGAGATCCATTACACAATCCAGGAAGGCCTGGATGCAATACGTGATGTGATATATCATTTGGAAACCTATGATGTAACCACAGTAAGAGCCTCTACACCAATGTATATGTTAGCCAGGGTAATCAAATCCATGGGTATTAAAATGGTACTTACCGGTGAAGGGGCTGATGAGATGTTTGGCGGTTATCTCTACTTCCACAAGGCTCCAAATGCAGAAGAATTTCATAAGGAATTATTACGAAAAATCAGTAAACTACATTTGTATGATTGCCTGAGGGCAAACAAATCGCTTGCTGCCTGGGGTGTGGAAGGCCGTGTACCTTTCCTTGATAAGGAATTTCTGGATATAGCCATGCGAATCAGGCCTGAAGACAAAATGATTAAGAATGGTAAAATGGAGAAATGGCTGATCCGTAAAGCTTTTGAAAATGAATTACCTGAAAGTGTTGTGTGGAGACAAAAAGAACAATTTTCTGATGGTGTTGGATATGGCTGGATTGATACATTAAAGGATATTGCATCAAAAGAAGTCAGCGATGAGCAATTTAAAAATGCTAAATTCCGGTTTACCGTTAATACTCCTCAATCAAAAGAAGAATATGTTTACCGTGCTATTTTTAGTGACTTTTTCCCCAGTGACCAGGCAGCTGCCTGTGTCCCCTCAGTTCCCTCTATTGCATGCAGCACTGCGGAAGCACTGGCATGGGATGATTCATTCATAAATAATGCCGACCCTTCAGGCCGGGCCATAAACTCTGTTCACGAAAACGTTGCCGGATTTTCAGGAAAAAAGTAATTTTTAATAAGAAAGAGGAATCTTAGAAATTAGACTCTCATGGGATAGTTATAACCTGCAAGTTATTTTATTTACAAAATGGTAATATTCAGGGCTATTGCTATGTTCTTTAGCCTTTAGCTTCTTCCCAATAAACATCCATTTCATCAAGGTCCATATCCCGTAGGGATTTCCCCAATCCGTTTGCTTTTTGCTCGATGTAGTTAAATCGCTGTATAAACTTGAGATTAGTCTTTTCAAGCGCATTATCCGGTTCTACCCCGTAAAGCCGGGCAGCGTTAATAATAGAAAACAAAAGATCCCCAAATTCGCTTTCGATAGCATCCGCAGATTTATTATCTGAATTTTCCTTCATTTCTGTTTCCAACTCGGCAAGCTCTTCCTTTACCTTATCCCAAACATCCTCCTTCTTCTTCCAGTCAAACCCAATTCCCTGGGCTTTTTCCTGTATTCTGCTTGCCTTCACCAGTGCAGGTAATGATTTTGGGACCCCGGACAATACACTTTTCCGGCCTTCCTTAAGTTTTAATTCTTCCCAGTTTTCCTTAACATCGACAGAATCACTCACTTTTACATCACCATAGATATGAGGATGCCTGAATATTAGTTTTTCACAAATACTGTTAACTACATCAAAAATTTCAAAATCCCCGGTTTCTGAACCTATTTTGGCATAAAAAACAATGTGCAATAACAAATCACCCAATTCCCCCTTTATTTCCTGCATATCCTTCTGAAGAATTGCATCACCCAACTCATAAGTTTCCTCAATGGTCAACTTCCTCAAGCTCTCAAATGTTTGCTCCCTGTCCCATGGACATCCGGTTCGCAAATCATCCATAATATTTAGTAAACGGCCAAATTCTTCTCTGGCTTCATTATTTGAATATTTATGCATAGTCCATTTATTCTTTGAATTCTATCCTTACACTTGAGTCTGTATCCAGTGCAAGTAAATCAGCAGCATTCCCATGATTCATCGCAATCTCTAAAAGGCCAATAGTGTTAAATAGTGCAAGAAGCTCCCCCAGGGTTGTTTCTCCGTATGTTTTATTGATCTTTGTTATGCGGTATCTATCACTCTGTACCATGATCGCAAAGGAACGGCCCTGACCTATACGTTCAAAAGTTTCTTTTGTAATATTTGTGATTGCATTCCTGTATGAATCAATATAAATAACACGCCCAATAATAGTAGAATCCTCAATTGCTGCCCTAAGGGGAACCGTTTTAGTATAATCACTAACAGGTATACCAAGAGTGTCTAGCTTTACACCATTCGCCAGCTTGCAGGCTATATCGGTAAAAACAGAAAGCTCCGGAAAAATGCCAAACTCATGTGCTGAGATATCTATTTCAATGATCTTTTCCAGCTCATTTTTAAATATCTGTCCAAAAATACCAGTATCATAGGTTAAAAAAAACTGACCATCAACTTCAGTTGCTAAACATCTCATGGCAGGAGCAGCTGCAGTATTTATACCAATGATATGTATCGTTCCAGTAGGAAAATGCTTATAACTGTTTTTAATAAGAAAAGCAGCCTGGCGGATATTAAATGCCTGAATTTCATGGGAAATGTCAATGATCCTGGCCTCAGGACATTGACTTATTATTTTACCCTTGACCGCAGCCAGATAAAAATCGTTTTTATTCCAGTCAGTGGTTAAGGTTATTACAGGCATTTGGCAGAAAAAACTTTATTAAAATAGATACAAGATCAAAAATTGGGCTTATTTTTGTAATTGACAAAAGTAATGAATATTACGAGATCTTATGACAGAAAAACTGATATCTTTAAATGGGGTGGACCCGAAGTCTTTATTTGGAACATTAAATAAAAATATGGACCAAATATCCCAGGCATTCCCAAAGCTAAAGATCATTTCCAGGGGCAGTGACCTGAAAGTGATGGGTGATGAAAAAGAGCTATTGGCTTTTGAAGAGAAGCTGGAAACTATATTGCAATTCCTCCATGAGTACAATGAAATAACTGAGGATGACCTAAACATTTTACTGGATAAAATTGAAAAAGGAAACGGAGAAAAACCTGATAAGCATAATGAGGTTTTGGTTTATGGAAATAATGGCAAACCAATACAGGCACGCACTGTAAATCAAAAAAAACTGGTAGAAGATTACCAGATGAATGACCTTCTGCTTGCTATTGGCCCGGCTGGTACCGGAAAAACATACACTTCTATTGCCCTGGCAGTAAGAGCCCTGAAAAATCACGAAGTTCGCAGGATTGTTTTAACAAGACCGGCTGTTGAAGCAGGTGAGCACCTGGGCTTCCTGCCTGGTGATGTAAAAGACAAAATGGACCCCTACTTACAACCTTTATATGATGCCCTAAGGGATATGATACCATCCAAAAAGCTGGCTAATTATATGGAAGATGAAACCATACAGATTGCCCCACTGGCTTTTATGCGTGGCCGGACACTGGAAAATGCATTTGTGGTTATGGATGAAGCTCAGAATGCCACACTTAATCAATTAAAAATGTTCCTTACCAGGATGGGTTCAAACTCCAAATTTATCGTTACCGGGGATATCACACAGATTGATTTACCTGACAGAAGATCTTCAGGATTAGTGCAGGCCATACATATTCTGGAAGGTATTGAAGGAATTTCTATCATTCAATTTGATGAACGTGATATTCTAAGGCATAAACTTGTAAAAGATATTGTTAGGGCTTATGATAAATTTAATGACAATAATATATAGTTTTTATTAATGAAAGTTTAAATTGAAAATGAATAAAGCAATCGTAAAAACAAATTTCTCCTTTCCCGGACAAAGAAGCAAGTATGAAGGAAAAGTCAGGGATGTTTATCACGTAAATAATTCCTTGATCATGGTCGTTTCTGACCGCATCTCAGCATTTGATGTTATTCTTCCTGAAGGCATTCCTTATAAAGGACAGGTATTAAATCAGATCGCTGAGAAATTCCTGAAAGCTACCAGCGATATTGTTCCCAACTGGATGCTTGCCTGCCCTGATCCTAATGTAACTATTGGCCATTTTCTAGAACCTTTTAAGGTTGAAATGGTGATACGTGGCTATCTAACCGGCCATGCATGGAGGCATTATAAAGCAGGAAACAGAGAGCTTTGCGGTGTAAACTTACCGGAAGGCATGAAAGAACATCAGGCTTTCCCCTCTCCTATTATTACACCTACCACAAAAGAAAACGAAGGACATGATGAAGATATCTCAAGAGAAGATATTATAGAAACCGGACTGGTAAGCAGGGAAGATTACGAGCTACTGGAAAAATATACCTATCAACTGTTTCAACGGGGTACAGAAATAGCAAGGGAAAAGGGTTTGATCCTGGTAGATACCAAATATGAATTTGGCAAAAAAGACGGCATAATTTATCTGATAGATGAAATCCATACTCCTGATTCATCACGCTATTTTTACATTAAAGGCTATGAAGACCGGTTGAACAATGATAAACCACAAAAGCAGCTTTCAAAAGAGTTTGTACGGGAATGGCTGATCGAGCATAATTTTCAGGGAAAAAAAGGACAGTCCGTACCGGAAATGCCGGCTGCGTTTTTGGAATCTGTTTCGGAACGATATATTGAACTCTATGAGAAAATCATAGGGGAAAAGTTTATAAAGGCTGATACCTCAAATGCACAGGAAAGAATGGCAAAGAATATTAATGAATTCCTGATAGATAATTAGCTTTTTGTTTTCACATTAGTTTCTAGTTTTCTTTTTACGGGCTTCGTAACATTGTCCCTGTTTTAACGTTGAGACAAACAAGGGCATGTGTTTTCCATTTAAATATACAGGATGAAAAAAAATATTGTGATTTTATTATTTGCAAGTGTTTTACTTTTGGTTTTACCCGGATCTCTGTACAGCCAGACAGTTGAACCTGCACCACAGGAAGTTTCATTCTTGTTTATTGGAGACATTATGGGACATGACACCCAGATAAATGCAGCATTTAATAAAGAAGATAGCACATACAATTACGAAGAATATTTTGAATTCCTAAAACCAGTTTTTGAGGATGCAGATTTTACTATAGCTAATTTTGAAGTTACCCTGGCCGGGGAACCCATAAAAGGTTATCCACAGTTTAGCTCCCCTGATGAACTGGCTTATGATTGTAAAAATGCCGGAATTGATTTTATGGCCTGTGCAAATAACCATTGTTGTGACAGGGGTGCAAAAGGAATTATCAGAACTATTAATGTACTGGACATGATGGATATACCTCATACAGGGACATTTAAGGATTCTTTAGAAAGAGAAAATAAATATCCGGCTATCCTTGAAAAAAATGGCATCCGTATTGCCCTGCTTAATTATACTTATGGAACAAATGGCATAGCTGTCCCAAAAGGGTTGATAGTTAATCTTATTGAAAAAAGTGCTATTGAAAAAGATTTAAAGAAGGCAGAAGAAAAAAATGTGGACAAAATTATTGTTTTCCTGCACTGGGGAAAAGAGTATCAGTCTGAACCAAACAAAGAACAGGAAGATCTGGCTGATTTCATCTTTTCAAAAGGAGCCGATATTATCATAGGGTCCCACCCCCACGTGATCCAGAAAATGATATGGTTGAAAGATGATGATGGAAAAGGAGAGAAACTAATTTCATATTCACTGGGTAATTTTATTTCCAATCAAAGGAAAAGATATACCGATGGAGGAACAATGGCCAGATTTACGCTAATCAAAAGCAATGGAGAGGTAAAAATAAAGGAGGCTGGTTACTTTCTCACCTGGGTATATAAATCTTTTGAAAAAGATGGGACACATTACCGCATTTTGCCGGTTTCACAGTTTGAGGATCAACCCGGGTTTTTTCTTTCAAAAGATTATTATGAAAAAATGGATGTTTTTATAAAGGATTCCAGATCCCTGTATAAACAACAAAATGTCAATATGAATGAATATCTTTATGAGCCTTCTACCAAAAAATGGTATTTATCCAATTAGTATTTTTGTAAGAAAGTTCAACTGGTCCTATTCTATTTCAATATTGTATTTATGCAATAAACCATCAAGGCCTTCCCGCGAAAACTTTGCCTGCCTTAACTGATTTATTTCAGGGTTTATAGAGAAGTTATAAGCGGTCCTGAAATCAGATTTTTCCAAATTAGTATTTTCAAATATTGCCCCAGACAAATCACAATTATCAAATACTGAAGAAGCCAGGTTTGATTCAATAAAGTCAACTTCATGCAGGCTGCAATTCCTGAATATTGTATTCTTCAAATTTCGTTTGTAGAAGGAGGAAAGGTTTAACTGGGAATTCTCAAAGTTTACAGTAAATAAAAAAGCATTACAATCTTCAAAATGCAAACCTAATAGCTTGCAGTTTTTGAATTTACTATCCTGAAAGCTTGTATTGAAAATTTTAGCCAAACTGAAATCACAGTTTTCAAAGCTACATTCCGAAAAGTTAATACTTGATAAATTAGAGTTTGCGAAATTGCAATTGAAAAAAAGGCAATTTTCATAGTCCCCCTTTTTAAGGGCATTAAAAGAATAATCTATTCCACGAAGTTCTTCATCTTCAATAAAAACAGCACTCATTCTTACTGGTTTTTCAAATATACAGTTACAGGATATAATCTCATTCTACATATTTCCTAACCAGTTTACTTATTCTTTTCTCAAGTTCAGGAAGCTCTTTAAAAGCTTTTCGCTGATACATTTTCTTTTCACTAAATTCTGCCAGGCTCTCAAGGTCACCGGTAACATAATGCAATTGTTTTTCTGTTATCCCTAATAATTCAGGCATTTCTTCAAAACAGAAACCAAATATCTCCTTAATAATTGCTTCTTTCCTATTTTCAATTCCAAGTTCCATTAAAGCCTTCTCATAATCCTCAGTACCAATAAAACCTCTTTCCCCCTTATAATAAAGGTCTTTTCTTTGATGAAAACACTCCATTTGCAGAGGGTCCACAACTCTGGCCATATCCAATGCAAATTCCAGGAAGCGGTAAATAAGATAGTTTACTTTGTGACTTCTTCCAGAAGAATTAAAATGAAGTTTAGCCAAGCTCCTGAACCATTTTCTTTCTTTCTTAATTAACTGATACCGGTCACTAATTGAAGGAAGCAGTTCTTTCCCCTTATCCAGGATTGCTTGAGCCTTTTGAATTTCACCATTTTCAATGAGCATATCAGCAAGGGTAATTTGCATACTAAAGGTATCAAGGCTAATATTGTACATTTCAAGCCTTCTGGTTAAATAAGATATCGCTTTATTCGGATTGTTTGATTTTATCAAATTTGCCAAAGTAATATGCAGGTTCAGAAAATAGGAATTATTGTCGGGCACCCTTTGAATAACGCTTTCCAGGTATTTTTTAATACTTTTGTATTTATACTCAGGATCCCGCTTCATGTATGGTATTAACTTATTCATGCAAATTACCAATGCTGTATTCTGAGTTTCTACATAGACCTCCGCCAGTGCTTTCAAAAAGTCGATTGCAGGTGGATACCCTTCAGACTTTCTGATCTTTGTGGCTTTAATCATAAGTTTATGCACATCAGCTTGGTGACTTTCCCTCTTTCTTTTTGTAGTCTCCTCCTCCCTTGAGAAAATCATACCATCCTCAAAAGGAATATTTTCAGATGGGGATACTTCTTCATTATGAACCTCATTCGGAAAAGGTAAATCTTTTCCAAAAAGACCTGACAACCATTTTTGAAGGTTTTTATACATCTTAATAGCAGATAAATTTAATCGAATCAGGCAAATGAAACCTGCAAAGCAATAAGGCTACAAATTACTATGAATCAAATATATAAAATTCATAATACATTCTTGTAGCTGAAAAGAACAGATATTTATTTGCCTTATCCGAAACTAATACACACAATTAAATTTTACGCCATAAGATACAAACTTTCGTCCAATTATCAAAACACATTGAAAGATATACATAAAAATTTTGATTGTATGGATTTTATTGGGTTTTAGAAGATTGACTCATCCTAAATTTTGTTTTCGACAATTGTCTTATTACATTTGTGCAAATCAAATTTTCAACATATTGAATCTAATTAAATCAATAAAATACAGACTGGCATATATATTATTTGTTTTTCTGATTGTTCTTTTTCCCTGGCTGGCTAACAGTCAGGAACCCAGTCCTAAACTGATTAAATCAACCGAAAAAGTTTTGATCGAAGGCAATGTCTATTATATACATACAGTAAAAAAAGGAGAAACGGTTTATTCTATTTGTAAGGCCTATGAAATATCACCAAAATTACTTTCAAAAGAAAATCCGGCAGTAATCATAGGATTACAACCAGGACAGGTACTAAAGATCCCTGAAAATGCAATACATGAGCAATACCCGGTTGACAATGAAAAATATATCTTCCATAAAGTAAAAAAGGGAGAAACCTAT
>Ga0164313_10003579_pt1 | contig 13820 bp, 7 predicted proteins | sample GuaBasSedimGuay4_FD_113735 | JGI IMG/M metagenome (GOLD analysis project Ga0164313, IMG submission 113735) | Subseafloor sediment microbial communities from Guaymas Basin, Gulf of California, Mexico - Guay4, Core 4569-4, 0-3 cm | ecosystem: Environmental > Aquatic > Marine > Hydrothermal vents >... | reverse complement strand
GAGGCCAGCCATTTCTCGATAGCTGCCCCTACCCCCTTACCTTTTGGACTCATGCCCGCCAGAAAGGATTTAGCGGGTTGGCCCAGCTTTTTAAGATCGAGATCAGCCAGTATTTTAATGGATGATTCTTTAATCTTTTCCGAGGATATTTCCTGAGTATCGAGAATAAAACTTGGGTCTTTTGCACTTTTAATAAGATCATCGGCCCAGGACTGGAGGTCTTTTTTCTCTGCCGTAGAATAAAACACCTCCCGGCTCTCCCCTGCTTTCGCAGGTACTTTGTAAGCTTCCTTAATTTCCCCCCTCATAGCACTTGCGGCCAGGGCCACATAATCATCCATCACAAAAATGTCTGGTTTAACACCAAAGTATTTAACAGCCCATAACCGCATACGTGCAATAATTTTCCGATACAAGGGTAGTTTTATATTTGCATGATCTTCAACGAAATAAGCCACTGCTTCCTCATTAACAAGGTCAGCGCGCGTTCCATAAGGTACTCTACTCATGGCTTGGCTTACAGCCTTACCCAGTGGAGTCTTTTTCCCATTATTTTCTACAAAAGCCCTGAAGACTTCCTTGGCAAGCTTTTCCCCAAAGATTTTATTATATCCAAGATGGACTCCGAGTTCATGCATCAGGACGCCCCATGCCTTACCTTTTTGTATATTCTCAGGGATAAGGTAGACAATGCCGTTTTTAAAAAAACCCTGGTCCTTGCTCGCACGCTCATAACCAATTATGTCAGCCTGCTCTTCTCGTGTTATGAGAATAACTTTCTTAGATTTCTCTAATGCATCAACCGCTTTTTGCCCTATATGCTTGGCTATCTCGGCCCTTGCCGTATCAACAGTGAGATTTTTGCCTTGTGTCCTGCCTTCTGCAAAAAGAGGCTGCCCAGCTGTTTGGATAGCTTGGCGCATTTTTGGAGTTATGGACATAGTGTGGATAGTTTCAAATTTTTGGCTGTCAATGTACTCAGCAGCTTCTTTTTTTGTATTAAATAATAACTGGTCTCCAGTGCTGTCTTCAAATACGTATCCATCCCCACGAACAATCCTGAATCTTCCGCCGCCTGCTTCATCTATTCTATATTGTCCAGCTTCTAGACTATCTGTCCCAACCTTAGCTCCCCACTTTTTCCCATACTTTTTTAAGAAACCAGGGATCTTTTGATCATAGAGAATTTTATAGAACTCACCGCCAATAGTTAAATTCTTGCCTTCAAACTTACCTGAATTCTCAGAAGATTCACGAATCTTATTAGCAAGCTCTTTGCCTATAAGATTATTTAGATTGACTTCACGGCCCTCTATTATGGTTTCGCCTTGGAGTGGGATTTGTTCCATAAAGATTTGCCCACCATCTTTTACGCCCGATATATGGACATCCTTTCCATCTCTCCATCCTTTACTCCAGTCAATTCGGTCAACACTTTTCCGAAGCGCACTTTCCCACCGGTCAACCTGTGTCTTTGCGGTATCCCATGAGATCCCATCAAAGTCATTCTTGATGGCATACTCAATGGCTTTTTTTGCTACAAGCTCGTGCCAATTTTCACCCCAAGGAAATAGCTTTTTTAGATTGGCAAGTTCTTTCGCTGCAACTTCAGCGGAAGGAAAAATTTTTCCAGCCTTTTCGCTCCCAAGTTCGACCATTCGACTATAAATATCACTCTGGAACTCAGCTATATGAAAAAACTTTTTGCCGTTTATTATGCGGGTATCGCCTCGGATGTGGGCTATTACGTTTGGCTCTTCCCAATGGGAAGATTTGTAAATTTTGTTCTTTTCTGTTTCATATTTTTTGCTTATTTTTATACGTTTTTCTTCTGGCAAAGCAAAAAAATCAATCCTTGACATATCCAACCAATCAAAAAAGTGAGATGGCACCAATGCCTTCGGTACTCTTAATACCAACTCCCGATAACTACCAGGCTCACCGCCGGGGAGGACATATTGCGCAAATTTGGTTTCATCTTTAGCTTTTCCTTTTTCAACTTCCTCAATCCGAACCTCATTCATCCGCAAGAAGTCAATAACCTCAGCCTTAGTAACCTTGTCTTTACCCTCCAACCACTCAGCGAGACCCACAGCATCTATTTCAGCCTGCTTCACTCCGGGAGCCTTCTTCAACTGATTTATGACAGACTTGGCCGGTAGCTTAGCCGGAAACTTAGGAGCCTCGGCTGCTCGCGTGAGTGCTGAGTACATATCTGCCTGCCTTATCATAGAAAATCTGATAGCTTCTGCGCCACCGATCATTCCCCGCTCATTCTTTAAAATTCTCTTAGCCCCAAAATAAGCCTTCCGCATCAGAGGCTTAATCTTATCCCATACCTTTTCAAACTGTCTCTTCATCTCAGCGGAGAACGCTTTGAAATCTTTATATCCCTGTTTAATTACATTCGCCCCGATACGGGACAGGTCGTTTATGATCTCAGAGGAACCCTTCTCACCCTTAATGTTGGCAAGAACACGGGACTTCGCTTTTTGTAATTCTGTTTTCTCGGCAGGCTTTTTAGATACAGCCTTCTTCTCGGATACAGCCTTCTTCTCGGATGTAGCCTTCCGTGCCCCTTTTTGCTGAACTTTAAGATCGGCTACCCTTTCCTCAAGTTCTTCAGTAGTATATTCGTTAATTCCCCGATTCTTGCGGAAGTCTTCTGGTAATTTGTCCCACAATTCTTTCTTGTGAGCATCGGCCTTTTCAATCTCAGCCCACTCTTCAGGATATTTCTCTTTTACTTTGCCAAGTTCGCCCTTCTCTACTTTTTCCCCGGTCTCTTTTACATATCGCTTTACGAGTTCGATTTGGCTTGTGGCCTTCTTCTCAAGCACAGCCTTCGGCTCTGCTTTTGCCTCCCACTCAACGCCCCTCTTCTTCAGTAATCGTCTAGCTGCTTGTGTTGCTTCAACGTCTGGATGTCCATTGGCAGTCTTAATTAATGCTTCCGTGCGTGTAGGCTTTTTTATTTCCCCCGCTACTACCTTAGCCTTATACTCTTCTCGCAGTTCGTCACGCCTCTTGATTAACGCATTATCTTTCTCTGCCTGGCGCTTCAATGCCCTTTCTTTGGCTCTCCCCGGCTGAATATTTTTGTGAAGGGCTGATTCACCCATTTCTTGACGACCTGCCCCTTTTCGAGCAAGGTAATCCTCTTCACTAATTACTTCAGGCTCTCCCTTTACTTTTGGATGTTCAGCCTTAACTGCTTCACCAGGCATCTTGTAATGTTTTCTTACAACATCAGCTATTTTATCATACTCGGCCTGAAGCTCGTCTCTGTGGGCTGTTACAACCTGCACCATGGCATCCTTGGGCGATATTTTTTTCTCTATCGCCAGCTTTCGGGATTCTAAGCGCAAAGCTTTTCTTTCTTCAGCCGTGAATAGATTCTTATGTATTTTGAAACAATTTATAGCAGATGCCATCTATAATCTCCCAGATAAAACTATGCCCATAATAATTTCAATAATTTCCTTATCATCCCTCAACCGCCAGCGATACAAATCTTCTTGGACCTTGCCTGTTACCCCGCCTCCCGCGTCGAATATACGTTCTGGCTCTTCTGGTACAGGTATAACGATACTCTTCGCCGTGAAGGAATGTCGTCCACCAGGCGTAGCAATGATTGATAAGGCGGTGAATAAACCTTCGCCTTTCTCTCCAGCTCCGCTTGAGGTCTTCGCCGTGAAGGAATGTCGTCCACCAGGCGTAGCAATGATTGATAATTGAGTATATGTTGCCATTCATCGTTATACTAACACAAAGGTATCGCCGTCCGAAGGAGCCTCGGTTGTCGCTGTATAAGTTAATTTTTTTGTTGCTCCATCGTAGTCAGTTACATCAGTAGCCTGATCTTTAAGCACACCGCTCGTCCAGATTATAATACGACCATTGTAGTGATCGTTTGTAGCCTCTGTTAGATTAGTGGTCATTTGTGTAGTTGACAGCGTTCCCGTCGCCGCTGCTCCCACTACTATGGTCTCAGCACTTGCCTCCAAGTGATCGGCTGCATCAGTAGAGCCTGAGATTGCCAAGACATCGGCTTTTATGTTTCCGCCGGACAAGGCCGCCGGTATCCGGGATTGAATGTCCTGTGTATCAGTCTCAATAGCTGACAATTTAGTTGAATTGCTGTCCATTTCAGCCCTAATTTCTGATACAGTGGGCGCAACTCCAGCGGCATCAGGTACCACGGTGTTCGCTCCATAGTCACTAAGTGCCGTATCACACTCGGCATTGACATCAAGCTTGCCTTGAGCATTGAGTGCAACTGTAGTCGCTGTGGCCCAGTTACCTTGATTGGTTTGCAGTTCATCTGTGTCTTCCAAGGCAAGAGTCAATTTTGTTCCTGCACCTTCCATCTCAGTCCTTATTTCTCCTACTGTTGGTGCAGTAGTTCCTGGAGCCGTAACAAATACCTTTACCCCATCTCCACCGACTATTGTAAAGTCTGGAGCAGAATCGATTGTCACCGTTTTCGTAGCGCCTACATACCCGCTGCATTTCCTAACACTCGGATAATCGCTGTTGCTTGCATCGAAGACAACAATTGCCTGGTCTTTATATGCATCATCATCGTCCGAGCCAGCCGTAAGTACAAAAACGGTTTGACTTGTAACAGATGCGATTGTGGTATCTATTAAAACATTCGGATTTGTTCCCCCGCTTGGAGCCTGCTCAAGAGCATTGGCAGTATATCGTGAAACGCCTCCGTCATTTTCGATAAGCTCATTCAGCAAGGCCGTTGCTACCCCCGGTTTACTTGCAGGGTCATAGTCGGTTGCAAGTAAGTGATCGAGATGAATATCAGTTAAGGCAGTTGCTATGTCTGTTGGCGTCGCTGCCACCCCTGCGCTGTTCACTATTATCTTCGACCCCAATTCCCAGTACGTCCCGGTTGCATCAGTTATTTTCCATTGGAGGTGATAAACAGCATTGACATCTGGTATCGGCCACCCGGTATCATAAGTCCACAATCCATCATCATCTTCTGTTAGTGCCTGATGTTTTGTGGTCCAGCCAGAAGCCTTAAAAGATGAATCATTGAAGTCATACCATTGTCCATCAGACACCCGCCTGATTCCGAAAGCAATAGCAGTTACACCCGAATGCGCTTCCTGGTATCCAGGATAATACGTTTCGCTTTGAGCAAGACGTTCTGTACTCATCGTCTTAACCTCTTAATTTTTGAGTTTATCGATCCATCGGTTGGGGTTGCCGGTATTACAGCATCTAAGGCGTCGGCTACCTCACTTTGGACATCTGCATCCCAATCTGAGTTCCAGGGGATAGCAGTAAGGGCAGTACCATTCCCCCCGCCAAGTACGGCAGCTATTGTCGCATCCAGGTCAATCGTTGTATCATCTTCGTCTAAAGCAGTAAGTGTTCTGGTTACTGCATCCCAGGGGTTGTCGTCGATGCCTGAGATTGCCTCATCTATGTATCCAGCCTTGGCATCAGTCCAGATATCATTATCAAGGGCATCGCCACCAAAGGTATTGTTACCTGTGTGGTCTGCCCTTGCTTCGTCCCACACAGCATCAGCGATTTTAGTGGCATTATCGGCAGTTCCGCCAGCCCCCGTTACCCATGCGGCATCACCACGATCCCGAATGGCTTCGAGTGAATCAGAAGCAGCACTATATCCGCTCCAATCACCATCAGAGGCAGCTAATTTAGCCACGATCGAATCATTCGCCGGATTATCGGCATCAGCCACATGAACCAAATGGTCAAGCTCTTGGGCTACTAAAGCATCATTAGCTTCGCTTTCTACTTCAGAATCCCACGAAGCATTCCATGGCACATTAGACAGACCAGCCCCAGCCGTACCTATATCATCCGTATCCGTAAGAATTTCGTTGATGTCTGCCCCATTATCATTAGCCGTTTGAGTAGTCCCTCCAACCATAGCAACATCTGTTCTGCCACCGGCGCAGACATGATACACTGTAGTATTATCAGGGGTAGTTGCCCAATTCGGAATAACCAAGGCTACTTTTGATGTACCATTGTAATCGCCGATCAACCTAATCTGATTTGCCCCAGTTCCAGAAACTAAATGTACAAGTTGGTCATTATAATAATCATCAACTGTTGATGAGCCTGTGGCGGCTAACGTAATTGATCCGGCTGTCCCAGCTTGTGCCGTACCATGTGCTGTATGCTCTGTGTGAGCAGAAGCCCAAATCTGGAATACACTTGTATTGTCAGGATTGATTATCCATGTACCGTTTATTGTCGCAACTTTTGTGGTTCCATTGTAAGCGACAATCGTTTTAGTCTGTCCGGCTCCTGTGCCCTCAGCTAGAATTATAACTGATCCGACATAAATATTATCGGTACTGGAGGCCCCAGCATCTAACGTAATAGTTGAAGCCGTCCCTGCCTGTGCAGTTTCTAATCTAATAGCTTGAGAAGCTAGCGCCCTGAGGCGTCTTCCTGCACTTGTTACAATATTATGAGTCGCTCCGGTAAGTGTTTCATCCCAAACGAGATCAACTAAAGCGGTCAACCCCGCTCCGGCAACGCCGATATCGTCAGTGTCTGCTTCTATCGCTATGAGACGGTTTTCAAGGGTCGTTCCTGTGTCAGTTTCAATCTCATCAATTTGTGTCTCAGTAGCAGGCCGCAAAAGAACTGTGCCTGAATCGGTGTCAATCTCACCTGTTCCGGTGCCGTCTTTGACAATAACAGTCGGATAGCCTGCTTGTACATCAGCAGGAAGTGCCGTATCGTTCCACTTTTCGACATTAACCTCAAGTAGGCCATCGCCATTATCCTGGATCGCATCGCCGCCGACCTGCTCGATGTTTGCACTCACATTGGAGGCAGAAACTACATTGCTGTCCACCTCGGCCTCAATTTGGAAATTATGGCTCATTGTGCCAGCGTCACCATCAACAGTGGCTGCAATATAGACTGTGTATGACTTGCCCTTCTCAAAGCCGTTTGCCGCAGTGAGTTGAATGCGCTCTGTATAAAAACCTATGGTGTTCCCATCGTCTATCTTTGCCGTGCTACCCGTTAAAATAGCAGAGGCAGTCTCATCCTCGTATATTCGGTAAGTAGGAGCGCTTGCCGCATCAGTAGCCACACCGGTGTCGGGATCATGAGTATTGCAGGAAAATGTCAGGTAATCGTCTATCTTCCAAGACCCAAGGTAGGAGGCGTTAGCTATGGAGAAAAACAGGAAAAAGAAGATTGAGAACAAGGAAAGTATTTTTTTCATTTGATAACTTGACCTCCAAATATTAATGAATGAATTCCATCTGTACTAAATATGGGGACGCAGAAAGAGGGTGAGGGGCCACTGCTTATATACTCATCCGCCCCAATATCCCAAGTACCGGAGCGAGTATCGTCGTCTATGTCATCGGAAAAAGGCCATGTTAAATCTGACGAGAAATCAGTACCAGCATCTACCAAATCACTGATGGCAACTATATGGAAATTGTCGTTTGCATAGTCAGTAAAGTCACCAGATGTTACTGTAACAATATCATTTGAGCCTGGAGGATCGTCCGCAGTTTCTCCAGCATTATAGTCACTTCCCGAGTAAAATGCCCCATCCCAGTTTGTTGTGTTCCCGAAGGCAACAGTGTTATATACACGAGTATAACCTGATGATCCGTTTATACCTGTTTCGCAATCAATAAATGAACAATTTATTAGGTACGTTCCAGTAGAACCATAACTTTTAGATCTATAACCATTGTTGGCGCAATTAAAACCGATACAATTTCGTATGCAACAATACTCCCCATAATTATAGAAACCTTCTGTTGCTCCCTTTGTAATGCACTTATCTACCAAGCAATAGTTGGCGTTTATACGGATAGATCCGTAACCTGTTCCCCCAGTATTATTGACTTGTATCCCGATGGCTTTACTATAATCTTTAGCCATAGACAGAAAACCTCCATAACCTTGATTTCCCTCAAGTCTATACTTCCCATCATCCCATTTCCCCTCATGCCTCTGGCTATTAATACTCTCAGCCTCACCAATAGGTGTGTAAACCTGGAAATAATTATCGGCATCTGAACTGGTAAAATCTATGGTTACAGCAGTTGTGTCAGCCTTATTCCGAGTATAACAAGTAGCAAACAACACCGTGTCCGTAGCGGTTAAGTTACCATCTAAGTGGTTGCTGTCCTCAAAACTCGCTTCAAGTAAGGCTAGTGAAGCATAATCAGCTTTTATGGAATCAACGGCAATCTGCCCATAATTTGCTGCATCTGTGCCGTTTGCTGCCTTGACAACAAACTCCGTGTTGCCGTTTCCTATGTTCCCCTGGAGTGTACCATCCGTCGTAGCAATATTGTCTGAGGTAGTTGGTTTAGTCCTGTTTATTTGCTCGTCATTCTGCCAAGTCCCAGAAGTATTCTCTTCAAAATAGATATAACCTGCGGCATCCCCTCCGCTCCAAGTACCGGAAGTGGTTTCTACGTAACGGACTATGCCTATTGCACCAGATGTGCCGCCTGCTATTTTAGTCCCAGGCAAAAGCTCTGTGGTCCCGCCCGAATCAAAACCTATGCGATTAGGTGCAATATAAGCATGGTGTGTGGCGTCATAGGTAATGTCCATACCAGCACCAATATTGCCGGTTTGCTCAGTTAAAGTGGCTACACCGCCTGATATTGTAATGTTTGTGGCAGGGGCTTCCAGGTTATCACTCGTTCCATTAGCATCACAGGCGTACCAAACACCGGTTGCCGCAAAAGCAGGTTGAATAAATAGCCAGGTTAAGAGTACAAAAAATAATCTTTTCATTTTTCTATTTCCACTGCATCTGGCAAAATCACATTAGTATCACACATGTCTTTAATCGTTGTCTGTTTGCTGTTTACAACTTTGTGCCGATATTTAGGCGTTGAAAGACGCTCTTTAATCTCAGTGTCGGAAAGCGAGGATGTGTCCGGCAATTTCTTAGCAAGCTCTGCCCTTACTTCTTTCACTGTTCCCTTGACCTGATAGACAGCCATGTGGGCATAGCCAACGCCCTTTGGATCAATATGCCCATCTGGCTGAATAGACACTATATCGCCAATATTGTTTATTCCCGGTCTAAGTGTTCCTTCAGCTATGCAGACAATCTGTGCAGCCTGGGCGATCCCTGCAAATAAAATGAAGATAATTGTCAATAGTGTTTTCATTAATTCTCCTATATCTTAATAGCCTCGATCTCTGTTATGAGACCGTCCTGGCCTCGCTTTACGATAAATCTGTAATCCTTCTGCTCCGGTGCAGGTGCAGGCTCTATTTTTATATCACTAATCGACTTTATGAGTTTATTAATGATAAGGGTATAATCTTTTCCTGTGTCCGCCCGCAAAGCATCCTTTATGCCGTCCACACTTTCAGAGAGCCTTGTTATAGCCTCGACCTGTTTAGATCGCATAGCGGCCCTGTTCTGGTCTCGTATAGCCTTTTTACTATCAGGTGTTAACTCCCAGCCTTTGCCCCTTAATTTGTCCAGGTCTTTTTTCGATATTGTTTTCATATCAGGCATTCCAGGAATTTGTTCATTTTGTCAAGCTCTTCTTTTATTTCTCTCAGTGCTACTCCTGCATCCTTTGTTACTGTAACGGTTTCACCCGTTTCAGTAATCATTATTTTCATTTCATATTTCACACCCGCTTTCTTCTTGGAAGAAAGAAGGGAAGATACTGGATCTTTGGGCTCTAAAGCTTCCTGTTTTGTTTTACGAATTCTGTTTTCTGTTTCAGCCCGCTTAATCCATTCATCAAACTCTTTCTGTGTTGCTTCTCCTTTAGCAACAAGATATGTCATCCTACCTGCTTCTTCGGCATCTTGTAGACGAATACCGGGAACAGCCTTTATACCTTCCTTTACGAGAATATTAGTCCGTGCTCTTTCGTTAAATGCACTATCGACTATATCTACGATAGATTCTTCTTCCTGTTTTACCTCCGGCGCTTCCGGTTTTACCTCCGGCGCTTCCGGTTTTGCTTTTTGCTCAGCTCTCCAAGCCTCAAGTTCTGCCAGGGTCTCTTCATCGAGAACATCTTTTTCGTCCCAACCTTCTACGAATTTTGAGAAGCCCTCATCTTTTTTAAATCTTTCCAAGTCTGGATTTTCAGCTTCAACTTCGCGCTTAATATCTTCTTCAATTTCTTTTGCGCGTTTTTCATCCCGCCTCCTTATATCTGCAATAGATTTTTTTTGCCATTCATTAAGGTCTGATAATATCTCTTCATCCGGATGCTTAGCAAAATATTCGAGCATGTCATCTTCGGCTCTATCAAATTCTTTCCATCGCTCCTCACGCTCAGTTCTTGCTGCAATATCAGCTAATCTCTCAACTCTCTGTTTGCCCTCTTTCTGAGCAAAAATATCATCACGGAGTTTTTCACTGAAATCTTCCGGCTTTTCTATCCACCCCTCTTCTACAGCCTCCGCCGCCATCTCATCAAAGCTTAGACCCTTAGCATTCGTTAATCCAACTACGCCGGTTTCTTTACCAGATAACGCCCGCACCTCACCAGGAAGGGTCTTATCTCCTATTCCCCCCATGGCCCGAACCCAGGAAAGTAAGGTCTTGCCTTTCACTTCTTCTTTTGCTTTTCGGGCCATGGCCTGCCCGCCGGCCTTTATCGGAACGATCTGGTATCCGCCTTTGGTTTTTACAATTTTATGAGTGCTAGGCGAAACACCAGCAGCCTTCATCTTATCCGATTCAAGAGCATTGTGAGCACCATTCAAAGTAAGCCATGGAAATATTTTTTTACCTTCTTTCCTTTGAATAGGTTTATATTCAATTTTAAGATCTTCAGGTGCAGCCTTACCTGCCACGTATTGAGCGCCTCGGGGATAGGTTCTTTGGCCTTCCTTTGTCCTTACCTCAGTTACTCCCGGAGGTAGTTCAGGTTCATAAGCTTCAAGCTCTAACTCTTCCCTTGCCTTCGACGGGGCCTCTTCTGCCTTTCTTTTTTCTTCAAATGTTTTTTTCTGTTGTGACCTGCGTTTAGCCTTTTCGTAAATACGATTCAGTTCATTTTGTTCCTTCTCTGTGGCTTCACGGCCCTGGCGTTCTTTGAATCTTTCTTGTATCTCTCGAAGGGATACTGGCTCTTTCCTTACACGTTCCTTAGCCTTGAGATAAGTATCCTCGATATCCTTTATAGCATATTCGTCCGCAGGTTTTTCAGTCTTAACAACAGGTTCAGGCTCAAACTTGACAAATTTCGAATCTATATCCGCCGTAACTTTTTCTGCAATCAGCGCATTCAGTCCATGTTTAAGGTCTGGATATTTTTCTTTAAATTCGTCGATATCCTCATCTGTAAAAATATTATTTTTTAGACCACTTCGGATAAATCCCATGGCATTGTCGAGCGTAAACTCTTCACCGTTGAGTTGCCCTGTTGTGAGACCTTTATCAATGGCAGAAGATAGTTGTTCTTTGACTAATTCAGCTCGGACTATCTCTTTCCCATTTTTTATTCCATCCTTAAGCTCGGGGTATTTTTTTGACAATTCATCTAGGTCTTTATCGTCAAATAACCGATTCTTATATCCCCGTATTATCGATCCAGTTGTTTGATCTATATCCTGCGTACCATCTTCGTATGTTTTTGTTATACCGTCAAAAACAATTCTTTTGATTTTTTCGGTTTTGTCATTCGATTCCGCAAAAATCGTTGAAGTGCCACCGCCCATTATTCCGGCAATAGGTATAACGTTTACGCCTTCTTTCAATTGTTCTATCGCTTCTTTTTTAGTAAAAGCAGATTCTGGCAAAAGACCCATCTTAATAAGTACTTCTGCGGGTTCCTCAAGATATTCCGTGAGCCCTTCCCAGCTACCATTTTTTAGGAAATTTATTATTGCATTAGATTTTTGCGTTCCTAGTTTTCCTGTTATTTTACCAAAGCCTATTGAATTAAGAGCACCGGAGGCTAATGTCATTGCTTCCATACCAGCGGCAGCATCTTGTTCAGTTCCGCCCCTATCCAATATTTCTTGATAAGTTGACGTACCCTCCATTCCTCCGGCAGTAATCCCAGCAGCAGTCATCGATCCAAACTTTACTAATCGTTCGATAACTTTTGGAGTTAATTCAAGAACCTTTCCCGCTATTTTTAAATATTTTCCAGCGGCTACACCAGGAACCATCATCGAAGCAAAACTTGGGATCATATCAGCTAAATTATATGCCCACCAATTACCCTTCAACATTATTCCAGGATCGTTCAATATTGAACCTTGTATTTCGGGAGGCGCTTCAAAAGGTTTCGCTTTTTCTTTCCAATACGCCCTTGTTTCTTTCCCAATTTTTTTAAGTAAATTAACCCCTGTTCTAACTCCAGCATACTCTAAACCAGTGCCGACCGATTCAGCAAGGCCAATTTTGCCATGGGTAAGTCCTCTTTTAGCTGCCCTCAGCGGACTGAATCTTTTCGACGGGGATACTCCAAGCTCGGCTTTCTTTTCTTCAACTAAAGGAAAAGGATTTGTAATCGAGGGCACAGTTTTTAAAGTTTTATCGACCCCTGAAACAAAATTCGGCTTTTCTTTTGCCCTGCTCTGCTCTATCTCTTTCACGCCAGCATCGAACTCGTCCATCATCCAATCACGGGAGGACGCTTCTGGAGCTTTTTTCTCAGATACAATGCCAGGAGATACAAAGGATCTCTGCTTTTTGAGAACTTTTTCCCTCTCAATATCAGCTACACCCTGATCAAATTCTCTCATTATATCATTTATAGGCAAAGTATTCTCCTCAATATTGACAATTTATTATACTTAATAATTTCTGTAAGTGCCACTATTCGGCTGATATATCGGTCGGCTTATGTTATCTTGAACAGCGGAAGAGGTTTCCTCTTCTGGGGCATAAAGCAGTTTATACTGTTTATAAAAATCAAGATATCTCTCAGGGTCATACTTTTTCATATATGCCATATATTTTCTTTGTTTTTCTGGAGGTGCTTCTGCAAATTGTGCAAAAGTATAATCTTTTTGATTTCCCTCAAATCCTTCACTGGCCGCCTCACCTGATTCAGAGAATAAAGATTTAAATTTATCTTCACTAACAATTTTAGCTAATTCTATGTCGCGAGAATGCTTTAATTCGCCGAGAGTTAATTCGCGGCCGTATTTTATACTTGCGGCATTTGCATCTCTGATTGACTTGATTGTGGCAGCTTCCTTTTGCTGTTCGCCTATCAATCTTTGGCGAGCTAATTCACCAATTTTAGTTAATCTTGCTTTTTCAGCAGCCCTTCTCCTTTTAGTCTCTGCGCTTCCTCGTAAAGCGTTGTATTGCTCTCCCGTCAAACCTGTAAGCCTCCCTCTCCTGGTAGCTTCAGGCAACGATAAAGGAGTATATGTTCCCGTCTGGCCTATATTACTCCCTGGCTGTGCAGGAGCGTTAAATGTACCTACGTTAGAAAACCTCGCAGTACGTGAGCCTGATGGAAGAGATTTGGCACCGGGTATATTTGTATAAAATGGTACTCGTGAATCTAGTCTTTTTCGTTTTTCTGTTAACGGCATGGTAATTTCTCCTATTCGCTAGGTGGCGCTTGTTCTTCGTATGGATGACTTTCAGTCATAGAATCATGATGACTCCAACTCTCACTCTCTTGACCTGATTGCGTAGTCCCCATTGAAGCATTGGCATTAATAGCATTCATGGATGATGCAGCTAGTTGAGCGCCTACATTCATAAGCCCCTCAACACCTGCCCCCTGAAGTGATTTAAGGGCCTTAAATCCTTCAACTGATGCATTAACCTGTGCTATTGCTCTATCTAATTGATAGTGTGCATTATCGACTTC
>Ga0164313_10003578_pt1 | contig 13828 bp, 16 predicted proteins | sample GuaBasSedimGuay4_FD_113735 | JGI IMG/M metagenome (GOLD analysis project Ga0164313, IMG submission 113735) | Subseafloor sediment microbial communities from Guaymas Basin, Gulf of California, Mexico - Guay4, Core 4569-4, 0-3 cm | ecosystem: Environmental > Aquatic > Marine > Hydrothermal vents... | reverse complement strand
CAGGACTCTGGCGTCGATGTGAACGAGATATGGGCTATTTCTACGCCAAAGCCCTGGAGAGATCGGCGATCAGATCCCCTGCGTCCTCAATGCCGATGGAGAGGCGGACGAGGCCAGGGTCGATCGTGGGATCGCTGACGAGACGGTGCTCCGCGAGGGACTCGACTCCCCCGAGGGATGTGGCGTTCGTGAAGACTTCGAGGCTCTCGACGAAACGGGCAGCAGCTTCTGCATCGCCCAGGTCGAAGGACAACATGGAGCCGAAGGCTCGCATCTGTTCTTTGGCGATCTCATGGCCCTGGGCACCCTCGAGTCCCGGGTACCACGTGGGCACACCTCGTTTGTGGAGCCATTGGGCGATCTCTAACGCCGATTCGGAGGCCTTCATGACCCGAAGTTCGAGAGTCCTCACGCCGCGCAGGCTCAGCCAGACATCAAGTGACCCAGGCACCGCTCCCGTCAGTTTCCGCATATCGCGAAGGTCGTCGGCACGCGTCGTGTCGTTCGTAACGAGGACACCTCCGAGGGCATCTGAGTGACCCGAGATCGCCTTGGTCGTCGAGTGCATCACGATGTCGATACCGAGCGCGAGAGGCTGGATCAGGGCCGGTGTTGCAAACGTCGCGTCACACACCGTGATGACGCCGCGGGGTCGCGCCATGGCTGAGACTTCGACGAGGTCGGTGATCTGGCACTTCGGGTTCGACGGGGATTCCAGCCACCACAGGTCGCCAGCCTGAAGGTCCTCGGGTGAGACGATCGACAGGTGCCCATCTGCGGCACGTCTCTCGACGAGTTGACGCACACCGTGGTAAACGTCATCGGGTATCGCCACCTGCTTGGGACGAACGACATCCAGAACGCCAGCCGCAGCGGCCATCCCAGATGAGTAGCACACGCCAGATCCACCGTCGAGCGAGCCGAGCACCGCCTCGAGCCGTTCGGTGGTCGGATGGCTGGTGCGGCGATACCGCCATTGAGCACCTTCGACGAACGTCGTTGACACCCGAATAGGCGCGCCAACATCAGGCTCATCGGAGAGATCCCGATCAGCATGTACCGCCCGTGTAGAGAATTCGTTCATGAGAGGAGCGTAGACCGCTTTCTGCTTTCCGCTTTCCGCTTTCCGCAAGACGTGCAGTCTGTTCTGGCGGATATCGGATAGCGGCTAGGAGCGTGGGTCAGTATCTGCCAGGGGGGTGTTCGGGTGGCTGATTGTTGAGGGTGGTGTTGGTTCTCGCGTTTTGGGTTGGGTTCGGCAACAATGCGGGGTATGCACAACAACTCTGATGATGCCCTGTTCGATATCGGCGACAACGACGTTGAGGCTGTGGTGGTGAAGGTCCCGGCGGGGAGGTCGAAGGTGTTCCGCACCTATGACCGGGGTCAGTCGTTCCTGATGCCGCCGTCGCTTGACGATTGGCTCCCACAGGATCACACGGCCCGGTTCATATCTGAAACCGTGGACCTGTTGGATCTGTCTGTGATCTATGACTCGTATGTGTCTGCGTCTGGTGCACCACCGTATGACCCACAGATGATGTTGAGACTTCTGTTCTACGGCTATTCAACAGGTGTGACATCGTCTCGGGAGATGGAGAAGCGGTGCCATGTCGATATTGCGTTCCGGTGGCTGACCGCCAATAGTGCCCCGGATTACCGGTCGATCGCACGGTTCAGGGATCGCCACCTCGTAGCGCTCGATGACCTGTTCACCCAGGTCCTTGTCCTGTGTTCGCAGGCTGGGTTGGTGAAACTCGGTCGGGTTGCCCTTGATGGGACGAAGCTGCGGGCGTCCGCGTCTCGCCATAAGGCGATGAGCTACAGCCGTTTGGGTCCCAGGATCGAACACCTCCAAGCCGAGGTCGCAGCACTCCTTGCTGAGGCTGAGGCAACCGACCGTGCTGAAGACGAAGAGTTCGGTGAGGACATGCGCGGTGATGAGGTTCCCCCTGAGCTCGCCCGTAGGGAGACCCGTATTGCAAAGATGCGTGCGGCGAAAGAAGCGATCGAGGCCGACGCCGCCCACAAGGCCGCAAAGGCAGCTGGGGACAAGGCCAAGAGCAACGGCGCCGACGACACGGTTGTTGCTGAGGCGGCAGCCCAAGCAGCTGCTTCGGCGACACCTCGCGAGAAGGAACAGCGCAGTTTCACGGATCCTGAAGCAAGGATGATGAAAACGACCGATGGTTTCCATTACGCCTACAACGCCCAGGCCGTGGTTGATGAGTACTCCCAGGTGATCATCGCGACTGAGGTGACTCAGCAGGCAGGCGACGTTCAACAGCTGATCCCGATGATCGACGCAACAACAACGAGTCTCACCGATGCTGGTATCAAAGACGACCCCAAGACGATCCTTGCTGATGCCGGGTACTGCTCCCAGGACAACCTTCAACACCTCACCGATCTCGAGGTCAACGCTGTCATCGCAACAGGGAAGATCCGGCACAACGAACGGGTACCTGATGCCCCCAGAGGCCGGATCCCGAACGACGCGACTCAGCGTGAACGCATGGCACGCCGGATGCGTACCAAACAGGGACGGGTCGACTATGCCAGACGTAAAGCGATCGTTGAACCCGTGTTCGGGCAGATGAAAACCAGACAGAACGCCAAACACCTCCGACTACGAGGCCTTGCTGGTGCTCAAGGTGAATGGACACTCCATGCCATCTGTCACAACCTGCGGAAACTCGGAAACGCTGCGAAAACGGCACCGCAACCGGCCACCTGACCCCCGGCCAGGACCCGATCAGCGTCGCTCCAACAACCTGGCTGGTCTCTCCACACCCATCGGAGAGGATTCTGTCGTGATTCTCACCCAGATCAGACCCCAACCCGGACGTTCCCCACAGAACTCGTCACACGACACCAGTTCCGACCCACGCTCCTAGTGTCCTGAGTCAGAGATGCGTTGACAATGTGCGGCGAGTGTGTCGAGTATCTCGTCGGCGGTCTTGTGCCACACGAATGGCTTCGGATCGTTGTTCCAGTTGTCTGCCCAGGTTCTGATCGATGTCGTGAGGTCTATCACTGAGCGGTGGGTTCCACGTTTGAGCCACTTGTTGGTGAGCTCGGCGAGCCATCATTCGACGAGGTTCATCCATGAGCTGTTGGTGGGCGTGAAGTGGAACGTGAACCGGGCTCTCGTCTTTTCACGACCACCGGCAGTCTCCACTGACAGCGAATCCTCGATGTCGTCCAAGAAGATCGATGAGGTGTCCCTCGACAGGATCGCTGCCCGAGAACCGACAGCTGCGACAGTCGGCGACTTCGAGCCGATGATTGTCCTGGTCGATACGGTGAACTCAGATGCCGACCATTTCGTGCCACCTGCCCTCCCGGCCATCGGTCGCCACGACACATCAGGGGGCAGGAACGCTGCACGCAGCTCCTCATGGTTCTCGAGGAGGTTCCGTACAGCGTCGGATGCTTTCTCAGCCATCGGCCCTGAGGCACCAATGATCACCGGTCACTCGGTAGACCCGAAGCAATCTCGTCCGACCGCGCCTGAACGGACTGGTCGAGCAAGCCCGTGCGCCTCGCCTACTCCCCGGCCGCGAACGTGGTGGTGATCAACGGCCGCAAACCGACGGCACGGCGATCGAGACCGACCGAGCTGGGATCAACAGCTCAACCGGACCCTCACCGCCCGACCGGTACGTGCAACACCACCCACGTCATCGCACCACGACACACCCAGCCGGTTATGGGCGACCCGGGGCCGCCCTAATTGAACGTATCGATCGCTGCAACGAGATTCGATGATTCTTCGATCATGACCTCGGCTTTGACTGAAGCGATTGTTTTCGGTGCGCCCCTCGCGCAAAGGTAGGCCGTGGCTGGCGGCATGGCACCGTCCGACCTTTGACTCGGATCATTGTCCAATGGCTGAACTTGTGGTCGTAGACCTCGGCAACGAAGGGTGCAGCGATCGTGAGTGTCTTCTTCTTTGCGTCCATGGTGATCGCTTGATCAGTCACCGTTACGGCACCAACGTCCTCGCGCCATCGCTTCCGGGTCGGTTGCTCGCTGGCGAACGCCACGTTGGTGAAGGTCGTGACGACATGGGTCGAAGGTGTTTCGCCCTCTGTAGACGTTGGAGCCGTTACCACCTGACTTGTTGAAGGCCTACTGAACGAGAACGCACCAGTGATCATCAAGGAAATCGTCACTGAGAAAGCAAAGTTGGCTGGCAGGCCAACACCTAGAAGGACCACGCCGAGAAGAATCGCTGGACCGATGGTCACAGCCAATCGGACAAACCTATTGCTCATCGCTACCCCTCGCAGTGAACGCCGAACCGGATTCGACCAGCCATACTCGCACGCACGACCGCCTGAATCCAAAGTGCCTATGCGTGCCTGATCGCTCGGCAACAACTCTCGTGTGCAACTCGGTGGCGGTCATTTCAAGGTCGCCATGACAGGTGCCCACGCCAAGCTCCAGCGTCGTTGGAGAGCCATCCGCGAGGCTGGAATCTGCTCCCGGAGCATGAATGTCACATAACCCGCTGACGCGGAATCTTGAACCCGAGCCCACACACGCCGCCGTCTCAACTATCGCAGAGGTTCCGATGTGCTTCTATTTGTCGCGCCGAGGAGCTTTGCGTGTTACAGGCCAGCAACCCCTGCAGAGAAGGACTCTTCAGCGGCACTAAATCGACATGGAACCAAGAACGCAAATGTCCTTTCCGAATGATCTGTCATCGGTTTCACGGACCTGGACAACCCCTGCGAGTTATGGGGGGTCAGCGAGCGGAGCCTTCCACCTTCTGGGCCTCATGTCACTTTCGCACAACTTGTCCAGTAGCGGGATGAGCAACACTATGGCCGCCAAGAATGCAAAGCCAAACAGGTATCCCGCCGCTACATCAGCAGGCCAATGTTCAAGTTGAGCAATACGAATGGGTCCCATCAATACGGTGAGCGTCCACAGAATCGCGACCGCAATCCGACGAAACTGGCTAGGTGGCTCATAGCGCTGTAGGAGGATGGCGAAGGTCCCAAAGATCAGAACTGAATAGACGACGTGTCCGCTGGGGTAGCCGCCTTCGCCAAAGATCGTTTGGGCCCACTCGATGTTGGGAGTGGGTCGGGGCCGTGCGGCGAGGTCGACCAGTCGGGTCGGGACGGTCAACAACCCGGCCAAACCAAGGATAGCTAGCGGAACAAGCCCCAACCGCCAGAAGACAACACCACACAGTAAGACGTAGATCACAATGGCAGAAACATCTGTGAGTAACACGTCGATGGGAATCAACGCCAATTCGACCGGTCGCACCAACGCCGCTGACAAGGCACGGGTGACCGGGATCTCACCCCACAGGAGCTCATTTGTCCGGACCACGACGGTGAGTGCCAAGCCACTAAGAAGCAAGATGATCCCGTATGCCGCAACGGCTTGCCGGGTCCTTGGACCAGTCAATCTAGCTCCCCTCGGTGCGACTCTGGAGCACACCATGGGAGTTCTGCATGGATCTTCGAGGTTCCCCCCGGTAACCGGTCACTGATCCGTATTAGTCTCTTGTAGACTGTTTCCATTGGTTTCCATTTAACTCGTTGGCCGATGTCGGGCATGATATCCGTCTTGGTGCTCGGCTGGAGGGACGTTGCGGGATTGTTGCGGGATTGTCGCGGCAAGGTCGCTGCACGAATCGCTTTGCTCGCGTGCTTTCCGACAAACCATGCTCCACTGGTTCGCCCCGGGTTTTCTGGAGGCTCTTGAGTGTGGAAAGATGAGAGTTATGACAACCGAAATCGCACCAGGAAGACCGACGACGCATCGGTATACCAAACAGGAGAAGGATCAGGCTGTCCGGCTCGTGTTCGAGCTTCGTAAGGAGCTCGGCACGACCCAGGGCACCGTGGTCCGGATCGCTGACCAGTTGGGATACTGCGTCGAGCCGCTACGGCGCTGGGTTGCCCAGGCTGAGGTCGATGCCGGGGATGCGCCCGGCATGTCGGGCGCTGAGCGGTTGAAGATGCGAAAGTTGGAGCAGGAGAACCGTGAGCTGCGACGTTCCAACGAAATATTGAAGACGGCTTCAGCTTTCTTCGCGGCGGAGCTCGACCGCCCACACAAGTAATGGTCGACTACATCGATCAGCATCGTGACGACTTCGGGGTCGAGCCCATCTGCAGAACTCTGCAGGTGGCCCCATCAATATATTACGACAACAAGAAACGGGCTCTATCGGCTCGCGCTATGCGTGATGCGGTGATGATGCCGATCCTGTTGGCACTGTTCCAGACCAACTACTCCGTGTACGGGGTACCCAAGCTGTGGATCGCAGCCACACGTGGAGGGCACGACATTGGTCGTGACCAGGTAGGGCGCTTGATGAAACAGCTTGGCATCCAAGGCGTGTCACGGCGTCGGAAGGTACGCACCACCATTGCGGACGACAACGCTGATAGGCCTGAGGATCTCGTTGATCGGGACTTCACCGCGGATGCACCAAACCAGCTGTGGGTCACCGACCTGACGTACGTACCAACGTGGGACGACATGGGATATGTGTGTTTCATCATCGACGCGTTCTCACGCAAGATCGTCGGGTGGCGCGTTGCTGGCCATATGCGCACGTCCGAGGTGCTTGACGCTCTTGAGATGGCACGCTGGTCACGCGGCGCTCGCCTTGAGGGCCTCATCACACATTCCGATGCCGGATCCCAGTACACGTCGATCAGGTATGGGGAACGTCTCGACGAGATCGGTGCTGTCCCGTCGATCGGTTCGGTCGGGGATTCCTATGACAACGCTCTCGCCGAGAGCGTCAATGCCCTGTACAAGACAGAGCTGATCTACGGACCAGACCAGGGGCCGTGGCGCACCGTTGAAGAGGTCGAACTCGCGACATTGATGTGGGTCAAGTGGTACAACGAGCAACGAATCCACGGGTATCTCAACAACATCCCACCAGCGGAATACGAGGACGCCTACCATGCCCAAAGGAGCGGCAAACAGTTGATTGGAAACCAATAGAAACAGTCTCCAACTCACCCAGTACGCACCATCTCCGTCGTAGCCGCCGAGTATGAAGAGGGATGCCCCGCTGTTTGGTTCGCCTTGGACGAAATCGACGTTCACCGCAGCGTTGGTATTTGGGTCTGTTGAGCGGATGGTTCCGGTCGCCGCGAGTGTCAACTCCTTCGTCGAGACGATGTGCGCCAGGTACGACATTGACATATCCGACCGAGTTGTCGGCGGGTTCTCCCAGGGTGCCGGCATTGCGGCTTGGCTTGCCTTTGGCGGCCGGTCAACGGCGCCTTCCGGTTTCTGGTGCTGTGACACGGTCGTCGATGTCGATGGAGAGTCACTCGACGTGACCGACGCCCGCGGCCGCGACGTACTCATCCTCGCCGGACGAGACGATCCCAACGTTCCACTTGAACGGAACCGTGCCCAAGCTCGACGGTTTTGCGAAGCCGGTGCTCACACAACCGTCTCCGAACATGAGGGCGACCACGGACTCAGCCCCGCCATGCTGAACGATATGAACCAGTGGCTCGCCGCTATACCTCGGCCAGATTCAGTACGGGCCGACAGAAGGTGAACGCTGTCCATCTGCGGGTGCACTGCGGAACTCCCGGTGAGATAATGCCGTTGCATTCGGCCACCGGAACTTGATAGGGCTTGATCGTGGTTCCGCGACCGCCGTGCGATGCATCGGTGCACTTCGATCTGACCGGAGATCGCCATGGGATCCTCAAGTCCGCGCCCCGGGCACACGTCCAAATAGTCTACCTGCAGCCTCCTCGTTCGGACGCCAGGCACTCATGCGGACGGGAGGCGGTCCACTTGGAATCTAGACGGACTTGTCGTCACATCGGGTCGCTACCGGTTAAGGTGTAGTCAGCGGTTACACCGCGAGTTCAGAGACATACGAGGAGGTCGAGCGGGTAGAGCGAACGACAAACCACAGACAGCTCGATAACGGCTGATCTTCCTCGGAAATAGACGAGGAACCCTTCGTGAGAGGGCATTCCTCTCGCATTGGAACCCAACACAGTACTCACTGTCCACGACCCTAATCGGAGGTTTCCATGGCACACGCCAACAACAACAAATGGGTTTCGCTTCTTGTCGGACAAGATATCGAAATGCCCCAGACATCATCTGTGGACGAGATTCCGTACGCTCGTGCCGGATTCAACTTTGACTCTTTGAATCAGAACCTGGCCTCCGTTGCAGAGACGCACGAGAACATTGTGCTTCGGACACGAGACGGACAGGATCTCACGGCAGAAATATATGTTCCTGACGGCGATGGGCCATTTCCTGTGATGTTGTACAGCCACGGAGGTGGATGGTGCGTCGGTTCTGCTGAAGGCGTGCGCCGACCAACACGAAAGATCTCGAATCGCGGATATGTAGTAGTCAACCTCGAATACGGCCTCGCTCCAGAACGCCCATTCCCGTGGGGACTCGAAGATGTACTGTACGCGGCTCGCTGGGTCAAGACCAACATCTCAAGATTTGGCGGGGATGCGGATAGGCTCTTCATTGCAGGGGACTCGGCTGGTGCGAATCTTTCAGCGGCGACACTTGTGGCTCTGAGATCTGAATCCAGCGGACTCGATGAAGGAGACCTTGCTGGTGTCAATGTTGATTTTCGGGGGGCCTTGCTGTTCTTCGGTGTCTTCGACTTCCCTCAGACGCTGCTGCAGCCGGGTTCGAATGCGGGATCGGTAGAAATGTGGTGGCACTTGGCGTATCTTGGTCCACAGTTCGCGGCCAGGAACACGAATCCTTTCGTCAGCCCGATCTTTGCCGCCGACGATGTATTGGCTGATTTCCCACCAACATATCTCTCTGTCGGTTCGCAGGATTCTCTCTTGCCGCAGTCACTAGATTTCGCTGGCAAGCTGGGGTGGTTGAACGCGCCGGTCGAGCTTTCGGTCAATTCAGGATGGGATCATACGTTTAGTTATGTTGACCACTTGATTCCCGGAGTGGACCGAGAGTTCGACCGGATCTTCGACTGGATGGACCGATGCATGGAGTAGCTGGTCAATTGCAGGTCTCATCAACGTCAGGGGACAAGCACTGCTCGGCCGATGATTTCACCAGCTTCTAGTCGTCTGAACACGTCGTTGATGTCCGAGAGGGGGTGCTGTTCGACATGGAATGACAGGCGATCAGCGGCGGCGAGAGCGATCACGTCCTCAAGTTCGTTGCGCGTACCCCACGTACTGCCCATGACGACGGACTCGCCGGGCATACCCATGAAGGAGTATGGGAGTACTCCTCCCGCCAGGCCGACAAGCAGCACCACACCCTGTCGCCCGACACATGCTGCCGACATCGCCAGTGTCGCGTCAGATCCAACGAAGTCGAAAACAGCCATCGCACCCTCTCCATCGGCGTGCGCTACCCCGGCGACATCGTCCGATGAGGGGTCGAGGGCCACTGTGGCACCGAGTTCTAGCGCGAGATCCCTCTTCGCCTCGTCGATGTCGACAGCCACGATTCGTGCTGAACTCAGCTCTCGGATGAACTGGATACCGAAGTGTCCGAGGCCACCGACACCGATGACGACGGCGGTCGCACCCGGGTGAAGACGCGGTAGCGCATGGCGCACAGCGTGATACGGCGTGAGACCGGCATCGGTGAGCGGAGAAGCGATGGCCGGGTCTATCCCCTGGAGTGGGACCAGGTGACGCGCCGCAGGAACCACCAAGTACTCTGCATAGCCGCCGGGGCGACCAATGCCGCTCCACCTCATGACATCACACAGTTGCTCGCGACCCGAGAGACAGATGCGGCACCGACCGCAGCCCCATCCTCCGAACACGGCAACCGGGGTTCCGATGTCGATGCCGTCGACGCCGGGCCCCAGAGACTCAACCCATCCCGCATTCTCGTGACCCAACGTCCACGGCAACTCCGGGAGCATCGGCAGCTCGCCGCTCATAACGTGAAGATCGGAATGACAAGCACCAGAGCCAGCGACACGAACGAGAACCTCACCAGGTCCTGGCTCCGGAGTAGCAACCTCCCTGATTTCAAGCGGATGACCGTACTCAATGAGTTGTGCTGCGCGCATGCTTGCTCCGATCTGATCGACGACTGCGTCGACTTAGCGACAGGCCCGGCGGCCGGTTTGCCGACAGGTATGAACCCTCATTCCAAGTGTGCAGTCAGGTTTGCCATTTGTCAAGCATGCCATCAAGCCGATCCACTTGTCTTTCCTGACGTTCGGTGCGACCAGCTGTGAGGTTTACGGTGAGATGCATCGCCGCCGTGCGATGCCGGGCCCTCCCCTCAGAGTGAGGTCGCACTCAACGACTACTTCCCCGAATCAGGTGCCGCGATCGGTCGTTGCTCACGCCGCAAACCGAAGTCTCCCGGATCACGGACCCTTTCTCAACCTTGCCCGGACGACTCTTAGCGCGGTGTCGGCGTGGGTGTCCATGTTGAGATCGCTGCCGGTCAACTCGATGATCGAATGGTCGGTGCCGATAACCGACGTCTTACGCTTGTTTGACAACGGTCCCGGCCGTTTGGCACCGTACAACTTGGCAATGGAGCGATCCGGATCGGAGAGGATCGGATAGTCGACGTGGTCCACTGCAGCGAATTCTATCTGTCTCGTGACGTTGTCGGCGCTGATCCCTACCCGCTGTGCGCTGACCTGGGTGAACTCGGCTGCGAGGTCACGGAAGTGGCATGACTCCTTGGTGCAGCCCGGATCGACAGGTCCTGTGCGGCACACGGTTGGGTTCTCCACCGCGACGGTCGTAGGATTCGGCTATGTCAGGTGAACGAATACAGTCCTCCACCGATACAGGATTCGAGGGCCCGCGAGGACTAGATGAGATCCGAGATGCAGCGCTCGACGCTGCCGATATCCTCTTCGCCAATCGGCGTCCCTCCCATGTCTCGATCCGCGAGATCGCCGCGGTCACAGGTGTCAACCATGCCCTTGTACATCGCCACTTCGACACCAAGGAGAACCTCGTACGCGAAGCGCTCGAGCGAGCCGACACCCGGATGTTTCGCCAATGGACTCACGTCGCCGAACCAGGTGAGGCGACCCGCCTCCTGCTCGGAACGCGAGATGTATCACCACGCACTGCTCATGCTCGAGGGCGCAGTCATGGACGGTGTGACAAACGGTGCCTCATCCAGACTCCTCGATGGGCTGATCGACCGTCTCAAGGCAGAGCGTATGAATGATCTGGACGCCACCGCGGCGTCCGTCACGGCCGTTGCTCTTCTCCTGGGATGGGCAACGTACGGTGAATGGCTCTCAGCAGCGGTCCATGCGACATCCGACCCGGCCGGCTTCGAGTCCAGCATCGCCACTGCCCTCGACACCATCCTCCAAACTGGCTCGAGGTAACATCGATCCCAAGCCGTCCGCCTGGTATGGTGTAACCAACGGTTACGCGGCGAGCATCGTCGGGAGAGGAATAGCATCATGGATGCGGAGAATGGCAAAGTAGTACTCATCACGGGAGCAGGTTCGGGGATCGGCCGGGCGACGGCACTGCTCTTCGCCAAAAGAGGTGCCAATGTTGCAGCGGCGGATGTGAACGTCGCTGGTGGCGAAGAGACCGTAGAAATGATCTCTTCGTCGGGAGGCGAGGCCATCTTCATCGGGTGCGACGTGGCCGACGAAGAACAGGTCAAGGCGATGGTGGACCGGACGGTTGCAGCGTATGGAAGGCTCGACTACGCCCACAACAACGCCGGTATCGACGGGGCGATGGCCCCCATCGCCGACCAACCCACCGAAGAATACGACCGGGTACTCGATGTGAATCTGAAGGGTGTCTTCCTGGGAATGAAGTACGAGATTCCGGTCATGCTCAGTCAGGGTGGGGGTGCCATCGTGAACACAGCATCGGGACTCGGCTTGATCGGCTTCCCCGGAATGGCACCGTATGTTGCGTCGAAGCACGGCGTGAACGGGCTCACGAAGAACGCAGCGCTGGAGTACGCCACCGCCGGTATCAGGGTCAATGCCTTGTGTCCCGGAGTGGTACGGACCCCGATGGTCGATGAACTCATCGCCTCGGCACCCGGATTCGAGGATCAGATCCTCGCAACAACACCCATGCGTCGCCTCGCAGAACCCTCCGAAATGGCCGAAGTCGTCATCTGGCTCTGCTCCGATGCTGCGTCCTATGTCACGGGGCACATGCTTGTCGCAGACGGAGGCATGGTCGCCCAGTAGCCGAGACTGCCTGCCCGATTCCGGTACTCGACCGCTCCGACATCGAACGCGAGAACGGTACCCGTCCAGACCGACACGTCCGGGATCGGCCACGCTGCCACGGCAGCGGGCAGGCTCGACTCGCGAACGGACTGACGAGTACTTCGCCTGCGCCATCATCGAGCGGCCGCACGCAACAGCTTCCCCCGGCTATCGGTAACCTTCAGCCGAAGATCTCCAGCGCTGGAGACCTCCTGCTCCTCGTCTTCTGGAAGAGCGAATCCAGCCTTCCAACCGCCTTCTATGACAATCTCGGCGCCGGTTGAGTAAGACGACAGGTCTAACGCAAGCCACTTCGCCATCTCGGCGACTTCTTCGGATCGGCCGGTTCGCCTCCGCCGTGCCATCTGGAACATTGCCTCCGCTGCCTCCAAGGGGAAGGCCTCGGTGAACATTGGGGTCATGATGCCTCCGGGGTGAATCGAGTTGACCCGAATCCCTTCCTTGCCGAGTTCGATCGCAGCAACCTTGGTCATGCCGCGCACGGCGAGCTTGCTCGCCACGTAGGCAGGGGAGTTCGAAGAGCCGATCAAGCCGTCGATCGACGAGACGTTGACGATCGATCCGCCACCTGCGGATCTCATTGCCGGTGGGACCGAGCGCATTCCGAGAAACACGCCGGTTTGATTCACGGCGATGACCGCCGACCAGTCATCCAGAGTCAACGCCTCCGTCGGTGCCAGATTGGGGATTCCGGCGTTGTTGATGAGCACGTCGAGTTTCCCGTATCGGCTGGTTGCCTCGTCAACGGCTGCCAGCCAGTCGTCCTCTACGGTGACGTCGAGGCGCACGTACATCGCGTCACTCCCGATCGCGATGCAACTTGCTGTCCGACATTGTCGAGAACGTCACCGAGAACCACTTTGGCCCCCTCAGCAGCGAACAAACGCACTTCGGCCTCCCCCTGACCGCGAGCGCCTCCCGTAATCAACGCAACTTTGCCATCCAAGACATCCATATCCGTACCTCCTTGAATCCGCTGCGATTCTCTCGCAGCCACGAAGGAGCAAACCCACAACTAACGACGACCCGCCCATATGGCTCGTCGAGAGCGATACAGAGTCCTCCTCGCTTCAGATATACAGACGCTCCTGCCGTTTGTCAGGTCCGCCACTTTCTTCACTTCCCATCCGGTCGGGAACCGACTACCGGGGAATCACTGAGGCAGCGGCTTGCGGATCCCCACGAATCCCGGAAGCCATTTGGTTTCCTCTTGGTTCCATGAGGTCGCAGGCTGCCGTATTGCTAACGGGACCGGGTGTCTCGACTACGCCAACCCCATATGCGCCGATGCTGCATGCCGGCTACGCGAGGGTTATCCGCTGTCTTGATCCGCGCTGTGGAGTGCGGCCAGAGCAGCGTCGGCGTGGGCGTCCATGTTGAACTCGCTGCCGATCACGTCGATGATCCTGCCGTCGGTACCGACGACGAACGTCTTGCGTCTGTTTGACAGTGGTCCAGGTCGCTTCACGCCGAATATCTTGGCGATAGTGCGATCGGGATCCGAGAGGATCGGGTAGTCGAGTCCGTGCTGCGTTGCGAACTCGGCCTGTCTCGAGACGTCGTCGGCGCTGATACCGACCCGTTGGGCGCCGACCT
>Ga0164313_10003577_pt1 | contig 13830 bp, 8 predicted proteins | sample GuaBasSedimGuay4_FD_113735 | JGI IMG/M metagenome (GOLD analysis project Ga0164313, IMG submission 113735) | Subseafloor sediment microbial communities from Guaymas Basin, Gulf of California, Mexico - Guay4, Core 4569-4, 0-3 cm | ecosystem: Environmental > Aquatic > Marine > Hydrothermal vents >... | reverse complement strand
GTGTGCTATACAAAAAAAGGGGCATTAGAAAAAGTTTGCAGTAATTACTACCCCTTCGGGATGACAATGCCAGGGAGGACATTTAATAGCTCGGAATATCGGTATGGGTTTAATGGGATGGAGAAAGATGACGAGGTAAAAGGAGAGGGAAACTCAATTAATTACAAGGCAAGAATATATGACCCAAGAATAGGAAAGTTTTTAAGCATTGACCCGTTGACAAGAAGTTATCCAATGTTGACACCATATCAGTTTGCTTCTAATACACCAATTCAAGCAATAGATATAGATGGACTTGAAGCCTATAAAAAAACTACCACAGATCCGAACACTGGAAAGACTCTGATTGAAATAACAATTGATATTAAAGTGAAGAAATCTTCAACTACAATTACAGATGCAGAAGCAATTAGTTATGCCGGAAACATAATTTCACAATTAGGTACTACATTTAGTGGTCAGGTGGATGAAAATACGGAAGTAATTGTTAAAGCAAGTATATTAAACTTGAACGTTGATGATAACAATCAAGTTATTTTAGATGATTTTGAAACAGATGGTGCATTTTATCTTGATTTTGTAGATATTGTTGAATATGAAGGCGATGCAAGCAATGTAGCTGGTAAAGCTGATGATATTGGAAACCCTACTGTTAATAGATTTCAAGTAAGAGTTACAAGTATTACTGACCCCTCTCTTAACCGAGGCAGTGGAAGCATAACAAGAACAGGTACACATGAAATCGGGCACGGGCTTGGGTTATACCATCCCTGGGACATCGTTAATGGTGTCTTAGATGTAGATCAGCAAGGAAAAGCTGGTAATTATGAGCCTTCAACTGGAGTTTCTAAGAGTACAATAAAACAGAATATTATGAATTCTGATGGAAATAAAAACAATAATTTGAAGCCCCCTAGTAATAGAGCGAGAAAATCAACACCAGGCCAGCGAGAGAAAATCAGTGAAGTTGTTCCTATAATATATTAATTTGAAATGAAAAAATTAACGGTCATCTTGCTTTTATTTGTTTCTACAAATATTATTGGTCAGAATAATGGAAGTTTTGTAATAGGATGTGACGAAAGTTTTTTTGTAATGTATAGAGATACTATCTTTAGTTTTCCTATTCCAGACCGTTTTTATATAGCTTTTGAGGGTGGATTTGATGATACTTTAGAAGTATATTTAAATGGGGTTTTAATTAGCAAAGAATTTTATAAAACAAATCCAGTATTAGGTACTACTGGAGGTAAATTGTTTTTAAAAAATAAAAAGAATGCTATCTCTAATATATTACTTATCAAGAACACATCACGAAACCATTGTTTAGAGTTTTCCATTGATACCCGTTTTAGAATAATTTATATTGATTTTGAGGAAGACAAATGGGGTGTATTCTACTCAAATAAATTTACAATTTATGAATGATTTTACCCCGCTCGCTCGGATTTGCACCTTAAATCCGTAAGTATCAATTTTTAGTGCCTAATTTTTATTTTTTGCGGGTTGTTTTCAAGCTTTCTTCATTTATATGATTTTGCAAAGCTAAAAGTATAAGCATCGGGCATAACTTACCCTTAATATTTTGATCATATTCTAATATTTACCCAGCTCGCTCGGATTTGCAATCCGAGCCTTAAAATTGTTTAAGAAGAAGAAAATAAGAACCCTGCTGCAAAGTGGGGCTTTTTACTTCCCCCGGTTTTTTGGCAGTAAATTGGCAAACGGGTACATTGGGTCGTTGTCCTGTAGTTTTAAGATAAAATTAATGGCTTCGAGAAATTTGTCGGGGTCGTTTTTGTATTTGGGTGGAATTTGGTTTGTGGGTTCAATCTGAAAGTAAATCATCAGGGATTTTTGAAAACCAAGGGTATTTTCTGGTGATAGTTTTTTTAAATGTATTTGCCAATTTAAGCGGATCGGAGGTATCTGGAAAATCTAAATCACTTTTGGCAATGGTTAAAAACCCGCTAACTCCCAAGTCGTCTTGTTGTGGTAGGTTTCTGATAAAAGAGATAAAGTTCATGGAGGGGTGTTGTTAGAAATACAGCATATATGCATTAAATAAATCATATATGTATCATTACAAGAGTTATCAACAAATCAATATTCGAGTAATGTAGAGAGGTTGTCTTTAAGCTTCTTTTTAGAGGTACAGCCATACATAAAAATACCAAGTCCTGATAGAGTCCTTGACCGGATGAAAGAGCTATCTGTTCCTAGCTCAATATGTACTTCGCCAAGAGGAACAAGTAAACATGATATTAGTTCAAATAAATTATTAGGCCAACTGAATTTGGCTATTGCAAAAAGGATGGGATTATTAAAACAGAAAGAATTAATCCTCGACTACGACAATACTATTCTTTTTACCAATAAAGCTGATGCCAGAATGCGCTATAAAAGTAAAAATGGTTACTGTCCTGGTGTTGGAGTTATTGGAAATACTGTTGTATTCATTGAAAACAGAAATGGTAATAGTGATGCTAAAACACTACAGCATCAAACTTTAAAAAGAATGTTTAATCTATTTTCAAATCAAAACATTAAGATTAACACTTTCCGTGCTGATGGTGCATCTTTCCAATTTAGTGTATTTAAGATTCTCGAAAAAAATGTAGATAATATCTATATCAGAGCCTGTATGCGAGCTTCTTTATCAAGATGTATATCCGAAATAGATAATTGGGAAAAAGTTGATTTAGGGGATGAGATTGCCTTCAGAGGAGAAGCGTCATATACACCATTTATAAGAGATGCAAAGAGAAACAAAGAAGAACACTTACTAAAAACCTATAGGCTTGTGGTTACAAAGGTAGCCCGTAATGATAACCAAATTAATGTATTTACAGGTGAAGCCTATAATTACTCTGCAATAATCACTACGGATTGAAAAAAAACAAAACATGAAGTTGTTGAATTTTACAATCAGCGAGGAGCTATGGAAAAAGGATTTGACGTATTAAAAAATGATTTTGGTTGGAAAAACCTTCCTTTTTCAAAACTTGAACAAAATACGGTATTTCTATTTTTTACAGCTATGTGCAGGAATCTGTACAGTTATATAATTACATCTTTTTCTAAAAAATTCAAACACCTCAAGCCAATTTTCAGAATTAAGAAGTTCATTTTTAGATTTATAACAATTCCTGCCAAATGGATAAAAAAAGCTAGACGATGGCATCTACGTATTTACAGCAAGATTGCCTTTAAAACCTCGCAGATTGACATTTGCAATGGCAATCCCTACATCGCCATATAAAAACAAGATGCAAGTTGACATATTATAGTTTTTCAATGCTGTTTGAAAAACAGGATTAGAAAATCTTTATGGCAACTGGTTAATTGGATAAGAATGGATTCAATTTTTGAATAAAAACATAATATTACCGCTTGCCATTAAGCTATTCTAACTCGATAAATCGAGAAGAATAGCTATAAAATGTCAAGCTGCTTGTGTGCAAAATATGTTCAATTTTATTGCTCTTAAATGAGCAAAGTCAATTAATTGAATAAAAATTGAGAATAACCTATTTGATGGGTCTAAATTGAGTAATGAAAATGATACTTACGGATTTAAGGTGCAAATCCGTGATTAGAGTTTTCAGCTTTGCTTATGTCGGCACTCCTAAGCAAAATTGTTTTTAAAGCCCAACCAATTCGCTTTTTTTACGTAAAGTAAATAAGCATACTAACAATCCATGATCAATACACTTTTTACCCGCTTATTTAATACGGTAACATTATTATCGCATAGTAAATTAACGTTTACTTTTGCAACAGTCGTTGTACTTTTTTTACCTCAAAAAGCTGTTTCACAATCCATACTGGCCCAATGGCCATTAAGCAGTAATTTTACAACTGTTACTTTCGATGCCAACAACCTCGACAATGCCTCTTATTCAAAAGGCTCAGGAATAAACGAATGGGGTATCGCCAATTATAACCTTGGGGGTGATTGGTATGACTTTACTGCCAACGGAATTATCGAGGAACAGGATTATATTCAGTTCGAATTAAGCCCCAAAACCGGTGCCAATGCCAAAAATATTTATATCACCAGTTTTGAGCTTGAGATGGAGCAAATCCCTTGGTTTGGCTCTGCCGGCCCGCGGAATTATCGCATCGACTATTCCAAAACCGCCGATTTTTCAACATTCACAACCGCTGCTATCGGTCCCGTAAATACAAGCTTTACAGTAAACGATATTCAGTTTGCATCTCCTCTGGAAGTTTATTCAGGTGAAACCATTTATTTCCGGATTTATGGATACAACTCCGAGAACGAAGGTGATTTAATCATCAAAAAAAACGACTTCACCGTAATGGGCTATGTCGAAAACCTGGCACCGGTTAACCCCGTGCCCGTACTCGATTTCGAACAGGACTGCGCCAATAACGGAAACCTGTTGTTCAACCTTCCTGCCGGTTTTAACCCGGCCAACGAAACCATCCTTATTTTTGCCAAAGCAGGTTCGCCGATTAATCTTGGGGGTTCTACCGCTTTATTAAGCGCATACCCAACAGCCAACAACGATTTGTTAGTGTTTAATGGCTCGCCCTATCAACACGATGCCAATGCTAAACTGGTTTATAAAGGAACCGCAGCAGGTCCGCAACCATTGATTAATGTAACACCCGGTGCAACCTATTATTTTTTAGCTTTTAATTTCTTAACCCCGGGGGGTGCCGGCAATATTTCAGGCGGCACCTTTGCCGATGGCTCGGTTACAGGTGCCATTCCCGATGTAGAAAACTACAGCGGTATTGGAACCAGCACCATCGTAAACCTCGGTTTTACAGCACCCAATTGTGTTGACGCGGTAATGATTGTTGCCAAAGAAGGCAGCATAAATGGAACGCCTTCAGGCAATGGCAGCGCTTACATTCCCGACCCCGATTTTTTGGGAGCTGGAACACCATTCGATGGCGGTAAAGTGGTGTACAACAGCGCGCATACTTCCGGCTCTGCCGGAGCGGTAGCTGTTTCTGGCCTTACCAACCAAACCACCTATCATTTTAAGGCATGGGTAAGAAAAGGAACAGCGTGGAGTCCGGGCATTGAACTAACAGCTATACCCGATATATCATCCATCATCATTACCCAGGTACAATCGAAAGGAGCCGATTTTTTCGAATTTATGACCTTGACCCGAATGGATATTTCGAATTTAAACCTTACCGACCAGGGGGTATGTGAAAGCGGGGCTATTTTCAGAAATTTTTCAGGAGAGGAATCTGAATATGAAAACTTTTTTAATGCTTCAGGAAATTCAGATATCACCACACCATTAACCGACATTCCGGCAGGAACTTATATCAGGGTTTATTCAGGAAGCGAAACAGTTGATCTCGATTACTCGGATGGTTTGATGACATTGCGGAATTCAGGGCTAAACCTGGATCAAAATGGCGACCAGGCCCTGGTTTATACCGGCGAAATACCGATATGGTTCGAAGATTGCGGTGCCCTGCCCACACCAATAAGCGCTGCCAACGATTTTGCAAGCACCACCGGATGGATAACATCAGGAACACCCGACGCCAATACTTCTTATAAACCGAATACACCGGCAGCTTTCGAAACGTTAAATAGCAAAGGCAATTCGAGGTTCCAATTAGGAAATCCCATAGGGGATTCAACGATCATCTTTTCTGCTATTATGAACCCGTCAAATTGGAAACATAACAATCAGAATGGGGATTACTGGAAATTAAAGAAAGTACTTTTTCAAAAAAGTAATAAATTGAATGGTGTTGTTGCCTTTAGCTCAATATCCGGTTCTGAATTTACAATAGACGCAAGTAATCTTACTTTTGAAAACACAACGATAAGCAGCCGTTTTATAATTGTAGTGTACGATGGTGGTGTTCCCGATCGTCCCATGAACAGGTACACTTGCTATCAACCCAATACCGATTATAGCCTGGCACCGGATGTGGTTAAATCCATAACCCAGCAATTCTCTCAAAGCGAACCTTGTGGGGTAGCACAAACCATAGGAGATGGTAAAGTCGTTTTTTTAGGTAATAATTTACCTGCAACCCTTACAATTTCCGGTTTGAGGTGTGATACCGAATATAACATTAAAATTGTTGCTATTAATGGAAATGGATCCAATATGCAACGGGGCACTGCCAATAAATCTACAGTTACAACCACCCAGGACGGAGGTGTACAGGACACCTATTACGCCCGGATTGATGGCGATTTTACAGATGATATCTGGTCTGACACCCCAACCGGTTCACCTCAAAAAATACCACCACTTTCGCCTTGCTTAAAGCTGGTTATTCAGTCGCCCATTGCGGTTACCCTCGATATGGATGCTTCATTTGGGGAACTCGAAATAGAGCCGGGCGGAAGGATAGACTTAAACACCCGGACCTTGAGCCTGCAAAAAAACTTGACTATTAACGGAAGCATTATTCCGGGCACCAGCAAGGTGGTTTTTAACGGAAACGGTGGTTTTCAGGATATCAGTACCCTGGCAGAAACTGAATTTTATGATATCGAAGTTGACAAAAATTCAACGGCAAACAGCAATACACTTTTTATTTCAGGCGATATTGCCGTAAGAAATCATGTAATCGTCACCGCTGGTGACCTCGAAGTAAAAAATGGAATATCGTTGCGCCTTATTTCCGATCAACCCGATCAGGCTGCTGCTTTAATTGAAGTCCCTTCCGGGTCATCCGTAACCGGAAGGTTTATTGTAGAACGCTATTTACCGGCTATTTCAACCCAGGCACCTCCGGGTTCAGGGCAGGGAGTTGGTTGGCGTTATTTATCGGCGCCTATAAAAGCAGCTACCTTTAGCACCTGGAACGACGATTTTACAACCACCGGGTTAACCGGCTCCGATTATCCCGAATATCCTTATAATATTAACAATTCTTATCATTATTTTCCGAGCCTACAGTTTTACGACGAAACCGTAGCAGGAATGCAGGAGTTCGGCTTCGATGGGGATTATATGGGTGCAGCACCTACTATCAGGGTTCGCCGCGATATAACCCAACCGGTACAGCCCGGGCAAGGGGTATTTGTGTACCTCGGTCCGGTACCCCTTACATTCGATGCCATTGGCGAACCTTTTACAGGGGAACTCGTCTACAATTTAAGTTTCACCAATAATGGTTTAACCGATGAAGATGGTTGGAACCTGGTTGCCAATCCTTATCCTTGTGCCATCGATTGGGATTTGGTAGAGCGTTCAGCAGAAGTCAAGCCCTTTGCATATATTTATGATGCTACCGGCTCCGGCAACTTTGTGATTCTCGAAGCTGGGGTTTCGGCCAATCACCTTATCGCATCCGGAAATGCTTTTTGGGTTAAGGCAGCAAATATTGCAACAATAACGTTTAAAGAATCACATAAATCAAACGATGTAAATGTTCCGTTCTATAAATCCGTTAATCCGGAACTCAATGAGTTAATGATAACTTTAGAAAATACGGATTACACTTCCTTAAGCGATTTTACGAAACTGAGGATTAATGAAAACTCGACGCTGGTTTATGATTTTTATTACGATGCATACAAACGGTACAGCCTGAATCCTTATGTGCCCGGATTGGCAACGCAAATCGACACCATCAGCCGCGATTTTGCCATAAATGCATTTAATCCTACCGACAGTTCAATCACTATTCAGTTAAAGGCCAATATTCGGGTAGCAGGAAATTATCGTTTTACTTTTGATTTTGCAGGCTCGCAATTCGAGTCCTATTGCCCGGTGCTGTTCGATAAATTAACCGGTAGCCAGGTTGTGATTTCAAACGGTGTTGAATACGAATTCGATGCTCAGGTCAATGGGGTAGGGGACAGTGCGCGTTTTTCCTTAATTTTTACCCCTACCATTCGGCTCGAAACGTATGATGCCGTTTGCAATGGCGACAACAATGGCGAAATTGTTGTAAATGCCTTTAACGTTACCCCGGTTACTTACGGGCTCTTCGATGCCAACGACAGTTTATATACCTCAGGCACCGGACAAGGTGAATTCTCGATCGACAGTCTTGCATGGGGTTTTTACCGGTTGGTAGTTAGTGGTTTGGGTGGCGCCTGTCCTGTAATCGAACGAGAAATATTTATTGGCCAACCGGCAACATTGCCCGATGCCGGGGTTACGGCCTATAATGCCTTGTGTAAAAACTCGAAGGATGGCGAAATAAATATTTCATGGGAAGACAGTTCATACTATCAGCTTTCTTTATTTTTAGATAATGAGCTGATCGGTTTTGTAGCCGACGCATCGCTCGACCACTCATTTATGGGCTTAGCGCCTGGGGATTATCAGGTTCAAATTAGCAATGTTTGTGATACACTGCAAACTGCCAAATCCATTTTTTTTACGGACTCAATGCATCTCGACTTCGTATTACCCGAAGACACAATTTACCTGCAGGATGGTGGCTATGTTTTCTATCAAAACATCTCCGAAAACGGGTATAATTTTAAATGGGGATTTCATCCCGAACAGGAAGCCCCCATCTGGTCAGAAAATGGGGAATTCACCTATACCGAAGCCGGTACGTACAGCATACTTTTGGGCGGCACATCAGCAGAGGGGTGTTACGATCATATTATTAAGCAAATCACGGTCATTGATTTGGTAAGTTCAATTGCAGAATCCATTAATTCATCCGATCGTTTTGCTATCAATTATTCCGATCGTCAAATAGACTTAATCTATGAGCTCGGAAACGCTAAAACCCTCAATCTATCTGTTTACGATGGCCTCGGAAAAGTTTATTTTAAAGAAGCGCTTCAGGCCCGTATTCAGGGAAATTATACGGTTCCAACCACCGGTCTTTCCGCCGGAATTTATTTTATCCGCATCGACAGAAACAATGAAGAATCGCTGATGCTGCGTTTTGTAGTGCGTTAGGTTATTTTCAATCTTCGTCTTCCTGAACTATCGCCCAAACCGTAAATCTGAGTTTGCCCCCCAACCGTCATGCTGGCTTGCCACCCCACGTCATGCTGAACTTGCCCCGTCCTAATTTGTGTTGCAGCACCCTCTTCATTAAATTACTCGTTACCCCAATATAAAAAGTAGTCCTGTTTTTATTAGACATGATATAAACATACCCGAGTTTCATAAAATGATATTTTAAGTGAATAAAGGAAGTGCTTTTTCTAAAGAATAGGAATAGGGAATAATTCGTAAAAGAGTTAAGTAAAACACCATCGATATAGGGTTAGATTCTGGGATAGATTCTGAAATAAATTCAGCATGACGCTCACCGGTTGTCTGATGCTCATCGCTTTTATGACATTGGTCTGTAATTATGGCCTTGTTTCAGGGCTTTTAGAATTTCTTCACCCTCCGCAAATCCAGTATATTAATAGCATTGGAGGGCAGGTCTTGTATGTCTTTTTGTAAAAATTTAACCGCTTGTCCGTAATACAATGGAACAACAGGAACATGAACGGCAATAATGCTGTCCATTGATCGATAATAATCAATCCGCTGGTTTTGATCGTTAACCAACAAAGCCTTTTCATAAAGCCTATCGAATTCCGGGTTTTTAAAATGGGTATAATTCGGGCCATCCGGACAAAAGTTACCGCTATAAAACAAAGCCATAAAATTCTCTTCATCGGGATAGTCGGCCAACCACGATTTTTTAAAGAACAAAACGGTTGAATTGGCCACATATTCGTTCAGGTTTCCCGCTTCCAGGATATTAACTTTTAATTCGATGCCCACTTGAGCCAGCTGATGTTGGATAAACTGCGCCATATTGGCATTGGCCGCTGTGGTATTCAAGTCAACTTTCAATTGACTGTCCAGGCCATATCCGGCTGCAACAATTAAGCGGGCAGCTTCACCTTGATTATATGTATAGCTATCGTATGTCAATTGATGGCCGGGCATTCCTTCAGGCAAAAAACCACCAACAGCAGGTGACCCCAGGTTATGGAGCAATACTTTGGCAAGTAATTTCCGGTTTATCGCAAGGTTTATCGCTTTTCGTACCCTGATATCTAAAAAAGGATTGTTTTCTTGTTTTTCGGGATCAATTAAAAACCCCAGGTAGTCCGTCTTTAGCCAGGGGGATTTATCCAACACGATAACATCTTCATACATCGGGCGTAAATAACCTTCCCTATCCAGTAATTCCTCAACATATTCCCCTTCTGTACCTTGTAAAATATCGTAATTGCCTTTCATGAATTCAAGGAAAACAGCATTTAAATCTTTTTTAAAAGTAACGGAAACAGCATCAAGATATGGTAATTGCTTGCCTTGCACATCAGCTAAATAATAGTCGGGGTTTTTTAAAAACACAAGCATTTGGTTTTCTTCCCAATAATGAAACACAAACGGACCTGTACCTACCGGGTTAGATCGGAACTCATCACCATACTTCAACACGGCATCTTCAGGTATTACCGAACAGTATTTCATGGTTAAAATCCCTAAAAAAGGGGGGAATGCATCTTTTAATCGAATAACCAATGTCTGGCTGTCAGGCGCTGAAAATCCGTTTTCTGCAACCTTGTTAAATACCCATTTTCCTGGTGAAGCCGTGCCGGGATCAACGATGCGGTTAAAGCTATAAACAAAATCGCTTGCGTTAACCTTTCGTTTTTCAAATTCTGCCGTTTCATGAAAAAACACATCATCCCTAAGTTTAAAAGTATAGGTTTTCCCATCTGGCGAAATATCCCAATGTGTCGCGATCAAGGGCACAACATTCGAATTGTCGTCGAGTTCAACCAAGCCCTCAAAAACCTGGTTTACAGCCCACAGGTTTTCAAACGTCCGCGAAAACGCAGGATCGAGGGAGGTAATACCCGCAGCTTCATTGTATGCAAAAACCTGGTTTTTTGTAATGCCTGCTCCATGTTCTGGTTCGCAGGCATAAAGCAACATACTTAATAAAATAGCGATATAACCCTGGTATTTTCCCATACAATTTATTCAATGGCTAATTTACTAAGCATTTATTCTTTTTAAAATCTAATCATAATTATTTATTCATAAGTTCATTAACACTAATTTTTAATTCCCGTTGCTTTTAAGCAACGATTTAGCAAATACCAACAATGATTAAGAGGCTTTAGCCACATTATTTATGTGGTTAAAGCCGTAGATTCCTCTATTAATCTTTTACCGTCAGCTAAACAGACTGTGTGGAAATGTATAATTTAATTTTATTTTTTGCCCAGTCCTTCAGGGCTGGGATAGATGTTGACAAAAAACAAACAATAGGCTTTAGCCTTTAATAAAATTATATACTTCTGTGCAATAGTAGATTAAAGGCTAAAGTCTTATGTCTCCAAGGCAGTATTGTTTGATCACCGCCCGCCTGGGAGGGAAAGGTGTAAAAAAAAAAATGGGTATGCTTTCTTTTAGTTGTTTTCACACAGCCTGTAGAGCAGACGGCAATTAGACTAAAAAAAGGCTGCCTCAACAAATATTTTCTACTTTTGCGCCCGTATGAGCCAGTATCAAAAAGTCGCATATTATACCCTGGGTTGCAAACTGAATTTTTCGGAAACCTCAACCATTGCCAGGCAATTGTCCGATGCGGGATATGCGCGTGTGAATTTCGATAATAGCCCTGATATTTTTGTAATAAATACCTGCTCAGTTACCGAAAATGCAGATAAAAAATGCAGGTACATTGTATCGAAAGCTTTAAAGATAAACCCTGCTGCTAAGGTGTTTGTAATTGGGTGTTATGCGCAATTGAAACCGGAGGAAATTGTAAATATTCCCGGTGTAACATTGGTATTGGGAGCTAACGAAAAATTTAATCTTTCGGATCATATCCAAGATGAAACACCGGCTGAAGGTCCTGGAAAAGTGATTGTAGGCAGCATCAGGGAAGTCCATGATTTTATCCCATCCTATTCTTTCGGGGACCGCACTCGGTCTTTTCTTAAGATACAGGATGGCTGCGACTATTTTTGCTCTTTTTGTACCATTCCGTTAGCCCGGGGCAAAAGCAGAAACGCCACCATTGATTTAACCGTTGATGAAGCCCGGAAAATTGCCCAAACCGAAGTTAAGGAAGTTGTTTTAACCGGTGTGAATATCGGCGACTTCGGCAGCGGAACCACCGAGAATTTTTTTGGGTTGATTCAGGAACTTGATATGGTTAAAGGAATTGACCGATATCGGATATCTTCGATTGAACCTAATCTACTAAATGCCAAGATCATCGATTTTGTATTGAATAAATCAATTCGTTTTGCCCCCCATTTTCATATTCCATTGCAATCGGGTTCAGATTTGCTTTTGGTGGCCATGCGCCGAAAATACAACGTACAATTATTTATTGATAGGATAAAAGCCATAAGCACTTATTACCCCGACACTTGTATTGGCGTTGATGTAATCGTTGGGTTTCCGGGGGAAACGGAGGAAGAATTCTTAAAAACATATGAGTTGCTTAATAAGCTAAATGTTTCGTACCTGCATGTTTTTTCTTATTCTGAACGTCCCAATACCATTGCTTTAAAGTTAGATGGTGTTGTACCTAAAAAAGATCGGACAAGAAGGAGTAAGATGCTTCAGATTTTATCCCAAAAAAAGAAAAGGGCTTTTTATCAAGGCCAATTGGGCAAGGTAAAAACCGTTTTATTTGAAAACGATAATCACGATGGTTTTATTTACGGATTTACAGAGAATTATGTAAAAATAAGTGTTCTTTTTAACGAAAAGCTTAAAAACACCCTTCGTTTAGTCGAATTGCTCGATTTTGGTCCCGGGGAAACAATAAAAGGAAAGTTGACTATTAATCAAAATAACCATAAGGTAAACCAAGTACATGCAACTTAAAAAACTGGAAAAAGAAGTCGTGAATTTATCCCAAAAAGTAGGGCAATACATAGTGGATGAACGTAAATCATTCGACGTTTCAAAAACAGAAGAAAAAAGTTTTAATAACCTGGTTTCGTATGTGGATAAAACAGCGGAACAAATGTTTATAAAGGGCTTAGAGGTTATATTGCCCGAAGCGGGATTTATTGCCGAAGAAAGCGAGGATATTTACCGAAAGCCGGGTTCAAATTGGGTGATAGACCCCCTTGACGGAACAACAAATTTCATTTTCAATTTACCGGTTTATTGTACGTCTGTTGCCTTAATGAAATCCGATGAGGTTGTGTTGGGTGTTATTTTCGATCCTGTACATAACGAGTGTTTTTATGCGAGCAAAGGAAACGGGGCATTTTTAAATGGATTGCCAATAAAAATCAGTAAAACAACGGATTTGATCCGTTCCTTAGTTGCAACAGGCTTTCCTTACGATGATTTTAGCAAGTTCGACGAGTACATCCGTTTTTTGGGGGAATTGACAAGAAAAACTAAGGGAATCCGACGGCTAGGCTCGGCAGCCATAGATCTGGCCTATGTGGCTTGTGGCAGGTTCGATTCTTTTTATGAATATGGATTAAATGCCTGGGATGTAGCTGCAGGTGCGCTGATTGTACAAGAAGCCGGGGGAAAGGTGAGTGATTTTAAGGATGGGGAAGACTATATTTTTGGAGAAGAAATTTTAGCGGGAAACAACAAAATTCACCGTGAAATGCTGAAAGAAATCCAGATTTTCTTTTAAATCAACTTAGAAATCCACCTGCTTTGCAGATGGTCATGTTCTGAGGGCTGTGCATTTAATTGTTCAATGAATGATTATTTCATTCCAAATCCATAACTTAATAAAAACAGTAACTTAATTCCCTTATTAACCGATTTTCAGGCAGCAAGGATTTGATTCTAAATTGAGAAATTGCAATTTTCACTCTAGTCACTCTAGTCACTCTAGTCACTCTAGTCACTCTAGTCACTCTAGTCACTCTAGTCACTC
>Ga0164313_10003576_pt1 | contig 13836 bp, 20 predicted proteins | sample GuaBasSedimGuay4_FD_113735 | JGI IMG/M metagenome (GOLD analysis project Ga0164313, IMG submission 113735) | Subseafloor sediment microbial communities from Guaymas Basin, Gulf of California, Mexico - Guay4, Core 4569-4, 0-3 cm | ecosystem: Environmental > Aquatic > Marine > Hydrothermal vents... | reverse complement strand
CACTCTGGAGCAATGAGACAGCGTTCCGAAAGGGACATTGAGTCCGCTTTTAGTAAGGCTTATGGGCAGGATAAATTGTATGCTGTTAGAGCGTTGTTCTATGCGAGAGACATTCGTGGTGGTCAAGGAGAGCGTAGGCTTTTCAGGATCTGTATGAGATGGCTTGCGCAGCATGATGCCAAGGTCGCTCAAAAAATAATTCCTCTCGTCCCCGAGTATGGAAGATGGGATGATCTTTTGATGTCTGTAGAAAATACTTCTTCAGAAAATTATGTTCTTGGTTTTATGCTTGAACAGTGGAATGAGGATATGGATAATAAAACTCCTTCAATTGCGTTGAAGTGGTTTCCATCAGAGACCTCTGGCAAAAAGTCTAGAGAGTTAGCAAGAAAGGTCGCAAATTATTTTGATTTGTCTCCAAGAGACTATCGTCAAGGTCTTTCTCAAGTAAGAAAGAGAATCGGACTTGTCGAGACAGCTATGTGTCAGGGAAAATGGAGTGGTATCGACTACTCTAAAGTCCCTTCAAGAGCTTCTTTGATTTATCGTAAGGCTTTTAGTCGTCATGATCCAAAGGGTTATGTCCAGTATCTTGAGGACGTTAAGGCTGGGAAGAAGAAAATCAATGCGGGAGCATTGTATCCTTATGATATCGTTCGTCCGATCTTTGACTATAGCTCTGAAGAAGACGCTACTTTAGACGCGCAGTGGAATGCTTTGCCAAACTATTTTGAAGGCAAGGAGGACTCAAATATATTAGTTGTAGCTGATGTAAGCGGCTCTATGACTTGGGGTGGTGGCGGCAAAAATGTTCAGCCGATCATGATCTCAACTTCTTTGGCAGTTTATTGTGCGGAAAAGAATACAGGTCAGTTTCATAATAAATATATTTCCTTTTCTGGATCCCCACAATTGGAGGGTGTCGTTGGGCATACTATAAAGCAGAAGATCGACAATCTTTGCCAGACTCATGTCGGTTATAATACTGATATTCAGGCTGTTTTTAATCTTATTTTAGGGGCTTCGGTAAAAAATAACATCCCTCAAAAGGATATGCCTGTTTCTATTTTGATCATCTCTGATATGCAGTTTGACTGTGGAAGTATCAAAAACACAAAAACTAATTATCAGTTGATCGATGAGAAGTTCAAAAATGCTGGATATAAAAGACCACAACTCGTGTTCTGGAATGTCAACGCATTTAATAGCGATCACCCAGTTGAGAAAAACGAACAAGGCGTTATGCTTTGTAGCGGAAGTTCACCATCAGTTATTAAGTATATCTTATTCGGAACCCTTATGAATCCCTTGGAGCAGATGCTCGAAGTGTTGGATAACGAAAGATATTCCTCTATTAACATTTGATTAATGAAGGTGTGCGCATGAAAGATCTCTTAAAATTTATAGAAGAGATAGAAAAGTATGTTAGCTTAGAGGGTATAGAAAATATATTAGAGTGTGGGTCTTGTGATCTATGTCATGCCACCGCCTTTTCTAATATCTTTCCTAATGCTACTGTGTCCACTTTTGAATGTGATCCGATCAATCTTAAAACGTGCAAAGAAAAACTTGCAAAAGAAGGCAAGAAAAATCTAAATCTTTATGAGGTAGCTTTAACAGATTATATCGGAGAGATAGACTTTTACCCTTTGGATGAGGTCTCTAGTCCTAGTAAAAATGTTGGAATAGGATCGGTTTATAAAATCAACCCCGAATATAAAAAATGCGAACCTTTGGTCCAAAAAACAGCAATCAAAGTTCCTTGTATTACAGTTAAAAAATGGGCGAAAGATAATTTTATATCGGGATTGGATTTATTGTGGCTTGACGCCCAAGGTTCTGAATTAAATATTTTAAAAGGGTGTGGAGATATGCTGTCTAATATCAGGGCTATTCAAGTAGAAGCTGAATTAAAAAATCTTTATTTAAATCAGCCATTGCATCCAGAAATAGATTCTTTTTTATCTGAGGCGGGTTTTGAATATATAAAAAACAATGGAATTTCTCGTGGTGGGTGGTTTATGGAAGCTATATATATTAATAGAAAATTTAAAAAATGACAATAGATTTATCCAAGTTCGAAAGGAAAGTCTTTTCTCAAAACGGAGAGGACGGAATAACAATAACGATTTTAAATTCAATAGGTATAAATAATAAGACATGTTTTGAAATAGGTGTTGAAGTTGGTGCGGAATGCAATACGAGAGTTTTGTGGCAAGCAAATGGATTCAAGGGAGTCATGTTCGAGGGGAAATATCCATCTAATCCCTCTATAAACCTAGTAAACGCTTTCGTGACAGAGAGTAATGTATTGCAATTATTAAAGGATCATAACGTTTTAAAAGAAGCTGATGTTTTTAGTTTAGATACTGATTTAAATGACTTTTATTATATGAGAGAGATTTTAAAGGAGTACAAACCAAGACTTATTATTTTAGAATACAATAGTGTTTACGGTCCCGAAGAGGATAAGGTTACGATTTATGCTGAAAATGATTATTGGACAGGCGATAACTATCAGCACGCAACACTTCTATCATGGCATAAGTTGATGTCGATGCATGATTACTCTTTAGTTTATTGTGAAAAAACGGGGACGAATTGTTTTTGGATTAGAAACGATTGTATTCCAAAAGATATTGAGTTTACTGATATGAATAATTTAGAAGCTTTATATAAAAAAAGGGATTGGGACACACCAGACAAGAAGAATAGAAAATTTATAACATTCGAAGAGGCAATAAAATCATAGCGGAGAAAATAAATGAAATATTTAATTTGGAGCAAAGAGCATCACGGTTATTGGAAAGAAAGCCGTTTTGGGTATGTTTATAGTAAGGCAGAGGCTGGGCGTTTCTCTTTAGAAGATGCCACTCAAATTTGTGAAGACGCGAATGCTTATTGTCAGGATGATGAAGAACCTGAAGAAACAATCGTCCCAACTGATGGATGAAGCAAAAAATAAAAAAAGGTGATTGGGTACGAATAATTAATCCTGAGTTTTTCATTCGTTGCGGCTATCCTTTGTGTTTGGGTGATGCCCAAGAAAAAATAAAAGAAAAACACGGAAAAAGAATTGATGATTTTATTAATAAAACGTTCGAGTCTGAATCAGTTGCGGATTACAGTTTTAATGTACCTAATTTTAAAATAGAGCAATGTTATGATAGAATTTTAATGGCTTTATCCAGACACTATGTTTATTTAAATGGTTTTGGCGGTAAGGAGCGTAAAATATATACTAAAAATATCCCTGAACATAAAGACAAAATTTATAGAGTCGCAGAAAAGAGCTATAAAGTAACGGGCCATTATTGTGCAGGATATAGTGGATATTCTTATGAGGGGGAATATGATTGCGAACCAGCTTATTTAGAAGACCAAAAGAGACGCACTTTATTACATCTTAGTCAATATACTGTAGAGAATTGGCCTTTTCAACTAGCTTTTTCTTTAGAGGAATTCGATGTCATAGAAGATATTTATGTAGAGAAAGTTGAGAAAGGCCATCCAGCAATTTTAGCTGAACAAAAAGAGTGAGAAAATTTCCTAAAAAAATTACTTTAAAATGGTGCAAAGAAAATTCCGAATCAAACGTTGGTATCGAAGAAAAAATGGAAGAAAAATCAAAAACCTTGTCGGATTATGATTCAATGCCATTCGGGAAATATAAGGGCGACTGTATGGAAGATGTCCCCGCTTCATATCTTCATTGGCTGTGGACTAATGGCATGGATAAAAAGAAGGATCCTGTTGCAAATTATATCAGAGAGAATTTGAGCGCGTTGGAAATGGAAGATAAAGACAAAATCTGGTAGATAAAATAAAATTTTTTTGAAGAAAAATCTATAAAGTACACTAAAAATAACAAAATGGGAAATAATATTACAATAAAAGGTTCGCACGAAGACCTTATTTTTAAGAATCGTGATTTTATTCAAGAGTTAGCCAAGGTTCAAGAGTTGTATTTTGATACGATGGTTGAGGAAATGAAGGAGGATGGGTTTGATGCTAGATTATTGGATTGGCTTTTCGATTACGTTTATAATAGCATTGAAGATGAATTGTTCGAAGAGTATTTGGCTAGATACCATCCTTGGGAGCCAACAGATGAGAAAAATTGAGACAGCAGGAAATAAACGCTTGACAAATTAACAAAAACGTGTATCTTAAAGTAAGTAAGATTGAGATTTAAGATGAGTCTTACCAAACAGATTAAAGATGAAAAACAAAGAAAAACGCTACACAGTGGGCGTGATTGTTGCTCGATTTCAAGTTGCAGAGCTACATGAAGCGCATAAAGAGCTAATAGACTATGTAATAGATCGTCATGCTAAGACAATAATTTTTCTAGGTCTAAGCCATTTAAAGGGGACTATTAATAACCCCTTGGATTATCGCCCAAGACGGCAAATGCTGCTTGAGGCTTATCCTCCAGCAAAATATCCCAATTTGGATATCGCCTATATTAGAGACGTTAATGATAACGCTCTTTGGTCTAAGCAATTGGATGATAATATTAGTCATCTAACAGATGTGAATGATACGGTTCTGTTGTATGGCGGCAGAGACTCATTCATTACCAGCTATGAGGGAGGGTTAGACACTCAAGAATTAGAGTCGGCTCAATACCTTTCTGGTTCAGAAATACGTAAGCTTATTGGCGAAGCACCGAAGGCGAATAAAGATTTTCGCGCAGGAGCAATTTGGGCTACGTTTCAAAGATATCCATCAATATGTCCAACAGTGGATGTAGCAGTGATTGATAAAGGAGAAAATAGACTTTTATTAGCTCGCAAAGAGAACGAAAGGTATTATCGCTTTGTTGGTGGGTTTGTCAGTCCCGATGATGACTCCTTTGAAGCGGCTGCAAGACGAGAACTCTATGAAGAGACCTTTTTGACAGCAACTTTAGAAAGAGTAGGGTCTTTTAAAATAGATGATTGGCGTTATAGAGCAGAGACGGATAAGATTATAACAACTTTTTATATAGGATGGTATCTGCATGGTGCCGCTAGAGCTAATGATGATATAGCACAAGTTAAGTGGTGGGATATTGATTATATTTTAGAAGACATTAATATAAAAATGTATATTGCACCAGAACATTATGGATTAGCAGTAGAGTTGAGAAAGGTATTAGAGATAAAGAAAATAGCGGATATTTCGAACGCAAAAATAGCCGAAGATCTTCAGCTTAAATAATTTGAACCTAGATTAAAGATAAGGGACAAAATGAAAACTAACATAGTAAAGCTTACTGATTCTTATAAGCTTAATCATTGGGGGCAATACCCAAAGGGAATCGAAAATGTATACTCATATTTCGAAGCACGAAAAGGGGCGCATTTTCCAGTCACTGTATTCTTTGGCCTACAATATTTAATTAAAGAATATTTAGAAGGCCAGCTTTTTGATGATAAAGATATAGATTTGGCAGAAGAGTTTTGTCAAGATCACTTTGGTACAAATACTATGTTCAATCGGGGCATGTGGGAACACATTTTACTTGCTTATGGTGGAAAACTACCAATTTCGATCAAAGCTATTCCAGAAGGCACCCCTGTAAGCAACAATAACGTTTTAATGACTGTCGAAAACACAGATTCTGTTTGTGCGCCTTTGACCAATCATTTGGAGACTTTGTTATGTCAAGTTTGGCATCCATCTACGGTGGCGACACTAAGTTACATAACAAAGCAGACAATGAAGCAATACTTAGAAAGGACTTCTGATAATCCAAATGCTGTGAATTTTCAACTTCATGATTTTGGATTCCGTGGTGTTTCAAGTGTTGAGTCTGCCGCTCTTGGTGGGGCTGGGCATTTAGTTAATTTCATGGGGACAGATACCACTATAGCTATTGATCTTTTGATGCAATATTACAATTCTAAAGTTTGCGCCTATAGTGTTCCCGCTACGGAACATAGCGTTATGACGGCGGAAGGCGAAGAAGGTGAGAAAGCTTTATTAGGAAGACTATTAGATCAATATGATCATGGAATTTTATCTATTGTTAGTGATTCTTATGATATAACTCGTTTTGTCAGAGATTATGTTGGCAAAACTTATAAAGAAAAAATCCTTGCTCGTGATGGGAAAGTTGTTATAAGGCCAGATAGTCTTCGTTTTCCTGAAGACACCCCAGAAGACCAAATGGTTTGGATTTTAGAAGAACTCTGGAAGGTTTTTGGCGGCTCTGAAAATAGCAAAGGGTATAGGGTATTAAATCCAAAAGTTGGGGCTTTGTGGGGGGATGGAATTGATTATACGGGCATCTCTAAGATATTAGATAAGACCAAAAGGGCTGGATTTTCAACGGAAGCTTTGGTTTTTGGAATGGGTGGGGGTTTATTGCAAAAAATTAATCGTGACAACCAGAGGTTTGCTTTTAAGTGCAGCGCAAATAAGATAGATGGAGTTTGGCGCAACATTTGGAAAAAACCCTTAGATGCGTCCAAAATAAGCAAGAAGGGTCGCCTTAAGCTTATCAAAGAAGAAAGCTATCATAATTGGAAATTCAGTACTGTTCCCGAAAGTGACCCACGACAAGACGAATTGGTGGAAGTATTCCGCAACGGAGAGATGTTAGTGGAATATGACTTAGATGAAGTCCGCGCAAGAGCTAATGATTTAAAATATTGGTTTGTATGAAAGGCTATAGGCAGGTTCCAAAAGAAGAATTCTATATCTTTATTAGAAACTATTCAAAAAAATTAGAATGGGACTGTTATGGAGTTTATGAACCGCCGTTAGGAAGTTATAATGATTTTTCAGATGGTAAAAAGTGGCCAGAAAGTATTGTCGGCGTCGTCCAAATGTATGATTTAGAATGTCATGGTAAAGACAAAGAGTATTATATTAAATCTACCTATTATTGTATGCAACACATAGTTACAGCTTATCAGAAATTCAAAGTTCGCAAATACGAGTTCATATATTGGAGCATTGATCTCCATAGTACGATTATTACAGGCACCTACGATTTAAATAACGAAGGGTCTGAGTTTTATCCGTGGGGAATAGAGGTCTTGCAGAATTTGACTAAGAATCCAAAAATGAAGTTAATTCTTTGGACCTCTTCTCACTACCAACCAATACAAGACTTTCTTCGTCGGGTTGATCCGTATTCTATTTATTTTGATTATATAAATGAAAATCCCGAATGTATAGAAACTAAACTTTGTGATTTTAATGAGAAGTTCTTTTTTGATATTTTGATTGATGATAAGGCTGGATTTGATCCTAGTAAGGATTGGGGCTTTATCAGGGATACTTTAAAAGAGATTGGAGAATGGGTATGAAAGTTATATTAATAGAGTTAGAACATCGTTTCGATGAATACGGAGACGCTTTGGAAATTGATTCTATGTCTGTAAATAAAATAGAAAACGTAGAAATAACCGAAGAGGAATTCAATCTTTTAAGAAAATATTATAATACTTCGTTTGGATATAGGTTAGTTAGATTAGTCGAAAATTCGGGGGAAAGAGTAGAATTAGACATACAAAAAGCCTTAGCTAAAGAAAAGAAGGGGGAAGCTGAATACGAGAAGAAAAACAAAGAAGCTATAGCTAAAAAGAAAGCCGCTGCAAAAAAGAGAAAAGAAAAGCAATTAGAGAAAGCTAGAGAAGTTTTGAAAAAAGCTGGAGAATTATGAAAGCTATAAGAGAAATAGAGAAAATTTCCCTCCGAAACAAAAAAACATTATGGGAACGTATGCTTTCTTTGGGGGAGGAATATGGAGAAGCTGTTCGCGCATTTAATAAGCTGGGTAGGACTGATTTAGAAGAAGAATTAGTTGACACCATTCAGGTTTGTTTTGATATTTTGTTTGCGTTGGGCTTATCTTATGAGCAAATAGATGAGATCTTACAAGATAAAAACAAAAAGTGGAAAGAAAAATACGTAGATAAAGGATTATGACTGCAATAGCTGGATTTTTTAATTATATAGATAGTCTAATAAAGAAAAAAATAATAAAACAATGATATTCTTAGATGTAGATGGGGTAATCTGTAACTGGACTTTAGGTTTTGCAGATCTAGCAAAGATTCCTGAATCGAAGCGTCCAATAGGTGGGAACTTAGAATTCAGATGGGCTGAAGATACTGTCAAACCCCGTAGTATCTGGTCTTATAAGTTGGATCAGTTCTTTTGGTCTGAGCTTCCCGCCTATCCTTATGCTGCGGCATTGGTTCAAACTGTTGAAAAATTTGATAAGAATTTTAGGTTCTTAACTGCCTCGCCTAATGAGTCAGCGTTCCATTCTGGTCGAGCACAGTGGATTAAGAGAGAATTTGGGACTAAATATCTTGACAAGCTGATTATTTGCTGTAAGGATAAGTCGTTTTGTGCTAGAAATAATGTTTTGATCGATGATAAGCAAAGAAATATTGATAGTTTTTGTAATAATGGAGGTTACGGATATCTTTGGAAAGAAGTGAATGGATTAAAATGGACACATGCATCTGTTGATAGATGGTTATTCCAGTTAAAAGAATTAGAAGAATATTTAGGAGCCTTTGATCCGAAGTATCTTAGAAAGTACTGATAAAAATGAATAGAGAAATAAAATTTAGGGTTTGGGATAAAGAAAATAAAAAGTTTGATGACCATAAAGATGCTTTGCTCTTAATGTTAGGCCAAAGGACTTTTGAAATGGGATTTAATACTAAGCAAGGAATTTATCCAATTCCAGAAACAGGTCAAAAAAATCTTGGTAGAAATAGATGGGTATTACAGCAATATACTGGTCTCAAAGATAGAAACGGAACAGAAATATATGAAGGCGACATTCTTAATCTATATATAGAATGGACTGATGATTATAAATCTATTGGAGTTGTTGTATTCGAAGAGGGGGGATTTTTAATAAAGGAAAGTAATTGGAATGATTCTTGGACCCGAAGATATAATTGGAAATACTCTGAAATAATTGGAAATATTTTTGAAAACAAAGATCTTTTAAAGGATGGTCATTATTGGACAAAATTAAAGGAAAAATGAAAAAATTCTTTCTTTGGCATTTTCGTCGCAAGGATTGGAAGGAAATAGACTCTTACAAGTCGGGCAAGATGTATCATTTTTGTATGGCTGTCGATGGTTTCCCAGATGGTCACTATCCAGAAATAATGAAGGTGTTCGAACATAAATCTGGGTTGACCGTTAAGAAAAAGTATTTTGGGTTTAAGTTGAATGTGTTAGAGGGGCATTATGGAATTAAACGTAGAAAAATAAGATGAACAACAAAGAACTAAAAGAAAAAGCCCTTAAAGCTTATAAAGATTTTTTAGAAGAAAGGGAAAAATCTAAAAGAATAAAAATGGATGAGGATCTGGCGAAATTTCGCAGCCAAAATAAAGAGTTAGGAGAACATTTGGAAATTGTTGATGAGGATTTTATGATTTGTGGGCTAAAGGTTAACCTCTTTTATGATTATGAGTTAAAAAAATATTCTATTACAAGTTATCATACAACGTCAAAAATTGATACGCTAGTGGATTTGGGCTGGCTTTTGTTTGATTTAGATAATATTCCTTTTTAAAAAATGAAAACAGGATTTATATCAGGCTGCTTTGATGGTTTTCACAAGGGGCATGAATATATGCTCAAGGAATGCTGTAAAAATTGCGATGAGCTTTGGGTCTCTGTTAATGATGATGATTACATTCGTAGAATTAAAAAGCGTGAACCAATTGATGGTATTTTTGATAGGATAAAGAATATTTACAAAGTTATCGGAAAACAATCTGGTGGGTTCTTTGTTTTAATAAAGGATTCCCCTATTGATTTAATAAAGATTATAAAACCAGACATAATTTTCTGCGGCGATGATTATACAGTAGAACAAGTTGTAGGGCATGAATTAGCTGAAGTAATGTTAATTAAAAGAATACCGGGAATATCAACAACGGAAAGGCTCAAAAAAGGACAAGAAGTCACTATTGTGTCGTCTGGGACAGGTGGAAAATCAGTATTTTTTGAGAAAAACCAAAAAACTTCTTGACTTTTCAAAAAATCAGTGTAGAATATTAGCACAATGAAGAAACATTTTACAGATTATCAATCAGTCGCCATTTGTGGGAGGAATCCCGAATGGTTACGCTTGGTCTCCTTGTAAGAGGTTTTTTCAATCAAATTTTTACCGCTTAAACAAGGAGGCCCAAGAAAAATCAAAATTTCTTGGGTTTTTTGTTGACAAGTGAGAAAAATCTGATAAGTTAGTAGAGAATTAGAGGCCACTGGACGCCGAAGACCAGTAACACCGACATGGGTACTCTCCGAAAGGATGATGGTATACGGTTTGTTAATCGAGAAGTAGCACAGTCTGGTAGTGCGCTTGCTTTGGGAGCAAGATGCCGCAGGTTCGAATCCTGTCTTCTCGACCAAAGAATTTACATTCTATGCATAGAGTTTCAATTAATTCTTAAGCCCACTCTTTTTGAGTTCAGTTGAAGGGCCGCGCTGGTGACTCGTGAGACAGCATTTATCGGAGTGTGGTGTAATCTGGCAGCATCATAGGTCTGGAGCCTTTAGGTGGGGATTCAAATTCCTCCATTCCGACCATAAATAATTGATTATTAATAAGTTATGAAATTAAAAGAATACATCACAAAGTTAAGCAAATTAGTAGAAGAAAATTCTGAGGTAGGCAATTTTGAGGTTGTTTATTCTATAGATGAGGAAGGAAATGGTTTTGGTCAGATTTTTTATGATCCGACTCTTGGTGTTTTTAACGATGGAGAATTTAATACCGATATGGATATAGAATATAAAAATGCAGTATGTATTAATTAATGGCGGTGTAGACAAATTGGTTACAGTCACCTGACTTTCAATCAGGAATTTGCGAGTTCAATCCTCGTCACCGCTACCATAAGTTCTAACAGCAAAACAATTTAAATATTACCTTATCTGGAAATAAAAAATGGAACTTAGTTTTCCCGCATTAGTGTAAGGATTAGCATCACCGGCCTGTCACGTCGGAAGAACGAGTTTAAGTCTCGTATGTGGGGCCAATTTGGTAACGAAAATAACTTCATTACCAGATGATCCCGAAATCAGTTTCGGGATCATCTATGTCCATGTGGCGAAATGGTAGACGCAGGAGTCTTAAAAATTCCTATCCGAAAGGATGTGAGAGTTCGAATCTCTCTTTGGACACCAATTCATAGATTTGGGGCTGTAGCTCAATGGTAGAGTGTCGAAGGTTGTCGGTTCGAGTCCGATCAGTTCCACCAGTTTTGGGGGCGCATGTTCCAAGAAGGCGAAGATCACTTGCAATGAACTTGAGGTAGGGTTTGATTCCCACCGTCTCCACCAATTATGAAAGATATATTAGATTCAATTTTAACAATAACCTTAGCAACATTAATCTTTTTAGGGTATTTTGTTTTTATAGGAATAGCTATTTCTTTAATGTTAGCGGTTCCAGCGTTTTTTGTTTGGTTAATATTTTTCTAAAATGATTGAAGATTTAAAAGAGTGTCTTTCTGTAATGATTATGGTTATAGGAACAGGTCTTGCTTTAGCTATTAGTATAACGTTGGTTATAGCAGCGATTTTTGCTGTTCCAACTCTTTTGGTTTGGTTAATCTTTTTTTAGTATCAGTAGTGTTTAACGGTTTTAGCACGTTAGTCTTCCAAACTAACAGTAAGGGTTCGATTCCCTTCTGATACACCATGCGGGGACTTCCCTTGGTAGGGAAAGGTGTCTCATAAGCATCTATATTGGTTGTTCGATTCAACCCTCCGCTACCAAAAAGTTCTAACAGCAATAAAATTATAATGCAAATATAACCAAAATGAACTTTGATTAACGCAAGTAGTATAAAGAATGCGCCAGCTAAATGTGTTTGAATGTAGTTTGTCTGCTGGAGATGCAAGTCTCGAATCTTGCCTTGCGACCAATTAATATGGAAGATACTGAGGTCGGCTCCTCAAATAGTCTTGAAAACTATAGTGCGTGAAAGCGTAATTGTTCGATGCAATTATCTTCCGCCAATTTATGGGGCGATCATCTAACGGATCAAGACTTGGAAGATATTTCGAGAATGTGGGTTACCAACCCCACTCGCTCCAATTTGCGTCTATAATATAACGGTATTATCTCTGGCTTTTAACCAGATTATCTCAGTTCAATTCTGTGTGGACGCACCAATTATGGATATATTTGAAAAAAGAAAAGATACATTAAAGAAAGCAAAGAAAACTTATGAAATAGAAGCAAAATATTTTAAGGTTCATTCTGGTTTTGTTTCTACTTATGTTTCTATTTGTCCTTTTTGTGACTGTAAAAACGAATGGTCTTCGACAGGAATGTTCGTGGTATCTAGAGAATGCGAAGATTGTGGGAAAGAGTTTTTAATAGATTATCCAAGATGTATGGGGGCATAGCTTAACTGGCAAAGCAGTTGACTTTTAATCAATTGAGTGGGGGTTCAAGTCCCTCTGCCCCTACCACTTTTGAATAGATATGGATTCTCCAAGAAAATATAGATCTTAGCGGATCTTTATGAGATAAACGGTGACGAGTCCGACAAAAATGCAACTATCTGATATTGGGTTAAGAATCGTGACGGATGTTTTGCTAGTATACAATAAAACTGAGGCAAACGAAGGATAAATTATATTGTGATTTGTCATATCTATTCAAAAACTTTATACGGACGTATAGCTCCAACTGGTAGAGCAATAGGTTGAAGCCCTGTGTGTTGTTGGTTCAAATCCAACTGCGTCCACCAGCACTTTAGCGAAGGTATTCACTGTGCAATAAGATGTAGTATTTACCGGCGAAATCGTAAGCTTGAATACAGGGCGACTAGAGAGACTAGTCTATTACTTCGCTAAAGATTTTCGTATGTTTTAATCCATTTTCGGATAGCATTATCTGATACTCCATATTTTCTACCCGTAGCAGAAAAACCTAAAGCGGTTGTTTCTTTGATAAGAGTTTTATGAGGTGGGCGTTGGACCTTACGCCTTTCAGGTCTAGGTTGGTGTCTCCAATTTGGGTCTGTATCAGAAATTCTTATTTTCTTATTCTTTGCTTTTGGTTTATAATTGAAATAGTCAAATGTAATTTTTGTTTTAGAGTCTTTTATTTTATTAATAAATTCAGACCATTTTTCCAAATCAAAACACGCACTATAATGAATTTGATAGACATCCCAACCAGAAGATTCTAGTAAGTCATTTCTTTTTTGATAGTAAGGCTTTAATTTTCCTGATCTTTCATAATGTTGATTCCCATTAATTTCTAGAGCTATCATTTTATCGGGCATAGCTATATCGATTGAAAAATTCCGTCCTTTTATTTCTGGTTGGAACTCTTCTATGAATTCAATTTCGAGTTTTTTAAGAAACTTTTTAGCTTTTTCGCATGGGATAGATTTAAATTTATCTTTATTTCTCCAAGGGTGTCTATCTGGATTGTCGGCCAACCATTTTTTGCGTTTTTCTGAAATATTTTTTTTGGATTCTGGAGAATGTTTTATTTTATGCTTGGATTTTAGCCCCCACTCTATTTGACGTTTACGGACTAAACTATAAGTGATCCCTAAAATGTCTGCAATTTCCATTCCCGTTTTTCCTTCATTAATCAAAGAACAGAATTTATCTTTATCAACGAAATATCTTTTCATAACAATAGTCTTTACACATTAGTAAGACCGTTGTGATAGTTTATTTTGCGAGTGTAACGGAGCGACCTTCTAAGTCGTGCATTGTACCGTAATTGGAAGCCTGTAGGTTCGAGTCCTACCACTCGTGCCAATTATGAAATATTATGTAATTCATGAAAGTTATACAGAGCTTACTTAATTTGAAGGAAAT
>Ga0164313_10003575_pt1 | contig 13841 bp, 10 predicted proteins | sample GuaBasSedimGuay4_FD_113735 | JGI IMG/M metagenome (GOLD analysis project Ga0164313, IMG submission 113735) | Subseafloor sediment microbial communities from Guaymas Basin, Gulf of California, Mexico - Guay4, Core 4569-4, 0-3 cm | ecosystem: Environmental > Aquatic > Marine > Hydrothermal vents... | reverse complement strand
GCCCTCGACCGCGCACCTCTACGCACTGGTCCGCCAGCTCGAACGGATCGAGACAGAGGGGCTCGCCAATCGACACGCCCGCCACCGTGCCATGGCCACCCGCACACGCGAGTGGGCCACCGGACATGGCTGGAAACTGTTTCCGGCCGAGGGATTCGCATCAGATACAGTCAGCTGCATCGCGCGCGCCGAAGGCCCGGACTTCAATGACGCCCTCGCGCGCCTGGCCGAAGAAGGCCTGCTGGTCTCCGGCGGCTACGGCAAGCTGAAGGGCGAAACCTTCCGCATCGGCCACATGGGTGAACACACCATGGATGACCTCGAACACTTGCTCGCACGCTTTGACGCCCTGCTGCAGGAGAGCGCCCGATGAAAGTACTGCTCGCCGACGCCGTTTCCGCAGAGTGCGGCCGCCTGCTCGAAGATGCCGGCCACGAGGTCATCGACCGTCCGGGCCAGGCTCGCGCGGATCTTCAGTCCACACTCGCGAATTGTGAGGGGCTGGTCGTGCGCAGTGCGACCACGGTCGATGCCGCGCTCATGGACGCCGCACCTGAACTTCAGGTGATCGGCCGCGCCGGTTCCGGTGTCGACAACATCGACGTCGAGGCCGCCACTGCACGCGGCATCATCGTGATGAATGCGCCCGGCGAGAACACGCTCAGCGCCGCCGAACATGCATGGGCCATGCTGATGGCCATCAGCCGCAACGTGGTACGCGGCCACGACAGCATGGTTCAGGGACAGTGGAGCAAGAAGGGTCTGATGGGCGTCGAGCTACACTCCAAGACGCTCGGCGTTCTCGGCCTGGGCCGCATCGGGCGCGAGGTCGCCACACGCGCAAAGGCCTTCGGCATGACTGTACTGGTCTACGATCCCTTTCTGCCGTCCGGCGCTGCCGAAGCGATCGGTGTTGAACTCTGCGAACTCGATGCAATCTGGCCACGCGCAGATTTCCTGACCGTCCATGCCCCGCTCACCGACAAGACGCACCACCTGGTCGATGCCCGGGCCCTGTCGCTCTGCAAGGATGGCGTGCGCGTGGTCAACTGCGCGCGCGGCGGGCTGGTCGACGAGGCCGCATTACTGGATGCCCTGGACAGCGGCCGGGTCGCCGGAGCGGCCCTGGACGTATTCGAACAGGAACCCCTGCCGGCTGATTCCCCACTACGCAGCCACGCGGGCCTGGTGCTCACGCCACACCTCGGGGCGAGCACCTCCGAAGCCCAGGACAAGGTCGCCATACGCATCGCCGAGCAGTTCAACGATTACTTTGCTCGCGATCTGGTGCGCAACGCGGTCAACATGATCGCCCTCGAACCGCAGGTCGCCGAGCGCCTGGCGCCTTGGCAGAAGCTTGCCGAGACGATCGGACTCGTGCATGCCGAAGTCATGGACGGTCAGTTCGGTGAAGTCGAAGTCAGTATCTCTGGTGAGATCCGCGAGCTGCCGCTGCGCGCCTTCACCTCTGCAGTACTGAAAGGATTCCTTTCGGTGTTGCTGAGCGAGCGCATCAATCTCGTGAACGCCGAGGCCGTCGCCCGCTCACGCGGCTTTGAAGTGCGCGAAGTCCGTGGCAACGAGACAGATGGTTACTCCGGCCTGCTCACCGTCCGGCTGCGCAGCGCCGAGGCCGAGCATGTAATCGAAGGGGCCGTATTTGGCGTGAATCACCCGAAGATCGTGCGCGTCGACGACTTCTACGTCGAAACCGACGCCCGCGGTGATGTACTCTTTGTGCAGAACGACGACGTCCCCGGTCGACTGGCCGCCGTAGCTGCGGTGATCGCAAAGTACGATGTGAACATCGCCGATTTCGCCCTGGGCCGGAATCGCGAGTCAGGCCAGGCCATGAACGCCGTGCACCTGGACAACCCACTCGGTGAGAGCGCGCTGCAGGAAGTCCGGGACGTACAAGGCGTCCACTGGGCCCGGCTGGTGCGCATGCCGCGCTGAATCCCCACTGCTCACAGGAAGACATTGATGCGACAGACCATGCTCATGCTGACCGTGCTCGTGCTGGCCATGCTCCTGATCCTGCCGGGCACTGCGAGCGCAGAAATCACGCTCGAAACGGTGCTGACCGGCCTGGACAATCCAGTCCGCCTGATCGCACCCGCAGGTGACGACCGACTATTTGTGGTCGAACGCACGGGCTTAGTCCGCATCTTCGACCAGGACGGCACCGCACGTGGAGTATTCCTCGACGTCAGCGCGGAAACGCGCGTGGTCAGCGAACGCGGTTTGCTCGGCCTGGCCTTCGCGCCTGACTACGCCAACTCGGGTATCTTCTACATCTCTTACACCGACGACAGCCTGACCCCGGACTCGATGTCCCTGCTCTACCGCTACACGGTCAGCGCCAATCCCGACCAGGCCGATGCAGCAAGCGCCGAGTTACTACTCCAGATCTATCAGCCCGACTCGAACCACAATGGCGGGCACCTGGAATTCGGGCCGGACGGTATGCTCTACCTGGCGATGGGCGACGGCGGCGGTGGCGGCGGAGGCGATACAGGCAACAACGCGCAGAACGAATCATCCCTGCTCGGCAAGATGCTGCGGCTGGACGTCTCCGCGCCGGGCCTGCCATCCATCCCCACCGACAACCCTTTCGTTGGCCAGACGCCGCGGGACGAGATCTGGGCGCTGGGTCTGCGCAACCCCTGGACCTTTTCCTTCGATAGCCTGACGGGTGACCTCTACATCGCCGACGTCGGCCAGACCAAATTCGAGGAGATCGACATCCAGCCGGTGTCATCTGCCGGCGGCGAGAACTACGGCTGGCGCCTGATGGAAGGCAACGCCTGCTTCAACCCGCCCACCGATTGCAATCCCGGCGCACTGGTGCTGCCAACGCACGAGTACGGCCACACCGGCGCGACATGCTCGATCTCTGGCGGCTATGTGTACAGGGGCACCGCGCTGCCCGATGAGGCGGGGGCCTATTTCTTCGCCGACTGGTGCAGCGGACAGTTCTGGAGCCTGCGCTGGACTGAAGGTCAAGGCCTGGACACGGTCACCGAACGCACGGCGGAATTCAGGCGGGAGTTCACACCCTCGCAAGTCGCCTCGTTTGGCCAGGACGGACACGGCGAACTGTATGTGATCGAGAACGGGCCGGGAAAGATCCACAGGATCATCGAGTACAGTCAATCGCCGACGCCGTCGGCCAGCATGGGGCAGATGAAGGGTCGCTGGTAGCCGGGCTACCGGCTCGCCCGACCTCGCCGTACAAAATGAACCCGGGGCCAATCCAGTCAGCCCCGGGTTCCCGGTTCAATCTGCGAAGTAGTACGCGCTACGGGCGCACGGTCTGGTGATCGCCGGTCTCGCCGAGGATCGCGCCGGGATCGATCGGCGAGGGGGCAGCCTCCTGTTGCGGCCACGACGATTGTTTGGACTCCTCGTTGGCCGGCGCCTGCGCCCCGGACCCGGGGTACAACGAATCGGAAAGACTGTTCACCTGGATTGCAAGATCCTCGAGCACATCGCCGCGACGGAACTTCAGGTGCGAGGCTGGTCTACCCGCTGCAATATCGCCCAGCGCTCGCGTCACACGCGGCAATGGTCCGACGATCTGATTCGAGAAACGGACGCCGATGTAGAACACGACGGCCCCGCTGATCACTGCCGAGATCAACATGGCGGGCCAGAGCGAAACCCAGGGTTCGATGTCCAGATAAGCCTGGAGGCTGCCTGCCTCCTCAGCGAGCTTGCGCGTCCGGTAGTGCAAGGCAACCTGATAGAGGAAGCCGATATTCACGTGCATGAGTACGAGGACCGCCGCGAACTGGAACTGGAAGCGCGGGTTGACGATCCACTGGCGGCGAGGCCGTTTGTTGCTGGCCATGTCTGTAATCCTTCCAACCGACTCTCGGGGCAACGGACCCTGCGGCCCGGAACCCTCTGGAAGAGGAGTGCTACGAGGCACGGAGTCATTTGACTCTCTCTGTGCAAGGGATATGCCGCTACGACTCCCGACCCTTCCCAGGAAGGCGAAGGCGTCCCGGGGATGGCTTCAAAGCTCTCAAACGGGCCAATTTCCAGCCCGCCACCGTGACGATTCCAGACTTGGCACCCGCTGGCGCCGCGAGCAGCGCATGGGCGCTGTCGGAATATTCTGGCCATTGCTCAGCACGATCGGGATTCCCGGGGCGCATATTGGCCAGTGCAGGGGTATGCTCGGTTTCCAGCCCGGAGAGGTCCTGCATGTCCTACACGCTTCATGTGGTCTCGGATGCCACTGGCGAAACCGGTGAACGCGTCCTGCGCTCGGCTCTGGCCCAGTTCCCCGATACTGATGCGGAGATCGAACGCTTCGGGGGCGTGCGCAACGCCGATCAGGTGCGTGAGACCGTGTCGCGGGCCAGGGTCCAGGGTGCCGTCATCCTGCACACCCTGGTCTCGCACGAGCTGCGGCGACTGATGCTCAGTGAGTGCCGCAAACAGGATGTCGACGCCATGGATCTCATGGGCCCCGTACTCGACCGCCTGACCGCGGCCTTCCGCACGCGCCCGCAGGAACAGCCCGGCCTCTTCGAACAGTTGCGCGAAGCCCGGACGCGTGTGATCGAAGCCGTCGACTTCGCCTTCCGGCACGACGACGGCCAGAACAGCGCCGATTACGAGAACGCGGAGATCATCCTGCTGGGCGTTTCGCGCACCATGAAGACGCCGCTTTGCCTGTACCTCGCCAACCGCGGCTGGTTCGCGGCCAATGTGCCAGTAGTGCAGGGAGTCGCCTTGCCGGCAACCCTGAATGGCGTGGAGCCGCGACGCGTCTTCGGGTTGACGATGCGGCCGGCCCGCCTGCTCGAGCTGCGCACCGCGCGCGCGCAATACCTGCACATGAGCTCGGGTGGCTACGCCGACCTGCCGAGCATTCGTGCCGAAGTACACGAGGCCGAGTCGCTCTTCCGTGAGAGGGGCTGGAATACGGTCGACGTCACCGGCAAGTCGATCGAGGAGATCGCGCGCCAGATGATCGACCTGCGCCGGCTCGAAGAGTCCTGAGCGGGCGCGATGTCAGGTCTGTTCGGCTTTGTTCAGCTCTGGCCCAGACCCCAGCGTGGCTGGCCTGTCGCGCTGAGCACGCTCGACCACATATCACTCTGCAGCCCGACACGGCGCGTCTGCCCGGCGACGACCGGCAGTGGCACATGCACCAGATCGGCATTCCAGTAACCGATGAGCATGTCGGTCCGGCCCGACATTGCGGCATGCACGGCCGCGCGCGCCATCTGGCTGGCAAGGACCCGGTCCCAGGCATTCGCCGGGACGCTGCGGATCACGTAGCCGGGGTCGATGTATTTCACACTGACCGGCAGGCCCTGCTGCCCGAAGTACTCCCTGATCCGCTCGCTCAGGAACACGCCAATGTCCTCATAACGGACATTCCCTGATGCGTCCTTATGGCCCTGGTCCTGTTCGAAGAGGTGCTGCCCGGCACCCTCGGCCACCACGATCAAGGCGTGCTGCCGGCTCTCCATACGCTCGCGCAGTGCCTCCAGGAATCCGCCGGCGCCCTCGAGCGGGAACTCGATCTCCGGAATCAGCACGAAGTTCGCCTCGTCGCTGGCCAGCGCCGCACCGGCAGCGATGAATCCGGCGTCACGCCCCATCAACTTGACGATCGCAATCCCGTTCACCGCGCCCCTGGCCTCTACATGCGCACCCCGCAAAACGCGCTCGGCCTCGGACAGTGCGGTCATGTAGCCGAAAGTCATCGACACGAAGGGAATGTCGTTGTCGATCGTCTTCGGAATCCCGATCACCGACTTCGGCAGGTCGCGCCGGCTTATCTCGTCGAAGATCGCATGCGCGCCGCGTTGCGTCCCGTCACCGCCGATGCAGAAGAGGATGTCGATCGCGGCAGACTCGAGATAGTCGACCACCACGCCCGGATCCTGTGGCCCGCGCGATGTGCCCAGGACGGTTCCGCCCAGGTAGTGGATTTCTTCGACAAATGCAGCATCGAGTTCGATTGGCTCGGGGCCAACGGCCGGGTTCAGGCCGAGGTAGCCACTGCGGATCCCGAGCACCCGCGACACCCCGTAGTTGTGTGTGATCTCAGAGTAAATGCCCCGGATCACGTTGTTCAGTCCGGGCGAGAGACCACCACAGGTCACGATGGCCGCGGTGGTCCTGGCCGGATCGAAGAAAATCTGTTTGCGCGGGCCGGCTTCCTCGAAGCCATGGTCGGTTTTCTGGTCGTCGCCGGAAGCGACGCGGCGCTCGATGCGCACGCGATCACCGTCGCCAACAAAGACCACGGCCTTCTCACCATGCAGCGGCGAGAGACGGTCTGCCTCACCGAGCGTCAACACCCTCAACTCATCGGCACTGAACACCTGCGCTCCTCCCAGGATCAGCTTCAAGGCTGGCGAGTCTAGCATCACGCCGCGCGAGCGTCGCGCAAGAGATGAAACAGGCCCGACCACCATGGCCGGGCCTGCTTCCTGCCCATCCACCGAAATCCCCGCTATCGACGGATGGCATAGCCGAAGATAATGCTCACACGATTGCCGTCGGGATTGGTCGCGAAGGCCAGGTTCACGGGAAGACTGACACCCGCGTAGCGGAAGCTGTACCCGACTGCGGTGATCAATGAGGTCTGCAGATCATCCTGGTCTTCGACGCCGGTCACCATGAGGTTCGGGCCGATCCCGAACTCCCACCCGGACGGGAAACGCACGCCCATGGCCAGCGTGATGCTCGGCAGGAACTTGCCGTACTCGACGCCAGCGACCAACGGCACGGTCTCGATCACGAATTCCGGTCCACCGCCGGCGGGCGTCACGCGTCGCTCGAAGTGCCAGCCGAACTGGCTGAGGAAGGGCTCCATGCCTTCTTCCTTGAGTCGCTTCGCAATTTCACTGTTGCCGGGAACATAGGTGACGCCGAAGCGGGGTCCGGACACCCCGGTCTTCCTGAATTCGACTGGATGGACTACCGGTGTCGGGTCTTTCTTCTCGTCGGGATCGTCACTCGCTCCACCCCACTGCGACTGGGCCCACGAAGTCGCGGGTGCAACGAACAGGAACAGGACCAGGGCACAGACTAGCCGGCGGATTCCTGGCTTCGTGGTCTTCATGGCACTACCTCCATCTCGAGCCGGCGAGCATCCGCAGCGGTCGAAATCCGCCGGCAGTCGCCGGGCTCCGACTGGCTCTGCCTGATTGCCTATCCAAGGCTCGTGCCGGCGCCTGCTTCGCCGACTCCAAACCAGTAACTCACTGTCAATATGATAGTTACTGGATTCATCCCATTAGCTGCCAGAGCTTCGTAGAACGCCAACTGTGTGCTCACGATCACGGACCTGTGATCGTGGCTGGACAACGACGGCCGTGGCGGCGGAGTCTGAATCAGGAGGGAAATCGAGTATGGACGTCCGTCCTCAGAATCACACTCACCAGAGCCAGCCTTCATGGCGGGCCTCGCACTGGCTTCACCTGACCATCGCAATCGCCGCCATGTGGCTCTACATGATGGGCGGACTGGCGCAGACTCACGTGTCCCGGCTGCCGGACGGGTTCCCGCTCGACCAGTTGCACTACCCGGTGACTATTGGAAATTACTCGGCCTCGACAGAGGCTGAACTTCTGGCGCGAGCGGAAGGCACCGAAGTCGGCCAGCCCATCCGGGTTCGTGACGCCGAGAGCAGTATCGATGAAGTCATCATCACCGTTCGCGCCCACACGCCTTTCCACGACCTGGTCACACGCCTGAACGGTCTGTTTTTTCTAGCAGTCTCGCTGATCGTATTTGCGCCGCGCGTGGACATCGTTCCCGCTCGCGACTTGTTCTGGGCCTGCCTTCTCTACGGCCTGGCGGTGATGATCGGCGACGTCTATGCGCCAGTCGGCCCGCGCTGGCCCTGGGCCCTCCTGCCGCTGATGAGAATCCTCTCGCTGGTCATCCTGCCGACGCTGATGTTGCACGTCGGCCTGACCTTCCCGCGCCGCGCCTCGGCTCTGGATCGCAACTCCTGGCTGATGCCGGTAGTCACCTTGCTGGGACTGGGACTGGCATCCTGGCACTTCGTGGCCTGGTTCCGCTGGCTGACGCAGGATGGAAGCTGGGCAGACATCGTGCTGCCGCGATGGCTGGGCGGGGTGTTCCTGGCCGTGACTTTTGGCTGGGGTTGCGCGGGTCTCGTACTCGGCAGCCGCCGTAGCGGGTCCGAACGTGAGCGGGAACAGGTCAAATGGGTGCTCTGGGGCATTGCGATGGGCGGCACTCCCTTCGTCTTCTTCCACGCACTTCCGAGCGCAGTTGGCAGCGAAACCGTGTTGCCGATCGCCGTCGCGCGCCTCTTCTCGATCGTGATCCCGCTGGCCTTCAGCCTTGCCGTGATCCGGCACAAGTTCCTCGACGTCGACATCATCATCCGGCGCAGCCTGTTCTACGTACTGCTGGCGAGCATGATGGTGGGAATCTATGCCCTGATCGGGATCTTCGTCGGTCGGCGTGTTGAAGAAGCCTGGCCGGCCTCCGGTCCCTTCGTGCCGATCGTTGCCACCCTGATTGCAGCGCTGCTCTTCTCACCGACGCGCCGCAGCATCGGCGTATTGATCGACCGCGTGTTTTTCAAGATCCGGTACACGCACGCCAATGCGCTGACCGCGTTCAGGAAGGACTTGCGCGGCGCCACAGACCAGCAGCAGGCAGCAGACAGCCTTGTGGAGTTTCTCGAGACCCACCTCGGCCCAAAGACTATCGCAGCCACCCTCACACACGGCGAACGCCGCTTCGTCGTCGGAGACTGGCCAGACGACCAGTCAGCCACGCTTGCACTGCACGGCAGTGCTACCGTCGTGGCACTGCCCGGGACGACTGCCTGGCAGCGGATCGAAGCTGATGATTTTCCGCGCCGCCTGCGCGAGCGGGGATTCATCCTGGCCCAGGCTATCAGCGCCGAGGGCACACAGATCGGGGCCGTGGCCCTGGCCGAGAAGGCCAGCGCACGCAGCTATGTGGCCGAGGACCTCAATCTGCTCGCCGACGCAGCGCGTGAGACTTCGATCCGCGTGCAGCGAATGAACCTGGAGCAGGACTTCGTCGACGAAGTCGTGGCCCGCCACCACACTGAGGAGATGGGCCGCTTCCGGTCGCAGTTCTTCGCCCAGTTCGCCCACGATCTGCGCAGCCCGCTCACGTCGATCAACTGGGGCGCGCGAAACCTGCTCGATGGCGTCGTCGGCGAGGTCACCCCTGATCAGAAAAGCTACCTCGAGGGCATAGAGACGTCGGCTCGCCAACTGGTGCGGCTGGTGAATAACCTGCTGGAGGTCACGCGACTGGAGTCCGGCATGCCGGAGGTGGAGTTCGAATCCGTCGACCTGGCCTCGGTCGTCAGGGATTCTGTGGCGAAGCTCAGGGCGACCGGTGCCATGCGTAACGTGGAGCTGGACGTACACGCGAACGCACCGGCGTGGATCAACGGCAATGAAGAGAAGCTGCTCGAAGTCGTCGACAATCTGATCGAGAATGCAATCCGCTACTCGCCTCCAGGATCCAGCGTGCAAGTCACCATCTCCGGCGACGCGGATGGAATACGGCTCGCCGTCGAGGACCGCGGACCAGGGCTGGACGCGGATGACCTCGATGACCTCTTCGAACCCTATCGGCAAGGAACGCCGAGTCCTCACTCCTCGCAGCACGGCTTCGGGCTCGGGCTTTTTGTGGTGAAGAGCTGGGTCAAGCGAATGCGCGGCGAGGTTTACGCAGAGAACCGCAAAGGCGGCGGGGCGCGCTTCAGCGTGGAGTTCCCCGCCACGCTATCGACCACCGAACAGGAGATGTGACCATGAGTCTGCAGGCACGCATTCTGGTCGTCGACGACGAACCGATGCTCCGACGACTGATGAGCGACCGGATGCAGTACTGGGGCTGTGTGATCGAGGAAGCATCCAACGGCGAGGAAGCGCTCGAGCAACTCAAGCGCTCTACCTTCGACCTGGTCCTCCTGGACCTGAAGATGCCGGGCATGGGCGGCCTGGATGTCCTCAAGCGGATGCGCGAGCTGAATGACGAGACCGACGTGATCGTGCTCACCGCCCACGGTTCGATCGAGGCCGCGGTCGAGGCGGTGCAGGGCGGCGCGGCCGATTTTCTGCTCAAGCCAGCGGATTTCGAGCTGCTGAAGAATACCGTGCAGCGTGTTCTCGATGCACGCCGCCTGACCCTGGCCAACGCCGCCCTCATCGAACAGCGCAGTGTGGAAGCGCCGTTCGTGGTCGGGAAGTCCGCGGCCATGCAGGACCTCGTCGATGGCGCGCAGCGAGCCGCCCGCAGCAAGGCGACGATCCTGCTGCGTGGCGAAAGTGGAACGGGCAAGGGCGTGATCGCCGAACACATCCATCGCGAAAGTGATCGCAATCAAGGCCCGTACGTCTACGTGAACTGCGTGGCGCTGAGCGATGAACTGATCGAAAGTACGCTCTTCGGACATGAGAAGGGTGCGTTTACCGGAGCCGTCGCCCGCAAGGGTGGGCGCTTCGAGGCGGCCAATGGCGGAACTGCATTCCTCGACGAGATCGGCGACATTTCCGAACGGTTGCAGACGAAGCTGCTGCACTTCCTCGAGACAGGTGAGTTTGAACGCGTTGGCGGCACCAAGACCCTGAGCGTCGATTGCCGGATCGTAGCCGCCACGAACCGTGACCTCGAGGCCGCCGTACGCGATGGCAAGTTTCGCGCGGACCTGCTGTACCGCATCAACGTCATTTCACTGGTCGTCCCGCCCTTGCGCCAGCGCCCGGAAGACATCGAAGTCCTGGCTGACTACTTCCTCGCGCGCTTCGCCTCGGAGCTGCAACGGCCCAGGCTCGAACTCTCCAACGAGACCCGATCCATCATGCTGGCCTACGAATGGCCCGGAAACGTGCGACAGATCAAGAACGCGATCGAGCGCATGGCCGTAATGGCGCCCGGCGACCAGCTCACTCCTGACCTCCTGCCACCTGAAGTTTTGCGTGGTGAAGACCCTATGTCGCCGCCGGTCTTCGACCACGACGGGCTGCTGCCACTACGCGAAGCCGAGCTGGAGTTCAGGCGACAGCACTTCCGGCGCGCCCTTGCGGCGACAGGCGGCAACCAGACTCGCGCCGCAGAGATGCTGGGCATCCAGAGGAGTTCACTGAATCGTCAGATGAAGGAACTGGGGCTGAGAAAAGAGTAGCCCGGGCGCTTACTACGCGCCCGGGCCCAGGCAGAGTCTAGTCGATCAACTTTTCCATCTCCGCGACCGTCTGTTCGAAGGCCTTCAGTGCGGCTTCGATCGCAGCCGGCCTGGTCAGGTCGACGCCGGCCTTGCGCAGCAGGTCCAGCGGTGGCTCGCTGGCCCCGCCCGAGAGCATGGCCACCAGACCGGCCTGCACATCCTCGGCATTGTCGCCGCGCAGTCCGTCGGCAATGGCGATACCGCTGGAGAGCCCCGTCGCGTAGGTGAACACGTAGTACTTGTAGTAGAAGTGCGGGATGTAGGCCCACTCCATGCCGTCGTCGGGATCGAGCGTGTAGCTCGGACCGTAGTAACGCCGCACCAGGTCGGCGTAGGTCTCGTCGAGCAGCGTCGCGGTGATCGGCGTGCCCTGCTCGATGAAACTGTGCACGGCCAGCTCGAACTCGGCGAAGAGCGTCTGGCGATAGATCGTCGTACGGATCGACTCCATGCGATCGGCCAGCAGATAGGCGCGCTCACCATCACTCTTGGCATTGGCCACGAGATAGTCACTGAGCAGAGCCTCGTTGCAGGTAGAGGCGATCTCGGCCAGGAAAGGCACGTAGCGGTAGCTGCTGTACGGCTGGGCATTCATGGCCAGGTGGCTGTGTACGGCGTGCCCGTACTCGTGCGCCAGCGTCGACATGTCGTCCTGGGAGTTCTGGAAGTTCATCAGCACGTAGGGATGACGGCCATAGACGCTGGCCGAGAATGCACCGCTGCGCTTGTGGGCATTCGGATATACGTCAATCCAGCCGTTGGCCGGGTCCATCCCCCGTTCGAGTACCTCAAGGTAGGCCGGGCCGAGCGGTTGCAGGGCCTTCATCAGGCCCTTGCTGGCCTCGTCGAAAGTCACATCGACCTCGAAGCCCTCCGTGAGCGGGCGGTAGAGATCGTAGAGGTGCAGCTCGTCCAGCCCCATGGCCCGCTTGCGCAGCGCCATGTAGCGGTGCAGCGGTTCGAGGTTGGCGTTCACCGTCTCGATCAGGTTGCGGTAGACTGCGGGCGTGAGCCCGTCCTTGTCGAGGTAGGCCTCGAGCGCGCTGTCATAGCCGCGTGACTGCGCCAGGGCGACGGTGAACTCGAACTGACCACCGAGCGTCGACGCGAAGGCGTGCTGGTACTGGCGTAGCGTCGCAAAGAACTTGGCCACGGCCTCACGGCGCACTTCGCGATCGGGCGAACCGCGGAAGCGACCGTAACTGGCGAGGGTCATCTGGACCTCGTTGCCATCTTCGTCGTGCACCATTGGCCACTGGATGTCCGTCAGCAGCGCGCCGAATGAAGTCTCGTGTCCCGACGGGATCTCGTTCAGGTCGATCTCTGCCCACTGGTTGTCGCCGAGCAGGCCGAGCACGCGCTCGGCCTCCGCGCCAAGCACCCGGTCAGCGCGGCGCTGCAGGTTCTCGATGTAGGGACGGAAGACCTCGAGCCCGGGCATCTCGCGATAGGCGGCCTGCATCGCCTCGGGCTCGATCTCGAGCATCTCACCGCGGATGAACGACGCGGCCCGGCCCAGCTCGTCCATCAGGCCCAACGCGCGCGTCTCCATGTCGTGTGCGTGGTCGTCATCAAGATGCGTGGCGACGAGCAGGTTGGCGTAGAGCGTGCAGTGGTTGATGCGGTTGTGCAGGTCGAAGTATGTCGTCAGGCACTCCTGCAGGTCGGCTCCGACGGCGAGCTTGCCCTCGTAGGCCGAGATCATCTGGACCTGACCGCCGAGCTCGTCCATCGAGGCCTGCCAGGCGGCTTCGTCGCTGAAGAGCTGCCCGAGGTCCCACTTGAATTCGCCGGGGACGTCATCACGGGCGGCATTCGGGTCGGGGGTGTACTCGGCAAGGGCCGGCAGGGCTACGCAGAGCATCAGCGCCATGAGCGCGAAGCGATGGATCAGGCGCATTCGAATACCTCGACTGCAAGAGGGCAGGACACACACACCAGAGACCCTACCCGATTCGCGGCGGGGCACAATGCCCTGCTACGGCGGCTCACATCTCCGCAGCACGCTCCCATCCTTGACCGCGACGGCCAGCGCCCGCCAATATCGCCCAATCCCTTTCCCCGAAGCCGGAATGAGACCCGATCCATCATGAGTGATGAAGCCCGGCGGCGTTACTGGCGCCGCAACCTGAGTTACCTCGCCGGCCTGCTCACGGTGTGGTTCGTGGTCAGTTATGGCTGCGGAATCCTCTTCGTCGACCAGCTCGACCGCATCCGCCTCGGCGGGTTCGGGCTTGGCTTCTGGTTCGCGCAGCAGGGTTCGATCTACGTGTTCTGCCTGCTGATCCTCATCTATGTGCGTCTGATGAACCGGCTCGACCGCGAGTTCGACGTCGACGAAAGGGGCTGATATGAACCTGCAGGCTTGGACCTTCGTCATGGTTGGCTCGACCTTCGCCCTCTATCTCGCCGTCGCCTTCTGGGCACGCGCGCGCTCCACCGGCGACTTCTACGTGGCCGGCGGTCAGGTGCCCGCCGTGATCAACGGCATGGCTACCGCCGCAGACTGGATGAGCGCGGCCTCGTTCATCTCGATGGCCGGACTGATATCCTTCATGGGCCGCGACGGGTCGGTCTATCTGATGGGCTGGACCGGTGGCTATGTGCTGCTGGC
>Ga0164313_10003574_pt1 | contig 13841 bp, 11 predicted proteins | sample GuaBasSedimGuay4_FD_113735 | JGI IMG/M metagenome (GOLD analysis project Ga0164313, IMG submission 113735) | Subseafloor sediment microbial communities from Guaymas Basin, Gulf of California, Mexico - Guay4, Core 4569-4, 0-3 cm | ecosystem: Environmental > Aquatic > Marine > Hydrothermal vents... | reverse complement strand
TACTCCCTGAGTTGTTCGAGGACGGCGACGACCGCTTCGGTCTCATCCGCGTTCGGCAGCCTGCCCTTCAGTTCTGCGACGAGGCTACGTTGTTCGTCCCCCGAGATGCTCGTCTGACCGACGACCTTTCTGGCTGCGGTGAGGTCGACCACCGGAGCGGGAGGGGGTGGCGGCATCGGATCCGGCAACCCACCAGATCGTGGTGCCATTGCGATATCTGCCAACAGGCGGATCCAGTCATCATCGGTGGGGTTCACGAATGACTCCACCTGGACCTCCTGGATGGCGTCCGGACCGTCCAGCACTTCGATGGGGCTCACTTCTATGGGTATGATCTTCCGGTTCGTCGCCACAGCCCACGCGACTTCAATCCCGCACGCCTTCGAACGAAACGAGTCCGGACTTGCAACGAACAGCACCATGTCTGACTCGGCGATCCTGGTCAGGATCTCATCCCACCACTGTTGTCCACCGCGTAACTCCTCATCGAACCAGACATCGTGGTGAGCGATCGACAGCTTGTCGTGCAACGTCTCCACCAATTCACGGTCCTGATGGGCGTAACTCAGGAAAATGCGCAGCTGAGAATCTCGTGTTTCGTGGTCCATTGCTCGTTCCCGGGGAAGTTGGGCTTCCGTTCACCATACACGACACGACGGACACCCATGGGCACCTCCGCTCATGATTCTCGATCCACAAGTCCGGCTGCTCCTCGAGCCGAAGCAGACCGCCGAGGGTGGGGATCTACCTGCCAGGAGACGTCCTTGCGTGTAGGCTCAGGCACATCGTGGAGGATGAGAGCGTTGAAACTGTTCGATCAACTACCTATGGGGCACAGCGCCAGTTCCTGGCCGCCATTGCCTGATGAGGAGAAAGGTACGTACCCCGCGCTCGCCGATAGGTTCGATGTCCTCGACAGCGAGGTCCTCCCGGCCTTCCTTGCATTGGATGCTGAAGCTGGTGCAGCACAGGTCCGCTACCGGCGGTTCCGATTGGCGTTGATGATCGGGGCTGGTCTCACGACGATCGCAGGTGCGCTCTTGGCGGCCCTCGGCGGTGCCACGTGGCCAGGACTGGTCGTTGCGGTGCTTGGCCTGGGGACTACGGCGATAGCGAACCTGTATCGACGCGATCAGCCGCTCGAGCGATACCTGACCAGCAGGGCCAAAGCCGAGCACCTCCGCTCGATCTACTTCTGGTATCTATCTGGTCTCGATGCCAGCGATCGACGAGCGCTCGAAAAGCGAGTTGCGGCAATCGCGCATGCACGATCTTCTGAGGCCGGCGATGCCTGACCAGGCGCTCAACGAATTCCTCGATGCGTACGATGTGCACAGGATCAAGGATCAAGAGCAGTACTACTCCAACCGTATGAAGGAGTACGTGGCGGCGGATCGTCAAGCGGGAACCTTGGCCGAAGGTTTGCTGTTCCTCGCAGGCGTATGCGGTGCAGTTGCTGCCGTGTGGCCTGATTACGCCCTGTGGCTCGGGGTGCTCGCTACCGCCCTCGCTGCCACAGCAACCGTGGTCGGCGGGTGGGCCGAGTTGGTTGGCTTCTCAAAGAACGCAGAAATGTTCCGCGCCGCTGGCGATCGACTCGCCATCGCGCGGCCAGATCGGCCTATGGGACCGGTCGTGGATGACACAGAGGCCAGGGCCTACGTGTCACGGATGGAGGACATCCTCCTCACAGAGGTCCGCTCGTGGGGCAAGGAATGGGGACACGCCCAAGACGCGCCGCCCCCGTCGGATTGAGATCGTCTCGATACGGTGGCGCGTGACCGACCGTCATCGTCGGCCTATCGCTCGAGACGCCTGACAACGTCATCCAGCTGCGCCAGAGCGACGGCATCTCGAGCGAACATCGTGCGATACATACCCAGGTTGTCGATCGTTGTCTCATGCATCCAGCTGTCAACATCGAGACGTGCCGCTGACTCGACGTAGTCGGCGGCTGCGTCCCAATCCCTCACAGCACACGCCAGTTCCAGCTTCGTTGCAATCTGCCAGTACCGCTCTTGCTCGCTGCGGGCTGCCGGCGCGTTATCTACTGCCATGCGCACGACAGGCACGAGCCGTGCCACCGCGTCCACATCCCCGGGCGTTCCACGCCTCAGCCGCAATGTGATCGCATTGATGCCAGGAAAGTAGTCCCGCATGTCGACCCTGATCGCCCGCTCGTAACTCTCGATCGCCATGGCGAGCTTGTCCCGGGCCGTCACATCATCCCCGGCGACCGTCGCGGCATGGAACCACCCCTTGTAGATACGGCCCCGAATCGCCAATGTCTCCGCTGTGACAGCACCGCTATCGAGTGCGTCGAGGCTGGCCAGAGCAGATGTGCGAAGCTTTTGAGCCGATACTCCCGTCGGATCTTGATCGATGTCCTCAGCGAGACGGTTCAGAGCAAGTGCCAGCTGCTCCGTCGCCACCGGCGTCGACTTGAGCTCGGGAGGCAACCGTGGATACAGATCGACCATGTGCTGGTACGCCGCACGTTCCCGGTAGCCGAGGTACACACCGAGCAGGCCGGTATCGAGATCGGGGATGTTGTCAGGATCGTGTACCAGATCACGCTCCAGCTCGTGCAATTCGTCGATGGATGCAGCTCGATCGCTCAACCCGAGTGCGGCGCGGATGCGGCCACCGATCTCTGTCGAGGCCGCGATGCGTTCGAGGAATACGTCGGTCTTGTCATGTTCCAGACGCGCTCGCAGACCCCAGCCTGTAGCGTCCAGCAACGGTACTCCCTGCGAGAGATCGCCGCCGATCGCCTGACGCAGACGCTCAGCAAGGACCTCCTCGAATTCGGTATCGAATGCGGGATCGACGGTTCCATCTTCACCCACCACGTACGGCACTACATCTGATATCCCGGGCCAATTCGACACCCTGCCCGAACGCCCACGCGCTCTGATGAGGATCGTCGGGCGCGAGTTAACCCCCTGGCGCACCCCGATCATGTACATCACCTCCGGGTTCGCAGCCGTCTGATCTACGATCACAAGATCAGCGATAAGCAACCGTTCAAGCATCGAAGGCTCAACGAAACCGCTGTGTTCCACAAAGTCGGCGCGCACGCGGCCGAGGCCCGCCGCCACGACTACCCCTTCGATGCGCCGATACAGGGAATCGACGTCGATGCGTAGCTCGGTACCGCCCGACGATTCCGTGCGGGCGAGGGACAGCACCACGAAGCATGTCTGGTGTGCCGGTGCGCTTGCCATCACTGAACGATACCCGTTCGTCTCGTTCGCCCTGGGTTTCTTGGAGACTCTCGAATGTGGAAGATAGGAATCGAGACACTCCCGGATTGAGCCGAACCACTATCCGTGACTGGCAGTGATCCCAGTCGGCCGGTGGCTATACGGCGCGAACAGTTTCCTCCCACTCGTCGTCTTTCTGGGTCGCATACAGCGGTTCGAGGAGGTTGAGTACCTCGGAGAGATCATCCGGGCCGAAGATGGGGAAGGCACCGTCACGGATGAGCAGGTTCGTGCCGACGGATGCAACACGGTCGATGTCGCCAGGAACCGCGTAGACGGGCACCCCATAGTCGAGCGCGATCCTTGCGGTGATCAGTGCACCGCCTTTGAGACCGGCTTCGACCACGAGGAGGACGTCCGAGAGGCCCGCGATGATCCTGTTCCTCGTCGGGAAACGCCAGCCCTCCGGCGGTGTGCCTGGGGGAAACTCCGAGATCACCGCTCCCCCGGTCTGAAGCACCGATGCGTGGAGTGAGCGATGGCTTCTGGGATACACGACATCGATTCCCGAACCGAGAACGGCCTGACAGTGCCCACCCGCACTCGTCGCGCCTGTGTGGGCCGCCCCGTCGATTCCACGAGCAAGCCCGCTGACGACGGACCATCCTCGTGCTGCTGCAACCTCTCCGTATGCCGTTGCAAGGTCGATTCCATATCTGGTGCACGTTCGCGTGCCGACGATCCCGATCGCAGGCGACCTCGAATCGGAACCTCGCACGAACAACCACCGCGGATGGCCAGGGAACACGATGAGGCGCTCAGGGAAACCTGAACCATCACTGGAGACCAACGTGACATCAAGCGCTGCGAGTTCCTCACGCCGCTGCTTCGCCGGAGCCGCCACCGCCGCAACTGTGTGTCCGCTTGCCTTTGTCCGACCACGACGAATCGCTTCGGTGATCGCTTCTTCATCGCCGTACTTCTCGAAGAGCCGGTCAACAGTGCGAGGTGCCATGGCGCCAAAGGCCAGCCTCATAAGGTGATCGTTCATCTCCACTCACCCCTCAGGCTGGCTGCCTCGGCGATGTGCTGTTCGTCGACCATGTCCGTGCCCTCGAGGTCCGCAAGTGTGCGCCCGACCTTGCGGACACGGTCCCACCCTCTGGCCGTCATTGCAGGTTCTCGGGCCAGCGCTCTGAGCGATACCTTCGCGGAATCGGAAACCGTAAACGCATCGAGCTGGTCGCGTGACAGGTCCCGATTGAGGGTTCCCCGTTCGTGCTGGCGTTTCCTGGCGGCGAGCACTCGCTTCTGTACGGGTGCGGATGCTTCGCCCTGGGGCTCCATGAGAGCATCGGGCGCAAGGCGCGTGATCACCAGGCGCATGTCGAATCTGTCCAGGAGCGGCCCTGAAAGACGTGCCCTGTACTTGTCCCTGCGCATGTCTGTGCACGTGCACGGTGTTCTGTTGTCCCCCTCGAACCCGCACGGGCAGGGATTCGATGCGGCGATAACCTGCACGCGAGAGGGGAACCGGACGGTGGCAGCCTGACGAGCCACGACAATCTCTCCCTGCTCGATCGGCTGGCGCAGGGCATCGAGCACCGACGGGTTGAACTCCCCGAGTTCGTCAAGGAACAAGGCACCATGGTGTGCAAGGCTGACCTCACCCGGAGTCGGGATACCAGACCCACCCCCGACAAGAGCCGCGATGGACGCGGAATGGTGCGGAGAACGGAAAGGAGCAATGTCCGACACCTTCCTGCCGGAACCTGCAGCAGCATGGATCAGGCTCACCTGGCGAATCTCGTCGGCGTTCAGTGGAGGGAGGATCCCCGGTAGGCACCCTGCCAACATCGTCTTACCTGCACCGGGAGGGCCGACCATCAACAAATGGTGGCCGCCTGCCGCAGCAACCTCCAGTGCCCGCCTTGCCGGTCCGTTCCCACGCACACTTGCAATATCCGCGACATGGCGATCATCACCCGTCGTCGGTACTGCGACCGTATCGGGACCCACACTCCCGGTCGCGACCTCAAACGCGTGGCGGAGAGATGCGATGCCCGCGATCTTCGCTCCGTCATTGGTGGGGATCGTGCTCGACGACGCCACCATGCACGCCTTTCCCTGGCGTTCGGCGACCAGCGAGGCGCCAAGACCGGCAGATACCGGCCTGACCTCACCACGTAGCGAGAGCTCTCCGACGCAGACAAAGGCATCAAAGTTCATGACGTCTCTGGACGAGGCTGCGATCACGCTCAACGCGATCGGCAGATCGAACGTGACGCCGTTCTTCGGAAGATCGGCTGGGGACAGGTTGACCACGACTCGCCCACTTGGGAACCCGAACCCTTGCTGCTTCATCGCTGCACGAACACGCTCACGCGACTCACGCACCGCGGTATCGGGGAGTCCAACGATCGTGAAGGAGTCTTTCTTGGCGTGTGAGACCGCTGTTTCGATCCTGACGGGACGAGGTTCGACACCTACAAGTGTGCATGACGTGACTGATGAATATGAGGGCATACCACCAACGTATGCCAGCACTGTGACAGGAAACACGTGTTGCCAGAGAGTTCCCTCTCTGGCAACACGTGTCTGGTGTCGCGGAGCGAGTCCGCGAACGTTCTGGCTGCTAGTTCTCCTTGATCAGGCAGTAGGTACCCATGATCAGGATGACTGCACCGCCTACGACCATCATCCAGATGATCGGTGAGAATGCCACTGGCTGGATCGTTTCGTAGTTCTCCAAGTTCACCTCGAAGACACCAACGAAGGCCTCAAAGCGTTCAAGTGTCTCTGGCATCGTCTGGATCGCGGCAGCCGTTGCGGGGAAGTTCTCACCGAGGAAGGCACCAAGCTCCTCCTGGCTCATGCCGAGCTGAGCCGCAAGATCGGGGATCATCTCGGTCGCCATCTGATTGCCCATCGCACCGATCACGGCGAGCGACTGGTTCGCACCATCGATCAGTTCCTGTGTGTAGATCGGCGTAAGATTCGCGTTCAGCTGGTCAGCGTCCGCAGCCTTGGCAGGGAGGTTCAACGCAAACGTTGAGATGAGGAGCGTTGCTCCAAGGACAATGGCGAGGATCGACCACAGTTTTCCGGCATGAACATCATCACACCAACGGCGATCGCAGCAAGACCAGAGAGGGTGACGATCCACGGCACCGTATTGGCCGGCAGGTTCGTTGTCGGAATCGCATCCGCCGATGCAAAGAGTTCCTGCTGACTGTCAAGAGTTCCGATCAGGCCATTGAACGTGGCTGTGATCTCAGGAAGAGCGGCCAATCCTGTGGCGATGTCGGGATACTGAGCCGCCATGTTGGCTGAGAACTCTTCGGGTGTCACGCCGAACGTCTGTGCAAGACCAGGGACAACGGCCGTCTGGAACTCAACGCCCACAGCTTCAAGGCCTGCGATGTCCTCGCTGGCAGTTCCCAATGCTTCATCCGTGAGTATCGGGCGGAAGTCGTCGATCATCTCCTCGAACGCTGGCCCCACCGCAAAGAGGCTGTTCATTATTACGACAACGATGAACACGACGCCCACCGCGATCGACACGCCTCCGCTTATCTTCAGTGGGAGGCTCACGCTCCCGAACCCTGCAGCTGCTTGCGTTTCACTAGCCGTTGTCATATGGACCTCCAGGTCAATTGAACGTGTGCGACCACCCGTCGCCCATCGCATGCCCCACTAGATACAATTCCTTAGTTACCTACTTATGGTCTGAGTAATCTGTGCGTCAAGACGACCTCACATCATCAGAAACGACAGGCAATGACCGTGCCATCAACCGAATCGTTCGTATGATGGCAACGTCTTGCGATGCTTCTCGAAAGGAGGACGGACGTGGCCAAAGCACTCTGGATCGTCGTGGTAACGATGGCTCTGGTCACATCAGCCTGCAGCTCTGACACCGACGTGACATCGACGCTCCCCCAAGCAACACAGACAACAGTTCCAAACCCGACGCCCAAGCCGACGACGCCTCCCGCAGAGGTCACGAGCACCACGGAGCACCAACAGGATCCGTGGACGATCACCGTGGTCCCCGTCAACGAGTACGACGGCGCCGACATGGAACTAGGAGTCGAGGAGATCGTCACAGCTTCTGCGATGATCGAGGCGACGATCGATTGGATCGGCGAACCGGGCTCAGGACGGTGGTGCTGCGAGAACCCGCAGCTGGAGGTGTCCAACATCACCGTGCTCGATGGCGAGTTTCCGCTGGACTCTGATGGGGCGCTCAACGGCATCGACTACCAATCTCTCGACGCAGGACTCGATATCGGTGACCGGGTGACGATGCTGATGCGTGACGACACCGTTGCACTGTTCGTGTTCGGAAGCGATGACGGCCTGGCGCATCCCGCTCCTCAGCACCAGGCCGATGCGATCTCTGCGATGCGTGAGCGTGAGGCACAATCTGCTGGCGGGTGGGACCCGCTCGACTATTCACCGCTTCGCGCTGTCACCGATGTCTGGGGCCGCTACCACACCAACTGGTGGGGAACGGTCGACCAGAGGGTGGCGCTCGCTGTGAGTGGTGTGCCAGGTTATCCGGTCACATGCTCAGCCGCCGACCTCGTTCCTGTGCGTCAGAACGTTGACTATCCACCATCTCATGAGGCTCTTCCGGCGACCGTTGCCAGGGCGAGGAACGAGATCGTGGACGCGGCGACGATGTGTGATTACGACGAGGTCCTGACGTTGACAACGTTCGTCGACGGCGACGACACGGACCTGTTCTGGTGGAGCGGCGGATCAACATCAGGTGTCTTCGTCGAAGCTGACAGGCGATTCGGTGCGTTGAGGCAACTTGTGGTCGCATTGACGAACACGGCCTATGCGGACGAAGAGGTCAACGCTGAGAACAGCTCTGGGGAGTTCGTCGATCAGACGTTCTATGTGTGGCCGTCTGCCGCCGTGCTCATCGGCGCGGCGAACGCTGCACAGTCGACAGTTGTGACACTGGGCGAGGAAGAAGCCACGCGTGTTGCTGTACTCAACCAGATGACCGTCGAAGAACTCGACGAGAGCATGCGTGTGTTCCCAGGGTACGCCCTCTTCCGTACCGCGATCGACGCTGCAGGCAGGTGGCGTTTCGCCCTATCGGGAGACTGAGGAAAGGAGCCGTCAGCCCTCAGCAATCAGCCATCAGCCAGATTCGTCTTCCGTTCTCCGCCTTCATCGCACAACATAAACCAAGCTGCTCCGTGCTCTGCTGTCAATACCGACTTGAGTTGCTGCTGGCCGCCAATGCGAATTGACACTCGCCTTCGTCCTCTTGCTGACAGCTAACAGCTGACAACTGATTGCTGTCTCCGTCATCGACCCTTGAACTTCGGTTCTCGTTTTTCGATGAAGGCTGCTGCACCCTCCTGGAGGTCATCGGACGCAAGCAGAAGTGCCTGGGCATGTTCCTCGAAGGCAAGTGCCTGCTCGAATGACATCTCCGAAGACCGGTCAAGGGCACGCTTGATCATCGCCTGGGCCAGCGGTGCGCCCGCCGCGAGTTGGTTCGCAACGGACATCACAGCCATGTCGAGGCCTTCGACCGCAACAACAGACGTGATCAAACCGATCTCGAGTGCTTCGTCGGCACCGACAATCCGTCCGGTAAGGGCAAGCTCTCGGGCTCGTTGGAGTCCGACGAGCCTTGGCAGGAGCCATGTGCCACCGAAGTCGAGGGTGAGACCCCGCTTGACGAAGATCTCGGCGAACCGCGCTGAGTCCGTTGCGATGACGATGTCACAGCCGATGGCCATGTTGAGGCCAGCTCCGACCGCAACACCGTCGACGGCCGCAATGGTCGGTTTGGTGAGTCGATGGAGTGCTGTGACTGCTCTGCTGATAACCCGCATCCTCGCCGCAGTGTCCGCCGCGCTCGGAGAGCGAGTGCTTGGCTTGTGCATGTCAGCGCCTGCGCAGAAGTCGCCACCATCGCCTCTCAGCACAAGTACACGCTGGGCCGAGGCCTCGAACTCGAGGAACGCATTGGTGAATTCCCCCCATGACGAGGCAGGAACTGCGTTTCTGCGACCGGGATTCGACATCGTGACAGTGCGAATCGCGTCGGTGTCGCTGATAGTGAGGAATGACGACATGGGTGTCAGGCTAACGCAAACGCGCCAGACAGGACGAGGATGCTTCGGAACGACGTACCATCACGGGATGCCAGAACCGGTCCCATCCACATCACCCAGCTTCCTCACGGAACTCGCAGGCCTCGACGACGAAGTCGTGCACCCTGTGCAGCCGTATCAGGCTGTCAAGACCTACCAGTGTCCCGGGTGTGAATCGACCATCTCCCCCGGCGTTGGCCACCTCGTCATCATCCCAACAGAGGCTCCCGACCTGCGCAGACACTGGCACCGGGGCTGCTGGTTCAAGGAACGCAGACGCCTCGGATATCACCGGCTGAGTTGACAGTTCACAGTCGGAAATGCGATTGGCTTGCTAGGTGGCTGCTTCCATGATCTCGCGCAGTTCCCTCTTGAGATCGTTGATCTCGTCCCGCAACCTGGCGGCGTACTCGAAACGAAGCTCGACAGCCGCCTCGTTCATCTCTTCCTCGAGGGTCTGGATCAACCGTCTCAGATCCGGCGTTGTCAGATCGAGGTTCTCCTTGCGCCGCAGCTCACGTGCCCTCGAGTCGACGCTCGGTGCGTCGCTGCTCTGGATGAGATCGAGGATGTCCGACACCTTCTTGCGGATCGTCTGGGGATCGATGCCGTGTTCCTCGTTGTACTCCATCTGACGCTTTCGCCTGCGGTTGGTCTCGTTGATCGCCTTGCGCATCGAGTCCGTCACCTGGTCCGCGTACATAAGCACGAATCCATCTACGTTGCGTGCGGCCCGTCCGATCGTTTGGATGAGGCTGGTACCTGAACGAAGGAATCCTTCCTTGTCGGCATCGAGGATCGCAACAAGGGCGACCTCAGGGAGGTCAAGTCCTTCTCGCAGGAGGTTCACCCCGATGAGAGCGTCGTATTCACCGAGACGCAGGTCCCGCAGGATCTGTACACGTTCAAGCGTGTCGATATCCGAATGCAGGTACCGCGCCCGAACGCCCAACTCCAGGAGGTAGTCAGATAGGTCCTCTGCCATCTTCTTGGTGAGCGTGGTGACAAGCACCCTCTGGTCGTTCGCGGCCGCCGTCTGGATCTCACCGACGAGGTCATCGATCTGGCCCTTGGTCGGGCGTACGATCACCTCAGGGTCGACAAGCCCCGTCGGCCGGATCACCTGTTCGACGACCTGGTCAGACTCCCTCAACTCCCACTCTCGGGGTGTTGCAGACATCAGGACCGTCTGGCCGATCTTTTCGTACCACTCCTCGAACGTGAGCGGCCGGTTGTCAAGGGCTGATGGCAGACGGAAGCCGTGTTCGATGAGGGCCTCTTTACGAGAGCGATCCCCTGCGTACTGGCCGCTGATCTGGGGAACACTCACGTGGCTCTCATCGAGCACCATCAGGAAGTCATCAGGGAAATAGTCGAGGAGTGTGAATGGCGCTTCCCCAGGTTGTCTCCCGTCCAGATAGCGTGAGTAGTTCTCGATTCCGGAGCAGTAGCCGACCTCTCGCATCATCTCGATGTCGTAACGGGTACGCATACGAAGGCGCTGCGCTTCGAGCATCTTCCCCTTCGACTCGAGATCATGGAGATGACCCTGCAGCTCGACCTGGATCCCGCTGATCGCCCGGTCGATGATTTCCTTCGATGTGACATAGTGCGTTGCTGGATAGACCCAGGCCTGATCCATCTCCTCGATGACCTCGCCGGTGATCGGGTTCATGCGCGAGATTCGCTCGACCTCATCACCCCAGTACTCGATCCTGGTGATCGTCTCGTCGTACGAGGGGAACACCTCGAGTGTGTCTCCCTTTACCCTGAACGTGCCCCTGGTGAGACTCACCTCGTTGCGGTCGTACTGGATGTTGACCAGCCGCTTGATCGCCTCGTCGAGGGGGAACTCGACGCCCGTAACGAGACGCAACAATTGACCCTCGTAGTGCTCAGGAGAGCCAAGCCCGTAAATAGCTGACACCGATGCAACGATGATGACATCGCGACGGGTCAGGAGCGCCGCGGTTGCGGCATGGCGGAGTCTGTCGATCTCGTCGTTGACGGTCGACTCCTTCTCGATATAGGTGTCCGTCTGGGCGATGTACGCCTCGGGTTGGTAGTAGTCGTAGTACGACACGAAGTACTCGACCCGGTTGTGGGGGAAGAACTGGCGGAACTCGTTGGCGAGTTGTGCGGCAAGAGCCTTGTTCGGTGCAAGCACCAGTGTGGGCCTCTGAACCTGTTCGATCGTCCACGCGATCGTTGCAGACTTGCCGCTGCCCGTGATCCCGAGCAGGGTCTGGAAACGGTCACCACGCTCGATTCCCTCCACGAGACGGGCGATCGCCTGAGGTTGGTCTCCACTTGGAGAGAAATCGGAGACGACTTCGAAGGGCACCGATTCAGCCATTGTCAAGGACCTCGTCGATCATGGCGTGCACACGTACCTCCGTGTGATTCCACTCCTGAGAATTATCGATCGAACGATCAGCCCACGTGGTCCACTCAGCATCCGAGGGTTGATGGCCCATCCGTCTCCGCACGTCATCTCGTTGCGATCCGCGCGCAACGGCACGATCCTCGCGAGTCTGTGCATCTGCGACTACGGCCACCCTCAGGTACGGCCCCCGTACGAGAACCTTCATCAGTGGCACTTCGATGAGGACTGGCTCGGTAGCCGCCTCGATTCGCTCCAGGAGCGTCTGGCTGATCACTGGATGTGTGATCGCTTCGAGTGTTGCCAACGCATCGGAATCAGCGAACACGATCCGCGCCAGTGCTGCCCTGTCGACAACACCATCATCCACCGTTTCGGGCCATACATCGGCAACGGCAGCGATAGCGTTGTTGTTCGTCCTGAGGACGTCGTGGCCCACTTTGTCGGCCTCGATCACCTCGAAACCTCTTTCTGCGAACGCCGAAGCAACACGCGACTTACCCGCGCCGATTCCGCCTCCGAGAAGGATGACGGGATGATCCATGGCGTCAGGCATCGTGCTCATGCCTCGACGATACAAGCCTCGTGTGACACGAAACCGCTCACGCTGCCAGCCTGTTCACAGACCGGCAGCGTCAGGATCAGTTGCGACCGATGCCGCGTTCCTTGAGTTCCTGCAGGATCGCCTCGAGCGATGAACCCGCAGAGAACGTCGGCTCGTCAGGGGTCTCGTCCTCACGCTGGAATTCGCGACGCCTCGGCGCCCGGTCTCCACCGCCGCCGCCACGACTTGGCTCACGATCACTCCAGGTGGTCGAGCGCTCTTCCCAGTCGGGGAGGGCCTGCTTGATGGAGAGGCTCACCCTGCGCCTTTCGGTGTCGACCTCAGTGACCTTCACCTTGACCTCTTGACCGATCGAAAGCTCAAGTTCAGGGCTTTCTACGTGATGCATGGCGATCTCAGACACGTGGACGAGGCCTTCAACGCCCTCGCCGACGGATACGAACGCTCCGAAGGGCACGGTCTTGGTGACCTTGCCGTCGGCGACATCACCGATTTCTGTTGAGCGGGCGAATGTCTCCCAAGGATCTTCCGCCGTCTGGCGAACAGACAGCGAGATCCGTTCGCGGCCATAATCGACCTCGAGAACCTTGACCTTCACCTGGTCTCCAACCGTGACGATCTCGCCAGGATGGTTGACATGGCGCCATGACAGCTCAGAGACGTGGACAAGTCCGTCCATACCGCCAAGGTCAACGAACGCACCGAAGTTCACGACGCTCGAAACGACACCCGTGCGGACGTCGCCCTCTTTGAGGTCTGCGAGGAACGCGTGGCGCTGCTCTGCCTGTTCCTCTTCGAGGTACGCACGGCGTGATAGCACGACATTGTTGCGGTTGCGGTCGAGTTCGATGACCTTCGCCTCGATCGGTTCCCCGACGAACGGCTGGAGGTCACGGACACGGCGCAGGTCGACGAGCGATGCAGGCAAGAAGCCCCGCAGGCCGATGTCGACGATGAGGCCACCCTTGACAACTTCGATGACGGACCCGGTAACGGTTCCACCCTCGTTCATGATCCGCTCGATACGGCCCCAGGCACGCTCGTACTGAGCCCGCTTCTTGGAGAGCACGAGACGGCCCTGGTCGTCCTCCATTTGGAGGACGAGCGTTTCGATCTCTTCTCCAACCTTCACGACATCCTGCGGGTTCGAGTTGTTCCGTACGGAGAGCTCGTGTGGGGGTATCACACCCTCTGACTTGTACCCGATGTCGACGAGCACCTCGTCGGGATCGATCCTGACAACAACACCAGCAACGATGTCGCCTTCCTTGAACTCGAAGACGGTCTGTTCGACGGCAGCAGCGAAATCTTCAGCGGTCATGTCGTCTGGCACGTCGCCGATGGATTTGGGCGCACTAATCGCAGGCCGGTCGCCCCGTGGCGCTGGCTTGACAGTCACAGCCTCAGAGTCCTCGGTGGCCTCGACCACGGTCTCGGTCGCTGGAACATCCGCTTCAGCTGCGGGAACTTCCTCCACGACAACCTCTTCAGTCACTTCAGTCGCCGGAGCATCCGCTTCAGCTGCGGGAACTTCCTCCACGACAACCTCTTCAGTCACT
>Ga0164313_10003573_pt1 | contig 13847 bp, 8 predicted proteins | sample GuaBasSedimGuay4_FD_113735 | JGI IMG/M metagenome (GOLD analysis project Ga0164313, IMG submission 113735) | Subseafloor sediment microbial communities from Guaymas Basin, Gulf of California, Mexico - Guay4, Core 4569-4, 0-3 cm | ecosystem: Environmental > Aquatic > Marine > Hydrothermal vents >... | reverse complement strand
GCAAATTTGCAATTGAGACAACACAACTGAATCCGACTGACTTTAACACTATTAATAATACGCTGACATTCACTTTGCACGGTGATCCATCAATTGTGCTTAATGCACATGAAAAGCCGGATATGTCCATTGAAGTTCAGGATATTAAATTCATTCCAGAAGAAGTGAATGCTCAAGCAGAGGATTTCGATGTTCAAGTATATATTACGAACATCGGAAAAAGTGCAACGGGTAGTTTTGATGTTAAGCTTCGTCGGACCTATCCTACAGGTGTTGATACTACGTACGTTCAAACACTTCAAGGGATAAACTTTCAGGATACTTTACTGTTCACAATACCTGTTAACGCGGTTAATGGTGGTATTGGAATTAATCATTTCGAAGTGAGTATCGATCTCAGCCCGGATGTGATCGATGAGCTGGATAATTTTAATAATAATGTTGCCAATAGAACGCTCTTTATCAATTCTGGGGCACTTCTGCCAGCTTGGCCATATGAATATCAAGTTGTACAAGACCCTACGGTTACTTTAAAGGCTTCAACAGGAGACCCATTTGCGCCACAAAGGGATTATATTATCCAAATTGATACTACGGATCTGTTCAATAGTCCTGTTAAGGAAAGCATTATGATCAATAGCCCAGGTGGAGTAGTTACTTGGGATCCTCAGACCATATTCGACCTCAATAATTTTGAGGATAGCACCGTATTCTTCTGGCGTGCAAGTCCGGATAGTACAAGTTCTCAGGATTTCATTTGGAGTGAAAGTTCATTCCAGTATATCGCGAACCGCGAAGGTTGGGGGCAAGCTCATTTTTATCAATTCAAGAAGAACGAATTCGATCAAGTGATCTATGATCGACCTGGTCTTGAGTATGATTTTAATTCAGGAGCTAGGGCGGTGCGCTGTAATGTGAACGGTTTAGCACAAGCTGGTCAATATCATCTAACTCAATGGTTGATAGATCTTGTTTGGCAAGATGGTGATGGTTGCAGTACGACTGCTGCTTTCCATATAGCCGTTATCGACCCATTGACTTTTGAACCTTGGGGGACGCGTTGGGCTGGACAAAACCCTAATAATGATTTTGGCAATCTGAATGACACTGCTAATTGTCGAGATAGGGTTGAATACTATTTCATATTTCGGCAAAATAACGTAAGTGAAATAAATGGAATGCTCGATATGCTGCAGAACCATATTCCGGATGGACACTATCTTTTGGTATATACGTGGCAGCATTTGAATAGATTTGGTGTGGACGCTTCCAATGGCGCTTTAATACCAGAACTGGAATCGCTTGGTGCAGATAGTATTACATTGATCCCTGATTCTGTTCCATATATTTTCTTTGTTAGAAAAGGTGATCTGAATTCGGCACAGCAGGTTTATGGACAGACCATCACTGACGATATACAGCTAGATGCACAAGTTCAATTGAGCGGTCAGGTGGGTAGAATAAAATCTACGATCGCTGGCCCATCTTCCAATTGGAAAGGACTTTATTGGTCTCAGCATGCACAAGAGCAACCCACAATAGATAGTACTAGGATCAAATTGTATGGGATCGATCTTAATGGTTCCGAACAACAACTTGTAAGTGTAGATGTAGATGTAGATTCAGTTCCGCAGTTGTACAATTTTGTTGATGCACAACAATATCCGTACGTGAGGTTAGAATCTTATTTGGCCGATGAAACCAGTGATGCGACGCCAGCACAAATAGATCGTTGGCATTTGTTGCATGATCCGGTTCCCGAGGCAGCGCTAAATCCTCTGGTCGGCTTCTACAATTCTGAGGATACGGTATACGGTGGACAGGATATGAGCATTGCAGTGGGTATTCACAACATCAGTCCTTATGATATGGATAGCATGCTTGTTGCGTATTGGATCGAAGATCGCTACAACAATATCCACGAATTGCCTTACGATAGACAAGGACCCTTACCTTCTGGAGGCGTGCTTTACGACACGATCACATTCAACACTGCTAGCTTGGCAGGGGTCAATGCCTTTTGGGTAGAAGTAAATCCTATCGATCCGAACACGGGCTACTACGACCAGTTAGAACAATATCACTTCAATAATATTGGTAATCTGAGATTTGAGGTAATTAATGATATTACGAATCCTGTATTAGATGTAACCTTCGATGGGTTGCATATCATTGATGGAGAGATCGTATCTGCAAAGCCAGAGGTCACAGTGCGTCTTGATGATGAGAACGAATGGCTGATAATGGAAGATATTGCGGATACTTCTTTGTTCAAATTCTATTTGACCTATCCTGATGGCGTTATTGAGCAGGTCTATTTCCAGGATGGACAAGGGACTGAATTCATGCAATTCGAGCCAGCTACGGATCAGGAAAATGTCGCTCACATTTATTTCCGCCCAGAATTCGATCAGGATGGTGAACATACGCTACAGATAAGAGCTTCAGATCTTTCTAACAATGCATCTGGTGATCTAGATTATAAGATCCGCTTTGAAGTCATTCAGCGTAGCACGATAACAGATGTGCTCAATTATCCGAACCCTTTCACGACTAAAACGCAATTCGTTTTCACGGTCACGGGCTCAGAAGCGCCTACTTATATGCAGATCCAGATCATGACGATAACCGGACGAGTGGTACGAGAGATCACCAACTTTGAGTTGGGGCCGATAAGAGTTGGCCGGAATGTGACCGATTTCTATTGGGACGGTACCGATCAGTATGGGGACAGATTAGCACAGGGTGTCTATTTATATAAGGTCACTGCCAAGCTACATGGAGAAGAAATAGAGTATCGCGAATCCGGAGCAAGTTCGTATTTCAAAAATGGCATCGGAAAGATGTATCTGCTCAAATAGCTGGAAGGTCCGGCTTCTCTATTTTTATCCTAGAAGACAACTCCTCTTTTGAAAAGGATCCATTTGATCTTGTTAGCTCTTGTTAGTGGAGTAGCACTAGCCCTTGCATGGCCCGCCATTGGCGACCTAACACCATTTGTGTTTTTCGCACTCATCCCGCTTTTTATTATTGAAGATCATTATTACCGCGGTCGAGAAGTACTGAGCAGTAGAGGAATGTTGAAGTATCTCTACCTAGCATTTGTTATCTGGAATGTGCTTACCACTTGGTGGATATCATGTGTAAGCGAAAGTTTGACCACGAAGATATTCGCTTCGAGTACAGCAATACTTTGCAATTCAATGTTCATGGTAATTCCATGGTATTTATTTCATTTAACACGTAAAAAAGTAGGCAGTAAAGAAGGTTATTTCGGTCTTGTATTTTATTGGATCAGCTTTGAATATTTGCATATGCAGTGGGATCTGAGCTGGCCTTGGTTGACCTTAGGGAACATCTTTGCAAACAATGTTGAATGGGTACAGTGGTACGATCATAGTGGAGTTTTTGGTGGTACGCTTTGGGTGCTTTGTGTGAATATTTTGGCATTCAAAGTGATCAATACTTCTTGGAAAATTCGTAAGATCCCAAAAGCAATTACAGCGATTCTATTGATTGTTCTTTTGGTGCCGATCCTTACTTCTAAGATCAAGTATTCGAACTATGCAGAAGAAAAGGAGCCAGTTGAAGTAGTCATTGTTCAGCCTAACATAGATCCATACAATGAGAAATTCGATGGGCTTACTCCTGAAGAACAACTCGAACGAATGTTGGATCTGGCTGAAGAAAAGATCAGCCCAAAAACCAAATTCGTTCTTTTCCCTGAAACGGCACTTCAAGAAATGTCCAACGTTTATTTGGATAGGAATGGGGAACTTGGAATTAGGGGATTGTGGGAGAATGATCTTGAAGCTTCACGAAGTGTAATTCGAATACGCGAATGGTTGAAGCAATATGATCATGTGAAGATCATTACTGGTATGGCTTCTGCCTATTTATACGGCGAGGATGATGAATTCCCGCCAACGGCGAGACCGTTGAAGCCAAGTGGTCATCATTTCGAGAGTTACAATGCAGCAATGCAGTTAGGTGCGGATGGAAATATCTTGGTCCACCATAAATCGAAACTTGTCGTTGGGGTAGAACTGATGCCATTTGCTGGCCTGCTCAGTGGCTTGGATGCCATTGCGATAGACCTTGGGGGTATTAGCGGATCCTTAGGCCGACAAGACACCAGGAATAATTTTGATTCACCCGAATGGGAATTAAGCGTAACTCCTGCCATCTGTTACGAATCGATCTACGGTGAATATATTGCCGAGTATGTAAAGAATGGTTCGCAGTTATTATTCATAATAACCAATGATGGTTGGTGGCAAGATACTCCAGGATACAAGCAACATCTTGCATACGGTCGTCTCAGAGCAATTGAACATCGCAGAAGCATTGCGAGATGTGCTAATACTGGCATTTCATGCTTCATCGATCAAAGAGGCGATGTGCACCAAAAAACCGAATGGTGGGTGCCGGCAACACTTTCCGGAGAACTGAATGCCAACGATCATTTTACGTTTTACACTCGGCATGGAGACCAGATCGCAAGAGCCTCTATATTTTTTGCTGCACTTTTATTGCTCTTTACTTTGGTCAAACATATTCGGAACCGAACATAAGGCTTACTAACTTCGCCGCAAGTTCTAGATCACCCATGAATAAATTTGATGTTGTAATTATCGGCTCTGGCCCCGGAGGTTATGTGGCGGCTATTCGTTGTGCTCAACTTGGTATGCGAACTGCTATTGTTGAACGGTACAATACACTTGGCGGTACTTGTTTGAACGTGGGTTGTATCCCTTCGAAAGCGCTTTTGGATTCATCTGAGCACTTCCACAATGCGGGGCATACTTTCAAAGAGCACGGCATTAAGATCAGCGCGCCACAAGTTGATATTACCCAAATGATGAAGCGCAAAAGTCAAGTAGTTCAACAGAGTTGTGATGGCGTTGAGTATTTGATGAAGAAAAACAAAGTGGAAGTCTTCACTGGTCATGCAACGTTCAAAGACTCTACGACCATTTCTGTAAAACCGGAAAAAGGAAATGCAGTTATCGTTGTTGGGGATAAATTCATTATCGCAACAGGATCCAAGCCTTCCAGTATTCCTGGAGTTAAGGTGGATAAGAAAAGAGTGATCACTTCGACCGAGGCGTTAGAACTTAAGGCCGTGCCCAAAGAAATGGTCATAATCGGTGGGGGTGTTATTGGCTTGGAATTGGGTTCTGTTTATGCTCGGCTGGGAACGAAGATCAAGGTAGTCGAGTACATGAATTCGCTTATCCCTACCATGGATAAAGGTTTGGGAAGAGAACTTCAGAAAGTGCTAAAAAAACTTGGCTTTGAATTCTATCTGAGCCATAAGGTCACAGGAGTTAAAGCCGCTGCAAGATCTGTTACGGTAAGTGCGGAAGATGCGAAAAGTAAAACAATAGAGCTCAAAGCGGACTATTGCCTAGTATCCGTAGGAAGAAGACCATTTACTGATAAACTTGGATTAGACAAAGCCGGAGTGAAGCTTGATGAAAGAGGGAGAATTGAGGTAGATGCTGACCTTCGTACGAACGTAACGAACATTTTTGCCATCGGTGATGTTGTTAAAGGGGCAATGTTGGCCCACAAAGCGGAGGATGAAGGAATGTTCGTAGCTGAGATCATTGCTGGTCAGAAACCACATATTGACTATAATTTGATCCCCGGTGTTGTGTACACTTGGCCAGAAGTAGCTTCGGTAGGTAGAACAGAAGAGCAATTAAAAGAGGCTGGAGTTGATTACAAGAAAGGATCTTTCCCTTTCAGGGCAAGCGGAAGAGCTCGTGCCAGTATGGATCTGGATGGATCCGTAAAAGTGTTGGCGGACAAAATAACAGACGAGATCCTGGGAATTCATATGATCGGGCCGCGCGCTGCGGATATGATAGCCGAAGCTGTGGTGGCTATGGAATTCAGAGCAAGCGCTGAAGATCTTGGTAGATTCAGTCATGCTCATCCAACATTCACTGAAGCTCTTAAAGAAGCCGCGCTCGATGCTAGCGCAAAACGGGCTATACATAGTTGAACAAGTCCACCATTAATTTGATGGGTTAGATGAAGACCGGTGTTCTATTGATCAATGTTGGTACGCCGGATAGTCCAGAGCTTGGCGATGTCCGTCGTTATCTTAGTGAATTTCTGAACGACCCTTATGTTATCGATCTGCCTTGGCTTTCTAGAAAGATCCTGGTGAATGGGGTCATCATTCCCTTTCGAGCAAAGAATTCGTCCGAACTATATAAAAGACTTTGGACAGAAAATGGCTCTCCCTTGCTGATCAACAGTATCAATTGTGCTGAGAAATTGCAAGTGGAATTAGGTGAAGATTACGTTGTTCGAGCTGCGATGCGCTATCAGAACCCTTCGATAAAAGAGGCGCTTCTCTTGATGAAGAACGAGATCGATAATTTGGTGGTCGTTCCAATGTATCCGCAATATGCTGAGTCTTCCACGCGTACGTCAATTGAGAAGACGAATGGTACTTTTAATAGGCTTGGGATGTCAATGCCTAAACGGATCGTGGAGGCATTCTATAATGATCAAGGATTTCTCAGTTCGTTCGCTTCCAAGATCAATAACGCGCAACCAGAATTATTCGATCATATTCTGTTCAGCTTTCATGGTTTGCCGGAACGCCATCTGACCAAACTCCATAATGATGGTCATTCGTGCTTGAATTGTTCTTGTGAACGAGAAGATGTAGTAAATGAGGATATTTGCTACAAGGCGCAGTGCTATAAAACCGTGCGATCATTAGTTGGCATTACAGGTATGAAAGAGGGAGACTATTCAGTAGGGTTTCAGTCTCGCTTAGACAAGAAATGGTTAACTCCATTTTCCGATGTTATGATCTCGGATATGGCCAAGCACGGAGTGCGTAGATTGTTGGTCGTGAGTCCTGCTTTTGTTGCGGATTGTCTTGAAACCACAGTAGAGATAGGGTTTGAATACAAGGAGTTGTTCAAACACCATGGGGGTAAAGATCTTGTGTTGGTAGAAAGTTTGAATGATAGCGAGAAGTGGGTGAAGGCCTTGGCTGGTCTGGTGAAAAGAGAATTTGTTAAATAAAAAATGCCGAAAAACTCCCATCTATACACTTGAATTAATACCGTAATGATGTGAATTTCGATCAATAGGTCAACCTTGAATTTCTGGATCAAAGTATTTAGATGAAATGATCAACTTTGGCCGAACATCCACGATGCGCCAGTTTTTGCACCTTCCGATACACGCAGCTCTGAACATTCGAGCCCTTAATGGATATTCGCCTGTTGCATACTTAGATAGAGCTAGGACTGATCGTGGAACACTCTTGGCGATAGGAGAAGTGGATAGCTTTCGGCTTGAGTCACCGGGGTCGGCTTTCAATGAATTAAAAAAATGGAGGGTGAATAAGAAAGACCATGTATTTGGTCACTTCGGTTATGAACTTAAAAACGATGAGCATTCACTCAACCGTTCAGGTCAAGACCAAATTGCCAGCCCCGTTCTGTACTTTTTTCAACCTGAATTACTTCTGAAGATATCAATCAATAGTGTGGAAGTAGGTTATTTCCCAGAGAGATCTTCTCAGAATGATTTAAGGGAGTTGGTCGATATTTTGTTTTCGCATTCCAAGTCTCAAGTTGAGTTCGGCAATACGGCCATCAAGCTAAAAGAGCGAACGCAAAAAAGTACTTATATCGATCATGTAAATAGATTGAAAGAACATATTGCTGTGGGCGATATATATGAGGCTAATTATTGCGTGGAAATGTACAATGAGAATGTTCAGATCGATCCATTGGTCTGTTATGAAACGCTTATTGATCTGACTCAGGCTCCTTATTCATGTTATTATAAGTTTGATGGGGTCCACGTTTTATGTGCAAGTCCCGAGCGCTTCATGAAATTCGGAAAAGGGGTCGTTACTTCGGAGCCAATGAAAGGCACGATAAGAAGAGGAAAAGATCAGGTCGAAGATGAAGCGTTAAAAGCAAGATTGGCAATGGATCCTAAAGAACGTGCGGAAAATGTGATGATCGTGGATCTGGTCCGGAACGATCTTTCTAAACATGCTGTTAAAGACAGTGTACGTGTGGACGGTCTTTTCGAAGTGAAGAGCTTTAAGACCGTGCATCAAATGGTGAGTACCGTGAGTGCTAAGGTGAAAGAAGGAACATCTGCCGAAGAAATTATCAGAGATGCATTCCCGATGGGTTCAATGACCGGGGCTCCTAAGGTCCGGGCAATGGAGTTGATAGACGAGCACGAGGATATGCCACGCGGGATCTATTCCGGCAGTATCGGATATTTTGAACCCAATGGCGACTTCGACTTTAACGTTGTGATCCGTAGCATCATTTATAACGAACAGACTAAATATTTATCCTTGAAAGTTGGCAGTGCAATAACTGCTGGATCCGATCCCGAGAAAGAATACGATGAGTGTATGCTGAAAGCCGAAGCATTAATGAAAGCTCTTTCTTGATGGATCTGCTCAAAGAATTCAAAATACGATCTAAGTCGCTTCAAGAAAAGAAGCGACCATTTTTACTTGCCCTAAGCGGTGGAATGGATAGTATGTGTTTGGCAGATCTATGTACTAAGACAGATATTCCATTTGAAGTTGCGCATTGCAATTTTGGCTTACGCGGTGATGAGAGCAATGGAGATGAGTCCTTTGTTCGAGAATTTTGTGATGAACATGGCCTGAAACTGCGCTTGAAACGATTCGACCTGATAGAGCAGAGCAATATCCAAGAGCAAGCCAGAGATCTGCGATACGATTGGTTCTACACGTTAATAGAAGCACAAGGACTTGCTGGAATTCTAACTGCTCACCACGCGGATGACCAGTTAGAGACTTTCTTCATTAATCTGTTAAGAGGTAGTGGAATGAAGGGGCTTGCCGGAATGAAACTGAAGGGAACGAAGATATTTCGGCCATTGCTGTTTGCAAGACGAACTGATATCGAAGAATACGTTGAACAGAAAAAGATCCAATTTCGAACGGATAGTTCGAATGCCAGCGACAAATATTTACGGAATATGATCCGGCATAAGCTTGTGCCACTTGTAGAAGAAATGCGAAGTGGCTCAAGTGATGCAATGCTAAAAAGCATTGAGAATATCCGCGCACAAATGAAGGATCTGGAGAGCTATTACAGATCTCTGGAGATCAAATACGTAACACGTTCAGAAACCGAGATAAGGATCAATAGGTCTGGCTTGGATAAAACCGGGTCTGGATTTTTAGAGTTCCTGCTTGCTCCATTGGGATTTTCGAGAGATGCATTCATCAAGATCGCAGTTTTGGAAGATGAAAGCACTGGAAAGCAATTCAGATCCGCTACTCATCTGTTGACCTTTGACAGAGATGAGTTGATCGTGAGTATCATCTCATTTTCTGATCATGCTGAAATTCAGATCAATGAGAATGATCTTTCAATAATGGAGCCCATTGGCTTGGAATTCCAAGTGTTGAGCGAACGGGAACCAATTACTTCTGGTGGTTCTGAGCAATTCGATCTGGAATTGATCGAATATCCTTTGACCGTGCGTAAGTGGAAAGAAGGAGATCGTTTTGTGCCTCTTGGCATGAACGGGTCAAAATTGATCAGTGATCAGTTGATAGATATTAAAATGCCACGGAACAAGAAGGATGAGATCTTTGTGCTTTGTTCTGGCGATAACATCATGTGGGTGATCGGAGTTAGAATAAGCAATGAATTCAAACTTAATGACTCCACAAAAGCAGTGCTCAAGATCAAAATGCTTTGATGAACGCTAGCAGAAGACAAAGTTCGGAAATGCTGTATCTGTTGTTGGCCGGACTATTCGTTTCGGCTTTGATCACCTGTAATCTGATCGCCAATAAATTCGTTTCTGTCGATCTGAGTTTCTTAGGATTCAATGAGCCATTCCGGATCTCCGCTGGAGTACTTCCATATCCGATAACCTTCTTGATAACCGACATTCTAAGCGAGTTCTACGGACGAAAGCGCACCAATAAAGTGGTGCTCGTGGGTTTTGTGACTTCAATGTTCGTGTTGTTGATTTTATTCCTTGGAGGCCAGTTCGACAGTATTCAGGGCAGTCCGATAAATAGCGATGAGTACGATAAAATGTTCCAGAATTCTTGGCGTGTTATTGGAGCATCAATGACGGCATATGTGGTCGCTCAACTGGTTGATGTGCGTCTATTTCATTTTTGGAAAAAGCTCACCAATGGAAAACATCTCTGGCTACGGAACAATGGATCCACCATCGTTTCGCAGTTGGTGGATACCATTCTTGTAACAACCGTTCTTTTCATTGGAGTCCTGTCAATGGAAGATATTGGAGATCTGGTATTTGATGGTTGGACTTTCAAACTTATGGTGGCGTTGGCGGATACACCGATCATCTATTTCTTAGCTTGGGCTATGCGCAAATATTACAAATTGAGCTTTTCAGAAGAGTTTGAAGACCCAACAGGAATTCAAGGATCAAGAACATGAAATGGGATCCTGAGGGCGCTTAGAGAGTACTTTTGGGCATCACTGAATAACTTGGATCATAGAATTATGAAGACGATCTGTACAGCAACGTTCATTCTGCTTTTCGGGGCTTTCTTGAAAGCCCAAGAGTTGAACCCTGTGAAATGGGAAATGACCGCTATCGAAGAAGCGCATGGACTTATAGCCGTGAGTATGACCGCTGTAATGGACGAAGGCTGGCATTTGTATGCTACTTATTTGCCAAGTGATGAAGGTCCATTTCCAACATCTATCCAAATCGATCCGGATGATGATTATGAGTTGGTCGGTGAATTGGAATACCCGGATCCGATCACAAAGTACGATGAGAATTTTATGATGGATCTGAACTTCTATAACGAACAGGTCACATTCAAAAGATATGTAAAGCCACTTCAGAGAGGCGCAATTGTTGTAATAGGAGAGGTCGAATATATGTGCTGCAATGATGAAATGTGTTTACCGCCACGAACAGTACCCATAAAGATCGAATTGAAAAGGTGAACGAATTCCAAGGAAATATCTTAATGAGATCACATCAGATCTTAATTGCGTGCCTGATCATCTTCGGGTTATCTGCCGTGTCAACTGCACAAATTCAGGACGGGCCATTAGATCCTGTTGCATGGAGTGTCAGCGTTGAAGATCTTGGGGCGAACGAATACGAAGTTGTGTTCCATGCCGATATCGATAAAGGTTGGACAGTTTACAGTAAGATCGATCTAGGAGAAGGGCCTATGCCTACAGTGGTCGCGTTCGATGAGAACGATGAGATCGAATTTCTAGGAGAGCTTTCGGAAGATGGCGAAAAGACTATTGATGGTCATGACGAGATCTTCGATATGAACGTTAAAAAATTCAAAGGTTGGGCTGAATTCAAACAAAAGCTGAAAGTGCTGGATCCATCAGTGGAATTCACTGGTAGGCTGGACTACATGACCTGCGATGATGAGAATTGCATCTTTCCGGATCCGATGTATTTCAAAGGCACATTCGATAATGCCACTGGACAGATCGGTGGATTAGAGATACAAATGGGCGAGAGCAGCGCTTCTGCTGAAAGTGGTGGTGCTGAGCACAAAGAAGGAACGGTGTTATGGAATGTCAGTATGGACCAAGTTTCATTGGGGGTATATTCTGCACGATTCAGAGCCGAAATGGACGAAGGCTGGTACGTCTATTCGCAGAATAGTTATGGCGACCTTGGCCCAATGCCAACGGCCATTCGTTTCGATACGTTGGATCATGTTTCAGTTATTGGCGAGCCAGTTGAGAATGGCAAGGAAGTGATCGAAGGTCACGATGAGATCTTTGATATGACCGTAAAAAAATTCAAGGGCTGGGCAGAATTTGAACAACAGATCGAAGTGATCGATGTCGACCAGGAAATTACTGGCCAATTTGATTTTATGAGTTGTAATGAAGAAGAGTGCATTTTTCCTCCACCGCTTCATTTTAGCTTCAATATTGCCACAGGCGAGAATTGGATAGGATTGGAAAAGATCATAGTTGATGAAAACAAGGTATCCAACAATCGAGCATACAAACTTCCGAATGTCGATTTGGAGAACCCGGTCATCGCTGCAAAAGAAAGTGGTGTTGTAAGCCGTACCACAAAAGGTACATCCTCTCTTTTGAAGTTGTTCTTCTTAGGCTTCATTGGTGGACTGGTAGCGCTGCTTACGCCCTGTGTTTTCCCGATGATCCCATTAACGGTAAGTTTCTTTACAAAGGGAAGCGAAGACAAAGCAAAGGGCACCAGGAAAGCTATTACATATGGCGCGTTCATCTTTTTGATCTATGTGGCTTTCAGCATTCCATTCCACGTTTTGGGAAGCGTTAACCCAGCGATCTTCAATGAGATCAGCACGAATCCATGGTTGAACATTTTTTTCTTCGCCATTTTCATCGTATTTGCGATTTCTTTCTTTGGTTATTTTGAGATAACGCTACCATCCAGTTTCGTAAACAAGATGGACAGCAATGCTTCAAAATATGGAGGCATGATCGGAATTTTCTTCATGGCTCTGACGCTGGCTTTGGTTTCTTTCAGTTGTACCGGCCCGATCCTTGGCTCTTTATTGGCTGGAGCAATAACCTCTACTGGTGGTGCCATGCAATTGACCATGGGTCTTGCTGGATTCGGCCTAGCACTTGCGCTGCCATTTGCATTGTTCGCCATGTTCCCACGTTGGCTTAACAGTCTGCCTAGTTCGGGTGGATGGTTGACCAGCGTAAAAGTGGTACTCGGTTTTGCTGAAGTTGCATTAGCGTTCAAATTCCTTAGTAACGCCGATCTGGTTATGCATTGGGGCTTGATCCGTTATGAACTGTTCATGGCTGTTTGGGTATTGTGTGCTATCGGAATTGTTCTTTATCTGCTTGGAAAGATCCGTTTCCCTCACGATTCGCCGATCAAGAATATAAGTCCGACAAGGTGGGGATTCACGGCCTTTTTCGTGATCGCTGCCGTTTATCTATCCATGGGCTTCCGCTATATGGAAGATAATGAGACGTTCACACCGATGGGTTTAATGAGCGGATTGGCACCACCGGTCGGCTACAGTTGGATCTATCCGAAAGAATGTCCAAGCAACCTGAATTGTTACAAAGACCTGGAGGCTGGCATGGCTGCAGCCCAAAAGTCGGGCAAACCGATCATGCTCGATTTTACGGGCTATGCTTGCGTGAATTGTAGGAAGATGGAAGAACATGTGTGGCCCGAAGAACCAGTGTTCGATCTGATAAACGACAACTATATACTTATTTCTTTGTACGTGGATGATAAAGCAGAATTGCCAACGACCGAGCAGGATACGGTAGAAACGAGCAAGGGAAATTGGAAATTGATCGTTACTAAGGGTAATAAATGGAGCACAATTCAAACTGAGACATTCGTGAACAACAGTCAACCTTATTATGCGCTATTATCTCCAGATGGTTATTTACTCACTGATCCAGTTTCTTACACACCGGATATTGACGAATATGCAGCATTTCTTCAACGAGGTTTACAAGCGTTCGCCGAGCACCGGAACGGTCAAGACGACAAGTTGCAGGCCAGCAACTGATCCAATTACTTTTTCCTTTTTGACCAAATACGGCTATTGTTACCTTTAGCGCCGCTTTAACCGCTATGGAAAAGATCCGATCACATTTCAAAGAAGCAGCCGACCTGCTCAACAGCTTTCTTCAGGAAGAAAAGAACATCGAAAGCATTCATTATGCTGGTGAATTGATGGTGAAGGCCATCGCTAATGGTAACAAGATCATTTCTTGCGGCAATGGTGGCTCCATGTGCGATGCCATGCATTTTGCTGAGGAATTGACCGGTCGCTTCCGCGATGCGCGCAGAGCGTT
>Ga0164313_10003572_pt1 | contig 13847 bp, 10 predicted proteins | sample GuaBasSedimGuay4_FD_113735 | JGI IMG/M metagenome (GOLD analysis project Ga0164313, IMG submission 113735) | Subseafloor sediment microbial communities from Guaymas Basin, Gulf of California, Mexico - Guay4, Core 4569-4, 0-3 cm | ecosystem: Environmental > Aquatic > Marine > Hydrothermal vents... | reverse complement strand
TGCCAACGTACGCACCCAGGCTGTGATCGACGGACAGGGATTCACCATGGCCGATGCCCTGATGACCGCGGAACTTGAAAATGGCTCGCTGGTCGCGCCCTTCGAGCATCAACTCGAAGGCTACGGTTACGCGCTGATGGCTTCACCCGGTCGCTATATGAATCAGAAGGTACGAGGCTTACGCGCCTGGCTGATGCAGGAAGCTGAAATTAATAGGGGTCAGAGCCTAGGTTCTGACCCCTATTAATTTCAGACCCCAGTTTATTTGTGACAACATCATCGATGATCTCTTCATGCAATATGCGGGCTAACGCAAGGTCCGTGCGAATGCCCGGATGTCTTCGACTAGCAGGTCAGGTTGCTCCAGCGCAGCGAAGTGGCCACCACGAGGCATCCCGGTCCAGCGCGAAATGTTGTAGACGCGCTCGACATAAGACCTTGGCGGCCAGGACAGGAGCTCTGCCGGGAACAAAGCCACCGCCGTCGGAACCTCAACACGCTTGCCCTCCGGAGACAGCAGGCGTCCACCTTCCTCGCGTCGGCCGTAGTAGATCCAGGATGCCGAGTTGAAGGTGCCAGTGACCAGATAGACCATGATATTGGTAAGCAGTGAGTCCTTACTGTGTACACTCTCTATATCGTCGCCATCAGTATCGGACCACGAGTTGAATTTCTCGATGAGCCAGGCGGCGACACCGACGGGGCTGTCCATCATCGCGTAGCTCAAGGTTTGCGGCTTGGTCGCCTGTTGGGTCCGGTAGCCGTCCTCCATCATTTGTTCGCGTTCGAATTCTACCGCCCAGGCTTCTTCTTCCGGCCCCTTCGGGCCATCGGGATGGCGCATCGTCATGATGTTGATGTGGATGGCGTGGCAGGTAGGTGCGTGGTCGTAGCCGAGCCAGCTCGATATTGCCCCGCCCCAGTCTCCGCCCTGAGCCAGGTAGCTGTTGTATCCCAGTACGTCGGTCATCAGCGTGTCAAACATAGCGGCCATCTTGCGTGGTCCGATTGGACGCGGTGGGCGGCCCGAGAAGCCGAATCCCGGCAAAGACGGCGCAATGACGTCGAAGGCGTCATCGGCGCTGCCGCCGAAGCGTTCCGGATGGGCCAGGGGTTCGATGATGTCGAGGAATTCGACAACCGATCCGGGCCAACCATGGGAGATGATTAACGGCATCGACACGGGGCCACTGCCCTTCTCGTGAATGAAGTGGAGATCAATACCGTCGACCTCGGCCGTGTAATGAGGGAAACGGTTAATCTGAGCTTCGTGTTTACGCCAATCGAATTCATCGACCCAGTACGCACAAAACTCCTTCATGTAGTCGAGGTTGGTGCCATATGCCCAACCACCGTCGTCGGGCATCTCGTGCCACGGATATTCCGTTACCCGGGTGCGGATCTGATCGAGAGTCTCGTCAGGCACATCGATACGAAAGGGGCGAATACTTGTCACGTTAATCCCAGGTTGTTGAAATACTGCATGATCTAGCCCGTTAAAATTGCGCTATGCGTCAGCAATTTATATCATTTGCTAGACCACAAATTGCTGCACCACGTCGTCGATTATCTCGCCGATTACCACCATATCCTCGACACTAAAGGTCAGTGGTATGCGCAGGTCAAAAGTACAAGCGAGTATTTTCAGTGTTTGCGGTAATCTCTGTTTCGATTCTATATAGCGCCAGCTATCGTATCGACTGGTAAATCCCTGCGGTTCTTTGCCGCCGAACCATTTTAATTCGACACCTCGATTAGCACAGTCGGCGATGAAGGCTGGTATCTGTTCGTTAGCCAGGCGCTCGATGCGAAACTGCAATGAACTGGCGACGTAGTCCTCCTGTTCGGGACGATTGGGTAAAGTGATATCCGTGTTTTGTACGAGACGTTGTTCCAGTGCACGATAACGCGCATTCCAGCGCTCACAATTTTCATCCAGAAGCGGTAACTGGGCGCGCAGGATAGCGGCACGCAAATTGTCCATGCGGCCACTGTAGTTAGGTGTATCGAGTTTTATATCTTTGAAAGCCGCGATTTCGGGCGCAGCATCGTGGCGTTCGAACAGCATGTACGAACCCGAGAGTATGATTGCATGTGCCATCATTTCTGGATCATTGGTGGTGAGGAACCCGCCTTCTCCCGAATTAATGTGTTTATAGGTTTGCGTGCTAAAGCAGGCTATACGACCGAAACTACCCGACTTTTTACTATTCCAGCTCGCGCCCAGGGTATGTGCACAGTCTTCGATCAAAATAACCTGATATTTGTCACAAAGTTCGACCACGGCATCCATGTCGGCTATATGACCACGCATGTGTGAGATCATGAAGAAACGAGCTTGCGAGACCTTCATCATTTCTTCGAGATGGTTTAAATCGACACAAAAGTTTTCGCCAATCTCAACCAGTACCGGGTTACCCCCGGCGTTATCAATCGCACCCGGCACCGGGGCCAGCGTGAAGGCGTTGGTGAGCACGGCTTCACCGGGTTTGATGCCAGCCGCTTTGAGCGCAATATGCAGAGCGTAACCGCCTGAGGCGCAGGCAAGACAATACGACTGGCCCATGTATGCGGCAAACTCTGTTTCGAGCAACGCGACTTCGGCGGTTTCGCCTTCGATGACGTTATAACGGTGAAGGCGACCGGAGCGCATGACTTCGACTGCCCGTGCGATGCCGGCTTCAGGAATCGCCTCTTGTTGCGTGAAAGGTTTGTTAAAAACTGTTTTAGTCATGGCTCATAGTCGATTACCAAATCAAACTAGTCAGATAATACCAAATCAAACTAGTCAGATAAAAAGTCATCCACAATCATATTGAACAACGCAGGTTTTTCCATATGTGCATTATGGGCACATCCTGGCATTACAGCGAGATAACTATCTGGGATACCGTGCCACAATGATTCCGGTTGACGCCAGCCGTAGGACCGATCGCGGTCCCCCCATAGCACCAGTGTGGGGCAGGATATCATTGGCAACGCAGAGCAACCGTTCCATTTTTCCCAGGCCGTCAAGCTGGCAAGTGCGGCTTGCATGGTGGCCTTTTTCCCCACATTTTCACAGACCGAAAAGCCCTGTGCATTTTCGCCCTCGACAAGCCAGGTAGCGGCAATTCGCTTTGCAGTTGTCTCAAGTCCATCAATCGCCAAGCGTTCTCGAGATTGGTCCAGTGTTTCAAAGCGATCGGGTAATACACCGACAGGACCGGTGCCATAACAGACCAGTTTTTTGACGCGATCATTCTGCATCGCGGCCATTTGCTGGACGATCATTCCGCCCATCGAGTGGCCAAGCAAGTAGAATTGTTCAACACCCAGCGAATCGAGTAGATCGAAAACTTGTTGCGCGCATTCTTCAATCGAGTCCGGCGCAATGAGGTCCGCGCTGTCGCCAAACCCGGACAGGTTGGGGGCGATAACATCAAACCGCGATTTGAAGTGGTCGATTTGTGTCTGCCACATCTCCGCGCCACCAAAATAACCGTGTTGCAGTACCAGGGGAAAACCCTGTCCATCTCGTGTGTAGCTAAGTAGTGCCATGGCGATATTCTGGCTTCGACGAAATCATTAGAGACAAACCAATAACGATGCCGGAAAATTTATTGTTAATCATTGGATGGCCATACGAAACACCTACGCCATCTATCGCCGTTTAACCTTTTCCACGCCATGGAATAGTTTTCTTGATTATTTTTCTCATCCCGATATCAAATAAAAGACCCAGCATTCCCATTACAAAAATCGTGATCCAGATAACTTCGTATTGCGAATATTTTCTCGCAACGTTTTCAACAAATCCAATACCCGTTGTTCCCGCTAAAAATTCTGCAGCAACCAGGGTTCCCCAACAAACACCAATTGCAACCCTGATTCCTGTTAATATTTCAGGTAGGGAATTTGGCAATATTACTTCTCTTAGTATCTGCCATTTCGAAGCGCCCAATGAATGAGCCGCGTGTATTTTCGATAATTGTGTTCCTGATGCACCAGCTCTTGCTGATATAACCATGATTGCAAAAGAAACCATAAATAACAGGAATATTTTCCCGGAGTTATCTATTCCAAATATGGTAATAATGAGAGGCGCCCAGGCAAGTGGTGGCACAGGCCGGTATAGTTCTACGATTGGATCAAAATAACCCGCTGCGAATCTTGATAACCCCATAAACAATCCTAACGGGACACCGCATATAATACCGAGGCCTAAGCCTAATATTACTCTTAAAAAAGAATCCCAGATATGACCCGAGGGAATGGGGATTGCAAAAGCCTCGAAGTTCCCAGTTGCGATATCTAAAACCGTACTTTTTAGATTAGATTCAACTTTTCCATCTGAACCGTGAACAGGATACTTTCCAGGAATTATGTCTGCTATCCAGTCAGGCGTTATAAATCCAACTACCTGGTTTACCCCCATCATTTCATACCAGATGAGCGGGACATTTTTATATCCTTCACTCGGTTTTAAAAGTTTTGTAAAAATTTTAAATGTGTCAGACGGTTTTGGTAACCATCTGCCTGGTCCCTGTTCACTGCAAACATCTCCACTTGCAACTATAGTTCCCCCGGGGAATAGCAAAGTATCAAGTACGCCTATACCTCCCTGTTCCTTTCTTTGAACTTCGTCAAAATCTATTAATGATTGTTGAACAGAATCTAATGTGTCTGGTGGAAAAATTTTGCCTCTCGATAGCCTGCCTGCAATTTTGCTAACCTGTCTGATATATTCTTTTTCTAATTCCTGGTCGTCATTTAAACTATTTTTGAAACTTTTTATTCCGTTCTTTATTTTTTCAAATTGCACAAGATATACTGAATTATTGTTTTTAATTTCAAAAAATTCTTCGGAAATTAATTTTATTTCCTTAGCTGCGGCATCAAATTTCAAACCAGTTTTTGTCTCTGGAAGAGGAGGGATTTCCATCCCGGTTTCTCCCCATGATGTTTGATTTTTTAATAATTCAATTCGTTCATTTTCTTCTTCAACGCTTTTAATCGGCGGGTAGCTTGCTTTTACAAATTCTTCCTTTAACCGGGTTAGTCTATTTGCAATATTTTTTACTTTGTTTGTAACCTCTGACTCTAAATATTTTTCATTAGTCAAAGTGATAATCATTAACTCAGTTTCATTAAGTAAACTAATTAATTTATCTTTATCTGAGTCATGTATATTTGAGTTTTGAATTATTTTTTTGAAATCATTGATGATTGCTGTTTCACGATCGATGACAGATGTACTTTTAAGTTGTCTTTCGTCTATTGGGAAAATATATTTTATACCAACCAATGACTCTCTTACTTTAGCAACCTGACACAATTCATTTGCAGAGCCTGGGTAAAAAGACTTTGCAATGTCCCATGAAAAAAACAACCACAATAATAAAATTGTACTAGAGCCGGCGATTATCCAGTGAACACCGCCTTTGGCTCTATCCGGGTCTCCAAAAACCGCATCTATTTTTTCAGTTTTTACTAATCTGGATTCATAATAAATCGAACCTATAAGGGCCAGGATAAGTAAAACAGTAATAAATCCTGTAACCATTTTAGTTTTCCTTACCCATTATTTCTTCTTCCATGTCCCAGATCATCGTCAGGATTTCTTCTCTCCTGGATACAAATTCCTTATCATTTTTAATTGTCCTTAAATCCTCTGTTAATCCCATCGATGCAAAAGGGAGCTGGTACTCCTTATGTATACGTCCAGGTCTTGGCGCCATTACGAATAATCGTTCGCCTAACAATAAGGCTTCCTCCACTGAGTGAGTAATCAGGACAATCGTTTTCCCGGTTTCTTTCCATATTTTTAAAATTAAAGATTGCATTTTTTCTCTGGTCAATGCATCAAGCGCGCCTAATGGTTCGTCCATTAAAATTAAGTCAGGATTATTGATCAGGCATCTTGCAAGGGCCACGCGTTGTTGCATACCGCCGGATAATTGATAAGTAGGTGTATTACCAAATCCCTGTAGTCCGACAATATCCAGCCATTCTTCAACTTTTTCGGCGGTTTCAACCGGATCTTCTTTTTTCATTCGCAAACCAAAGTTTACGTTTGCGGCAACTGTCAACCATTCGAACAAGGCACCTTGTTGAAACACCATTCCTCTTTCAACACCTGGACCATTAATTTCTTTTCCCCCCAGGCTAATTGTTCCTGAAGTAGGTCTTAAAAAACCGGCAGTAATATTTAATAGCGTGGTTTTCCCGCATCCCGATGGGCCTAAAACTGATAACAACTCGCCTTGCTTGAGCGTGAAGTTCACATCTTTTAGCGCATGCACAGTTTCCCCTTTAATAGATGGGAAAATCATATTGAGATCTTGAGAAACTAAATCGCTCATAATTTGATTATTTACAACATAAAAAAATAGGCACCAATTATAAATTGGCGCCTATTTGTTTCTTTCATACCAGTTTCTTTACATACTTTCTAAGAAAGAAGTATCGACTACTTTTGAATAGTCTTTAAGAGCTGGATTTTCATCTGTAGCAAACATTTTGCCCATGTAATCCAGAAGGTTTATGATTTTCCCATCGTTATTGAAATACTGGGATTTTTGTTCACTGACTGTTGGGAAACCAAAACCTGACATCTGGTTTTTAGTTTTGTCTATAGTCATACCAGCGTCTTTAGCAATTGCTGCCATATCAGACTTGCCGGCTGCGAATTTAGTATTATACTCCTGGTTGACTTCTATGAAGGTTCTAACCATTTCCGGATTTTCTTTTGAAAACTTATTGGTAACAGAAGTAATATCAATACCAGAGATACCGGCATCATAGGCTTCTTTTACAGTCAAAAGATATCGACCTTTTTCCAAAGCTTTATCAATAGAGTTTTTACCAAACAAACAAGCCATAGAAACGTTACCATCAATTAGAGCAACTGCTCCATCTGCTGGTTCCATATCAATAACCTGGATTTTTGATGCATCAACACCTAAGGATTTCATCATTTCCTGGAATACAAAGTCAGCCATTGTTCCTAGTGGAACCGCAGCTTTCATGCCTTCCAGGTCATCTTCGTTTCCCTTTGAAATACTTTTGTCAACAACACAGGTAGTACCAGCCATGCCATAAGTAACCGCTATTTCTACTATTTTGATTGGCGCTTTAGCGTTAACAGCATTTACAAACGGTGCCATACCCTGTGAGTATGAGATGTCGATATCACCTGAAAGCATGGCTTCAGTCATTTCAACACCTGTTGCGAAGTTAGTCCACCTAACAGGAACTCCAAAAGCTTTATCAAAAACATTCTTAATTTTTGCTTCCTGATTTGGCGTTGCCCATTCTAAAAAGAACGCGATTCTAACTTCATCGGCCGCTGCATATGCAACCGACATACTTAAGTTAACAGCAACAATAGCCGCTGCTGCACAGAGCGTAATTTTTTTAAAGATATTCATGTATATTTCCTCATATGATTTTTATAAGTTGATTATTTTGAGGAAAATTCGAGTATGAACCCTCCCCCTGGTTTGCATTCTACCCCTAATAACGACGATTTAATTTAAGCCTATTAGATCCATCGAACTAACGATCGGCGAACCGATTGTTAGTTAATGGCATGATTGCACAGGTTTAATAGCAATAATAATGCAAATTGTTTAAGATAAAATTAAAGAGTTTAATGTAATTCGTTTAAAATGAGACTGCTCCTATCGGCTGCATCCTCCTGCTTATCGGCTTAGTAAATAAGTTAGAGGTGCAGTGCAGGCTCCTGAAATTCAGCAATTATCTGGCCTACTTGTGCCGGTAAGGCTTCATCTCGATAGTAGAGAACTATATCCAGTTCAGTCTCACCTAATAAAGAACCTAAGGATACGATTGCGCCTTCGGACAATTCTTTTTCAATAATCTCCCCGGCAAGCCAGGCGATGCCCATATCGGCGAGCACCATTGCTTTTAGGCTTGCGGAAAAAGCCGATTCACAGACTACTTCAACACGGTAGTCCCTGATAACTGCCGGCAGGCAACTGCCCACTAACGCTTCACTCAGAAAACTACCCTGCTGGTACATCAAAATCGGAATCGCCATTCTAGGGGACAACTCGCCGAGTTGACTGGCCAACTGTCTGGAAGCCACCGGAATCAACCGATCCTTACCAAGATACAACTTACGTACGGCTTTATGGGAAAAATTATACTGTCGTTGTGCGCTCTGGTAGCACAGCAACAGGTCGGCTTCGTTATAAAAAAGTGATTCGCATTGTTCGTAGTTTGCCGTGACGACACGGTAGCCGGGATCTGGAAGGCTATTTTTTACCTTGCGAATCAAAGATGGGAAGCGAGAAATTGCCAGCGTATGCTGCGCTACAAAAGTAATTTGATCCTGACTTTCATGCACGCTGTTGCGCAATGCATAAAGTCGACTTACGATGTCGCGTACTCCCTCCTCCAGTGCTAGTCCGGTCTGGCGGAAACTAACGGGTTTGGTGCTTCGATCGACAATTTCAACTCCCAACCATCCTTCCAGTTGCCGAATTCTACGTGAAAAAGCCGGTTGCGTAACATGCCGACGGGCCGCCGCTCGGGTTACCGATTTTTCCTCGAGTAACACCAGTAGATCTTCTAGCCATTTCAGTTCCATCTATCCATCCAAATCGTTGTTACATTAAATTCTTTAATTTAATCTTAAATAATTTGCATTATTTTCGCAAACAAACTTGTGTAATCATGCACACAATTAACTTTGGAGGCTATCATGCACCTTTCGCGTTTTCCCCGACTACATTTCGCTCATCTGCCGACGCCGCTTGAACCAATGGAGCGAATTTCCAGCGCCCTGGGTGGCCCCAATCTCTGGATTAAGCGTGATGACTGTACCGGATTGTCTTCCGGCGGTAACAAGACTCGCAAGCTCGAATTTCTGATGGCGGATGCCGTTGAGCGCAAGGCCGATACAATCATTACCCAGGGTGCAACCCAGTCTAATCATGCACGCCAGACCACGGCGATCGCCGCCAAACTCGGAATGGAATGTCACGTGTTACTGGAAGATCGAACCGGGTACGAAGACCAGGCCTATGTCTATAACGGTAATGTATTGCTCGATCAATTACACGGCGCCACCATCTCCGGACGCCCGGCGGATACCGATATGAATGCCGCTATGGAGGAGCTTGCGCAAAACCTACGTGATGATGGAAAGACCCCTTATATTATCCCTGGTGGCGGTTCGAACGAAATCGGTGCGCTTGGATATGTCAACGCGGCCATAGAGCTCACTACACAGGCGAACGATCGTTCGTTACGCATTGACCACCTGGTGCACGCGACCGGTAGTTCCGGTACCCAGGCCGGCCTGGTGCTGGGCATGGAGGGAATGAACACCGGCATCCCGGTATATGGCGTTGGGGTTCGCGCGCCAAAGCAAAAGCAGGAAGAAATGATTTATAACCTGGCGCAACGTACCGCGGAGTATATGGGATTGAGCCCCGATGTTGTCGCGCGCGAAAGGGTCGTCGCAAATAGTGATTATGTCGGCGATGGCTATGGCCTGCCTACCGATGCAATGGTCGAAGCGGTGAAGATGATGGCACAGTACGAGGGTATCCTGCTCGACCCGGTTTATTCCGGCAAGGGATTTTCAGGATTGATCGATTTAATCCGCAAGGGTCATTTCAAGAAAGGTGAAAACGTCGTGTTTCTGCATACCGGTGGCAGTATTTCACTATTCGGCTACCCGAATGTTTTTGATTTACCAGGATATATATAACGGCCTAACCGCGGCCGACGAGAGGCATTTTTGTTGCCATGATGGTCATAAACAGAACGTTGGTTTCGAGGGGCAGATTCGCCATGTGGAGTACTGCTTCAGCAACCTGATTCACATCCATACGCGGTTCAGGTGAGATCTCACCATTAGCCTGTTGTACGCCCTCCAGCATGGGCAGGGTCATGTCGGTATCGGCGTTGCCAATATCGATTTGACCGCAGGTAATATTATGTTTTCGCCCATCCAGTGAAATCGATTTGGTCAGGCCGGTAATCGCGTGCTTGGTAGCGGTATAGGGCGCCGAGTTTGGCCGCGGTGCGTGTGCCGAGATGGAACCATTGTTAATGATGCGACCTCCCTTCGGTGACTGCGCCTTCATCATTTTGATGGCCTGCTGAGCACACAGGAATGAACCGGTGAGGTTGGCGCTAACCACGGCCTGCCATTCGTCGAAACTCAAATCTTCCATAGGTATTGCCGGGGCCGCACAACCGGCATTGTTGAACAGTAAATCGAGTCGCCCGAAGCGTTCACGAATTTTATCAAACAGCTTCGCTACCGAATCCGGATTGCCAACGTCGGCCGTCTGGCAAAGAATTTTATCGGGGTCCGCGCCGGATTCAGCGGCTGCCTCGGTCAGCGGTTCCATTCGGCGTCCAGTGAATGCCAGTTGATATCCATCCGCGAGCAAACGCAGGGCGGTGGTTTTGCCAATGCCGCTACCTGCGCCGGTCACCAATGCTACTTTATTTTGCTGAGCCATGTGTCGTAACGTAACCTCTATAGACTGTGGTCTTAAATATATCCGGGTAAATCGAAAGTAGTAGGATAGGCGAACAGGGAGACAATACCGCCGGTATGCAGAAACACGACGTTCTCACCTTTCTTGAAATGACCCATGCGGATCAAATCGATCAGGCCCGAAAATCCTTTTCCCGAGTAAACAGGATCTAGCAGTATACCTTCGTACTGTGCCATCATCTTCACCGCTTCGACCATTGCCGGGGTCGGTAGACCATAGCCATCGCCAAAATAATCGCCGTTGGCGACAACCTGCTCTCTTTTTACCACATCACTGTTGAGGCCCATGTACAGAGCGGTACGCTGGGCCAGGTCGAAGACCATTTCTTCCTGCTCCTGGCTGGGTCTGCTCACATTGACACCGTAGACAGGAATGCCGCTATTGATGCCTTCCATGCCGACTAGCAGACCAGTCTGGGTGCCCGCACTGCCGGTAGCGTGCACCAGGTGATCAATTCGCAATGACCGGTCATTTGCCTGTGCCGTGAGCTCGAGCGCGGCATTCACATAACCCAGTGCGCCGGTCTCATTCGAACCACCGACTGGAATGGTATAGGGATTTTTGCCGTCATTGCGCAATTGTTGCGCCAGATCTTCCATCGCCGCATTCATATCGGTGCCAACAGGGCATTTGTAAATGGTTGATCCGTGCAATTGATCAAGCAGCACATTGCCACCATAAACATAGGCATCGTCGTCATAGCCAGTGGGGTTTTCGAGTAACAGGTGGCACTCCATACCCATTTTTGCCGCTATCGCGGTGGTTTGGCGAGCATGGTTAGACTGGGTCCCGCCTAAGGTGATGATAGTGTCGGCTTTGTTTTGTAGAGCATCCGCCATGAGGAATTCGAGCTTGCGGGTTTTGTTGCCCCCTGACGACAAACCGGTACAGTCATCCCGCTTGATCCACAGGTTTGGTCCGCCCAGCGCCTCGCTCAGGCGTGTCATGGGTTCCAGCGGTGTTGGCAGATGAGCGAAGTGCAGACGCGGGAAACGGGAAAGATGCATTATTAGATTCCAGGGGATTATTAAGCATAATTACATAGAATTCACGCGCGGTATATTGTCATTTTCGCGTATACTTCCTGGTTCTGGCGTCCTTCATTATTATTCCCCTGGTTATTCCAACCAATGAGCAAGACTCACGTTAAACTTGCAGCTATGGCGATGAGAACTAGTAACGGGCTTTCTGCATTTTGCAGGTGGAATTCGAGTAAACTATGACTCCCGGCTTTCTACTGACACGACAGTGGCAGGATACCCCGCAGGGAATTCGTCTCGATTTCTGGATGAGCACGGCGCGAGGGCCGTTGCAGGTTTCTATCCATCGGCAGCAGGCCATTTTCTTTATTCGTGCGACGGACGTCCCCCGGGCGCAGGCGTTGATCAACGACTGGAATGGTGTCTCGATCAAGTCGCTGGAACTACAGACTTTTAAATTCGAAGCGGTGAGTGGAGTCTACTTCGATTCACAGCAAGCGCTATACCGTACGCGAGACCTGTTCGCGCAACAACAGATTCCCTGTTACGAAGCCGATATCAGGCCCACCGATCGTTTTTTGAACGAGCGATTTATCACCGCTTCGGTCGATGTCGACACCGAGTATTCACATCAACCAGTTAATGATGTGCGTTTGCAGCCGGGAAGCTATATCCCGGAATTTACCGTGATGTCTATCGATATCGAGTCGGACTACGCCACCGATGCGCTGTTTTCGATTGCCTTCGTTGCCCAATCGACGAACAAAACCCTGATTATCGGCGAAGCAACGGACACCGACGATATCGAGTTTGTTGACGATGAAAGCGCACTGCTGCGGCGCTGGATTGAATGGGTGAACGAAATCGATCCCGATATTTTCATTGGCTGGAATGTAGTTAATTTTGATTTCCGATTACTGCAAAAAAAAGCCCAGACTCTGAATGTTCCGCTTGCCATTGGGCGAGCCAACTCGGTGCCGGTCTGGCGTAAAGCGCAGACCGATAGCGAGCACTATTTCATCACGATTCCCGGCCGTGTGGTACTCGATGGTATCGATACCCTGAAGTCTGCAACCTATTCCTTCGCCAGCTTTGCGCTTGAATCTGTCGGCCAGGAGTTGCTCGGACGAGGCAAGCTGATCCATGATGAGAGCAGGCTCGATCCACTATACAAAGCGAAAGAAATTCGCCGACAGTTCCACGAGGATAAACCGAAACTCGCCGCCTATAACCTCGAGGACTGCCAGCTTGTCTGGGATGTTTTTGAAAAAACCAACCTGATCAATTTCTCTATTGAACGCGCAAGGCTCACCGGTCTGGAAATGAATAAGATGGGGGGTTCGGTGGCTGCCTTCGACAATCTTTACCTGCCGCGCCTGCATCGTAAAGGCTTTATCGCGCCCAATATTGGTGATTACCAGGGTGAATTGAGCGCACCCGGCGGCTATGTCATGGATTCGCAACCCGGATTGCATAACAGTGTGCTGGTGCTCGACTATAAAAGCCTCTACCCAAGCATCATCCGAACTTTCAAGGTCGATCCCTATGCGCGAATCGCTGCAAAACAGGCACCCGCTGATGATATTGTTGCTGGTTTCGACGGCGCCAGCTTTAGTAAGAAAGAAAATATCTTGCCAGGTATTATCGAACACCTGTGGCAGGCACGCGACCAGGCCAAGCAGGATAAAAATGCGGCACTCTCGCAGGCGATCAAAATCATCATGAATTCATTTTATGGCGTACTCGGCACTCCGGGATGCCGAATTCACGATTCGCGATTAACCAGCTCGATCACCAAGCGCAGCCATGAAATAATCCTACAAACGGTAAAGCTGATCGAGGCTGAAGGTTACGAGGTTATCTATGGCGATACCGACTCGGTGTTTGTTTCTTTACAGCAGGCCTGTGACAACGCTGCGGCCGAGGCCATCGGCCATCGGCTCGTCGGAATAGTTAATCAGTATTGGCGGGATCAGTTACAACGGGACTATGGCATTCAGTCTTATCTCGAAATGGAATTTGAAACCCATTTCAACCAGTTTTTCATGCCCACTGTGCGCGGCTCGGATCAGGGTAGTAAGAAACGCTATGCCGGCCTGATTGATGATGGAAAGGGTAATCGGACTATCCACTACAAGGGACTCGAAACGGTTCGTACTGACTGGACCGAGCTCGCGCGAAACTTCCAGCAGAGCCTGTACCAACTGGTGTTTGACGGTGATGAATATGAAAATTATATATTACGAACAGTGTCAGAACTGCGTGCCGGAAAATTTGACGATCAACTGGTTTATCGCAAACGATTGCGTAAAAAGCTCTCAGAATACGTTAAAAATATACC
>Ga0164313_10003571_pt1 | contig 13849 bp, 11 predicted proteins | sample GuaBasSedimGuay4_FD_113735 | JGI IMG/M metagenome (GOLD analysis project Ga0164313, IMG submission 113735) | Subseafloor sediment microbial communities from Guaymas Basin, Gulf of California, Mexico - Guay4, Core 4569-4, 0-3 cm | ecosystem: Environmental > Aquatic > Marine > Hydrothermal vents... | reverse complement strand
TAGGAATGCGTTGTCGAACCGCATGCCGCTGGCCGCCAGCCTGTCGATATTGGGTGTACGGATGCCGGAATTTCCGTAGCAGCCAAAATCGTTCCAGCTAATGTCATCCCCGATGATGAGAATGACATTTGGACGTTCCTGGGCGTTGGAACACAGTGGCCATCCAATCACCAGCATGGCCAACAGTCCGGCAACAGCGGTGTTGAGAAATAATCTCCCCATATGGTTTTTCAAGTTCCTCATATTAATCCCCGTCGCAAGCGACTGTTCACCGGGACTCGGCTTGTTCCGTTTACCTTCCGTCCAGCGGCTTGCTGGTGATCAGGCCTATACCCCTGCCCTTGTTGCCCACTGCATTGTAGAACATGTAGTAGGTTTTGTTCCCGGGATTCCAGACGAGGGAGATTTTATGGGCGTATTCCTTGTCCAGGCCAGACGGGTTTCCACCGCTCTTGTAGAGCGGATCAGGGTCAACGGTCCAGTGATGCAGATCTCGGGAGAAGGCGGCCATGATGTGCGCGCCTGCGCGGTCCACGCCAAAGAAAAACATGACCCAGTGGTCCTTGTCCCAGAAGACCTTTCCATCGGAAGAGAATCCCTCATTGCAGCTCCCCTCCGGCCCATTGGGGATCACCGGATTTTGCCCATAGCGCTGCCATTCAAGGATATCATCGGAAAGAGCCAGCCCCAGCTGTTCGGTGTGTCCATTGGCGGCATTGTAGAAGTTGTAGTACTTCCCCCCCTGCTCCACCAGCCACGGCATGTAGATGCAATCCTTCTCCCATGCGCCGCAGTCCGGTTGATGCACCGAAAGGATAGGCTCGTCTTTCGCCCGCTCCCAGGTAAAGCCGTCTCTGCTTGAGGCGACGCCCTCATAACCCGGTCGTAACTCGTACCCTCCCTGCCGGGGGTAGGATCCGTACAGCGAGACATACTTCCCCTTGTGCTTCTTCAGCGTCCGCGGTGCCTTGATATTGTAGTTCTCGTACAAAAAGGCACCCAGGACAACGCCGCCGTAATCGAAAGAACCTTCCGGACCGTAGCCCATGGCAAGACGCATGTTGGTCCAGTGGATAAGATCATCGCTTTCGGCGACAAACGATTGATAGCCTTGGCCGTCATAGCCAATGAAGCTCATGTACCATTTTTCGTCGCCCGGCAATTGGAAGACCGTGGGGACATCGGTCTTGTGGATCTTTTCAAATCCCTCGATACCCGGCTTTGCAGGAATCAAGTGGTCGGGATAATAGTGCCAGTTTCGATACGGTGCAGACCATTGCTTGACAGTGTCGGGATCAATAACCATGGATTCGGCCCTCCTTTCTGCATTTCCGGTTGGGGGCGACAAGGGCAGCTCAAGCCAAGCCAGACCTATGTTCCGTTTCATGTGGCTGGTGCTGTCGCCGCCAGGAGCATCGTAGAACAAGGCCAGACGCTGACCGACCTGCACAACCGACGGCAGGCCAATGCACTTTTTCGACCAGCCGCAGTTTTGGCCATCGAGCACGACGGCCTTGTTCTCCGGGTTCCATTGGTTCAGATCTTTGCTCCAGTAGACCCAGATGGCGTCAGTGTATTCCTCTTCGCCGAGGCCAATGTGGTTGGTGAAGAGGAACCATGTGCCATTGCTCTTTTCGTAGTACAGCGTAGCGTTTTCGATTTGCTCTTCGATAGGTACCATGGGCTGCGGGTCAACCGTCCACGGCCCATCAAGATCCTTAGTCCGCGCCATGCCCAAGGTCCGCTGGACATGTTGATTTCCGGGCTTTCGGGTGGTCGCGCTGAAGAACTGGATAAACTCATCCCCATTCTTGACCACCTGGCCCGGGCTGGCGGTGATGGAATAGAAGGTTTGGGGTTTCGTGCGAAAAGGAACGACCTCCTTTTGCTTGCGCCACGGGCCTACCGGACTGCTTCCCTTGGCTTTCATCGTGAGGTACGGGAACGACGGAACCCGGTCCGGCGGCTCGGTTGCGTTGGGTGTCCCGAGGTAGAACATGTGCCACTGCCCTCCATCGAAATAGGTGACGCCATAGGCAACCGATTTCGAGTCGTCTTCGCCTGGTTCCCCCAAATCGAGGATAGGGCCTTTCTTCTCCCATGCAAGGAGATCCTTGCTTACCGCCAACGAGCAAAGCCATCCGTCGGGGCCGGCCGCATCGTAGTGCATATAGTAGGTTCCATCCGCTTCAAACACCCAGGCATCGCGGGCGCCAAGCATATCGCACTGGCCCGGCCCGTCGCCATGCCGAAGCACGATGCCGTAGTCCTTCGCATCCATTCGCAGCGTTGCCGACGGTCGGCCGTCGCTATATTTCTGCGGTGCAACCGATACGGTCGCCACGGCGGCAACCAAAGCAACCAGTATGGTTCCTGCCATCATATGATTCCTCTTTGCGCCAGACCTCATGGCTTTAGGGTTTGTGCCTTGGTTTCCTTTTTCCGAAGCTTGGAAAACCGTTCGCGAATTTCTTCCAGTGTGCCGATCGTCAGGTAGACATCATGCTCCAAAACGAGCCCCTGGGTCAGCTTGAGTGTGCGAACCGGTGCAACGTAGGAGCAGGCAACCCCTTCCGGCCCGGCCTCCCCGCTTCCTTTGTAGCGATAGCTGGTGAATTCCGGAGTGCCTGGCGTCAGGATACCGATCCCCCAGTCGTTGGCATCGAGATAGGCCGTCCACTGTTCGGAAGCCTTGCCATATTCGTTTGGCCAGCCGGGCACGCGCCGCACCACCGCTCCCTCCTCCATAAACACGAGATTTGACAACGCATAGTCGACGAATACCGCAGGCATTTCCTGATGGCGCGCATCGGTCTGGTCTTCACCCGTATAGGTCAGCTTAAAGTGGATATGCGCCACCGCCCCGTCGAGTCGGATCGTCTCCTCCATGATCGCCTCGGGACACAACGCCCCGCCCGACCAGCTACGGGGCATGATTTTGGCCGTGATGATTCCGGCTTTGGGGTCGTTTTTAAATTCGAGTAGTTTCGAGGGCTTGTTTTTCCAGCTCCCGCCCTGCACCGGATTGTAGCGCCAGGGCTTTCCATCCCAGTCGGATCCGTCGGGATCGCCATAGTACGACTGCTGGATAAAACGACCGGTATCAAAGTGGTTCAGCAGGTTGCGGCGCGTCGTGCTTTCGGCAAAGTATCCGACGCATGCGCCACGCGAGCGATCCACCCCGATCCGAACCACGCCATTGTCCAGATATTCCCATTCAGCCTGCACGCGAAAAGCCACCGCTGCCAAAGAAACCATACCCATCCATTGTCTCATTTTCATGGGAGCATCGGAACAGACTAAGCCCAAATGGACAAGCGAAAAGAGCGCGGGTATCCTACAGATCCGGCGGATAAATATTGATAATTTGGCCTCAAAAGAGCGCAAGAAAACGCAAAGAAAATTAAAATGCTACAATTCACGGGCTGACCCGAATGGCACGCTTGGGTACACGATACACTTGCTGTAGCTGCTGGATAAAAAACACCCAACAAGGAGATTGAGAATCGACGCGGTATAACGTCGGTTTCTTAGAAAAGGTACCAGCCCTATTTTATCATCCTTGGCGCGGGAAGTGCGAACCAAGGTGATCGGGCACAAAGATAAGATCGATATCCTTTCTGTAGCGGTGGCTCCTATCAGCCGAGACGCTACGACATCTCAACCGTTCAACGCACTGAATATTCAAAATAATCGAACTGGGCTTTTTTGCTTTGCGTCCTGTAGTCCAGAGCAACCATCCCGACGAAGGCCCCGGTAAAGTTTAATCCATCGTATTCGTCGGACAGGATCGTGGAATCAAGCACGGAGCCGATATCGATCCAGTTTTTGTCGTCGAATGAATATGAGAACTGCAATTTATCAAAGTCGATATCCATTCTCAGGAAAACCATTTTGTTTGCAGGAATGGCCACCATGGTTTCGGGCGGAGTTGCTTCAACCACGCCATGATCATTTTTTGTAGCAACGGCGGGCGCAAGGTCTTCTTTGAAAACTCCTACTTCATCGTATTTCCCGGCATCGTTCCTAATGATCTTCAAGACCTTCCCTTTTTCCTCGTCATGGGAGATTGCAAGCAGGTAATGGTTCCGTTCGTCGTAATAGGCGGCGAGTCCGGCCAGATGCTGGAAGTTTTCCGGTTCGAACCCTACCTCGGTGGTGACCTGCACCTTGAAGTGCTTGAGGCGGCGCGCCACCATGCTCAGGTTATGGGTCGAGGTCATCGACTCCCTGCCCCGGATCGTGAGCTTGCCTTTGTTTTCCTTCAACGAAGCCCAGTCTTCGGTAATCGGCAGGCGGGGGGAATTGAAGTGCACGCTGAGCTGCCTGGATTTAAACTTGTCCTTGGCCTTTTCCTTCTTGAACTTGTGCGTCTTCAGGTCGGGTGCTTCAACCCATCTCTTGGGATCGCTTGCACCATCGGCCATGCGCAACCAACCGTCATCGGTCCATGCCATTTTCTGGATGGCGGTTTCACGGCCAAGAATGCAGCGGCGCAGGGGGTTGTTGACCACCTCCCCGACCTCGTTGGTGGCGGCGAGAATATCGATCGGACGGCCAACAAGGTGGGTGACATACAGTTCGCCGCTTTGCGTTTCCACCAGCGAACCATGACCCGCTTTCTGCAAATAGAGTTCCGGCTTTTCCCTTGAGGTAATCGCCGGGCCCAACGGATCGCTTTCGTAGGGGCCTTCGATGTTTTTGGAGCGGGCAACAACCACTGCATGCCAGTATTCAGTTCCGCCTTCGGCCACGATCAAGTAGTAGTACCCATTAAGCTTGTAGAGGTTGGGGGCTTCGGTGGCGCCGAGTCCCGAGCCTTTATAGATGTGGATGGGTTGGCCAACCAGTTTTTCCTCTTCCACGGAATATTCCTGAAGCAAGACTCCGGCAAATCGTTCCTTGCCTTCCCGATAGTCCCACTCCATGTTCAGGAACCATTTTCTTCCATCGTCACCATGAAAAAGGGATGGGTCGAAGCCCGAGCTATTCATGTAGACTGGCTCGCTCCACGGCCCTTCGATATTTTCGGCGGTTACCAGATAGTTATGGGTATCGTTGCTGGTTCCCTTGGTGTTTCCCTCCCAGGTTTTGACATTCGTGTAGATAAGCCAAAACTTTCCGTCGGAATAGGAAAGGTTAGGCGCCCATACGCCTTCCGAACTTCTCGCCCCATCCATATTCAGCTGCGATGTCCGGGTCAATGGATGCGTTAAAAGCCTCCAGTTCACCAAATCCTTCGAATGGTGGATCTGCACGCCGGGGAACCACATGAACGTCGAGGTGGCGACATAGTAGTCGTCCCCGACCCGGAGGATCGATGGATCGGGATTGAACCCGGTCAATATCGGGTTTTCAATCATCTTGTCCGACCCGGCGGAAACCGAAAGCGCTGCCATCAATGCGAGTACCGGTATGTGGAGTTTCATTCTATTTTCCCTTGGCCCACTCGTTCGCCTTTTCCTCGCTCCACCGCTTGTCGGCAGCTCGCGCAGCGAAACCTGCGGCGGCGAGAAGACTAATTAACGACAATCCTGCTCCGGAATCCAGCTATCCCGAAACAATAATAGTTGCCAACCCATGGTTCATAAACAATGGCAGCGGGTCTTTTGGTATTGAATTCCCCTGTTTCATATGACAGATTAATAAGCATGGAAATTAGTAAGCTATTTGAACATCCGATTACACGGTCGAGCCAAATCTCCCTAGCCGACCAGATCCACGACATTCTCTGCGAGGAAATCCACGCCGGCCGCTGGAAGATCGGCGAGAAACTCCCCAGCATGATGGTGATTGCCAACCAGTGCGGAGTCAGCCGCATGCCCGTCCAGCAAGCCATCGAACAATTGGGTGAAGAGGGCTATGTGCGGCAGGAAAATCGATCGGGGATTTTTCTGGCCTCCCAAATGCCCGAAGGGAGCGAGCCACTTGGCACCATCGGGGTTGTCGTGCTTTCCGACCCGCAAACCGACCGTGAAGCCGACCATCTGGCCTTTGAACAATTGCTGGTTCACCGTATCATGGGAGAGGCCTCGAAACGCAACTACCGGATACGCGTCTATTACGCCAACGCCCAGGAAGATTGGGGAAACATCAACTGCGTCGGCCGGGTTTTCGACCGTGATATCAGGGGGATCATCTCCTTGGTTCCTTTTGAACACGCTGCGACCAGCCAGCTCGCCGACGACCGCATCCCCTTAGTGTTCCTTGGCGAACCCAACCCCTGCTGCGCCCCCTGCGTGGCCAGCGACTATGAGATGGCACTTTACCAACTCACCAGCAAGGTGATTGAACAAGGCCACACCTGCATTGCACCCATTGCCTACCCGACCGTCACGGAGACGTTGACCCAGACCTATTTGCGTGGCTACCGGAAGGCGATGGAGGCGCACGGCCTTCCCTGCGACGAAAGCTGTTTTGAAGAAAGCAAAGCCATCGGCCCCCAGGACACGGTTGGTTTAAGGGAGGTTTTGCTCCGCCACGGCGAGATCACCGCCTTTCTCTGCCTGCACACGGAACGTCTCGTGCAGACCATCAATACGTTGACCCTCATGGGGATTTCCGTTCCGGACGAGGTTAGTGTCGTCGGAACCAATCCACCCCGCGAGCCGCTTCCGAACGGGCAGGTTGTGGGCGGAGTCACCTATTCCTGGGAAAACGAAATCGACACGTGCTTTCAACTGCTGCGGGACCAAAGGTTGTCCAGAAAACCAACCATAGCCACCCTATTAATGGATCCTGTCCTAATCGGCGGCGACACACTGGCTGCAAAATAATCCAGATCCAGAAGTGTTCGCTGTGCACCGTGGTGCCATCAAGATCCATCAGCACGGCCTTCAGCGGTGTTTCGATTTTCACATCGTGAACCGGATAGTAGGCCGGATAGCCCATTGCCGACTTGACCAACGCTTGCGTGGTTCCATTTTCAAAGTCGACAAACTCAACCTTGCGGTCCGCGGTGGTCCTCACAGACACCACGCCGTTAACGCCGGTTACGAAGGCAGAATCATCCGTTTGATCCAGTGGAATTAAATCATTCATATTCATTTTGCGCTACCTTTACTTCCAACCCTCATGGCTGGCATTGGGCTTAAATCCGATCTTGACGCCCTTGGGCGCAACGATGACAACGGTCCGGTTTTCACCCTTGAGCTTCCAATCCACGGAAACGATTCCCTTTGTTTGTAGGGCTGGAACGGCTGAGGAACGATGCCTTCCCGCCGACGGCGGGACGACCACCTTGCGCATGTGCGGTGCGGATTGCGGCGGGAAGGATTCTCAACCGTTCTCGACCCTACAAAACCGCAACAGAACGCTTAACCTCCCTCCCATTATCCCCCCCCTCCACCGCCACCTGGCGAATTCCAAGCACAATCCGGTTCAGGATCAACCACTACCCGTCAGATCAAACCTAAAACTGTTAATCTACGTATTATCCGAATGTCTCCCTCCGAATCAGTCCATATGACCCGTTTTTTGTTCAACTCGCATCTTATTGCACCTCGTTGCCCTTTCGTCAATTCCCGATGACCTCTACCGAAAGGATTTACGGAAGCACAGCGGAGCCGTCAGGATGCCCATCGGTTTGAGCTGGTATTCGTAGGCCCAGTCCTTGCCTTCGGAGCGGTAGCCCAGTGGTCCGTAGCGCACCCAGTCGTTGCGGTGCTCGTCGGTGTTGTGGATCTGGCCGAAAGAATTGACGCGGTTACCATAGACGCGAAGGGTCAGTTCATCCCCCGCCCCAAGCTCTGAAAGCCCAATCTCGTAGGGAGGGAACGCCGCAGCGCCAATGAGTTTTCCATTCTGGAGTCCGTCGACCAGCGCGCCCTTGAAGAATGGGATCTGGATGGAGTCGACCGCCTGCTCCGGCAGGCGGATCGAGTAGTCAACGTTGCCCGCGTAGAACGGCAGGCCGTGCGCGGTCCAGTCGCCATACGGCAGGCTCTTCGGCAGTGCAGTCAGCACACCGCTGGATCCATCGATTCGGACACCGAACGCACCAAGAAGGTAGCACCATTCCAGATTGCTCTTGCGGCGGTATGGAACTTTAACGACCAGCATGTTTGCTCCCGTGCGGATGGTCGGTAGCGCAACCTTTCGGATGCATTTATCGACCCACCAGCCGTTGTCGCTACCGCTTGCGACCGACTCGCCGTTCAGCTCGATCACGACCTTATCGGCATCCTCGATCGCCAGTGCGCATCCGGAAAATTCCAGCTCGGATTCAAAATCAAACTGGAGGGTCAGGGTTCCAAGCACTGGAGCGGGTTCGGTGTCGGCCCAAGGCTGGCAGTCGATTCCGTTGCGTGGGCTGGCGCCAATCTGTGCACGCAGCTTGCCGTCGAGACGCAGCATTTCCTCGCGATCATTCAGTGGGCCATCGTCCCAGCTCCAGCGCGCCTGGTCGAGCAGGAGTACATTCGGCTCGTCCAGCGAATAGGATTCAGGATCGGGTAGGCGACCGCATTCAACGGCGTTATCTCCTTCGTCGTTCCCTGTTCGACATTCCTTGTTCTGCGGTTCTGCTGGCCGCAAGGCCAAAAGCAGGCTTCCGGCGGCATGCAGCGTTGTTTTAAGATGTGTTTCGCCGTTGCAATAGGTGCTGGCAAGCTCGTGTTCGTCGCCGGTATGCGTGTCGAGTTCGGTGCAGGTCCATTCACCGCGCAGCTGCAGCAAGAGGTCTTCACGGCTTTCGAACCGGTGGGTGTTGCAGATAAACAGAATCCGATCATCGCCCTCCTGCCGGAACTGATGCATCAGATCTTTTGCGGGAGTTCCGTTTGCATTCAGCACGCGGAGGTCACGAATATTTTCCAGTGTTTGGAGAATTCCAAAGGCTGAAAATTCGGTGCAGGTGACGCACTCCGCCAAAGCGGCGGGACGGTCGGAAGGCTCGGCATCGACGAGCGAAGGAACCTCTCCGGCAAACACCAGCGTTCCGCCGGCATCGGCGAAACGTTCGAGGCGTTCGAGCGTGGTGCTGCGGATCGTGCGCATGCCGGGGACGATGACGACTTCGTATCGCATTTCGCCGACGGGCAGAACCTTGCCAACCTGTTCGGTCTCACACTGGACGGGCAGGAGTGACTCGGAAATCAAGTCATACTCGACCAGACCAAAGAGGAGAATATTATTAATCTCGTCGAAGCGCCGATCACGCTCGGCACGCTCGGCGCCGGTCTGGCTGGCCGGGCCGTAGGCGAGCCAGTAGGATTCTATCGGGTGGATTACGCCGACGTGCACCTGCGGCTTGCCGGTGGTGAGCGCCACATTCATGCGCGCAAAGTGATCTTCCACCAGCGGGTAGCGCTTGTACCACGGCGACTGGTAGCCGATGGAGGCGGGATAGTCGCGCTTGGCCTCGCCCTTCATGGAGACCCATGTCAGATGGTGGACGCGCAGGGTCACGCCGAGCGCAGCCTGCCAGTCGCCCTGCCCTTTGTGGCCGGTGAAATCGAAGTCCCAGTTGGTGACTCCGTAGAGCTCGCTCATAATGCCGTTCGCACCCAGCTGGCGCGAAACACTCTGTGCCTGCTTGGCGGTAGTAACCTCAAGTTCGTCGTTGAGCACGTCGATACCGGGCAGCTGGAAGTGGATGTAGGAACGCATGGCCTCACCAAGCGACTCGGTCTGGCTGGAGAGCGAGGCCTCGCTCATCATGTGGCCGGTGAGCTGCATATTGTTTTCGCGACACCAATCGCCAAGTACTGCGGCATAATTGGTTGCAAAAAGATCGGCCACGAAGTCGTGATAGCGGTAGCGATTAGTGGAGGGAGCGCGGTTGGGCAGTTCCCAGAAGAGCTCGGGAAGCGAATCCATCAGCTCGCAGCCGTAGCGGGCGGAATATTCGCCGGGCAGCTCGTCGGTATATGGGATAATCAGATCCTCTCCACCCTCCGGCGCAGAAAAATATTTCTTGCCCGTGAACTGCGGCTCATCGGTAAAGATACCGGAAACGGTTTTTCCAAACTCTGGACCAACCGCTTCTTTGTAGCGCTCGTGGGTGGAGCGAATGAAGCATTCGGTCGCCTCTTTTTTGAGCGTGTTGACATAGGTCTGTCCGTTAAACCATGGAGATGGAACGGCCTTTTCCACATAGGCATACCAAATCGTGAGGCGGGAAGCGGGAGGCGGGATTTCCTCGTCCTCGGCAAGACGGTGGAATTTATCCAGACAGCCGGAGGCATCGAGCGTTACGGCATAGCGCGCGAGCAGTTCGCCGTTTTCAGAACGCCCGGCAGCCGCGCAGGGAATGTTGGTTTCGGTCAGTTCAACCAAACCGTACGGTCGGGTTGTGAAAAGCAAATACTGCATGCGGTATTCGGGATTCTCGGTAACCAGCCCTCCACCGAAACCCGACGGCCAGCGGTCTTCGTCGTAGAGCCAGACCTTCATGCCGTCAACTTTAGCCTTATCGACGCAGTCCTTCACAAGACCCATATATTCTTCGCCGAGATAAGGTGTTTCCAGCCCGGTCCGGCAATGGATGTGGAAGCCGCCGATGCCCATCTCCTGATAAACATCGAGCTGACGGAACAGCTCCTCTTTTTCAAGCTTGCAGTTCCACGACCAGAACGGTGCGCCGCGGAATTTGGAAGGCGGGTTTTTAAATTGAGATGTGTTCATGATTTTCCTCTTTCGTGTACTCTTTTTGACATCAAGTCCGATTTATCCTGACGCACCAAAGATCGCGAAGGCAGAAACTGTTGTCTTTGCGAGCTTGGTGTTTAAAAAACATGCACGCAAACGACAAAACGGCAGATCGTAATACGGAGATACGGAGGCATGATTAAATCCCGCTCCCCTGTATCTCCAGCACAGCGAGTGGCAAAGATAATCAACCCTGCGTCGCGCGTTTGAGCAGTTCGCGTTCGCGGTGCGTTAATGCTCCCATGCCCTGCTTTCCGATCTTGTCGAGGATATGGTCGATCTCGGCCTTTGAGAGTGTTTCGCCACTTGCCGCAGGACGTTTGGTCGGCGGCCTGCCCTTGCCAAAGCTTGGAAGCTTGCTTTTCAGCCGCCCGACCACATCCGGGTTTTTTAGCGAAAAGGCATAGCAGAATCCCGCGATACCACCCATCAGATGCGCGGAGTTGGCGATACCGCCCACCTTTGGATCGCCGATCATTTCGGTGAGCTCCCAGATCGCCAACCCCACAACCAGCATCCAGGTCTTGACGGGAATGACGAACCAGAGCAACAAAGTTGATTTGGGATAGAGCGCGCCAAATGCACCCAAAACCCCCATAACGGCTCCGGAGGCTCCAAGACATGCGGAATATTCGGGAGCGAGCAGAGACCAGCCCAGCCCGCCAAGGATGCCGCTGAGGTAGTATAAAATGAAAAAGCGGTAGGATCCGAGCGTCTTTTCCACCGTGGGTCCAATGAAAAACAGGGACAACATGTTCATCAGCAGATGGCTGAAATTGGCGTGCACAAACATGTAGGTGAACAACTGCCCTACCGCAAGGTGCTTGATCCAACCAGCTTGCAGCGCAAATATATTGCGCAACGGTATGCCAAACCATCCTTCAATGAGATAGACGGCTATGTTCAAAATCAGAAGGTATTTCACGGCCGGGGTAATTCCACGCATGCTGCCGATGTTGCTGGGTTCGCCAAAATTCATAGTTTCCTTTCAAAATCCCGCCGAGTAGACCGAAACCGTCCGGCGGGGTCAATCTTGCAAGGCACTCAAGTTACGACAAGCAATCCACAACCGCGTTGAATATCGGACTTGCCCATTTTCAGGGGCTGGATATGATGGCGCACGAACTTTAAACCTTGGAACACATTATGACGGATGAAAAAAAACCGACCGGATTGACCCTGCTGAAAAAAGGCGAGATACGCTATCCGACCTCGCCGGACGAGGCAAAGCTAGAAACGTTCGAAAATACGAATCCGCAGCGCAACTACTGGATCACCTTCCAGACCTCGGAGTTTACCTCGCTCTGCCCGATTACCGGTCAACCGGATTTCGCGACAATCACGATCGAGTATATTCCCGGCAAACTGTGTGTGGAGAGCAAATCGTTAAAGCTCTATCTCTTCTCCTTCCGGCAAACCGGTACGTTCTACGAGGAGATCGTCAACCGCATCTATACCGACCTGTCCGAACAGCTCGAACCGAAACGGTTGGTCGTGAATGGCGACTTCACCGCGCGCGGCGGCATCACCTCTTCCGTGAAAATCGACTCGGCCGAAGCCTAGGCGGCGCGCCGCCTTGAGTCTCCAATATTGAACAAGGGAGTTTCTTGCCGCGAAGCATAATTTCCCGAAGGGAAATAGGCCAAAGGCCGGTTCAAATCCCGGGCTAAAACCGCAACGGTGTAGCGCGCGCTTCCATTCTGATGGAGCACGCATCGTTCGGACGGAACACATTGCGCAGAAGCGTGCTCCCGGAGACGGCAACCACGCACCACACCGTGGAAGAGTTTTGCAAGAGGCTCAAGGAATGTCGAATTGACGAAGGAACGCCCTTCGGTTCCTTGTTCATTATTCGAAAGTCCCTAGTCCCCGCAGTAGATGCATCCGGAGGTCGGGCTTTCCTTGATGACGATCTGGGCGAGTTGCGGAAGCTGGGGCTTTAGCTTATCCCAAAACCAAACCGAGAGGTTTTCGCTGGTGGGGTTTCCAATTCCTTCCATATCGTTAAGAACGGAGTGATCGAGCTGGTCCATGATCGGGTTGACGGCATCGCACAGCACGTTGAAGTCCAGAATCCACCCTCTGGACGGATCAACGTCCCCTTCCAAGTGGACTTCCAGCACGAAGGTGTGGCCGTGCAGGTTCCCGCATTTATGCCCCTCGTCCACCTGGGTAAGGCGATGGGCTGCATCGAATTTAAATTCCTTGTAGATTCTCATTTTCGGCATGGCTTCCTTCTCCTAATTCGTAATGAGTAATGCGTAATATTTTTGTTCGCATGTTTCCTTACCCTTGGAAAAAATTTCCAACTTCTGGAAGATTACGCATTACGCATTACTCGTTACGCTCCCCCACATATTTCCGCGGATCGGTTTCGCCGATGTCACTAAACCCCTTTCTCCTCAACAAACACGAATCGCAGTGCCCGCAGGAGCGCCCGTCGGGTGCGGGGTCGTAGCAACTCGTGGTTTTAGCGTAATCAACGCCGAGTTCAAGCCCGCGTTTGATAATTTCGGCCTTGGTGAGGGCGATCAGCGGCGTGTGGATGGTTAGTTTCCTGCCTTGCACGCCGACCACTGTTGCCAGATTGGCCATTGCTTCAAAGGCTTCGATGAATTCGGGTCGGCAGTCGGGATAGCCGCTATAGTCGAGCGCATTGACCCCGATGAAAACATCGTCGGCACCAAGTACTTCCGCCCATGCCAAGGCATACGACAGAAAGATGGTATTGCGTGCCGGAACATAGGTGACGGGAATCTCGTCGGAAAGATCATCCGTGCTGTTGTGTTTGGGGACCTCGATATCGTCGGTTAAGGCCGACCCACCGAAAGCGCGAAGATCGATTTCAACCACCTTGTGTTCCTTGGCGGTTTTGTTGGCCTGTTCGGAGGCACAATCCAGCTCGGCCGAGTGTCGCTGGCCATAGTTGAACGACATGGCATAGACCTCGAAGCCTTCGTCGGCCGCCATCGCCATTGCCGTGGCCGAATCAAGCCCGCCACTCAGGAGAACCACTGCTTTTTTATTCCTATCGGACATCTAAATATTCCTATGTAGAACAAGCGTCCCGCTTGTTCATGCAAGCGAGACGCTTGCGCTACGTTAAAGCATTTCCATCATTAAATGTGTGTGCGGAATCACGCGTACATTGGGCAGTTGCGTGGCCACTTTTTCCTGCCACCGCAAAAGCTGCGCAACC
>Ga0164313_10003570_pt1 | contig 13850 bp, 11 predicted proteins | sample GuaBasSedimGuay4_FD_113735 | JGI IMG/M metagenome (GOLD analysis project Ga0164313, IMG submission 113735) | Subseafloor sediment microbial communities from Guaymas Basin, Gulf of California, Mexico - Guay4, Core 4569-4, 0-3 cm | ecosystem: Environmental > Aquatic > Marine > Hydrothermal vents... | reverse complement strand
TGAGACCGATGCGGTGGTCGGTGACCCGCCCCTGGGGAAAATTATACGTTCGGATCTTCTCCGACCGGTCACCGGAACCGATCTGGCTGCGCCGCTCAGACGCCCGCTCGGCGTCTCTCTCGGCCTCTTGGATCTCCAAGAGCCGCGACTTGAGCACCCGCAACGCCTTGGCCTTGTTCTGGATCTGCGACTTCTCGTCCTGGCAGGAGACGACGAGTCCGGTCGGCTGGTGGGTGATCCGCACCGCCGAGTATGTGGTGTTCACGCTCTGGCCGCCCGGGCCCGAGGAGCAGAAACGATCGATGCGGAGATCCTTTGCATCGATCTCGACCTCAACGGCCTCAGCCTCGGGCATCACCGCGACGGTGGCTGCCGAGGTGTGGATCCGACCCGACGACTCGGTGGCGGGCACCCGCTGGACCCGGTGCACCCCTGATTCGAACTTGAGCCGCGAGAAGACCTTCTTGCCTTCGATCATGGCCACCGCTTCCTTAATACCACCCAGACCGGTGTCCGACGAGTCGGTGATGGAGATCTTCCAACCGTGGCGCTCAGCATAGCGGCCGTACATTCTCAGCAGTTCGCCGGCAAAGAGGGCTGCCTCGTCACCGCCTGTGCCGGCGCGAATCTCGAGAATCACGTTGCGCTGGTCGTTGGGATCCTCGGGAAGGAGTAAAAACTTGAGCCTTTCCTCGTGAGCGGTAGAACGTTGCTCAAGCTCCTCGATCTCCGCCGTGGCCATGGATCGCATCTCGGCGTCGTCGGCTTCGGCGAGGATCTCGCGCGCTCCTTCGAGCTCTTCAAGCACAACTTTGTACTCGCGGTAGACCTCAACCACGCCGGCGATCTCCGCCAGCTTGATCGCCACCTCGCGTGACCGGTTGGGATCCACCGCGACCACAGGGTCTGCCTGCTCGGCCTGAAGCTCGACGTACTTTGTGGTGATCTCTTCGAGTCGTTCGAGCATCGCTGATGCCTTTCTTCCAACAGGGCGTCCGAGCTGCGATCACGCAACCCATGACAAACGCAAAGAAAAATCCCGCGCGGTTGTCTCCTCCCGCGCGGGCCTCAGAAGCCGCCCGGTGGCGGCCGAAAATCGCTACTTCTTGCCGTAACGGCGTTCGAACCTCTCTACCATTCCAGCGGTGTCGATGAGCTTCTGCTTGCCGGTATAGAACGGATGGCACGCATTGCAGATCTCGAGCCGCAGCTCGGGCTTGGTGGAATGTGTGGTGAAGGTGTTGCCGCAGGCGCAATGGACCTCGACCTCGTGGTACTTGGGATGGATTCCAGCTTTCATGACTACCTCCGTCCGGCGGCTTGGTACGCCGAAGCTGCGGAAGGATACACGAAGAAGGGGCTTAGGACAAGGGCGGCCTGGATGCTGGATCATCGCATTCCATCGCATCCACAGATCGCATCGCAAAGCCATCGCACGTCACAACCACGAAGACACGAAGGCACCAAGACGACATGAAGACACGGCAAGACATCACAATTTAACGCAAAGAGCGCAAAGAACATCGCAAAGGCGCGAAGCCATCGCAATTATTGAGTGGGCTACGCAGACGTTGAGGTCCTCTGACTATCGTAGAAACCACCATCAGACTGGATTGGCGTTGAAGGTCGGTTTTTTGCGCCTTTGCGGTTTATCCTACGCGCCAGACTGTGTCGATGACCGTGCCGTCGACCCACTTGACCACAGCCACCGGTTCTTCTGAGCGCGGCACCACTTGCGGCACGCCGCAGATCCGGTCGAGCTCTGACTTGAGGTCTCCAATCGGTTTGATCGGCAGATCCGACCCTGCCACTGCGTCGAGGAGGTCCGCCCGCCTTGGATTGATGGCGATGCCTCGCTCGGTGACCACCACATCGATGAGTTCGCCCGGACCGCACAGGGTCGTGACCTCGTTGACGATGACCGGAATTCGGTCCCTGAATGACGGCACCAACAACATCGCGCACCTGGCCGTGAGGCAGTTCTGCCAGCCGCCAATGCCGTGCAACAGGCGTCCGTCGGAGTGGGTGACCACGTTGCCGTTGAACTCGAGGTCGACCTCGGTGGCGCCGAGCACCGCCACGTCGACCATGGAGGCGAAGTTGCCCTTGCCGTGGAAGTTGTATGAGGTGAAGGGCGAGGTGTTGACGTGGCGAGGGTTCTCGCGAAGAGACTGCACCGCGTCGAGGTCGAAGGTCTGGCCGTCGAGGATGTGCTCGATGAGGCCCTCGTTCAGCATCTCCACCATGTACTTGTTCGACCCACCGCGGGCGAATCGCGCCGTGACCCCTGCAGACCGCATGAGATCGCGGAGGTAGATGGCAAAGGCCAGCGTTGTCCCGCCGGCGCCGGCCTGGAATGAGAAACCGGGCTTTAAGATGCCCGCGTCGGCGCAGAACCGGGCGGCGAGCTCGGCAATACGACGGCGGTCGGGGCTCTGGGTAATCCTGGTTGTGCCGGAGACAATCTTGGCCGGATCGCCGATGGAATCCACCTCGACGACGACATCGACGTTGTTACCCTGGATCTGCCACGGCAGACAGGGGAAGGGCACCACATTGTCGGTGACGACGATGACCCTGTCGGCGTAGATCGAGTCGGCGAGGGCGAAACCGAGCAGACCGCAGCCCGCCGGTCCGCGGTCACCGGTGGCGTTGCCGAAAGTGTCGGCGGTGGGGGCGGCAATGACCGCAACATCAATGTGGACTTCACCGTCCTGGATCGCCTGCCAGCGGCCGCCGTGCGAACGCAGCACCCCGAGGCCGCGCATCTTTCCCGCCGAGCAGTAGGCGCCGAGAGGGCCGTTCATGGAACCTTCGATGTGATGGATCACACCGTCGTCAAGATGTTTGATCTGTTTGGCGTGGACCGGAAAGGAAGCCGATGGAAACCACATGAGGTCTCGTCGACCGAGCTCGGCCGCGGCATCGAAAACGAGATTCGCCACCGCATCACCGTTACGCAGGTGGTGGTGCGATGAAATGACCATGCCGTCGGCGAGGCCCACCTGCTCGAGGGCCTCACGGATGGAGCCCACACGCTTGTTGCCATCCGCCGGGTAGTCGATACAGGTGGCGATCGCCGGCGCCGCCTTCCGCCCGGTGGGACGATGGCCACCGACACCTGCGTACGGCACAGCTCCATGACCATTGACGGTGTCAGGAACCAATCGACCTGCGGCGTTCCGGTTGAGTATTACGTTCATCGGATCAGCTCCCAACTCCCAACTCTCAACTCTCAACTCTTAACTCTCAACTCTTAACTCTCAACTCTTAACTCTTAACTCTTAACTCTTAACTCTTTCAACCAAGGTGATCCCTCACAGCGAGAAATTCAACCCTCATTGTCCCAGCCTTTGTCGAGCACCCCACCTGCAACAGCGAGTTCAACCGTCTTGAACGCCTGCTTCACCACCGGAGGATCGACCATTTTGGAACCCACCGCGACGGCGCCGAGACCCCGCCGTTCGGCGTCACGGGCGGCGCGGACGATCTTCACAGCTTTGTCGGCCTCGGCTTCTGTTGGGGCCATTTCGGCATGGACCACCGGTATCTGCCGCGGATGGATGCAACCGACGCCGTCAAAGCCGAGCCCGCGTTCCCGCTGGACGTAGCGCGCAAGAGCCGCCTCGTCAGAGATGTCAGAAAAGACCGACGCGATGGGTTGGACGCCCGCGGCCCGGGCCGCGTAGACGGTGGCCTGCCGCGCCACGAAGCTCTCCCACCCGGCCTCGGTGCGTGGCGCACCGAGTTCTGCCGAAAGATCCTCGAGACCGAGGGTGAGGGCGACAACCAACTCGTCGGCAGCGGCGATTTCGTAAGCACGGTGGATCCCCAGGGGTGACTCGAGGATGGGCATGAGGTAGGGCGCCGAGTCTCCCACGATCTCACGCAGGAGGCTCGCGGCATGCCTCACCTGCTCCGGATCCTCGACCTTGGGCAGCAGAATGACATGCGGATTGTGGTGAGCGATCCGACGCAGATCTTCGAGCCCGAGATCGCCTTGGTTGACCCGCACCATCCGCTCCGACGCACCCCAGTCGAGGGCGATCAACGCATTTCTGACCAGTAAACGAGCCGCGTCCTTGTCGGCCGGCGTCACCGAATCTTCGAGATCGAGAATCATGCCGTCGGCACCATAGAGCCCGGCCGAAAGCATGAGCTTGGGACGATTGCCGGGCAGGTAAAGCCGGCTGCGGCGCAGGCGCTCCCTCGTACGAGGGGTACCTGCACCCGGCCACTCTTCGGGGAGTATGGCAGGACCGTCAGCGCCGGCCAATCGGAGACAGGTCTCGGCTCGGGCCAGGAGTACCCATTCGAGCGCTCCCCGGTCAACGACCCGCATCTGTCCGGACGCAACCTCGAGACCGCTCGCAACCCTGCGAACGGCCGCTTCGATGGCCTCCGAGTAGAGATAGTCGACCTTTGAATCGATCTCTAGTGTGAGGGGCTCATCACCGGGTTCATAGGTCACATGACAGTCGGACCGAACATCGTCCCCGGAAGGTCCGGCAACCGCGGAGCGGAGATCAGACATGGAAATATCCTCCACGCCGCCTTCCTCGTGGCGCACGCACCGCTCCCGTCGTACATGGGTGCGGCGGCGGGTACGGGCACGGGAGTGGCATCACAGCTTGGCGATGATTGCGTCGGTCATCTGTACGGTGTTCGCCGCACCGTCGGTGATGGCCTGCGGGCCGCCACGGAGCTTGAGCATGTCATAGCACCGCACCGAACCATCGGCGACAACGGCCGCGACCGCGGCGCGGATCCTCTCGGCAACCTCGGTCTCACCGAGCCAATCGAGCATCATCACCGCCGACAGAATCATCGCGATGGGATTAACGATGGACGGATCGAGATCGGCGTACTTGGGCGCCGAGCCGTGGGTCGGTTCGAAGACCCCGACTTCGGTTCCGATGTTGGCCGACGCGGCAAAACCGAGCCCACCCACGAGACCCGCAAAACCATCCGAGATGATGTCGCCGAACATGTTGCCCGCCACCACCACGCCGTAGTCTTCGGGGTTTTTGGTCAACCACATCATCTGAGCGTCGATGTTGGTGTCCCAGAGCTGGATATCGGGATAGCGTTGCTGCGCCTTGCGGCCCTCGTCCAACATCATCCCAGAGGTTTCCCGGATCACATTGGGTTTCTCACAGATGGTGACCGAGGCGTAGCCATGCTTGGCCGCGTAAGCAAAGGCCTGCTCGCAGATGCGACGGCACTTGGCGCGGGTGAAAATCCGCGTCGACACCGCCAGATCCTCACGCGGCACATCACGGAAATTGGCGAATCTCGGATGAGTGTCGAGGGCCTGCCAAACCTGGTCCGGGGGATTGGTCCATTCGACCCCGCCATAGAGTCCCTCGGTGTTCTGCCGAAAGATCACTGAGTTGACCCGGGGTTCTTCAACTCCTCCGTCGGCAGCACGACGGATGAAATTCAGGGGGTTCCCCGGAAAAGCGATACAGGGCCGGATGGACACATCCAGGTCGAAGGTCTGACGCAGACCGACGATGGGCGAGTAGTAGACATGGCCCTGGTCCTGCAACTCGGGGGAAAGCTCACGCGCAGCAGCATCCTTGGGCTTGGACGTGATGGCGCCGAAGAGTGCAACCTTGTGCTCCGCGATTAAGTCGATGGTTCTCTGAGGCAACGGGTTGCCTTCGCTCATCCAGAACTCCCAGCCGATGTCGGCCGAGATCCAGTTCGCCTCGAACCCCGCCGTCTCGAGCACCCGCTGGGCTTCGGGCAACACCACTTTGCCGATTCCGTCTCCGGGCATCACCACCACGTTGCGTAGACCCATGTTTCCTCCTCACAAGCGCCCGATCAACTGGTCGCCAGCTCCCGAGCAAAAGGTTGCGCACACCATATCCAAATGCACCCAAGATTCCAAGCCGTTGTCGGACTCTCCGACGAAAGCGGTCTGGTTCAGCCTCCGCCACTCCTGTTGCGACGTGAAAACTATCATCATCAGCAATTTGGCCCGGTCGGCCGAGTCCGCGAGGCCCACCGGGCCAAATTGCTAGGGGTCCACAACCAATGGGTGGGTTGCCAGATAGTTGGCGCCCACCGCCTCGATGACCACCGATCCCTCCATGTACTGTGCCAGCGGCAACCCCAATAGGTAGCAAGTGGTGGGCACGACGTCCGGCAGCCGAATATCCTGGTACTGCCTGCCGCTGACCACATCCCGCCCCAGCACCATCAACACGCCGTCCCTGCACTGATCACCCGATGAACGCCAGGTGTCACCGATGCCGATCAGCCGCCGCAGGCGTTCGTAGGAGCTCGGAGGCGAAAGACCATAGGGGGAGACCAGCACGATGAGGGCGTCCGGCGGGGCCGCAGCGAGCAACCGACCGAGCTGATTATCCAAGAGCTCCACCAGCAACTCCACCACTTCGCGCTCACCGGTGTGGCGCGGTTTGAGAGGTTCGAGCAGCTGCCTGGCCTCCGCCAGGGCACCGAGGTGGATCCACAAATTAGCGGTGCCCGAGCCCAGGGTTTGCTCCGCCCGGTCCACCCTCGCCTGATCGCGGTAGATGGCCCTCCACACTCTCGGACACTCGTCCGAGAAAGGCTCGAGGCTCATCTCCAATGCCGACTGGAGACCATCATCAAGAACGGTTGGCGTGGGACCAGATTCCACGTCGGTGAAACCGGAACGGGATTTCCAGAAACCCGGCCACCCGATGACCTGGGTACCGACTCCTGACATTTGCATTCTCTCCCACAACGCGGGCACGCTCGCTGAGGGTGGTGTGACTCGGTGGGCCAGGGACCAGGGCAGGATCAGGCGCGACCCCTGCGGCGTCCACGGCATCAGCCGCAGCGTGTCTTTCAGCCACGGTAGGTCCCAGCCCCAATGGGCCTTCACGCCGTGTGTGCCGGGGAAGGTGCCGGTGGCAACGGACGTCCAGTAAGACTGCCTCAAAAAAGGCTCGTAGGGTTGAGTGGTACCCCAGGAGCCCTCGTTCATGAGTCGTTCCAGGGTCGGCGTCCGTCCTCCCCCCGAGTAGGTCAGAAGGACCGGCCCGTCAAGACCCTCAACCCCGATCACGATCAGCGGTCGGGTCGGTGAGCCGATAGGTTCCGCGACCACGACCAGCGGCTGAGCAGATGTCGTTGGCCTCACTGCCAGCCGACCGGCGGGAAGCAGGATCATCATCACCGCAAAGGCGATCTTCCACCGCACTCCGATTTGAGTGTGACGAACGGCCACCCCGATTACCAAGGCGAGCACCGCCCCGAGGAACCAGGCCACCGCGTCCTGGAGAACCACCCTTCGGGCCGTCGCCGACAGCAGATGGAGGTGGAGATCCGCGTTGACCCATGCGAGGACTCCAGCAATCAAATACACGACCGCGATCAGCGCTGGCGCCGGCCAGGAGTCGGCATCTGAGCGCAGGCGCCGAATCAGAATCTGAAGGACGACGACCGGCACCCCGACGATCAGGACCCCCCAGCTCGCCCACAGGACCGCCCCGATGGCGATCCCACCCAACGGCTGAGCCACCTCCGGGTTGAGCCGCATCACCAGAGCTTCGGCCAGGACCCCCGCGGTGGCCCCGGTCACGAGTCCGTGAATCGCGAATCGATTGTGTTTCACGATTGGGATGGTACTCGATGCTGGACCCAGCGTCTGACCCCACGGGCGCATGCCATCGACCCAGGTACACTCCTTCCCGACGATCACCGCCGATCGGGAGGTTCGATGTCCGACAACCGTGACAAGCTCTGCGTGGCTCTCGATGGCAGCGACCGGGAGTGGATCACCTCAACCGCGCGCACGCTCGTACCCCACGTCGGCTGGCTCAAACTCGGCCTCGAGGCCTTCACCGCCTTCGGTCCAGAGCTGGTGAGGGAGGTCTCTTGCTTCGGTGCCCGCGTCTTTCTCGATCTCAAGCTCCACGACATCCCGACAACCGTCCGCCGCGCGGCAGCAAATTGCGCCACGACCGGCGCCGCGATGTTCAACGTCCACGCCTCGGGCGGACGAGCCATGCTCGAAGCTGCGCTCGAGGGCGCAGCTGAGGGATCGGTCGCGGTTTCGCCCAAGGTGCTCGCCGTGACCGTACTGACAAGCCTCGACCATGAGGCCATGGCCGAGCTGAAGCTCGGGCGCAGTCCGGATGAACTGGTGGTGACCTGGGCCCGCCTCGCCAAACAAATCGGTCTCGACGGAGTGGTGGCGTCGGCTCGAGAAGCCCCCGCCGTGCGTCGCGAGTGCGGTCCCGATTTTCTCATCGTTACGCCGGGGATCCGCCCTAAATGGAGTGTCGCCGGTGATCAGCGACGCGTCATGACACCTGATCAGGCGGTTGCCGCGGGTGCCGATATCCTCGTGGTCGGGCGCCCGATCACCGGCGCTGACTCCCCAAAGGACGCCGCAAACCGAATTCTCGACGAACTCGAGTCCTGAGGCTAGAAGATCGGTCGTTCGAGGCGGATGTTCTGGTGCCGAACCCAAACATAACCCGGGAGCCGAACAACCTGATCGAAGTGAACGTAAATCTTGATTCGCCTTTCGGTCCGGTCGATCTTGACGTTCTCTTCAGGAAGGTCGAAATCGAGCTCTCTGGCTTTGGCGAGGATGTCTCGTTTGATCCGATCATTCTTGTACTCTCGGCGATTGGCACGATCGGCAAGCTCTTCGATACGATTTTCGAACTCACCGAGCCTGAGCTGTGCGGGAATCGCGCTCATGGCGAAGATCGCGATGAGTACCAAGACCACGAACCCGAGCAAACAACCGACCGGCACATCCCCACGCTGATTCTTCCATGCTTTCATCACTCCTCCATTGCCGAGAACAGGCCCATGATAACACCCGTCGGTCTCGATTCCTGAGGCGGTATCAGCGCATTTGCACCGTCTTCATGCACGTCTCGGGAATAACCCTTCACCTGATGAGGCGGAACTGCCGATCCCAGCGGGTCTTGGTGAAGAAGTGGACGAAAACGTCCGCCAGTTGCTTGAATCGATGACCGAAACTCCGCCACTCCCCGTCTGAGGGAACCGCATCGAAGGACCAATAGATGAGTAGCGCTCGCCCCTTGATGTTCTCCACGGGTACCGGTCCCCAGAAGCGGGAGTCCGAAGAGTTGTCGCGGTTGTCCCCCATACAGAAGACCGTCCCCGGTGGGACCAGGTATGGGCCGAAATTATCTCTCGGACGCATACTCGGACGTACCGATGGCCGGTTTGGGTTGATGGTGGTCGCCTTGTGAACAACATAGGGTTCGTTCTGCTCCTCGCCGTTGATGAAGAGCAGTTTGTTTCGAACCTCCACCGTGTCGCCGGCGATGGCGACGCATCGCTTGATGAAATCGCGGCGTGGATCTACCGGGTACTTGAAGACCACCACATCCCCACGCTCGGGACTCCGGTAGGGCAGCACCTTGTGGAGCGGGGAACCGAAGTGCTCGGAAAAGAGAAACTTGTTGACAACCAAATGGTCGCCAACGAGAAGCCCATCCTCCATGGATCGCGATGGGATCTTGAAGTTCTCGAACACAAAAGTGCGAACGAAAAGCGCCAGAATGAAAGCGACCAGGATGGCCTCGTAATACTCTCGATATACCGACTTATTCATCTTTCTCCTCGGCTACCCATCGCGATCTTCCGGATGGGGACATCCTAGCGAACCTCATCGACTACCGAAAGCTTTCGCATTCCGGGTGGCTGCCACGCACGACGCCCGTGAGCATCGAGCCGCCGCGCATCGGCGAGGGCTCCGCGGGCGTGGGCGAGCTGACCGGCACGCCCGATCATAGCCGCGTTGTCGGTGGTGAGCGCCACCGGCGGCAGCACGACCTCCACCCCCAACCTCTCGCCGAGACCCCGCATCCGTCTGCGCAGCAGGGTATTGGCTGCGACCCCGCCCGAGGCGGTGATGATCTCCGGCCGGTGTTCGGCGACCAGCACTTCGGCCGGCGTCAGGAGCTGATCCACCACCGCGAGTTCAAAGGAAGCCAGAAGATCGAAAACTACCTGTGGCGGGTCGCTGACTGCGACTCCACCGAGGTCGTTGTCTCGAATGAACCGAATGGCGGCTGACTTCAGACCCGAGAACGAAAAATCAATTGGGGCGCCTTCGATTCTCGGTCTCGGAAGGCGAACGCCACTTGCATCTCCACGTCTCGCCAACCGATCCACCACCGGTCCGCCCGGATACGGCAACCCGAGGGCTTGGGCCACCTTGTCGAAACTCTCGCCGGCGGCATCATCTCGAGTCCTTCCCAGGCGGCGGGCTTCGCCGTCATGAAGGAGATACCAACTGGAGTGGCCCCCCGAAGCGACGAGGGCAAGCACCCGCTCAGGCATCGGCCGCGCAGCGCCACCGTCGAGATCAAGAAACGGCGAACCCAAATGGCCGTGAAGGTGATCCACAGTCACCAGAGGTAGACCACGAGCCCACGCGTAAGCAGCGGCGAAGCGCACGCCGACCAGGAGGGCGCCTACCAGGCCTGGACCGTTCGTGACGGCCACTAGATCAACATCGCCCGCAGCCTCGTTGCAAGCTTGCCGGACCAGCACGGGCAGTGCCTTGAGATGCTCGCGGGACGCGAGTTCAGGCACGACACCACCGAAAGGCGCGTGAGCCGCGATCTGGCTCGACAACTCGTTCGCTTCCACCCGCCCATCCCCGTCGAGCACGGCCACGGCCGTCTCGTCACAGGAGGTTTCCATGGCGAGTGTGCGGAGGAGGGCTCGCGAACCAGACATACTTGATCAGTATCCCAGGTCAGCGCGGCAGTTGTAAGTTGAGAGTTTCATAAGGCCTCCCTGCTTTGCTTCGCTGGCGTGGCTGGAAAGAACTCTAAACTCATAACTCTCAACTATTAACTCCGCTGAAAGGCGACCGGGGAGGCTTTCGCCTCCCCGTCGCTAAGGCCTGGAAGGAGCCTCGTTCTTATCGGAGATTCGCCCGCACCGGAACGGTCACGGTGGGGAAGTCCTTGTCGGTCGTCGCCAGGGTCAGAGTGGCGTCGCGGGACCCGGGATCGGCATCCGCCTTGACCACAACGGTCACCTGGTAGCGGCGCCCCTCCTCGATGGTCGTTACCTGGGCGTCGAAGGCAGGATCATCGACCGTCGCCCCTGTGACTTGAACTTTGGTGCCATCGGTCCGGTTATTGACCACGATGAGGTTTCGACCGGGCCGCGTCGCAGCCTTGACCGAACCGAACTGGACCTGCGTCGGGGTCACGTGGATCAACGCACGAACCACACCATATACCTTGACCGGCACCTTGGGCGCCTCTTTCAGGTCTGTGTTCACCGACAGGACCGCATTGACCGGTCCCACCGGGGCGTTGTCTATGAGCGAGAGGGTGACTTCGTACTGATTCTTCGACTTCCCTTTGATGAGCTCGTCGTCGCCCAACTGCCGCACTGAGGTCGCGATGAACGGTACGCTACTTTCCACACTGCTAACTGTGAAGGATTTCTCGGGATCCGCACCGACCACGATGAAGGTCTGGCTCATGGGCTCGTGCGCCACAGCATTGAACCGAATCAGCGGCCGCGGCAGGATCTCGACAAAGGGCCGGATGTCGGCCTTGATGACCAGGGTCACCGTCGGGTTCTGTGGATCGTTAGTCATGACCAGGATCGACTTGGAGATCGGTCCTGCAAAGTCCTTCGTGTCGAGCTTTGCCTTGACCTTACCCGTAGCTCCGGGCGCGATCTCCCGATCGAAATCGGCCACGGTGCAGCCACAGGTTGGGCGAACCGCCTTGACGACGAGAGTCGCGTCGCCCTCGTTCACGAGATCGAAGACGGCGTCCACCATTACGCCCTGAGAAACCGTACCGGCGTCAATAATTTTTGAGGGCACCACCATCGTGGGCGCACTCTCGGCCTGGACGAACGCGGTCGCGGCGACAATCACCATTGCTGCGAGCGCTACTAATGTCATCTGTTTCCTGAGCATCGATTGCCTCCTTGTGGTCTTCCTACCAACAAGAGACAATCGTAGGAACCGGGCCGTCGACTAGCAACCCGGAACGACGAAGAGTTGCAAGACCTTTACCGAGTTAACCCGTAGTTCTCACTGGGTTTCGTCGCAAGGGGCGCAAGGTGTCGCCCAATTCACGACAAACCCAACGGAAACTTGCGCTTCGCCGTCCTCGCGACGAAACCCGGTGTGAAATGCAGGCTAAGCTATACATCGCGTTGGGCAGCAGAAAGCTGGTGGTAAATGCGGGTTCAAGAACGACTGTACTTCCTTCCCATTGGGGGCACAGCCATGGCTCCGCTGGCGGGGTTGTTGCAGGCTGTGGGTCATCATGTCGAAGGGGTGGACAGCGGGCTTTACCCACCCATGAGTACGCTGCTCGACGAGCTTGGCATCAAGGTGAGGATCGGCTGGGACCCGCAACTGATCCCGGCTGACCTGAATCGGGTGATCATCGGCAATGCGGTGCCACGTGACAATCCCGAGGTCGTCGCCGTCCTCGAACGCGGCCTCCCATTCCTGTCACAGGCCGAAGCGGTGGCCCATTACATCCTCGCTCGAGGACCGAGCAGTCTGGTGGTGGCTGGCACCCACGGCAAGACCACCACCGCCTCCCTGCTAGCCTGGATCCTCGAAAACACAGACACCGACCCCAGCTACCTTGTGGGCGGCCTGCCGGCCTGGAACAGCCGCGCCTTTCGACTCGGTGACGGCAAGTGGATGGTGATCGAGGGTGACGAGTACAACACCTCCTTCTTTGACCGCGGACCCAAGTTCCTCCACTACCGACCTCACCTCTTCATCCTCGGACCGGTGGAGTTCGATCACGCCGATCTTTATCCGAACCTCGATGCCGTTCTGACCGCCTTCCGCGCCGGCTCGGCTCAGGTTCCGAAATCCGGAGCCGTGGTGGTGAACGCCTGGTCTGAGCATGCTCTGGCCGCCACCCGGGACGCGACGGCGCCTGTTGTGACGGTGGGCTCTGAGAGCGGCAGCACTCTCGTTCTCAGCTCGTGGGAACCGACCCCCGAGGGAGGAAGAGCCAAGTTGCGGTGGCGTGGCGAGTCCATGGAAATGTCCCTGCCCCTCGCCGGGTATCACAACGCCCAGAACGCCGCCCTTGCGTTGGCCGCCGCTTTGATCGTCGGTGTTCCCTCAAACCTGGCACTGGCCGCACTCGGTCGTTTTCCGGGCGTTGCTCGGCGTATGGAAACCCGCGGCGAAGCGGCCGGGGTCACGGTCATCGACGACTTCGCTCACCACCCCACAGCTCTCGGAGTCACCATCACGGCCGCCAGGCTACGCTGGTCCCAACAGCGGATTGTGGTGGCATTCGAACCCCGTTCGCTCACCGCCGCCCGACGCGATTTCGGCGCCGCCTACCTCGAGGCCCTATCCGGCGCAGATCTGGTACTGGTTGCCGCACCTTTCCACAGTGGACGGCTCGCCGAGGACGAAGTCCTCGACCGGGACACCCTGGCCCGCGAGCTTGAAGAGCGAGGGGTGCACGCGCTGATGCCAGGCTCCGACGATGATCCTGTTGAGGTTCTGCTACCACACTTACAGCCGGGCGACGTCGTTCTCGGCTGCTCGTCCGGAGACTTCGGTGCGTTTCACACACGTTTGCTCGGGGCGCTCGCCACATCGGCGCGCGAGTAATTCACCACAGAAACACGGAGCCGTCGCACGTCGCAACCACGAAGACACAAAGAACTCACCAAGACATCGCAGGGAGAAACCTCAGATAGCGCGGATGACACCGCAACCATCGCAGATCGCCGAGTGGAACGCAGGCGCGCGCATGTTTAGGCCAACGACTTCCTGAGTCTCCGCCGTTTCCAGCTGCGTGGCAAAGTGTCGTCAGGCCATGCACCACGTTTCC
>Ga0164313_10003569_pt1 | contig 13851 bp, 14 predicted proteins | sample GuaBasSedimGuay4_FD_113735 | JGI IMG/M metagenome (GOLD analysis project Ga0164313, IMG submission 113735) | Subseafloor sediment microbial communities from Guaymas Basin, Gulf of California, Mexico - Guay4, Core 4569-4, 0-3 cm | ecosystem: Environmental > Aquatic > Marine > Hydrothermal vents... | reverse complement strand
TTCGATGCCATGCGCTACCAGGTGGTAGTGCTTGACGAAGAGATCGGCTCCGATTTTGAAATAAACTCCATCGCATGGCAGAAGCACCCCGCCGGTGACCCATCCGCTGAATTCGCAACCTTCAAGATATACATGGGCCTCTGTTCAGAGGACCAGCTGGGTTCGATCTTCGATGACAATTACATCAGCGGGACAAGAACACATGTCTACGAATCGTCATCCCAGATCATGTCAGGGAGTACTGACGAATGGGTATCCATCGTGCTTGATACCGATTATCAGTACGCTTTCTCCGAGGGGAACCTGATCATCGAGGTGACCTGGGTCAGCTGTGTTGATCACAAGAGTTTCTATACCCGCAGCTGGGATGCCGGATCAATAAGAGCCATCGGGTACACACAGACAGGTGCCCCGACCCACCCAACCGGCAGCCTCTCCAGCTCGCTGCCCAGGCTGATGATTACAGGTACTGCAGGGGGAGCTCTGGAGTCTCTGACGTTCGGAGCTGTGAAGTCCCTGGATTGGAGGTAAACCTTTATGAAGAGCACCTTCTATCTGCTGCTTATCATCTCTTTCCTCAGTTTATCCGCTGAAGTTACCGTTGGCAGTCCGGAGGTCTCGGGCTGCGCACCCATTGGAATCGGTTGAAGCTCTTCTCTGCACTACCAGGCGGTAGTGCTCGAAGAGGAGATAGGCGACGCGATGGACATATCGGCGATCTCCTGCCAGCGCTACTCGCCGGGAGAGACCGTAGAGGGTACTTTCTACGATTTCAGTATTTACCTTGCCCTGTCCGATCAGGACGTGGTCGGCTCCACCTTCACCGAGAACTATATCGCCGGGACCAGGATCTGTGTATTCTCGAGGGATACTATGACCATCTCGAACTCACCGTACGATTGGGTTCAATTCGACCTGGACACCCCATTCTGGTTCAACGGTGTCGATAACCTGATCGTTGAGTTCCTGTGGAGCTCAGCTGAGACAGAAGACAGCTGCATGTATACATGGCACTGGAACACAGGCACTGTCAGATCCATCAACGGGGAATACGGAAGTCCGACAGGATCGATGTCCAGCCTGGTGATAATGTTCCGTTTCGAGGGGGACATGCAGCTGGACAGCTCCACCTTCGGCGGTATAAAGGCGATGCTCGGATCTACCTGATCAGAATGAACCTGAGAGTTTCCTGTTCTTCAGAGTGACGCAGATATGCAGTGTAAACCCCTGGCGGGCCGCTGAAACCGAATGTGCTCACCCCTGATGAAAGCTGACCGTTATACAGCACTTCCACAAGCCTTCCGGACAGGTCGAAAACCTCGAGCTGTATCTGTTCTGTACCGTTGATATTAACAGCGATGGAAGCGGAGCCTGTTGAAGGGTTGCCGGCAGTGCTCAGGTGTCCTGTCTGGGATGCCTCTGCGAACGGATCTTCTTCAATCCCTCCAAACACCGGTATCATCAGTTTACTTATGTAGTATTCGTCATCCAGCCCCTTGTAGCTCCAGTAGACATAGCCGTCAGGACTCCATGCGAGACCCATGGATTCTGACACGGTTACAGGGCAGGGCTCCTGACCGTACTGTGTGTATGAACTACCCATGTACCAGTAGAAGAAAAACTCATGACCGAACCTGGTTGTAAGAATCAGAGCGTATGGTAAATCAAGTGTAGCAACTTGGTGTCCCATGAAACCGCTGATCTCACCGTTCACACCCGGCAGTCCATATGTAACGTAACTGGAGCCATCCGGTTCAATGTAGTAGAACTGGTAAGGGCTTGAGGCAGCTGCTTCGCATAGATCGGGGAACATATTATCATTAAAGTCCATCCCCGCACCGTCGGTTAACGCCGGATTGGAAAATTCGACCCATGAATCTGATCCGTCGGAGTAGGAAATCATCGATGTGGTGGAACTGTTGATGTAGTACATTCCCTGGCTGGCAGCTACTCCAAAGCCATCTGAACCTGCAGGAAGGTTAACCTCTCCCTGATATTCGCAATTGGATGGATTTGCCAGAAAGAGTTTCCCGTCGGCGTTACTGCGGATTATCAGGTAACCCGTACCCCAGTCTATAGCTATGTCCTGTATCTCCAGGGCGTAGGGTATCTGCCATGTTTCCTCAACAACGATAGGAATAGCCGGGAAGCTGGGAACCTGAACCTCAGCTTCGATTGTTCCGGTAAAACTGGTAAGAATAATGAGAAGAAAATTCAGCATGATATACCTCCGTAACAATTTGATAAACCCCTGTATTTATTATTGAAGTATCCAGGATTACGGTCAAGAGCATGGTTTCCTCGCTGTCAACACATCTGACGAGTATTGCCAGAGGGTCTATCATTAACTTGACAAAACAGAATCAGTTCAAATAATCTATGTATGGATTACAGATTCCATGAATTATGGATCTGCATAATCATCGCCGGATGTCCGAATAAGAAGGAGGAGCATTATGGATTTAGTTACACTCCGGGCGTTTTTCATGTGGTGCACGATAATTAACGGGGGATTCCTGACCATTACAGCACTGGTATTAACATTCGCTGGAAATCTGATCTACCGGGTTCACAGCAAATGGTTTAAAATGCCGAGGGAAGCCTTCAATATCGTGATCTACTCGTTCATAGGTTTATACAAGATCATATTTATTGTGTTTTGTCTTGTTCCATACGTCGTACTTGTTATCCTGGGATAAGCCGAACATCCAATAGTCGAATCAAGGATCTTTGTCGCTGGTGCGGCACAACTCTAATTTGTAAGGAGTTTCTTCAGTGGAAGAACAGAACAGTGAAAAAAGGGATTTTACAGATGACCTGATGCGCGGTCTTTTCATGCTGATATTCTTCGTGGCAGCTCGATTTGTAGCGGTGCTGGTCACATTCATTGCCGTGTTTCAGTTTATCTGCACCCTGGTTACGCGGAAACCGAACGATAACGTTAAGGATTTCGGCAAAGACCTGAGCGTTTATGCAGCCGAGATCATCGAATTCCTGACCTACAGCACGGACAGAAAACCCTGGCCGTTTTCTCCGGGGAATGAAGCAGATCCGGAGGTTCCCGCGCCCACAGTGGAATAGACCGGAAAACACAACCCGGATTTCAACTTACATTTCCAATTGGGCAATGCGAGACAAATTGAACCTCGGGCTCACCAGCTCCGCACTGGCAGGTCATCAGGATCGTAGACTTCGAGGGCTTCCATGTAACGTCTCGCCAGGTTGAGGTTTGTGAACAGCGGAACACCGCAGTCGACCGCTGCTCTCCTGATGAGGTAGTCGTTCGAGAGTTCCTCGGACTGATTGTTCTTCGGAATGTTGATGACGAGACCGATCTTGCCGGAGCTGATATACTCCAGGCAGTTCGGGATTCCCTCCTCGAGAGGCCACCTGAGAGTCTCGGCAGCTATACCGCTGGCCCTTAAGGATCTGGCTGTGCCGGACGTGGCATAGATCGTGAAACCCATCTTAGTCATCCTGTCGATTATCGGCATCCAGAGGGCTTTCTGCTCCTGAGGGCCGGTAGATACAAGAGCAGTATTTTTGCGGATCAGGAAGCCTACGGATCGCATGGCAGAGAGAAGCGCTTCCTCCATGTCTTCACCGATACAGCCCACTTCCCCTGTCGAGGCCATTGCAACACCCATTGCCGGATCAGCACCTGTAAGACGCTGGAAGGAGAACTGTGCGGCTTTCACTCCGACATGATCCAGGTCGAGTGAGGAGCTCTCGATCCTCTGCGTATCTGCACCGAGAATCGCCCTTGTAGCAAGGTCAATGAAATTCCTCCGCAGGACCTTCGATGAAAATGGGAACGTACGAGAAGCCCTCAAGTTGCACTCTATTACCCTTATCCGGTTATCCCTGGCAAGGAACTGGATGTTGAAAGGACCCGTGATGTTCAGGGCTCGGGTGATCTTCCTGGCTGTCTGCCGGACCCTTCGTACTGTCTCGACGTACAATCGCTGGGGAGGAATAACTACAGTCGCATCTCCGGAATGCACTCCAGCGTTCTCAACGTGCTCACCCATAGCATAGAGTAGTATTTCCCCCATGGAGGCAACGCCGTCGAATTCGATCTCTTTCGCCTCCTCAATGAACTTGGAGATAACTACAGGATAGTCCGGGTTCACCTCGGTCGCCCTGTTCAGGTAGGCACTCAGGCTCGAATCATCCCAGACCACTGCCATTGCTGCTCCGGAGAGTACATATGAGGGTCGTATCATGACGGGGTAACCCACCTTGCGGGAGAATTCCATCGCTTCATTCAGGCTTCCTGCTTCCGCCCACTCCGGCTGATCCACTTCAAGCTCATCGAGAAGCGTCGAGAAGCGGTGTCTGTCCTCTGCCTGGTCGATGCTGTCAGGCGGTGTACCGAGGATATTGACACCGGAAGCATGGAGTTTAGGAGCAAGAGTGTTCGGTATCTGCCCTCCCATTGAAACGATAACGCCCTCGGGAAGTTCGAAACTGTATATATCCAGGACCCTCTCCAGACTAAGCTCGTCGAAGTAGAGCCTGTCGCAGATATCGTAATCGGTAGAGACCGTTTCCGGATTGCAGTTCACCATTATTGTGAGGTATCCCAGCTTCCTGGCTGTCTCGACTGCATTAACACAGCACCAGTCGAACTCGACACTCGAACCTATCCTGTAGGGTCCGCCTCCTAATACAATGACAGATCCGGCTCTGGGCTCGACATCGTCACTCTCTCCCAGATAGGTCATGTAGAGGTAGTTTGTCACCGCCGGGTATTCCGCGGCCATCGTGTCGATCTGTTTCACCGAAGGTCTGATTCCGTAGCTGAGCCTGAGTTTACGCACTTCTTCCCAGTCCGTTCCTGCGGACATGGCGATCTGATGGTCCGAGAAGCCCAGTTTCTTAGCCTCCAGAAGGATATCAGCCGTCAGGTCTTCAGGAGACACTTCCTCCAGCTCGATTGCCTTGCTTACGATCGTTTCGATTCTGTGCAGGAACCAGCGATCGATGAGGGTCAGCCTGTGTATATCCTCCAGGTTCATCCCCCGTGTAAATGCTTCTCCGACGGCGAATATTCTCCTGTGAGTCGGTTCCTTCAGTTCCATCTCAAGGTTCGGGAACTCAAGACTGTTGCCCACGAGACCGTTCATGCCGGTCCCGATCATTCTCAGTGCTTTCTGCAGGGTTTCCTCGAAACCGCGTCCGATTGCCATCACTTCTCCAACGCTTTTCATCTGGGAGCCTATTCTGCTGTCGATTCCACGGAAGCGTTCGAGATCCCATCTGGGGACCTTGATGACAACGTAATCCAGAGATGGTTCGAAGAAGGCAGAGGTACATCCCGTGACAGTATTCTTTATATCGGCGAGAGAGCTGCCCAGTGCGAGCCTTGCTGCTACTGCAGCGAGAGGGTATCCTGTAGCCTTGCTTGCAAGGGCCGAAGAGCGGGAGAGCCTTGCATTCACCTCGATCACTCTGTAGTCACTGGTGTCGGGGTCGAGGGCGTACTGTATGTTGCATTCCCCCACGATTCCAAGGTGATTCACTGTCCGGATGGCGATCTCCCGAAGAGTGTGGTACTCATGGTTGGAAAGTGTCTGGCTGGGTGCTACCACGATGCTCTCACCTGTGTGTATTCCCATCGGATCGAGGTTCTCCATATTGCATACCGTCATGCAGTTGCCGAACCTGTCGCGCACAACCTCGTATTCGATTTCCTTCCAGCCCTCAAGGTACTCCTCGATCAGTATCTGCGGAGCGAGTCTCAGGGCATTGCTCGCCAGTTCCCGCATGTCATCAGGACTCTTCGCAACACCGCTTCCGAGGCCACCGAGAGAGAAACCAGACCTGACCATCACCGGATAGGAGAGCCTATTTGCCGCTTCAAGGGCATCCTCTACAGTGCGGCAGGCTTCGGAGCCCGCTGTATGGACATCGATCTCATCCAGAACCGCCACGAAGCGCTCCCTGTCCTCTGTGTTGCGGATGGACTCGACGGGGGTACCAAGTACCTCCACGCCGAAGCGTTCGAGAATTCCTGATTCGTCCAGCTCGAGGCCTGTGTTGAGTGCTGTCTGCCCGCCGAATGAAAGAAGGATACCATCCGGACGCTCCTTCTCGATGATCTTCCCCACTGTATGAGAGTCAACTGGCTGCAGGTAGAGAGTGTCAGCCATCCCGGAGGATGTCTGGACGGTTGCAATATTGGGGTTGACCAGGACGGTCTCTACACCTTCAGCTCTGAGTGCCTTGAGTGCCTGTGAGCCAGAGTAGTCAAATTCACCTGCCTGGCCTATTCGAAGACCGCCGCTTCCCAGCAGAAGAACCTTCTTCACTTCAGCCACCCCGGACCTCCTCAAGGAAGATGTCGAAGAAATCGATGCTGTCACGGGGACCGGGAGCACCTTCAGGATGGAACTGGACCGCTGATATCGGTCTGGACCTGTGGCGGATACCCTCGACTGTACCATCGTTCAGGTTCGTCATCCATACTTCCCAGTCATCAGGCAGTGAGCCCGGATCTATTGCGTATCCATGATTCTGACTTGTTATCCTGCATCTCTCCGATCCCGCCATAATGACAGGCTGGTTCTGAGACCTGTGACCGTATGGAAGTTTCCATGTTCTGCCCCCGGCAGCAAGCGCAATCAGCTGGCAGCCAAGGCATATACCCGATACAGGTACATTTTTGCCAGATTCAAGCAGAGCCCTAATGCGTTCGATGGTGCCCCTCAGCACGGCAGGATCTCCCGGACCATTCGAGATCAGGAATCCGTCCGCTTCCACCTCTTCAAGATCGTATTCGTAAGGAAGTACTTCCACACGGCAGTTCCGCTCAAGCAGCGCGTTCAATATGCTCCGCTTGCAGCCGCAGTCCAGAAGCCCTATTACAGGACTGCCCCCGGGGTTCAGCGTAAATGGTTTTCCAGGGGAAACAAGGCTCACTGGATTTCCGATATCGAAATCGAATCCAACGCCAGCTGCTTCTGTGTGGTCAATAATCCTTCCGGGCATCGTTCCCGCCTCGCGCAGCTTTCTTGTAAGCTCCCTGGTGTCGATTCCCTCAAGAGCAGGAACACCCTCAGATTTAAGCCAGTCTCCAAGGCTGCTCGCGGAAGTGTGATGGCTGAATTTCTCGATATGTCTTGATACAATCAGACCGCTCACCTGTATTTTATTGGATTCGAAGTGCCTGCTTCCAGGAAGGAATTCAGGGACACCGTAACTGCCTGCGAGGGGCCATGTCATAACCAGTATCTGTCCTCTGTAGCTTGGATCTGTGAGGCTCTCGGGGTAACCGACCATGCCGGTGCAGAAGACCACTTCACCTGTCGCTTCAGTATCAAACCCGAAAGAGGAACCCCTGAAAATGGATCCGTCTGCCAGCTGAAGATATTTCTTCATGCTATCCCCCTCGGATTTGCAGAGTAATTCAGCCTGCATTAATGATCCTGTGAATCACTCAGATTTGTGTGTTTATACGACAGTCGGAAATATCGGCAACCCCCCGCATCCGTAATCGGATTCCAAGTCACATAAACAGTTCAGATCCACTTACTCGGGAGTGTGGAATGTTCCATCTTTGATAATCTGAGAATCCTTCTGATTGCGGAATTACTCTTAAGGAGAATAAATGAGATCCCGGTTAAACTGGATCCCTACAGAAGAATTATCAATGATATGTTCACTGATGGTGAGGAAAGGCTATGGGTAAGGCTCGGAAGCTACCCTGGAATTGTTTTTCGCGTATTTGATTTCAGTGGCAACATTCTCTTCCATGCAGAGGTTGAGTACAATGGTCATCCAGCCGATCTCAACACCTGGGAAATCACAGGGGATGAGCATGGTTTCCTGGGGTACAACAGATCACCTGAAGAGAACCAACGGATGTATATGCTTACTCTCATTGAAGCTGATTAACACTATAGCTGCACAATGCTCTCACTGCATAAATAATGCCTTGATCGCACCGAACGTAGTGTTTTCAAGGCTGCCCGGAGCAGTGTAGTCAATATCAAGGTGAGGATTGTCAGTAGCGTATTCTCTTGAGCGGAAATACTGGGGTGTACCCGACCCGCTCGTACCGTAGAAGACTATCCCGAAGTTATCGTAAGTTCCATCTAACCAATCCTGAACAAGGACTGTAATATCGAAATCGTACCAATCAACCCCGGTAATGAGTATTTGATCGTAAGAGATGTTTGAATCGTGTCCGATTGAGTCAATCAGCGTAGCCTCAACCCAATCTTCCGTTACGCGATAAATATCACATGCTAGATCAGTGGGTAATGTTCCATCATAATTGTAAGCGCTCAATACGGCCGAGTTTATCGTTGAACCGCTCGGAATTGATGACAAATCAAACCTGATGACGATCTCCTGATCGAACGCGGAGACAATATTTGTCCTGAGTGAGTAGCTACTCCCCCAGGGTCCGCTACTTAGCCAGATCCAAGTGTCAGCGATTGGTTTTTCACTGTAGATATCAGCGAATGCGGTTGTTGAGAGTAACGAAGCGATTACTACTACTGCAAAGATGTTTTTCATTTCTCCTTCTCCTATTTTGCTCATGGTAACAAATCATACATTGACCATGTTAAAAAATCGTTAAAGGGAGGGATTAGCTAAGTTAATCTGCGGCAGCATTTTTCTCATGAAGTATGGCGGTAAGTAAAGTACTTCATATTTACTTGACAAAGCCTTAACCTTCATTATTAGTCTCGAATCGAATAACGGATTCCGTGGTAGCACTGTCCACGTTTGCACTTTTAACCCTGACAATCGAAATGAGAATAATGAATGCAAAATTAATCCTGACAGTATTCGTAACGGTATTTCTCGCAGAGCTTGGTGATAAGACTCAGTTGGCAACATTGTTGTTCTCCGCTGATAGAGAGATTAATAAACTTGCTGTATTCTGTGCTGCTGCATTTGCATTGATACTATCAACTGCGATTGCGGTTACCGTTGGCGGTGCGATTTCTAATCATATAAACAGGCGTGTTTTAACAATAATCGCAGGGGCTGGATTTATAGCAGTTGGTGTCTGGACTCTCATGCAGGGAATAAGAACACCAGCATAAGTTGGAAGAGTTAATCATGGAAAGCAATCCTGTTCTGCAATTCTCACTCATAATCCCCGCTCGCAACGAGGAGAATTACCTTCCGAGGCTGCTCGATTCAGTTGATATCGCACGAATGAATTATCATCGTGGCAGCGATGCTGTTGAAGTCATCGTTTCTGATAACTGCTCCACCGATAAAACCGCTGAAATCGCTGAATCACGTGGATGTGTAGTTGTCAAAGAAGAAAAGAGGATAATCGCCGCTGTACGCAACGCGGGAGCAGCAGCAGCGACCGGGGAGATTATCTGTTTTCTGGACGCAGACAGCCAGATCCATCCGGACACATTCAATGCTGTCGATCAGGTCATTTCAGGCGGAAAGGTGGTCGGGGGCTCAACAGGAGTTACCCTTGATCGAATGACCCTGGGTATCGCCCTGACCTATTACCTTGTCATGTTACCTATGATCCTGGTAACAGGCATGGATACAGGCGTTGTCTTCTGCAGACGAGCGGATTTCATTCAGTTAGGCGGCTACAACGAACAGAAACTGTTCGCAGAAGATGTTGATTTCATTGTTCGGCTCAAACTCCTGGGGCGCAAACGCAAACAGAAACTGATTCGTCTTACATCAGCAAGAGCAGTCGCATCCATGCGCAAATTCAAGCAGCATGGAAACTGGCATTATTTCCCGCTTATGATGCGCGGTGTTTATGCAATGTTCCTCCCGTCGGAACGCTTTGAGAAATTTGCGAGGAAGTACTGGTACGACGATAGGCAGACCTGATATCGTTTCGTTTATACAGCCAGATACTTGAGATATATCAGCATCAATCCCAGGTCAGCAAGCAGATGGCTGATAACAGCAGGGATTATCGATTCATATTTAATGCGAAGATATGCCCAGAACACTCCCACAAGAAAAATAGCCGAAGAGAGAAGCAATCCCTGCACAAGTGAAAACAGTGTAACTGTCGTAATCAAATGGTACGAAGTGTAGAACAGGGCCGTCAGAATCACCGTGTTCCCCGGACCGGTCACTTTCCTCAATCTGGAGAATATGTAACCACGCCAGTAGATCTCCTCGAGAATGGAATTCCCTACGATCATCATGAACAGAAAAACGAACAGGTTCCCCGAATCCAGATTCCATCTGTTCAGAGCAGTCGTCATGGCTGAAGTATCGATCAGTTGCCTGCTGAATATCATAAAAAACAGGTAGATCGCAGCCAGAAATACCCCTCCGATAAGCAGACCCGGCAGCAGGGATTTTCTGATATTCACAAAGCCGATATACCTCAGGAACTCGCGCAGAGTTTGCCTGTGGATAACAATCCGATCCAGCAGTGGTACGATAACGCACACCATACCGTAGAACAGAATGTAAGTGGCGAAGATACTGTTGAGGAGAATAAGCCCGGTAAAAACTGCGACAGCGGGAAGAAGCAGAAGAATCAGTGCTGGCAGCAAGCTGTTCTCCTTATTTATTCCTGAGGTAGAATGGAAATGCCTGAAAGGAGTTCCATCTGTCTCGCCATCTCCATAGAGTTCTCTATCGTATGCGCGGGAATCATTTTGAAGGATCGTTTTCCCTTCAATGTGAACCTCAGGGGACCCTTCAGCCCTTCTGTTTTCTTCTGCACAACCGCAGCAGTAGCCACACCGACCAGGCCGCCGCCGAACATGGCTGAACTCATTCCCGAGAGAGAGAAGGACTCAATGTCGCTCCAGCGATAGGCTACCGTAGTCAGGTAGGTGAAAGCAAACCCTTCCTCGGTAATCCCCATCCTGGCATTCTTGGCGCGGATGATGATCCAGATACCCAGAGGGATGGTGATAATAAGCAGGCAACAGAGAATTCCTGCGAACATCTGCATTCTCCTCCAGCCGCTCTTCATCGGGAAAATCCTTCCGCTCTGCTCCGCCTGCATTAACAGTGCTTTGCCGTCCAGCTTGGTTGAGTCCATGTAATCCTCCTGGATAATTGATAGAATTTCATTAATATTTTCACAGATAGAAGACTTCGATAGAACCCTTCAATCTCAAACATAATCTATATTGGTTATTGAAACCGACATGTTCAGAATCGTCAAAATCAGGGCAAACAGGATTTGACGCACTGTATTTCGATAATATCAATATCTACAGTTTCACGAGCGGTACTGTTGAGCGTATACCTGCTGATGAAGCCTGAATAAAATATGTGCTTGGTGGCACTTCCTGGCCCGAAGTGTTTTCTCCATCCCAAAAGAAAGTGTTGCTTACAGAATCATTCCAGAGCACTCTGACCAATCTGCCGGTTATGTCAAATACATCAAGACTTTCTGGAAGTGGATCTCCCTCCACAGTCAGGGTCACAGATTCCCTGAAGGGATTCACAGATGGATGCAGAATAAGTGATGCCACAGAAGGCTCTTCGAAGGGAACAATCCCGGTTACTGTTCCCCTGTCCACGTATGCAAGAATAGGCTGCCCTACACCTCCAGGAAGCCATGTAATCCAGTAGCCGTCATCGACACTGCATACGGCAATATTACCAGCAGAAACAGAAGGCTGACCTGATGCAACTATGTGATCGAAGTCATTCCATTCGTTTTCCCAGTGACGTATCCTGATCTCTCCGTCATGATACCAAGCCAGGAGCAATCCGTTATCTGATGGGTTTCGGGTCATAGCTGCAGGTTCTGAGGGAGTGGGATAGGGAAACGGGAATACATATGTGTAGGAAGGAGCGATACTATCAATAAACACCGAATAGAACTGCACTCCTGCGGAATCTGACCAGATTCCTACTGCCTCCGATGAACTGGAACCGAGGGCGGAAATCGAAATGTCAATTGTCTTTTCACCAGAATATCCCCAGATACCATGTGTATACATCTCTCCAGAATCATCTGTTGCTGTGGGTGTTTCCTGATGAAGGTGAGAAAGAATATAAGCTTCGAAATACATTGGATTCCATGTATGATGACAGGATATACTCAATGGTTTCATGCCTGGCAGAACAACAGGACCCAGAAGATCAGGAGGTGTCCATCCATAACCGATATCGACCACTAGTGTGTCGCAAAGAAGCATAGAGCCAACATCAGGATAACTCAGGCTTGCTGATGCAAGGGAAACACCGGAATCGGTTGTACAATCACCTATACTTGCTACAACGGCAAAACTGTCAGACCCGTCGCAATATCTCGGAAGATGAAGTTCTCCAGTATTCTTACCCTCACCGAAGCCCAGGTCCATCACACTCAGAGATCGCTGGTTTATAACTTCCAGACTCTCCGGATCCAGGAGGTAGACCGTATCGGGAAGCATATAGAGCCAGTACGATGAGCACGCTATGATCAGCCGGTCCCCCTGAGCTGGAGATACCAGGCCGATCGATGCATAATTGAATGGATCAGAGCTGGTGCCAAAAAATACCGGATCGGAAACTACACCAGAAGGACACGCGGCAATATAAGCCATATCGGTGCACCATGAGACGAAAGGAATACCATCAACCGCAAGGATATCAACGTTTCCCAACGCATTTACTGTAATCATGAATAAGATTAGAAGAGAAACCATCAGCTTTTTCATCGCAACCCCCCGATCCCCTATATCCTGGAAACAGAAACTCACTTTACACTTCAATATACAAATTATCCCAAACCACACTTCATGTCAATCTATAGATCGGGAGGTTTACCTATCGATATATTCGTCAGATAGTATATAGAAGGAGAATGCAGACAATGACAAAACAGATTTTATGTTCCGTGTTAATTATAGGTATCGCCGGGGCAGCCACCCTCACGGTAGGGGAGGGTGAACAGTTCGCAACACCCCAGCAGGCTATAGACGAAGTCTCGGACGGCGATACGATACTTATTAGAGCCGGCACCTATGAATTCAACGAATCCATTGAACTCTGGGGGCACACTGATATCTGGATCCTGGGGGAAGAGGGTACCAGATTGGTCTGCGACAGCGAGTTCGATAATGTAATGTGGATAGTCAATTGTGACCGGATTACCGTTAGCGGTCTCACCGCCACGCACACCGAGCCCACGGTGGATGAGCGCTGTTACGGCAACGTTTTCGGAATAGACGGCTGTGATGATATCACCATAGAGAACTGCGAGATAAACGGGTGCGGTGCTATTGGGGTTTACACTAACCTGGTAGATGGAATCGTACTCAGAAACAATTTCTTTCATGACAATACACTCTGGGCTGTTCAGCACGAAGGGAATGATCTCCTCCATGAATATCACTTTCTCGATGGTCTTACAATGGAGGGCAACACTATCCTCAACAATGGAGGCAGACAGCTGGACACAGTTTTCTCCACCGGTTTGTCAACCAGTGAGTTTTTGGGTGTTACGAACGCGAATGGTTATCTCAGGTTCATATTCGCACATCCAGCACATGACAGACCGGACACATGCTATGTAGTGCCAGGCTGCGAAGGACCCTGGCTGGAGATATATCAGAATTCTGAAGATTACATTGGCACAGCACTCGATTACTCCTGGCGCGAAGTGCTGGTTTACGCCATGATGAACGATTACATGGGTGAGATCAAAGAAATCACTTTCATCTCAATTCCTGATTAATATCCTCAGCATTCATCCTTGTCAGTTCATCCTTAATCACTGTGCTTCATTCACTAATCCAGGCCTGTGCTTCTCTCAGAGTCTCCGGGTCAACTGTATGCCCTGACGGGAAATCATGGAATTCCACATCCATACCAAAGGAAGTGAGATATTCGAAGGCGGTTGTACTGGCCTCGTACTCAACTACCGCGTCCTCTGTTCCGTGG
>Ga0164313_10003568_pt1 | contig 13852 bp, 9 predicted proteins | sample GuaBasSedimGuay4_FD_113735 | JGI IMG/M metagenome (GOLD analysis project Ga0164313, IMG submission 113735) | Subseafloor sediment microbial communities from Guaymas Basin, Gulf of California, Mexico - Guay4, Core 4569-4, 0-3 cm | ecosystem: Environmental > Aquatic > Marine > Hydrothermal vents >... | reverse complement strand
GCGTCCTGCGCCGCGCCTTCCGACTCGGACTCGGCCAGGCCAGACTCCTCCGCGGCTGGCGGCGACGCGGGCTCGTCCGGGCTGTCCTGTGCCTGCACAGAGCAAGCCAGCACACACACGACGAACAGCGCTGACAGCGACCTGACCATCCTCGACTCCCACGGGTGATCATGGATCGTACGCCAGGGGCGCGCGTCGGGACGAACCGCCGCTGGCTGGCCGTACGGCTGACCTGCGACGACTTCGTCCACACCGGCGAAGACCTGCGTGGGCTGGGCAGCTTTGACCTGATCCGCGTCGCCATCGAGTGACGGAGCTGGCGGGGCGACTCACCCCGCCGCCTTCCTGCTGCGCTTCCGTAGTCGCGGAACAGGCCGTGTCAGCTACGGCGTGACGCCATGCAGCGTCTCGCTGGCCGTGAAACCACGGGGCCCACTGGCGTCCTGGACCCACCACTGCATCCAGATCGACAGCCCCGATGAGAGCCCGGCGGGCCAGGTCGTGTCCACCCGGGTCAAGCCGTCGGCGTCGGTCTGCTGGAGCACGAAGAACCCGGGCGGGCTCGGGTCGGGTCCGAGCACGCCGCCCTTGAAAGGCGCGTTGATCGCAACGGCTCCCAGCACCAGCCATGCGGCGCTGCTGGGTGCGGCGTTGGCCAGCACCAGCTTCACGCTCGAGGCCGGCACCAGGCTGCCCACCCCCACGATCTCAGGTGCCCCCCCCACGCCACCCAGAGCCTGCCCGCTGGTGCTGAAGGCCGGACCCTGGATCGCCGCCTCCAGCGCGACCGTGGCGCCGCTGTCGGTGCCGTCCCCGGGCGTCACGTCACAGGTCACGTAGCCGCCCAAGGACAGGGCCGGCAGCATGTCGCTGCGGGCGCCCGTGGTGACGGAGCGCACCACGCTGCCGTCAACGCTCCAGGTCCAGTCGTGAGTGAGCATGTCGTAGTCGAGGTCGTCCATGACCGAGTCACTGGTCACGACGGCGCGCAGCACGTCGTTGATGCCGGGATCCGCGGGCAGCAGCTCGGCGCTGATGGGCTCGGGCGCGTGGTTGAAGAGCGGGTCGTAGACCGGCAGCACGTCGATGGGCGCGTCCACCAGCAGCGTGCCGTTGATGGACAGCTCAAGCGACCACTCGCCCGCCAAGGTGTGCATCTCGGGGATGTCGAAACCCCACCACAACCACGAGAACTTGAACGACGTGCTGTTGCCGAAGCCGAAGTTGCCGGTGTCGAACGCCGTGGTGCCGTCGGGGCGTTTGTAGACCACGCGCCAGTCGCTGAACGCGGGCAGGCTCGGCAACAGGACCCAGTGATAGATGGAGGGATCCGCGAAGGCCACCTGTCCCGTGCGCGGGAACGCGTCGGGCGGGTCAATCGAGGCCAAGTCCAAGCGCGAGAAGCCGAAGTCCCACACGAACGGCGTGGTCACCAGCGCCTCCTGGTCCACCCAGCCGCTGGGGCCCGGGTTGCACGCTCCGGTGAAGACCTCGGTCGCGGAGCCGACGTCGTACGTTCCGAAGTGCAGATGCGGGTAGCTGCTGTTGCCGCTCGACGCGGTGAGCCCGAGCTGCTGGCCGGCGACGACCGTCGCCCCGGTCGACACCGCCACCGAACCATTCTTCAGGTGCCAGTAGTAGCCGGTGCGCCCGCCGCCGTGGTCTATCAGCACGAAGTTGGCGGGCTGTCCGGACCAGACCGTGTTCATGTCCGGGTTGCCGTCGGCGGTGCTGATGACCACGCCGTCATCCACCGCGAAGACGGGCACACCCAGGAGCTGCTCGCCGAACGAGCGGATCAGCGAGTCGGAGGCGTCGTGCCCGTCGTACGTGTATGACCCGCAATGCCAATCGAGGATGCCGCTTGAGCCGTCGAGATCGACGTAGTTGCTGATCCACAGATCCTCGTACAGGTTGCCCGCCTGGGGATAGAAGGCGTAGGGCGCCACGCCGGCGTAGGACGGCAGGGCCTGGCCCGAGGCTTGCCACGCGGCCGTGAGCTGCGCGATGAGCGCGCGCTCAGTGGGCGAGATGCAGTCGGGGCGTCCGGCGGGGTCGTCCAGCGAGCCGCCGCCGCCGAGCCCGCCCTGGGCCAGCAGGCTGACGGGAGTGGCGAGACACACGGCGAGCGCGAGCGAGCTCAGCTTGTTCATGACGGCGATCCTCTTTCCCGGGAAACACGGCGTCGAGGTGCGCCCTCGGCAACCGTTGACCGGACCAGCACAGGGTCATGCCAGCGGAAGCCCAGCATACAGACACACGGGGCTCGCTCCGGAGCACGTGGGACCTGCCGCCGGAGCGCCAGCAGACCCTGGCAGCCTCACGCCCCTCTTTGCGCAGATCAGGCCCCGCCGGGCTCAGGCAACTCGTCCGTGAGCAGTCCGGCCTCGAGCAGCGCCGCGCGGTCGCCCAGCGACGGACAGTTGGGATTCCACTTGTGGCGCGTGCTGGCCTCCAGATGCCGGGCGCTATGGAGATACTCCAGCACAGCCTCGCGCGAGAAGTGAGCCGCTGGGAAGCTGGACTGCAGGGCCCGGCTTGCCAGGGCCTCCCAGTCGGGTTGCTCGGGACCGAACAGCTCGGGCGAGCCGTCCAACAGACGCGCCATGCGCTCCATGGTGCCCGTGTAGCTATAGGCGCCGGTGTCGAGATCGATCGTGCTGTAGGTCCAGTGCACGCCCGTGGCCTCGCGCAGCTCGTCCTCGTCGTTGTGGGCCTCGCCGATGCCGTGCAGGTCGGGCGACGGCACGGCCGCCAGGATCGAGCGCGGCACGCCCAGCCCTCGCGCCAGCTGGAAGATCTCGCCCTTGGCGAGCATGGCCAGGGGGTTGGTGTCGACCTCGCCGTCGCCGCCCTTCTGATAGAAGCGCACGAAGCGGTCCTCGCACTCGTTGCCCGTGCCGTGACGGATGCCGCCACCGGTCAGACGATTGAGCCCGCGACCGATGGGCGCACGCAGGCATGAGCGGATGGAGCCGTTCACCGACGGGTCGGCCGCCATCTGCGCGCGCACCGTGGCCAGGTCGAAGCCAGCCTCGCCCAAGGCCGACAGCATGGCGGCGTGCAGCGTGTCAAAGGCCGCCGTCGCGTCCAGGAGCACCAGCGCTACGCCGGCGGCGTCGGCCGCGGCCAGGGCGCGGTCGCGGAACACGTCGGCCGAGTGGATGTCGATGTAGACCGCGGTGACCTGCTCGGCGCCGATCGCCCGCGACAACAGGCACAACAAGGTGGCGGAGTCGACCCCTCCCGAGACGTCCAGCTCGGCCCGCGAGATGCCCGTGTGGCTGTGATAGGCGGACAACGCGCTGACGCGTTCAGCGATCAGAGCCTCGACATCGAGGACGGGCATGGCACGAAGATCCAGCGGGGGCCGAGCGCGCGCAACGGGGCGCGCGGGGGCAGTGTCGCACGGGCGCCGGGCGCACGTCAGCTCAGATTCAGCCTGCTGCCGTTGTGCTCGGGACCCAGCGCCAGCAGGCACTCTGCGTTGCGCCGGGCCCAGGCCTGGGGGCCGTCGCTGACTGCCGCCACGTCGGGCTGACACCTGCGCAGCATGTCGGTGTCGACCACGCCGGGGCTCAGGACCACGCAGGCCAGACCCGTCGGCAGCTCCTGCGCCAGGCTGCCGGAGAGGCCCTCCACCGCGTACTTGGTCGCGCAATACGGACCCACCTCGGGGGAAGTGGAGCGGCCCCAGCCGGAGCTGAAGTTGACCACCACCCCACACCCCGCCGCGATCATGGCAGGCAAGAACGCGCGCACGAGGTTGGCCACGCCGCCGACGTTCACGGCCAGCATGCGTTCGAGCTCGTGGGCGGGCACCCGCCACCACGGCGCCAACTCGTTCATCAACGCGGCGTTGTTGATCAGCAGATCGGGCACCTGCCCCGCTGCGGCCAGATCCGCGGCCCAGGCCTGCACCGCGCCCGCATCCGAGACGTCCAGCGCTCGGAAGTCGTGCGGCGCCGGGTGAGCCGCGCGCAACTCCGAGAGCGCCTCGCTGTTCCGCCCACAGCCCATGACCACGTGCCCTTGCTCTACAAACCGGTCGGTCAGCGCGCGGCCGATGCCGCGGGTGGCGCCCGTGATCAGGATTGTACGCGGCGTGGCTGGCATGGCGCTCTCGCGGGGAAGCTCATGAGAGCTCACAGCATAGGCACGCGGCGATCAGCGAGCGCGCATCACGGGACGCCTCCAGCGCCATGGGTGACCGCGGGCGAGCGCCCCCAGCCCAAGCCGCGTGGGCACAGGCCACCAGAGCCGGTTGTGCGCAGCCTGTCCAGGCGTGGCAAGATGGAGCCCCCGCGCGGCCTCGGAGTCGATTCATGCGTTGCTTGCTTCTGAGCCTCACCGTCACGCTTGCCTGCTCCCCGGCCCTGGCCTGCCAAGACGCGCCGACGCCGCCTCCCGCCGACGAGGACCCCGCCGCGCCTGCTGCGGGCGAGCCGTCGAGCACGGACGACCCAGACGTCCAGGCCGCCGCACCGCGCGCACCGCTGGTGTTGCAGGACGACAGCCTGGGCTCGAACCAGCCGCCGACGGCCGAGGAGTTCTTCGACGGCCTGGTGGCTCCGATGGCGCTGGCGCCCGACATGTTGCTCACACCGGTGATGGGCGCGCTGAGCAATCCCGAGGCGCTGATCAAGGCTGCGGCCGCCATGGCGGAACACCCCAACGACCAGAAGCCGCCGCCCATGCCCAGCGGGCACCTGGCCGTGCTCGCGCATGCGCCCGAGCTGCTGCACCTGATGGCCGACAACCCCGAGTGGATGGACCTCATGAAACAGGGCATGACGTTCAAGCGCGCGGAGGTCATGACGGCCATTCAGCGCGTGCGGCGCGGCGCCCTGGAGGTCGGCAACCTCAAGACCGACAGCGTGATCACCGTGAAGGACATCGACGGCCGCATCACCATCGGACTCACGGACGAGACCGTGCTGCGGGTCCCACGCTACGACGGCTCGCTGGTGTACCTGACCCCGCTGGAGGAGGGCCCGCAGCTGCTGGCCTACGGCCCCGCGCTCACGTTCCCCGGCTACCGCACGGCGGCAGCGGGCCTGCGCTCGCTGGACTCCATCACCAGCATGCGCACCGGCGCCCTGGGCGGCTTTGGCAAGGGCGGGGGCGGCGCTGGCGGCGGGGGCACGCACTACCCCAACGTCGGCGCGCGCCGCAGCCTCATGCCCGGCCTGCTCATCTCGCGCAACCACAGCCGCAACCGCGACGACCCGGCGCGTCGCCTCACGAGCATGATGGGCTGGCACGCGTTCTACTAGCAGCGTGTGGCAGACGTGCGCGGCCGCGCGCAACCCGGGTGCTACCCTGCGCTGAAGATGCCACCCACACGAGACGAGATCTGCGCGCTCTGGCTCGACGCGCTGCCATACGAGCCCTACTCATTCCAGGAGGAGGCCATCCTGGCGTGGTTCGAGGTGGAGGGCGGGCTGCTCATCACCGCGCCCACGGGCATGGGCAAGACGCTCATCGCCGAGACGGCCATCTTCGAGGCGCTGCACGCGCGCAAGCGCATTTACTACACCACGCCGCTGATCGCGTTGACGGACCAGAAGTTCCGCGAGATGCAGACCCAGGCCGTGTCCTGGGGCTTCGCGCCGGAGGACGTGGGGCTCGTCACCGGCAACCACAAGGTCAACCCCGACGCGCCCGTGCTGGTGGTCGTGGCGGAGATCCTGCTCAACCACCTGCTCGACGGCACGCGCGACATGAGCGACGTGTCCGCCGTGGTCATGGACGAGTTCCACTCCTTCAACGACCGCGACCGCGGCGTGGTCTGGGAGCTGTCCCTGGCCCTGCTGCCCAAGCACATCCGCGTGCTGCTGCTCTCGGCCACCGTGGGCAACCCGGTCGACTTCGTGCTCTGGCTCAAGCAGCAGCACGACCGCTCGGTGCGCCTGATCCGCACCGACGAGCGCAAGGTGCCGCTGCAATACCACTGGGTCGGCGACACGCTGCTGACCGACCACCTGGTGCAGATGGCGGCGGGCGGCGACGACGCCAAGAGCCCCGCGCTGGTGTTCTGTTTCTCGCGCGACGAGTGCTGGGAGATCGCCGAGCGCCTCAAGGGCCTGCCGCTGATCGACAAGGCCACGCGCCCGCAGATCGAAGAGATCATCGACCGCCACGGGCTCTCCAAGGGCGTGGGAGGCAAGCTGCGTCAGATGCTCATCCGCGGCGTGGGCGTGCACCACGCTGGCATCATGCCGCGCAACAAACGCGTGGTGGAGGAGCTGTTCTCCAAGCGCCTGCTGCCCTTCGTGATCTGCACCGAGACCCTGGCCGCCGGCATCAACCTGCCCGCGCGCTCGGTGGTGCTGACCACCATCATCAAGGGCCCGCCACGGGCCAAGAAGCTGCTGCCCAGCTCGGACGCGCACCAGATGTTCGGGCGCGCCGGACGGCCGCAGTTCGACACCGAGGGCCACGTGTACGCCGTCGCCCACGAGGACGACATCAAGATCCACAAGTGGAAGCTGAAGCGCGACAAGCTGGAGGCCACGGGCAGCAAGGACCCGGGCATCCTCAAGGCGCTCAAGGCCCTCAGCAAGAAGCAGCCCAAGCGCCGCAGCACCGAGCAGTACTGGAGCGAGGGGCAGTTCAAGCAGCTGATCGAGGCCGGGCCCGCGCGGCTCAAGAGCCGCTCCATGATCCCGTACCGCTTCCTCGTGTGGCTGCTGGTGCAGCACGCCGAGCTGGGCGTGGTGCGCGACTTCCTGGGCAAGCGGCTCGAGTCGGAGGAGAAGCTCAAGCACTTCAACCTGCAGCTCGACGCCATGCTGGCCAACCTGCAGGCCTTCGGCTACGTGACGCGACAAGAAGGCTCCGACGACATCACCGTCGCTGACGACATCGAGCAGCTGCTGCGTTGGCGCTCGATCGATCCGCTCTTTGGCGCCTGGCTGCAGCGCACCCTGGCGACGTCCAGCATCGACGAGAAGACGCTGGCGCTGGAGTCCGTGCTGCCCCTGCCCTATCGCGTCATCAAGCGCTGCGATCTGCCCTACGACCTGGAGCCGGGCACACTGCAGGTCGAGGTCATGGAGCCGCTCATGATCTCCATGGGCGTCAGCCTCGACCCGCCGCCGCCGCCCGAAGAGCGCGACGGCCCGCGCGCCTTCTGGGAGGACCGCCCCGAGCTGCCGCCGACGTTCCCGGAGATGCTGGCCCTGGCCTACGAGCACGAGCTGGCCGTGCCCGAAGAGACCGAGGTGCAGACCAAGTGGATCGCCGGCGGGATCGCCCAGGGCAACGGCGATTTCCACAAGTTCACCGGCGCGCGCGAGCTGGCCAAGAGCGAGGGCCTGATCCTGCGCCACCTGCTGCGCTTCGTGCTGCTGGCGCTCGAGTTCCACGACGCCACCGGCGACCCCGACTACCAGCTGCTGGCCCAGCGCGTCGAGCAGGCCTGTCGCGAGGTCGACCCGCGCGAGACCGAGCGCACGCTGACGCAGCGCGAAGAGCTCCGGGAGTCGGACGGTCTGCGCGGCGAGCCGCCGCCGAGCACGGGCCGCCCGCCATGACCCGCGGCCCGCGCCGCGGCGGCCTCGCGGGCGCCTGGGCGTTGACGCTCGCCGGCCTGGCGCTGCTCGGCTGCGGCTCAGACCCCGCGCCAACGCCGGCGCGAGCGCCCGGAAGCTCGCCCGCCACGGCACGGGCCACGAATGTGCTCATGATCGCGGTCGACACCTTGCGGGCCGATCGCGTGGGCGCGCTGGGCTACGGACGCCCCACCACGCCGCACATCGACGAGCTGATGTCGACGTCGGTGCTCTTCGAGCAGGCCCAGTCGTCTTCGTCTTGGACCCTGCCCGCCTTCGCGTCGGTCTTCACGGGGCTGACCAGCTCGGGCCACCGCTGCTTCGAGTTTCGCTCGAGCCTCGCGCCGTCGTACGAGACCATGGCGGAGGTCCTCTCAGCGAACGGCTACCGCACCGGCGGCGTGGTCAGCCACGTCTTCCTCGGTGCTCGCCACGGCCTGGCGCAGGGCTTCGAGCACTATGACGAGGAGCTCGTCTTCGTGGCCCGGGAGTCGCACCAGAAGATCAGCTCCCCTGCCGTCGCCGACAAGGCCATCGCCTGGCTGACCGAGCGTGCCAACGAGCCCACCCAGCCGTTCTTCCTGTTGGCGCACTTCTTCGATCCGCACCACAAGTACCAACGCCATCCCGGCGTCTCCGAGAGCTTCGGGACGGACACCCAGCGCGACCTCTACGACGGCGAGATCGCGTTCACCGATCAGCACGTGGGCCGGGTGCTGAGTGCCCTGGCGTCGCTGCAGCTGGCCGAGCACACCATCGTGATCTTCGTGTCGGACCACGGAGAGGAGTTCTTCGAGCACGGGCAGCGCGGGCATGGCAAGGCGCTGTTCCAGGAGACCTCGCGCGTGGCCCTGTCCATCCGGGCGCCGGGCTTCGAGCCCCGGCGCGTGTCGCCCGTGGTACGCAGTCTCGACGTGGCGCCTACGCTCTATGAGCTGCTGGGCCTGCCCGGCCCCTCGCTGCCCATGCAGGGCGCCAGCCTGGTGGGGCTCATGCGCGGCGCGCGGGAGCAGGCCCCCCGCGGCGCCCTGCTGGAGCTCAGGCTCAAGGCAGGCTCGGCCATGGACGCTTTCGTTCAGGGCCGCTGGAAGCTGATCGTTGATCAGTCGGATGCCGGCCTGATGCACGCAGGCGAGCCCGGGCTCGGCGAGCGCAGGACCGTCGAGCCGCGCCTGCATCTCTACGACCTGATCGCGGATCCCGACGAGCTGACCGACGTCGCCGCCCGGCACCCCGACATCGTCCAGAGCCTGCGCAGCGCCCTCGACGGGGCCAAGCAGCGCGGCGTGGCCGCCTCCCGGCACTTCGAGCACCTCGCGCCGCTCGACCTCACCCACGAGGAGCTCGAGTCGCTGCGCCAGCTGGGGTACACGCGCTGATGGACACGAGCGGCGCCTGCGCGCGTCCGGACAACGCGCCCGCCCCGGCCCGGGCGCCCGTGCTCTGGCTGACGCTGTTGCTGGTGGCAGCGGCCGCGCTGCGCATCGGACTCACGCTCGCCACGCCCGAACAACGACTGCTGGGCGACGAGGCCAAGTACGTCGTCGGCGCCTTCGAGTTCGACCACGAGGACGCGTACACCAACACCTGGCCACCCGGAGAGTGCGCCCTGCTCGCCGCCGTGCTCATGGTCGGGCCCTTCGAGCATCTGCGCGACGAGCTGAGACGACTGCGGCCCTCCGTGGGGCCCGCCGACGTCATGTTCGTGCGACACAACCTGGGTCCTCTCGCCGACGGTCAGGGCTACCGTTTTCTCACCTGGGCGCGCCTGCTGCAGGCTGCGCTGGGCACACTCATCGTTCTGCTGGTGTACCTGCTGGCGCGCGTGGGCCTCGAGCCGAAGGGCGCGTTGGCCGCCGCGGCCATCTACGGCTTCTATCCCACGGCCATCACGTTCTGCACCTACCTGCGCTCCGAGACGCTGGCCTCGGCCCTGATGATGGGTGCGCTCTGCGTCTTGGCGCGGGGCTTTGGACGCCCGGGCCTCGTGCGCTTCGGCCTCGCCGGAGTCATCTGGGGGCTGGCCGTGCTGACGCGCTCGTCGACCCTGCTGATGTCGCCGCTGCTGCTGCTCCCCATGCTGGCCATGACGGATCGTCCGCTCAGCCGCCGGCTCGCCGCCTGCGGGCTGTTCTCGCTGGGGATCGTGCTGGCTGTGGCGCCCTGGACGCTACGCAACCATCAGGAGTATGGCCGCGTGCTGCTGGTCGACTTCTCCGTGATCCCCGTGCTGCGGAACTCGCACAACGCGTATCTCCCGCCCAACCACGACTTCGGCATGCGCGGCGAGAAGCGCGAGTTCGACACCGAGCCCCCGCTCCAGGTGCGGCCCGTGACCAAGCTCGGCGACCGCGTGCTGCAGTCGCGGCTCGAGCTGCGGGAGGCGATCCAGTTCAACCTCGACCACCCCGCCCTGGCCTGGCGACGCCTGGCGCTCAAGCTGCGCGAGTTCTGGGCGCCCACGAACAACATCGTGCTCGACATGAACAAGCTGAAGCACGGCGGCGACGTGAGCGACGGCACCCGACGGCTCGTGATCCTGGTGGCCGTGGCGTCGTTCATGGCCCTGACGTGTGCGGCCATCGTCGGCCTGTTCCGCGTGCAGGACCCGCGGCTGCTGCTGCTGATCGTGCTGCTCCTGCTGGGCACCTGGGCCTTCCACGGCCTGACCCAAGCGTGCAGCCGCTACCGCATGCCGCTGGTGCCGCTCATGGCCATCGCCGCGGGCGCCGCGTTGACCCGGGGCGAGCGCCGCCGGCCCATGCGCCCGATCTCGTGGCTCGCCGCGGGGGTGCTCATCGCCGCGCTGATCACGTCGGGAGTCATGCTGCTGAGCGAGCGCAACCCGCTGCAGCTCTGAGCTGCTGCCGCACGCCCAGGCGGACGCCTGTGCCCGACCGACGCCTCCCCGCTCAGGCGGCGCCCCCCGCTCAACCGGCGCACCACGCCCAGCCAACGCCCCATGCTCATGCGGCGCCCCACTCGTCTTCGAGATCGCGCATGGCCTCCACGGTGCGCGCGTCAAGCTCGTCGCGCAGCGCGGGCTGCCGGCCGATCAGGTTCTCCTGCTCGAGCGGGTCTGCTCGTCGGTCGTAGAGCATCGTCGGACCGCTCACCGTGCGGGCGTACATGTGCGTCTCGGTCATGACGCCGCGCCACCCGGGCCACGGCAGCGGCGGCGGCTCGTAGGCCGCCATGAAGGCTGCGTCCCGCAGGGTCGCCGTGGCCTCACCGGCCAGCGTCGCGGAGAAGTCCAGGCCCTGCACCCCCGCGGGAACGGGCACGCCCGCCAGCCCGGCCAGGGTCGGAAAGATGTCGGGTGACCCAAAGGGCTGGCTCATGGTCGTACCGGCCGCCAACCTGCCTGGCAGACGCACGATGAACGGCACGCAGGTAGCGTGCGAATAGGGCACCTCCTTGCCGCTCAGCCCGTGGCTGCCGACCATGGCGCCGTGGTCCGATGTGTAGACCACCAGGGTGTCCTGGGCCTGGCCCAGCTCGTCGATCGTCGCGAGCAGACGCCCGAACTCATGGTCAATGGCCTCCACCAGCCCGTAGTAGCCCGCCAGCGGCTTGAGCGAGTAGTTCGTCGGGATGTCTGCGGGTCGCGCGATGTCGCGGTAGCGATCGAAGTCCGCTGGTGGTTGGTGGGGCTTGTGGGGCGGCCCCCAGGAGAGACACAGCAACCATGGCCGCTCGTCGGCCGAGCTGATGAAGTCGCGCGCGAGGTCCACCTCCCCCGCCGGGCGGAAGCGATCCCGCACATGGACCACGTCGTCAGCGCCGGTGCAGTAGGACCAGTTGAGGTAGTCGTGCACCGGCGAGATCGCCGCCGCCCAGTAATCGTTGAAGCCGAAGCGCAGCTCGCCAGGGTCGAGCCTGGCCGAGCCGAGATGCCACTTGCCGACGTACCCGCAGCGGTAGCCGGCGGCCGCAAAACTCGAGCCCAGTGTCGGCAGCGCGCGGGGCCGCCAGCGCCCATCCGCCCCCACCACATTGCGCTCGCTCTTGTTGGCGAGGATGCCGTGCTGGTGGGCGTAGGCCCCCGTCATCAGGCTGCCGCGGAAGGGCCGACACTCGGGCAGGCTCGACACCGCCGTCGTCAGCCGCACACCTTGCTGCGCAAAGGCGTCGATGTGGGGCGTGCGCACGATGCCATTGCCGTAGCAGCCCGTCGACGCCGCGCGGTGCGAATCGCTGAATACGAAGAGCACATTCGGCCGCCTGGAAGGCGCCGGGACACGAGCGCCCTGGTCGCAGGCGGGCAGGCTGGCGGCGACCGTCGCAGCAGCCGTCGCCTTCAGGAACTCCCGCCGCTTCAGGTCGTGGTCGGGCGCCGGCATCGACGCGAGTATACGGCCGCTGTTCGGAGAACGGCAGCGTACCCGGGCGTCGCAGGCTCAGCGTGGCGCAGATGGCCGAGCATCTGGGCACCTCGGCGGAGGCCGCCGGCGAGACCCGGCAGCGTGGCCTGGGGCGTCTGCGCAAGGCCTGCCGGCTGGTCTCGGGGCGTTGGCCGACGACCGGACACGGATCGAGGCACGGGGGGGGCGGGCCTCGTGAACGCCACAACGCCCCTCGCCAGAAAGCGACTCAAGACCCTAGACTGCCCCACGGGAGCACCCCTGCTGCCGGCTGGCCGCCTCTCCCGCGCGCCGCCGGCCCAGGCACACCTGGAGACCACACCATGTCCTGCATCCCCCGCTGCGGGCGGCCTGTCGCCGCTTCGCTGGCCCTCTCCCTGGCCTACGCCACGCTGCTCAGCGTGAGCGTCGGCGCCCAGCTGCCGCGCTTCGTGAACTGCGGCGACGACAACGGCTTCGGGACCAGCACGCCCGGCTACGAACTGCTGGGCGAGGGCGTGGCCCCAGCCGGCATCTCGCTCAGCCCGCCGCCCATCGACACGGTTCACGTGGCGGCCAACTTCCCCAGCTTCTGGGGCACGCTGCCGCGGGGCTCGGACGTCCTGTCCATCGACCCCGACCAGCTGGACCAGACCCAACGCTTCACGTCGCTCTGGCTAGCCAACAACACGACGCTCGCCATCGCCGGACTCGACGCGGACCGACCCTATCGCGTGCGCTTGCTGCTCGGCACGCTCGCGCCCTGGGGCGAGCTGACGGACATCTTCGACCCGCCGCACTGGACGTACCTGCCGAACACCTCGCGCGACGTGCGCGTGGAACTGCGCAACGGCGCGGGCGGCTGGCGCACGGCCGCCAGCGGCATTCGTTGTGTCAGCGCGGCGACGGGCAACACCTTCTCGACCTTCCTGGGCGGGCAGGTGGCGCTGTGGGTCCTGGCGCGCAGCGACTCTTCGGGCAAGCTGCAGCTGAGGCTCTCCACCGACAGCAGCGACCCGGTGTTCCTGTCCGCCTTCGAGTTGCACGACCATGAGCCCCTGCCGATCTTCTACCAGCGCACGGCAGGCGAGATGCTGGTGGGGACCACGCCGTCCGTGGCCCCCTTTGTGGCGGCCTTCAACGCGGGCGACCTGAACGACGCCGAGGCCCTGGCGTTCGGCCTGGCCGACCCCTTTGAGCGCGGCGTCGCGCTGCTGCACCTGACGGGCTGGCTCGACGGCAGCATGCACGGCCGGCTGCACCTGACGAGCGCGGCCCACGCGGCGCTGCTGGCCGACCACCGCTCCCACCCTGCGGCGGCCTGGCTGCTGGACGAGCTGAGCAGCTTCGAACGCGCCCTCGCGCACCTGGCGGCCAGCGGCTTCGAGAGCGCACAGAAGTGCCCCGAAGACGGGGGCACGGGGTTCCTCAACACGGCCTGCGGCGATCAGTCGAGCTTCGTCGCCAGCCTCACCCACACCAACGGCAACGCGCACATCGCCCTGCGGCAGCTGGCAGGCATGACCGCCGCGGTCAACGGCGCCAGCGTGCTCAACCAGCTCAGCGCCTGGAACGCCGGCGGCGTGAACCCGGGCGACTGGGAGCCCTCGCCGCTGGTGTTCGCCGCGGCCAAGTTGAGCGGCACGACCATGGTGTCCATGAATCCATCCACCAAGACCAGCGGCTCCGACCCCGGCGGCGTCGCCTTCGCAGCGCAGCGCGACGCGCTGGTGTACGGCTTCGTCGACCTGGGTTTCGCAGCCAGCCACTTTCCCGACGACATGGAGCTGCTGCTCTTCCGGCACTGGCTGGTGCAGGGCAAGCTCCCGACGCAGTGGCAGCTGACGTTGTTTGAGAACCTGCTCACGCCAGCACAGATCGACGCCTCGTGGTGGGGTCCGCGCGTGGCCTTGGCACCCGACGACCCAGAGGCTCCCGAGTGGGCCAACCTGC
>Ga0164313_10003567_pt1 | contig 13854 bp, 11 predicted proteins | sample GuaBasSedimGuay4_FD_113735 | JGI IMG/M metagenome (GOLD analysis project Ga0164313, IMG submission 113735) | Subseafloor sediment microbial communities from Guaymas Basin, Gulf of California, Mexico - Guay4, Core 4569-4, 0-3 cm | ecosystem: Environmental > Aquatic > Marine > Hydrothermal vents... | reverse complement strand
TAGGAATACTCACCACTTCTCTGTGGATTTTTTCAGTAATGGGGAAATTTAAATTTGAATATTCTGAAAGTGCTTCTTGTTGGTGGGGAGGAATAGGGTAATGCACCAATGTTCCAATTCCTTTTTCTTTTAAATAGTTAATAAATTGATCTCTTTGTGATACCTGCAAAACAAACTGATGAAACACATGATCATTGCCTCCGTTATATTTCGGAAGGCTTATTTTTTTATTATTTATTCCTGAAAGATATCGCCCTGCAATGATTCTCCGCTTTTCATTATCAGCATCCAGGAGGGGTAATTTACATCGTAAAAATGAAGCCTGAATTTCATCCAAACGGGAATTAAATCCAACATATTCATTCACATATTTTGAAGTTGACCCATAGTTTCTAAGCTTACGAATTACAGTTGCCAACTCTTGATCATTGGTTGTAACAGCTCCTCCATCACCCAAAGCACCAAGGTTTTTTGTTGGATAAAAACTAAATCCTGCGGCATCACCAATATTTCCAGCCATTTTACCTTTAGCATCTATGGCACCATGAGATTGAGCAGCATCTTCAATTACCAATAAATTATTCTCTTTTGCAAGCTCTAGGATGATATCCATTGAAGCCAATTGCCCATACAAATGTACCGGCATAATTGCTTTGGTGTTTTTAGAAATAGATGCTTTTAATTCTTCTATATTAAAATTGAAAGTTTCTGCTTCAGATTCAACTAATACAGGACTTAGACCAGCTTGTTTTATGGCTAATATTGTTGCGATATAGGTATTGGAGGCAACTAAAACTTCATCTTCTTCTTGAAGCTGACCCATTGTTTTATATCCTTCTAGAATTAGTCGGAGTGCATCCAGACCATTACCAACACCTATGCAATGAGAGACACCACAATAGGCTGCAAATTCATTTTCAAAAGCTTCAACTTGTTTTCCTAAAATATAATAGCCAGAATCTAAAAACGACTTGAACCGACCTTGAAACTCAGTCTCAAAACGTTTATTGATTTTATGTAAATCCAAAAAAGGTATCATACTAATTGAATCGCTAATGATTTATAAACTTCGGTATTGATCAAATAATTATTAAACAAATGTGTTCTTGCTCCACAGCCTTCTTTCCAAAAGATTAAACCTTTATTTAACAATTTCCCATTTTCTTCGCTAGAGGTATTAAAGCTAAAATAGTGCCTGCCTTCTTTAAATTCATCAATGATAAAATCGTAGAGTAAATCTATGCTTCCCATGTTGTTTTTATCTTCATTTCCTGAAACATACTGCGGGTGTACTGTTGTTTTAGTTAAAAATACCGTAGTCCCTGCTATAATTTTTTCATCTTTATATACATTAACCTGAACAATTTTTTTAGGAAAACGAGATGCTAACAGCTTTATTTCAGCTAAGGAATGTACGGGTGAAGTGTTGTGTTTTTTTGAAAGGTTGGGTGTTAAGATCTCATTCCAAAAGGCATCGAAATCTCCATCGACCTTTACCGAAAGCCCATTTCTTACAGCTTTATTAATACCTTCTCTTCTGTTTTTCTGAAAACGCAACTTATGATTATAATCAATTGTCATAATAACATCCCGTTTCTGTATTGTAGCTCCAGCTTTGAAAAGAAAATACTCCAGTTCATCTGAAGGCATACAATTATAAAAAGTGGGAATTACACGAAGATCTAATTTAGAAATTCCTTCAGAAGAAAGGAACTCCAATATCTTTTTAAATGCTTCAAAAGAATACAATAATTTTGCAGAATCCTGTAGCACAAAACTTCCGTAAGTCAGTCCCTGATGAGAAAAAACGGTGTCATCAACTTTATTAGCTGGCAACAAGGCATACAATATAGAATCTTTATATACCAGTAATGAAAAGTCTTCAAATCGGTCCTTATGGTAGTCCATAAAATCTCTTTGAAATAAAAATGTAGCATTTTTAGCAGAGCCTATAAATTGGTCCCACTCTTCTTTATGTACACTGGTATATTTTTTTACAGTATAAATGGCTATTGCTTTTTTAATGTTATTTCACCCTCACTATCAATATATTGATAAATTCCCGCAGGATATTCCTTTTTAATAACGACATAAGATCCATCATCTTGTAAATATGACAAATAACTTTCATTTTCGCCTAAATATGAAAACAGAATCCTAAATACATTCACAGCACTTTTAAAGGAATCATCAAAATCTGGAGCTTCATTATTGGGCCAATGAATTGCTAGTGTACTACTAAAAATAGAATGGATTAAATCCCTGTCTTGTGTTTTTGTATATATCTGATTGGTATATTCCATTCCAACAAAACCACCATGATCTGCCATTAAAACCACTAAGGCATTTGGATCCCTTTCCTTTATTATAGATATGGTTTTCATCAGTATAGTATTAGCTAGGCCTAGGCTTTCTATCCATAAATCCCGTTCTCCTTGAACTCCTAAAGAGGCCGATTTATTTCCATGGATATGTCTAGGGCTAAATATTTCAATAAAATAGAATTTAGGGGTATTGCTGTCCTTCTCAATACTTTCCTTCAAAGGAATTAAAATATCTTTTCGCTCCCCCAAGCCAGTTCCTATATAGGCTATTTCATCATAACTGAAATTACAAACATCATATCCCATCTTAGGCCTGTTTAATAATAAGTAAGGCAATTCAGTTAAAAAATGAGTTTTGTATTTATTGTTTTTGAAAATATCCAATACCGTATTTTTTGATATCAGTAAATTTCTTGCATTAATAGCTTCACTAAAACTTGCTCCTTTGTTATAATGATGATGTTTCATCATAAAGGTTGCGCTATTTGAAGAAAGTGTAGATGCGTAATTACTGCGAAAATTATTATAATTTATAAAATTCTCGGCTTTTAGATAGTTTTCAAATTCACTATTATCAAAGTTATAATAGCCCTTTTTTAATTCTGAAAAATTGGTATATCCGTCGGGTTGAATGAAATAAACATTAGGTGTTTTCTTAAAAATTAATTGCTCAATATCATCTGGTTGTTGCAACCAATCGTCTGAATAATTAAATTGACTAATAATTTTAGGTACAAGTGTCGTGAATCCAATCAAGGCTAGGATCAATTGTATCACAATAATTTTCTTATAGTGCTTATATAAAAAAAATGTAAAAAATCCTGCAAAAAGTAAGATCCCCAGTGTTATTTTCTTTTGAATACCCGCATAAAGACAAACTTTCATCAGAAATAGAAAGACGAATACATTTAAAAATGGCAATACATATTTTTGCCATTTACTCAAGGAAGGAATCTTCGAAACACGGTTTGTTACAATAAATAATACAATAGGAATACAAATAAAATATAGTAAAAAGTACCCTACATGAGAGCCCGTATTTACAAGGGTATAATTATTGGAAAAATAAAATAGAATTGGATATAAACCTGCTGAAATTGCAGCTAAAACAGGATACTGTTTGTTATTTGAAAGAAATTTACCAAGAAAGTTTTGATCTTTTTTAGCTGCCATATGTTTTGTTCTTAAACAAATATAGTATGCGTTTTGTGCCTGCTACTTTTTCTTTCTTAACAAGATCGAAATAAGTACTATAACCATTTTCGAAATTAGTTTTATTATAAAATTCAAAATGATTGATAAACTCTCTTTTTCTAATAAGTAGTGATTCAACCCAAGAATCGGCTCTGGTTGGGAATTCAATAATTAAATTATTAGAAAATTTCGCGAAGAATTCTGCTGACTTTTCAAAAGGAACATTCCCTGAAAGCGTAATATGATGAATCAAGGCCAATGCCATCGTTACATCTGGGGCATATTCCTGTAATCGCTTAATCAATGAACTCCGTTCTGTATTATTAAAGCCAATTCCTGGTGCTGGCTGAAGTACATCACATACAAATGGAAGCATATTCTCTTCCTTGTTTCTAAGAACTTGCTTAAAATTATAGTCTACTGCATTGCTATCAATATCAGTTACTATAACATGTTGTACTATATCCTGAACAGTTCGTGCAAAGGTTCCATCATTACCACCAATATCAATTAGCTTTTCAGGATTCAAAGGTGTCACCCATTCCCGAATTAAATTCTTTTTTGTCTCAAAAGCATCCTTGTTATAATTTGTTTTGGAATAGTATTCTCCCCATTCGCTTTCTTCTTTTAAACTTAGCTTTTGGATATAATTATATAAACTACTTATAATATTGTTTTGAGCTTTCTTGGATAGTTTAGATATTTTGGTCTCCCCTTTATAATCATCATTATGCTTACTTTCCATCTTGGCCAATAAATGAATATTAGGATATAATACCGAGCTTAATTTGCTGCGTCTTGGAAGCATTGAGGCAATCATCTTTACAGGGATACCATCTATAAATGACTGCATCATATTAAAAACTTCATTACCGTGATATTTTGCTAAAACCAAGGGCCCTAAGAAATGAGTTATAAACTGTTTATAAGCCCTCCAAGGAGTTCCTTCCTCGTAAAAATCAAAGGAAAGTGTGTCTATAAATATGGGTTTTCCCTTATGAAAAGTTACATTATATGCAGAGGCATCTTTCAATATAAACCCTTTTGAAAGTGCATATTTCTGAATCTTTAAAGTCAGTAATGCAGCTTGTTTATACTGTTCAAATCCCCACTCATAAGGATTTGTAATAAATGGAATCTTTTCGGGAGTAATCACTATTTTTTCCTCGGAAACCGAAGTCTCTTGATGAGAAATTAATAGCCCGTTCTTTATAAGTGTCTTAAAAATTCCGCTTTCAGAAAGTTTTTTATACTGCGGAAAATAAATAGGCTTGATCACCCTTCTTAAGGTGTCCCCATCATGAAACATAAAACCAGAAGGATCCCGAAATGATGCTTCGTGTATATTATTCGTTTTTGTCATTAGATTCGTCGGTGTCTTCTTCATCAACATCTATTGAGTCGTAGCCATCTTCATCTTTTGTTAAGCCTAAAAATGACTTTAACTTATACATTGCATTTTTTGAAAAAAGTAATACTCCTGCTGCTACTGCAACGACTGCTTGTACAAGCATTGCTCCTAATCCTGGGTCGAAATACAAAAAGTTCATAGATATAATTTAACGTAGTATTATTTTACTTTGACAAAATAACTAAAAAACACTCGGTTTATAAGCTTAAAAGCAAATAAATTAAAGACAATCTCAAATTCTGATATCTGAATTATTTATTCCGCTTACGTTCTACTTCAGTAAGATATATTTTTCGCAATCTTAAATGTTTTGGAGTCACTTCAACATATTCATCTTTTTGAATATATTCCAAGGCCTCTTCTAGTGAAAATTTAATAGCTGGTACAATACGAGCTTTATCATCTGCTCCCGAAGAACGAACATTACTCAACTTCTTAGTTTTTGTAATATTAATTACCATATCATCTCTACGCGTGTTTTCACCAATCACCTGACCCTCGTAAATATCTTCTCCTGGATCCACAAAAAATCGTCCTCTATCTTGTAGTTTATCAATAGAATAAGGAATTGATTTTCCTTTTTCCATAGAAACCAAACTTCCGTTTTGACGTTCAGGAATTCCACCTTTTAAAGGTTGGTATTCAAAAAATCGATGGGTCATAATAGCTTCACCAGCAGTAGCTGTTAGCATTTGATTCCGTAGGCCAATAATTCCTCTAGATGGAATAATAAAAGTACAGATCATACGATCACCCTTAGCTTCCATGCTTTGCATTTCTCCTTTTCGAATCGTTACCATGTCGATCGCTCGACCACTAACATTTTCTGGTAGATCGATTGTCAATTCTTCAACTGGCTCACATTTTACTCCATCTATATCTCTAATAATTACTTGTGGCTGACCAATTTGTAATTCATATCCTTCTCTACGCATCGTTTCAATTAAAACAGAAAGGTGCAAAACTCCTCTACCAAATACCATAAACTTATCGGCACTATCTGTTTTCTCAACACGTAATGCTAAGTTTTTTTCAAGTTCTAATTCTAAACGTTCCTTGATATGACGAGAAGTAACATATTTTCCATCTTTTCCGAAGAAAGGGGAGTCATTAATCGTAAAAAGCATACTCATTGTTGGTTCGTCGATAGCTATAGTCGCTAAACTTTCAGGATTATTAATATCACAAACGGAATCTCCAATCTCAAATCCTTCCAAACCGACTAAGGCGCAGATATCTCCTGCACTAACTTCTGCAACTTTCTTTCTTCCTAATCCTTCAAAAGTATGAAGTTCTTTAATTTTAGATTTCACAATGCTTCCATCTCTTTTTACCAAGGCTATTTGCATATTTTCCTTTATAGTTCCTCTATGCAAACGTCCAATAGCAACTCTTCCAGTAAATGAAGAATAATCTAGCGAAGTAATCAACATTTGTATATTACCCTCAACAACAACCGGAGAAGGAACATGTTCCAATACCATTTCTAATAAAGGTTCAATAGTATCTGTTTGGTCTTGCCAATCTTCACTCATCCAATTATGTTTCGCTGAACCATAAACCGTTGGAAAGTCTAACTGCCATTCTTCTGCTCCCAATTCGTACATTAAATCGAATACGGCTTCATGAACCTCATCTGGTGTACAGTTTTCCTTATCAACTTTATTGATAACCACGCAGGGTTTAAGTCCCAATGAAATTGCTTTTTGTAGTACAAATCGTGTTTGTGGCATTGGGCCTTCAAAAGCATCAACCAACAATAACACACCATCTGCCATATTCAAAACACGTTCCACTTCACCACCAAAATCGGCGTGACCAGGAGTGTCTATGATATTGATTTTAATGCCTTTATAAACCACCGAAACATTCTTTGAAGTAATGGTAATTCCACGTTCACGTTCTAAATCATTACTATCAAGAATTAGATCTCCTTTATGTTCATTCTCACGAAACAAACTACAGTGATGCATAATCTTATCCACCAAAGTTGTTTTACCATGATCTACGTGTGCGATAATTGCGATGTTTTTTATTTTCATTTTAATGACCGTGAAAACGGCTAACTTTTTGATTATTAAAAATTTGCTTGAAATAATAACCCCTTATCAAGGTTTTTAATTACAAGGCTGCAAAAGTAGTGTTTCTGAATATATTAGAGCAATTTTTTGAAATGATTCTTTTACATCAATAATATGCTATATTTGCAGTGCAATTTTTTGAAATATGAAGCTCAACCTAATTCCGAAATTAAAACATACAGATTCTAACAATTTCTTTCTACTAGCGGGCCCTTGTGCTATTGAAGGCGAAGAAATGGCCATGCGAATTGCTGAAAAAGTAATAGGAATTACCGATGAACTTAAAATTCCTTTGATATTTAAAGGAAGTTTTAAAAAAGCAAACCGAAGCAGAATTGATAGTTTTACAGGAATTGGAAATGAAAAAGCGCTAAAAATACTTCAAAAAGTTTCGGAGACTTTTGATGTTCCAACCGTAACAGATATACACGAAGTTACCGATGCCGCTCTTGCAGCAGAATATGTTGATGTTCTACAAATACCAGCTTTTTTAGTTCGGCAAACAGATTTAGTAGTAGCTGCTGCTAAAACTGCTAAGGTGGTCAATTTAAAAAAAGGGCAGTTTATGAGTCCGGAAAGCATGCAACACGCAGTGAAAAAAGTACAAGACAGTGGAAATGACCAAGTGCTTATCACCGATCGTGGTACGATGTTTGGCTATCAGGATATGCTGGTAGATTTTAGAGGAATTCCTACGATGCAACAATTTGCACCGACCATTTTAGATATAACCCATAGTCTTCAACAACCCAACCAAAGTAGTGGTGTTACTGGAGGAAGACCCGATATGATTGGCACTCTAGCTCGTGCTGGTGTGGCAGCTGGTGTAGATGGATTGTTCTTAGAGACCCATTTTGATCCAGCAAATGCCAAAAGTGATGGGGCTAATATGTTAGACATTCAGTATTTAGAAAAATTATTGAGTGATCTGGTAGCGATCAGAAAAACGATCAATACTCTTTAATAAAGGGATTCAGCATTTTTTATAACATCAATTAGTATTGAATCATCAATACCTTCCAAGGAATTATACCGAAGTGAGACCATCATTTTTCTGTTTTCGGTTATCAGTTGGTCCTGATGAATCTGAATTTTATTCCCCTTCCAAAAACCAAGATCAACAAATTGTTTTTTATGACTGGCATTAAAATAACAGAATGGCTTTTTATTGATATAATAAAATGGAATCTTGTATTTGTAAAGTAATTCTATACTGGGAATAGTAGTTTCGATAACTAATTGCAGATGTAATAAAATAGAACGATAGGGTTCTGGCTGATTTAAGATATAAGTTTCGGCTGGATTCATGACTGTGAAAATAGTTTTTTCACACTAAATATAAAAGGGTTGTTTATAATAAACAACCCTTTTAATTCAAATAACCTCATTTATTAATTCCCCATTAAAAAATGATAATTAAATATGCAACAAAAGAAATTGATTATCAAAAGGAAAAACCCTGTTTTTTAATCAGGGTTTTTCCTTTTTTAATTTGGTTTATTAAACTTTAGTTCAAAAGAAAAGTTTCCATCTCTTGCTGTCCAATAGTTTTCTTCAGGGACATATTTCACCAGATAATTATTCTCTGTATTTTCAGGGTAAAGTATCGTTTTTTTATATTTAAGGTGTTTTATCGCTTCTGTGGCATTAGGAATACTTCCATATTTATTTATATAACTTTTATACGATTCTTTACTACTATCGTAAGGTATATTACCCAGCCATACTTCTTTAACCTCTTTTTGAACTGAGTGATCATATTCTTTTTCCCAAATTGAGGTTACTTTTATAGTTATGTTCTTCAGGGTTTTTCCATCATTGCTAATTTCTCCATCAATTTGATAGCTTACAATTGAGAAACTAAATTTACGTGTTGCTGTAGCTTGAAATTTATTTCCAATCCATGATATATTCAATGGTGTTAAATGATAACCATTATTTTCACTGTCAATACAGGTCCAATAATCAATATCAAACGGTAGTATTGAAGTGGTTTCTGGTTCGGGTTGTTTGTTCGGGGAATAGTATTTTGCATGAACACCTCCAGAAAAACGGAAATAGATGCATTTATAATTTTTATATTTTGAATTTGATGATGCATCCTCACCTATTACAGAATATAAAATTTTATTTTTCAACACATTATCATACAAAACGCGAACCTCATAAGTTCCATTAAAAGAAGTTTCAAATGCAAGTTCTCCATCCATTTTGTTTATTTCAAATTCTTTAAAAAATGAAGTCGTATTATCAGCTTCTATTTTAAAGATTGAAATTGTTTTTTCCTTTTCAGATAGAAACTTACTGTAATTAATATGTACTACAGCAAAGCCATTTTCTTTTACATATTCTTGTTCAGAAGTTGCAACATAAGGCCTGAGCTCATTTAGTGTCGCTTCAGGGAAATATTTTTCAATCAATTCTTCACAAGTTGCAACCGAAGTAGCCATAGCTCCAGTTATTGTAGTGAGTTTATCAAGAAACCCTGCCGGTGAAGAAAAAGTAACAATCGACAATATTTCTTTTGCCAAAACTAATTCATCATAATAGATATGATCTTCTGGTAAAACTCTTAATATTTCATCAATTATCAGGGTACCACAAGGCCCAACTGCTCCTAATCCTGACGGTATAGAAACTGCACAACCCACAATATTTAAAATTCGGCTTTGCTCCTGAAGCCATTCAAGTAGTCCTTCTTCAGAAGAAATGGAGAAAGGGATCTCTCCAACATTTGGGCCTTTTCTATTATTATTTGGAGCTATGGATTGGTTGATTTTTGGTGAAGAAGATAATTTAATTGAAACTTCATTGATATAGTTCCCTTGTTTATCTAAAGTTATTGCTTTGTAATTATCTCCATTATTATCTTTCAGCAGATATACATTATCACCAAAACTGCCTCCCTTTGGCTTACCTTCTTTATCGAAAAGCAATACGAAATCTGGAGCATTAATGTCTTTTCTGAAAATTAATGAAACTATACGTTGTGTATTGTTATCTAACTGAAATCCTATCATACTCCCGTCCTCATGAACTGCCATTAGTGGCATTTCAGCATTATCGGTCTTTACAAAAACAAAATTATCATAGACGCCTGAACCTGTGCCCTTTGCTTGATCCAAAGGTATTGAGTTTTCTTTCATTTCATCATTTTTAACATCGCCCCCATTTGTTCCATAAGGCAACTTAATATCATAGATACTTAAATCTACTCGCTTTCCATTAGCCCGAAAACTTTGATTGTACTTTGGAATTTCATTAATGATATCCGAACACTTATAATGTGCAAAATAGCTAGCTGTTTCGTTCGGCATTAATTCTTTATGAAACCGTTCTCCACCAGCATGTCCATCCAATTTATAGTTTTCCATTTTCACTGGCACTCCTAAAAAAAGTTCTTTTGCTCCCCAAAGATTCACTTCCATTTTCACTTTTATATCACTTGTATTCTTTACTGAAAAAGATATGGTTAAGGCTTTGTTAGCTGAATTAAGGTCTTGACTTACAGAGTTAAGGGTAAATTTAATTCCATTAACTGTATTTATTGGATTAAACGCAGGAAAGAGCTTTGATTTTAAAACCGCATTAGAGGATAGATCTTGTGAATCATTAATCTCAGTAATTCTATCAGTAAGACTAAGAAGAAACTTTTTCTTATTCTTTTTTGATAGTTTACCAATAGCATCTGCCCAACCGTCTGTTGTTTTATATCCCCTTTTCACCATTGATACGGTAAGATCATGACCCTTTAATTTAATTTCTATTAAGCCACGGTTTTGGATCGTTATGGCGTTCCATTGAACCCAGTTTGTATAAAGTACTTGTTCATCTTCATAAAACTTGCCAATCTCAAGTCCGTTATCGTAGATCGCTTTTTCAATTATTTGCCATTGTTTTCCTTCTTCGAGACCTGTTACCGAAAAAGATTCTTGTGCAAATCCATTAACTGATAGGCAATATATCGCAATGAATAAACTAATTATTCTTTTCATGACTCGTTATATTATTTATTATATTCTTCTTTAGAGATAAGAAGTAATTTATCAAAATTGATCAGATCTGCAGGACCGTCTAAAGAGCCACTTAATTCAACTTCTTCAGTTGCTTTAAATGATTTTTTACTGAAAGAAATATCACCCATCACACCATTTTTCTTAGTCAATTTGTTTCCTTCTTTATCAATCGCCTTGATGTAAACAAACATTCTTTTGGGAACATCTTTAGTCATAGTGACTTTTGCTTTAAATTCAATCCGAGTGTCTGAACATTTAAGGATAGATAATTCATTAACAGTGAATGGATAATCTGATTCTACAGCAAAAGGAAGTGTTGTAATTGGGTTGTTGCTTAGGTATTCCTCCACTTTAGCATCGGATTCCTTTTTAAGCAATTTATATTCTTTAGACAATTCAGTATACTTATTTTTATCTGTAATCTCTTTAATTTCTATTTCTTTAGCATCAATTTTATCTAAGTAGTTTTTAGCAATACTAGGTAAATCGCCCAGATATTCGTTTGTATTTACAGAATTACTGTCTCCTCCACAGCTTGTAAATAACATGAATAAACATATTGCAATTGTTAAACTAAATACTCTAAAAAAATTCTTCATGATTATTGGATTTATGGTTTATACTCTTTTCAACTAGTAGTGGATTGTTATTGAGAGTAATTTTCAGTTTCCAATATTTTTTTTAATATTGTTCCAACAAATAATCTAAAAGATCTGTAGTAGTGACAATGCCAACCAATTTTTCATCTTTAATTACTGGTAAAGCATGAAAGTTTTTTTTTGATAAAATCCCGGCGACTTCTTTTATGGTTGTGTCAGAAGAAACACTAACCAATTTCTTTACCATCACTTGTTCAATAGTAAACATATTATAAACAACGGCATCTACTGTTTCTTCATCATCAAAAACAGCATCTGCAAAACTAATCCGCAGTAAATCTGTATAGCTTAACATTCCAAGAAGAGCATCTTCATGCACTACAGGCATATGCCTAATTTTATGTGTCTTAAATAACATTTCCGCTTTATTTAAACTATCATTTTTGCTTAAAGTAACCACATCGGTTGTCATTATTTTGGAAATAGGTGTCTTTTTATTCATACCCCAGCTATTTAAAAATACATTAGTAAAGTACGGAAACAAAGCGCCTAAAAAGTATGATAAAAATCATATTTTAGAAAATATTAGAACAAAAATATAAGGTTTTAAAAAAGAATTTTATGTAAGAAAAGAAAGACAAAAATCATTAATAAAAACGCTAATCTTCACCGTCCACATATCCTTGCAAGTATGCAAAACGTGGCGTTAGGGTTCCTTCTGAATTAGTTACTCTTGCGCGTTCTAATATTCCATTTTTATCCTGATTAAAAAAAGCTGGCATCACTTGATTTAAAAACATCCTACCAAATCCTTTACTGGAATCTATAGGTAATTCACAGGGTAAATTATCTACTGCCATAACTGCAATTGATCCAGGTGTTTGATAAGGAACTTCTGTTTCAGTCTTGGGATCATAACCGTAAAAAGGGTCGGCAATAGTAGAAGGCCTTATTGTACAAGCTACGGGTCCATCGATATCACAAGAGATATCAGCCACAACATTTATTTTAAAATCTGGCTGTTTTGCATCTTCACGACTAAACAAATAAGGAGCATCTTCTGCGTAAAAATGTCCTGCAATAAAAAAGTCAGTCACTCTTGCAAAACGCATAAAATCACTTTCAAAATCTAATGGATTTTCATAAAATTCTTTCTTGATAATTTTCCCTCCATCTTTACGCTTATTGTAATCCATACTTTCGATCATACAAAAAACAGTTCGCTTATAGTTTTTAGTAAGAAATTTATCTACTGATACTTCTTTAATTTTTAAATGCTCCAAAATTTCTTTTGCACCTTTGGCTACTTTTCCTTTTCCTGTTAACAAAATTTTTATTGCTGGTAGTTTTATCTTATCCAATTCCTCTTTCATTTCAGAAAAATCATGAAGAGTTTCTACTTTGGGTAAATTAAAAAGGGCATCCCGTTTTCCCATAACACGAAAGCCATTATAGGTACCAACTAATCCAGCATAACGTCCAAATCCAATAAGCCTATGTTCCTTTTCATTAACAATAGTCTCATGATCATAAAGTTCTATTTTGTTTTGTAAAATAGCTTGCAATAATTTTCGGTTGTAGGGTTGATGCTTAATGGTGTGGCTAAAAAAGAAATATTTTTTATTAGGAATTAATTCTGAAATAGGGACTTCCTTCACTCCTAATAAAACATCACAATCTGAAATATCTTCTCTTACTTCAAATCCAGCTTTCAAATAGGCCTCATCATTATAAATACGTATATCACTACTTTCCACAATAATCTTTGCTTTCGGATACTCCTGAATGACTTTCTGACACTTTTTTGGACTAAAAACAACCCGGCGATCTGGAGGAGACTTACGCTCTTTAATTAAGGCAAATTTTATTGGCATTTGGTATGAATTTTGACAGTATCTTTCTGAATATTCGAAAGGCATACAAAGATACGTTTAAAATTATATCTTTGTGCACTCTCTGAAGCATTTCAATTTTTGTAACTGAATGTATTTCGGTGATTAAATAAGCGATAGAGAGCTTAATAATATTTTGATTAGTTCATTAAAATTGTTCTTTGACAGTTTTTATCTCTTTTAGTTAAGAGACCCCTGCCTGTGCAGGGATTAATGGGGCCGACTGGTTTTGACAGCGGGTCTAATTGATTTGTAAGCATATCGAGCGTTGGATTGCAGCTCGTTAATATCGTGATTCACACTTTTTAAACGGCGATAATAACTACGCCCTAGCTGC
>Ga0164313_10003566_pt1 | contig 13858 bp, 10 predicted proteins | sample GuaBasSedimGuay4_FD_113735 | JGI IMG/M metagenome (GOLD analysis project Ga0164313, IMG submission 113735) | Subseafloor sediment microbial communities from Guaymas Basin, Gulf of California, Mexico - Guay4, Core 4569-4, 0-3 cm | ecosystem: Environmental > Aquatic > Marine > Hydrothermal vents... | reverse complement strand
GTCGGCCTGCCCGAAGTCAAACTGGGTCTGTTACCCGGTGCGGGTGGTACCCAGCGCACACCGCGCCTGGCAGGTGTTGAGGCAGCGCTGGATCTAATGATCAGCGGCAACCCTGTGAACGCGTCGAAAGCACAAGAACTGGGTCTGATCGATAAGGTTTTTGATGGTGATTTGCTTGAAGCTGCTGTGTCCTGGGCCCGGGAACTGGTTGCCGGGAGCGCGCCGTTGCGCCGGGTGCGGGACATCAATATAGACGCCGGTAACGTCCCTGCCGCGCTATTTGATAACTACAGGGCAAAGCTGGCCAGGCGGGCCCGTGGCCAGATATCACCAGGGCATATTGTCAGCTGTGTGGAGGACGCGGTTAACCTGCCCATGAAAGAGGGTCTGAAAAGTGAACGTGAGCGGTTTGTGGCGTGTATGCAATCGTCACAATCCAGCGCCATGCGCCACCTGTTTTTTGCTGAGCGCCAGGCCGCCAGGGTGAAGGGCATTGACAAGGCTACACCAACCCGGGAAATTCGCTCTGTGGCTATTATTGGTGGTGGCACCATGGGTGGTGGTATTGCTATGAATTTTGCCAATGCCGGCATACCGGTCAAGCTTTTAGAGATCAATGATGAAGCCCTCCAGCGTGGCCTCGGTATGATTGAGAAGAACTACGGCATTACGGTTAGCAAAGGCAAACTCAGCGAAGAACAAAAGCAACATTGTCTTTCCCTGATCGAGGGCGTTACCGACTACAAAAGCCTCGCCGATGTGGACCTGGTGATCGAGGCTGTATTTGAAGACCTTGATATTAAAAAGCAGGTATTCAGCCAACTCGACAGCATCTGTAAACCTGGCGCGATACTGGCTACCAATACCTCCTATCAGGATGTCAACCTGATCGCAGAAGCGACCGGGCGTCCGGGGGATGTTATCGGTCTGCACTTTTTCAGCCCGGCCAATGTTATGAAACTACTGGAGGTGGTTCGTGGTGAGAAAACCACCAATGAAGTGATCGCCAGCACCATGAAACTGGCCAGGACCATCAAAAAAGTACCTGTTTTGTCCCGGGTCTGCTATGGCTTTATCGGCAACCGGATGCTGCGCCATTATGCCCGTGAGGCACAGTTATGCCTGATAGAGGGTTCAAGCCCGGAGCAGATCGATGCGGTCATGCAGACATGGGGCATGGCCATGGGCCCCCTGGCTGTTGGTGACCTCGCAGGATTGGATATTGCTTACAATGCCCGAAAGGCTCTCACCGATGAGCAGAAAGGTGCCCCCAAAACCTACTGTATACCGGATACCCTGGTGGAAATGGGCCGCCTGGGTCAGAAAAGTGGTGCGGGTTACTACAACTACGACCCACAAACCCGAGCCCGCAGCAGCGATGCGGATGTGATGGCGCTGGTGAAGGCCAAAGCCACTGGACAGGGGATAGAGCGTCGAGAGTTTGAGGACGAAGAAATCCTGAACCGGCTTATTTTCGCCCTGATTAATGAAGGTGCCAAAATACTCGAGGAGGGTATTGCCCAGCGCTCCGGTGATATTGATGTCGTTTATGCGTTTGGATACGGTTTCCCAGTCGCCCGTGGTGGCCCCATGCACTATGCAGACAGCATAGGATTACAGAAGGTTTACGATACCGTCTGCGAGTACCACGAGCAGACGGGCGAAAGTTACTGGCAACCTGCGGCGTTGCTCGCACAACTTGTCAGTGAAGGCAAAACCTTTAAAGAATGGGGCGGCTAGTGTAGTGTCCCGGAAAGATTCACCGGACGTTATATTCGACAGGAAGAACATATGACAACCAGCGGGTTACAGCTATATTCCCTGGTGAAAGAGAACCATACTCTTGAAATTTCTCTGGCAGAGGTTGATGTGCCCTCGCCCGGTCCGGACGAAGTCATCGTCAGGGTAGAAGCGACACCCCTGAATCCTTCTGATCTCGGCCTGCTTTTTGGGCCCGCAGATATGCAAACTGCCACTGTGAGCGGACCCGTTGACCGGCCTGTTATCCGCGCTGAGATTCCGGCTCACCGAATGAGTGCGGCGGCCACACGCCTGGGAAACCCTATACCTGTTGGCAATGAGGGTGCAGGTACTGTTGTGGCGGCAGGTTCATCCTCTGCTGCCCAGGCGTTGATGGGCAAGACGGTCGGGGTGGGTGCCGGAGGAATGTACACCCAGTTTCGTTGTGTAAATGCAGACAGGTGCCTGGTGCTGCTCCAGGGCACTACAGCAGCACAGGCTGCATCGTGTTTTGTTAATCCACTGACTGCGCTGGCCATGGTTGAAACCATGCGTAACGAAGGGCATACGGCCCTGGTGCACACGGCAGCGGCGTCAAACCTCGGTCAAATGCTCAACCGTCTCTGTCTTGAGGAAGGTATCGGCCTGGTCAACATCGTGCGTAACGTTAAACAGGAAAGTGTTTTGAGAGACCTTGGGGCCGGGCATGTCTGTAACTCCACTACCGATACGTTTCGTGACGACCTTGTCAGCGCACTGGTGGCAACGGGTGCGACGCTGGCTTTTGACGCAGTAGGTGGTGGTGACCTTGGTAACCAGATCCTGCACGGTATGGAACTCGCTGCCAGTCATGGCAGCAGTACTTATAGTCATTATGGATCGGGAGGCAACAAGCAGTTATATGTCTATGGTCGGCTGGACCCTTCGCCGACTATTCTCAAGCGTAACTTTGGTTTTTCCTGGGGGGTTGGTGGCTGGTTGCTATTTCAGTTTATGGCAAAGGCCGGGCCGGAAAGAATCACCGAATTAAACACCCGGATAGCCGCTGATATTACAACCACCTTCGCCAGTCATTATGCGAAGGAAATTTCCCTGGAAGAAGCAGTGTCACTAGAGGCGATGTCTGAATACAGCAGGATGGCAACTGGTGAGAAATTCCTGATAACCCCACACTCGAGGACAGTATCATGTTGACTCTGCATGGTTTCCCTTACTCCAATTATCACAATATGGTCAAACATGCCCTGATGCAAAAAGGGATTCCTTTTGAGGAGCATATTGTCTACCCCGGGTCAGCTGAATTGATGACGGTATCACCCACGGGCAAGGTGCCGGCCATGACCACTGGACAGGGCACCAATATTTCCGAGAGCAGCGTATTGCTGGATTACCTGGAAGATACCTATCCCGATAGGCCCCTCTACCCGGCGGACGCGGATGCCCGTGCCCGGGTACGGCAACTGATGAAAGTTTCCGAGCTGTACCTTGAGTTGCCCGCCAGGCGGTTACTACCTGCTTTCCTTCGCAAGCTCAATGTCAGCAGGGAAATTCAGAAGGAGGTACACGCTGTACTGAAACGTGGAGTGCGGTCCATCAACGCACTGGCCAGTTTCTCACCTTACCTGGCGGGAGCAGACTTGACCCTGGCTGACATCTACCTGAGATATGCCCTGTTTATTCCAAAATTAGTGGGGCCTGCTTTTCTGGATTGGAATGTGACGGATCATATACCGGGCCTTGCGGGCTGGGATGCGATGATGGCCGATACGGATGTCGCCCGGAAAGTTGATGCAGATCACAAAGCAGATACTGCAGATTTTATGGCTTATGTTTTCGGGAAGTAACACGGACTTTTCCAATCCCCCTGGCTTTCCGATAACCAGTGGGTCATCCAGGGTACCCAACCATGGCGTTTGGTTAATACCGCACAGTAGTGCGGTCAAAAGGGCACTAGCGCCCCATCCGCCTGTGATAGGACTGGGTAATACGATCGATCAGACCGGAATCCTGTGAAGTGGCGCCCGAGGTATCAAATTGTACGCGCACACTTCCGTCCGCCTGTTGCCTGATATTCCCAATAACATTAATACCATTGCTTGAGCCTTTTATCACACCACTGCTACGGTTCTCACTGGTAATCTGAACATTTTGGTCTCCAAAGGCGCCAATGGCTGCCGACCATGAACGGTCAAATTTACTGACGGATGATGTGCTGGTGGTGGTATAGGTGCCCGGAGCGGCCTGGTAAACACAAGCTGTAAGCACGACAGTGGCGGTTACCAATAAGAGAGTAATCAATTTTTTCATGGTTAGTAATTGCTCCATCATCGTGAATGTAATCGCCAGGCAATTTTACTTCGGCATTGTTATTTCAGCGGGCAAGGCAGGGTCCGCCCCCCACTCCATCCACGAACCATCATACAGGCTGACATCATCGTATCCCATCTGATACAGGACAAACATGTTCATGGCGGCGGCATAACCGGCCCCGCAGTAGGTGATGATACGTTGGCCCGGTTGCAAATTGATCGTTTCCCAGGTCTGAGCAAGCTCGCTGGCCGGTAGCAGTGTGTAATCAACGGGATCAAGGTTATCTGCTACGTAGAGATTTTGTGCGGTCGGGATGTGCCCGGCGCGCAGATCAGGCCAACTCCGTTCGCCACTATAAAATGTCGGATGCAGCGAATCGATAATCACCACGTTGGGGTCATCAATGGCCAGTTTTACATCGGCCACACCAGACAAAAGTTCAGGTCGGACCTGTGCTGTGAAGGTGGCATTTTCGGGTGTATTCGTACCTGTTTCCAGCGGCCGTTCCTCCTGGATCCATTTGATAAGGCCACCATCGAGAAGTTTCACATTATCGTGACCGTAATAACGCAGGGCCCACCATAACCGCGCTGCCCAGGAGTTGCGTTGCCCATTTTCGTAGATCACGACGGTGGTGTCGTTACCGACGCCCAATTGCCCCATGAGTGATTCGAATTCAACTTGTGGCAGGATAAGGTATGGCGTGGCACCATTGGGATCCGAGATATCATCACTGGCGTCAACATAGACTGCGCCAGGTATGTGGCCTGCAGCGTAGTTGGCCAGGCGATCTTCCAGTTCACCTTCGCCCAGCAGGTCCCGCGTATCCAGGATGCGTACCGTGGGATCGGAAAGGTGTTCAGCCAGCCACTTCGTACTCGCCAATGCTTCCGGATGAGCATAACCGATGGTTTCCGGTTCGGTTGGGTTCTCCATTGATCCCAGCTCTGATTCCATCGAGGGTTGACAGCTGCTCAAGACCAGTACAGCCGAGATCATTAGTGCTCTAATCAGGTCAGGAAAATGCATATTCAGCCGGTGCCTCTTTTCATGGTTCCGTTGGATGTTGCGATCAGGGTACCACTTTGTGTTTTTAACTCTGCTTCGGCAAACAGTATCTTGTAGCCGCCACCTTTGACACGCCCGGTGGCGATCAGTCTTCCCGAATTCACTGGTGCAATAAAACTGGTAGACATTGAAAGCGTGATGGCAGGGGTAAGTGCATCATCGGACCATTTACCGGAGCAGCCATAACCCATTGCGAAATCGAGTAGCAGGGAAATGATGCCGCCGTGGACATTTCCCTGGCGATTCAAATGAGTTTCACCGATATCCAGGGTAATACGGGACCCTTGTGTACCAAAAACCTCGATGCCAAAGCCCAGGTGCTTCTGGACACCGGAATCATTTTCAAATACGACTGAGACTGAGTTTTTTCCGGATTCTTCTGATGCAGGTTTTTTCATTGCTTGTCCTGTTTGCCGGCGGGGGTCAGCAGGCTTTGTTCAATATGAGCTTTTTTACCGGCAATATTGCAGTGTTACCCAGCCGCTTTATATTCTGGTGCTTGCCGGCGCCCGTATTCTCCACTTCGTCAAGCGGTGCGGCCGTAAAGGCCGCGTCACTGCGTTGTTGAGTCACATCACCGTATAAGGTGCTGCGCATCCGGGGCAACCGTCCACAAGCATGGATCTGCGCTTCCATCACCCCCGGAGACCATTCCTGGCCATGACCTGAGCCTGCTGCACGGGTAATACTCTCGTTCATCAGTGTGCCACCCAGGTCATTCGCCCCTGCATTCAGACATGCCGTGATACCTTCGCTGCCCAACTTCACCCAGGAGGCCTGGATATTATCGATAAAGCCGTGGAATACTAACCTGGCGACCGCATGCATTAGGATGGCCTCACGGAAACTTGGGCCTTTGCGTGTTTTACCCTTCAGGTACAAGGGTGCTTCCATATGAATGAAAGGCAAAGGCACGAATTCGGTGAATCCACCTGTACGCCGTTGTAAATCCCTGATCTGTAGCAAGTGGCTGGCCCAGTGGCGTGGTCCTTCAATATGACCATACATGATGGTGGCAGTGGTTTTGAGGCCAACATCATGGGCCGCCTCCATGACCTCGAGCCATTGCATTGAGTTGAGCTTGTCCGGACACAGACTTTGCCTGACATCATCGTCGAGTATTTCTGCAGCTGTGCCTGGCAGCGTATTCAAGCCCGCATCACGCAGGTGACCCAGGTATTCGCGAACCCCCATATCAAGGGTGGATGCACCCTGCCAGACCTCCAGTGGGGAGAAAGCGTGAATATGCATGTTGGGTGTGGCATGCCGGACAGTATGCAAAATATCCAGATATGTCTGCCCTGTGTAGTCCGGGTGAATGCCGCCCTGCATACAAACCTCGGTAGCGCCCCGGTCCCAGGCCTCCCCGCAACGGCGGGCAATTTCCCGTGCACTGATATCATAGGGACGGCCACGCAAATGCTTGCTTGTTTTGCCCTTGGAAAATGCACAGAACTGGCACTTGAAATAACAGACGTTGGTGTAATTGATGTTGCGATTGACAACGTAACTGACGGTGTCACCGTTTACTTGTTGACGCAGGCTGTTTGCGCGCCGGGCAACATAACTGAAATCCAGACCCCGGGCAGTAAACATACGGGTGATATCTGCCTCAGTGACAGGTTCCCGAGCCTCACAACGTGCAACAATATCACGTATATCGGTAGATACGGCACTGGTACCCGGACTGAGCTTTAACAGTTTTGCTTCAATTTCCGGGACCGCTTGCTGCTCACCCGGAGCCCAGCTGTCACGACGGGCAAAACCTTCGCTATCTATCTTCCGCAGTACAGCTGTCCGCAATTCTGGAGCCAGCCATCGCCCGGTATCTGTGGCATAAGCAGGGTAAATGGTAAGACGTTGTTCCAGGAATTTACCGGCAATTGCGGTATCCCGTGCCAGCTTGTCCAAGTGGGGCCAGGGAGCTTCGGGGTTTACAAAATCGGGGGTCAGGGGAGAGACACCACCCCAATCATTAATTCCAGCGGCTATAATTTGTGGCAACACACCGGGGCTGAGATTAGGTGGAGCCTGAATACTCATATCCGGACCAAAGACAAGTCGTGCAACGGCAATCGTCCACAGCAATTCATTCAGGTCAGGCTCAGTGGCATCAGCCATCACGGTATTTGTCTTGGCACGGAAGTTCTGGATGATCACTTCCTGCAGGTGGCCGTGCCGGGCATTTACTTCCCTCAGTGCCAATAGGGACTCGATGCGTTCACGCCGGGTTTCACCGATACCGATCAGGATACCAGAGGTGAACGGCACCGCTGCCTGACCGGCCAGTTCGATGGTTTTCAGCCTCAGTGCCGGGTCCTTATCCGGCGAGCCAAAATGGGGCATACCTTTTTCGCATAACCTCTCAGATGCAGATTCAAGCATGATACCCATGGAGGCACTGACCTTGCGCAGGCCGGAAATTTCCTCTGCGGTCATACAACCCGCATTGATATGGGGTAGCAGGCCGGTCTCGCTCAACACCCGGGACGCTACTTCCGTCACATACTCAAGCGTAGTGGAAAACCCCATTTCAGCCAATGCCTGCCGGGCCGCACGGTAACGTAACTCGGGCTTCTCTCCCAGGGTAATGAGGGCCTCCTGGCAACCCAGGCGTGCGCCTTCATGACACAACTCCAGCACCTGTTCCACTGGCATATAAGGCTGCTCAATGTTCTTTGGGGTTTTAGCAAAGGTGCAGTAGTGGCAGACATCGCGACACAGTTGTGTCAATGGAATAAACACCTTGCGCGAGTAGGTGATAATGTTCTGGTGGTTGCGATCCCGTAACTCACCGGCTACTTCGGCCAGTGCAGCGGTATCATCGAATGTTGCCAGGCTCAGAGCCTGTTCGTTATCAAGCGCTGCTCCTGTCAAAAGGTTCCGGCTCAATGTATGCCAGTGTGTCATATGATTTATACCGGCTCACCCAGTGCTCTTGCCCTGTCTAAGCGTGTGCGTTCATCTTCTGGCAGATGACGTACCGCTATAACCAGGGATGTCAGCGTTACTATGAATATCAATAATGAACAACTGATACCCCAGCGTAAAGCGTTTGCATCATCCATGCCGCCTGCAGAAAAGTGATCACTTATCAGGCCTATCGTGTAGGGGCCCAGGGCTAAACCAACAAATGTACTGATCAGTATATAGTAAGCGGTTGCAACTGCCCGCATACGTGGCATGACGAGATCGCTGGCGGTTGTAGGCGGTACGCCAACCCACATCGAAGCAAAAATGTAGTAGAAAAAATTCAACCAGTAAGCCGTTCCCACATCTTTTGTATTGACCATTATCAGTACCAGGGGAATGATACCTGCCACAGCAACAAAACCCAGGAAGAGCCGGCCGTTCACAAAACGCAGTTTCAGCCAGTCGGCCAGCATTCCACCAAGCGGTGCGCCCAGCAAGCCACCAGCAGCACTGCTCAAGCCGATATACAAGCCAACCTCGGTTGGGCTGACACCGTGCACCCTCATCAACAAAGGGGCAAGCCAGAACGAAATGCCAAAAGTGACAAAACTGATGGATGGAAACGCCAGGGTGGAAAAGATGAATGCTTTGGACCGGAACATCAAGTGATATGTCGCAGGGTCGCGGACTTTCAAGCATTGCGCCCAGCTGAATGTGACGTATACACCAAAGGCCATTGCCACCCACTGTGCCGTACTGCCGGTGAGCAGGATCAAAATAAAAGCGAAGACAGAAATTACTACAGCGCTCAACAGGTTGACCCTGAGGGATGCACCATTCTGGATAATGGACAGAATATTCAGTGGCGGTATCACCGAAGCCAGCTCTGTGCCCAGCAAACGAAAAGGGGCCGGGTGTTTTTTGTCTGCAACCAGTCCCTCACTGATACCACGTATAGGCTCTCTGAGACTACGGACCAAGGCTGCCAGGAGCACGCCTGGCAAGCCGACCACCATAAATGCAACATGCCAGCCTTTGAGTCCAAGTGGCGGATTGGTCGGGTACAGCGTCGCCCAGGTATCCAGAACCCAGCCACCGATAAACATGCCTATGCCCAGGCCGATATATATTCCGCTCGAATAAATTGCCAGCACGGTGGCGCGGTGCCGGGGCGAATAATAATCAGAGAGCATGGAAAAAGCGGCAGGTGAAGCGCTGGCCTCACCAATGCCAACCCCCATCCTGCAAAGGGCGAGTACAGGAAACGAACGGGCCAAACCTGAAAATACCGTCATCGCGCTCCAGAACAGCAAGCCCCCTGAGATCAGGCTGCGTCTTACCCAGACATCCGCAAAGCGTGCGAGAGGTAAACCAAAAACCGCGTAGAACACCGCAAAAACGGTACCGTATAAAAAACCCATCTGGGCGTCGGTAGCACCAAGGTCTGCCTTGATATCCTCAGCAAGGATCGAAAGAATATTTCGATCTACAAAGTTTAGAATAAAAACCAGTACCAGGATAAAAAGCACATAATGGGGATAAGCACCCTCTGTTGGCTGCGACTCTTGGGTTTTGATCTCACTCACTCATTTACTCCTCGTAGAGCATTTTTATATTATTCGACCATTGAGATCGCAAGCATGCCATCGACCTTCCGGGCAAGATAATCACAATCACGACTCACAAAGTCGTTTAGTAACTTTGCCAACTGGTCATATGGTGAAATCTTCATCGCGGATAGTTTCTCCGTGAGACCGACTGCCAGGGGGCTTAAGTGTCGCTGTAAAAAGTCCCGTTGGCCACGTTGTAATGACAGGACATCATCTTCACTGGTGGCAATTGATTCCAGGTGGCTTAAGTAGTGCATAAAGTCCAGCTCCACCAGGATTGAATCAGGCCAGTTAGCATTATCGTTGCCCTTCATATCCAGGCCAAAATGTTCGTAGTAACGAAATAATTCTTCAAATAACTGGCTTGTAGCGTCGGTGTTATAAACTCTTTCGTGGAAAGAAGCAGATTCATTTCCTGACTCGAAGCAGGAGCTATAAGTCTGACTCAATTTATCCAGGCTCATGCCCGGTTTGATCCGGTAATTGTCGGGATCCAGGGTGTGGGGTGACAGGTCGCCCATTGGGTATATGCAATAAAATGATCCCTCTGCCAGTACATCCTCCCAGACATCTCTGACTGGTGGACTGAAACAGACACACAGTGATCGCCACATTTGGCTGCGCATCGTTGCATCACTCATATCAGGCTTCCAATTCCAGTGGTTCCCACATACCTGAAAATGATTTCTGCGCCGACCGGTCATTATTACCACCATCCCATACCGCAAATGAAACACCGGAAAGTTTATTGGGGGCAAAACCCACCTGTTCAGGGGTCATCAAACCTTTGCGTAATGCTCTTTGAAACACCACGTACCAGCGGCCATTTTCGTAGACCGAGCTCACTGACAAGCCAAACTCCTTGCCCGGACGACGTTTGCTGGTGCCATAACCATGTGCCAGCACATCATAAGGATCCTGTTGGTCAGCCCGCCACATCCATATGTTCACAGGATTGTCGGTATCTCCCATGGTGATCGGGTTTGCGCTATCGGTAAAAGGAAACATTACCGCTACACCATCGATGAACTGGTCAAGATCCCTTATTTCATCATTTTGGGTTTTATCTGCCCAGGAGAGATAAACGGATAGTTTGGAGCCATTGTGAGCCACGCGACACTCAATTTCGTTAACCTTGCCGTGATCCGTGCTTTCGGCCATAAACGGGGAAAGGTGTTGAACCATCATGATCGGTGTCTGAACCAGTGGGAAACGTTTGGTGCCTACTTTATTCCACAGTGCTGCGTGAGGATCCAGAAAGGAATTATCTGCTTTTTTAATATAAGGTGCTTTCATCATCTGTGCTCACTTAAACCGGATGGTTAATGAATTCTGCGTAACGATCCTGCCACTTGCGACTGATCAGAAGGTCCATTAATTGGGATGTTCCGCCGTTCTTCTTCTTGCTCTTTTCGGCTACCAGTATCGCCAGCACTCTGTGCACATCTTTACCGAAATAACCCTCTAATACTGAATCGGGTATGCGCATTTCGTCAGTTAATTCGTTGGCGCTATCAAACGCCTGCGGTGACATGGGCGGTACGTAATATACGTTAGGCGTGGTGCCATACTCCGGATGTAAAGGGATGGCTACCTTGTACTTCTCTACCAGTTTGTGAACCAGGCTGTTCTCATCATCGAGATAACCGAATGCCCGCGTACGACCGGGGCACTGGCGGTTACAGGCGCTGGCAATTTTTTTATCCAGACGTGGAAAGCACTCAATGCATTTCTCACTTTTTTGCTTGACCGGATTAAAGAAGACCATTTTATAGGGACATGCTTCCACACAATGCCGGTGTCCTTCACACTGTTCCTGGTCGATCAGAACGACACCATCTTCTTTGCGCTTGTAGATGGCATTTCTGGAACAGGCATCCACACACGCAGGGTGCGTGCAGTGATTACATTTGCGCGGCATGTAGAAGTAATAAGGATTCGGCCAGTCACCGTGCCCCTGGTCCTCTTCCCAGTTGTAACCCCACTTGGGTGCTCCGCCGAGGGCTGATGTTGGTTCCAGCTTTTTATCCTGAGAATTGCCTCCGTAAAGAACTTCCTGGTGATTAAAGGTAAATGCATCACCAGAATCCACTATCGTCGGTAATATTCCGGCTTGTGCCTTGCCCTTTGCATCATAACCCCCGCCTTTTTGTTCAAAATCGCGTGGGTATAAAGGCCCTGGGGCAGTTGCGACGCTCATCCAGCGCATATGATGCGCGTCATCGCGTTCAGTCCACAGGTTTTTGCATGCCACTACGCAGGCCTGGCAACCCATGCACTTGTTAAGATCGATGACAGTGGCAACCTGGCGGTCAGATGCCATCAACTGCTGTTTGGTGGGAATCATGTTTTTTGGCATCTTCATTTTATGACTCCTTCACTTTTTCTATTTCCACACGGATGGAGCGATCACTGGTCGTGTTTGGACTACCCGTTGCGATGTGAAACCGGCACTGGGTGTAGTTCATAGCCAGCGGGATTGGCTTCGGAAGACCGACACACAGTATGTCCTGAGATTTCCACTGCTTGAACTGGTAGGGCTCCCACATATAGGTGACCACCTGGTCTTTGCCCACAGCAGATGAAATGGAAGCCATAAATTCACTCTCATCGTAATCATTGAACATCCGCACCTGGTCACCGTCTTCAATTCCCCTTTCTTCCGCGATTTCATTGTTCAGGAAGACCACGGGCTGTCCACGATGAAGTTTCATGAAGTGAGGCGTGGCGAGGTGAAGCGAGTGCACGCTGATACGTGGGTGTCCGCTAATAAGGCGGAACGGGTGGTTGCCGCCAATAGGGGGGGTATCCTTGTGAACAGGCAATGCTTCACCGGCCTCGATGAACCATTCGTGATCCATATAAAATTGTGCCCGACGGCTATGGGTAGGGTAGGGCAGTTTCTTGTCGACATGCCATCCCAGTGCATAATTGGGTTTGTCCGTGTGCCAGTCACTGGCCTGGGTATGAGCCTGGGATGCACTACCGAGGCTTTGAATTTTGACCTGGCCTTCCTGCTCAAACTTCTCAAGCGTATAACCCTCGGGAAACAGACCCGCTGCCACGTTATAGGCAACAAATTCCTTTACCACATCGGTATTGTCATTCAGTTGACCATCAACCGTAAACCGGCTTTTCATCTCACTGTATGGCCGCTTGTGACCGCCCCTGTCGGTGTAATGCTGCATTTTCCTTTTGGCGGCGCGCTCACTGACCTTGCCCATGAGATCCCGGTATATTTCCCACTCGGTATGTGCTTCACCGACTGGTTCCACCGCTTTTTGCTGCATTGACTGGTACGGGTAGTGGGCAAATACTGCAGTGGTATCGACTTTTTCATAGTACCAGGCCGAAGGCAGCAAAATATCAGCATAGGCTGCGGAGCTGGACATCCTTGTTTCAATATAGAAGATCATCTTTGCCTTGGGCCATAACTCCTCAATGTACTTTCTGCCACCGCTACGCTGACGGCGCAGGGGGTTATGGCAGTTGTACATCAACACCTGGGGTTGTTTTTCGGCTTCACATTGATAGGCCGGGTCGATATAACCTTTCTCCAGGCCTTCTTTCAGGTATTCACCGAATGGTTTAGGAAATGAGGGGTCCAGCCACTCCTTCTTGTCCCAGAGATCCTTGTAACCGGCATAGTTGTACATCCAGATTGAGGGTGGAACAGTGCCTGAGATTTTCTGGTACTGGACAGCCAACTCGATTTGGATATCCTCTTCGGAAGCGTCAGGGTCACGTTTCTTGAGATCCTCTCCGATGCGCTCAATGGCCTTATCAACATCATCCAGACGACCCTGGGCAACCGTTTTATTGGCACCGACCACATGCGCAACGTGATCGACCATCATCAGGAAGTTATTGAAGCCCGTACCCGGCTTGCCCCAGTTTCCGCTAAGGCCCAGCATCAGCAGCGCAGCGCGTTCCATCAGGTCGCCATGGTAATGCTTGGCGGTGGAAAATCCGTTGTAAAAATGGGTGCGGTTGGTCGCTATTTTGCGTGCCATTTCGCGAATGAGTTTAGGGGTGATGCCGCAAACTTTACTTGCTACTTCCGGCTTGTATTCGTGATTGAGCTGAGTCTTCAGCCTGGTAAAGACCGGCTCAACCTCAACTTCCGAGCCATCGGCCAGGGCCACAGTCCAATGGCCTTCAAGTGCCAGTTGATCCAGTTCACCTTCATATTTCAATTGGGCCCGGGGTGCTTTTAC
>Ga0164313_10003565_pt1 | contig 13862 bp, 7 predicted proteins | sample GuaBasSedimGuay4_FD_113735 | JGI IMG/M metagenome (GOLD analysis project Ga0164313, IMG submission 113735) | Subseafloor sediment microbial communities from Guaymas Basin, Gulf of California, Mexico - Guay4, Core 4569-4, 0-3 cm | ecosystem: Environmental > Aquatic > Marine > Hydrothermal vents >... | reverse complement strand
TCCTCGACCTTCGCGTAGTGCTTCTTGGCCTGCTTCGCCTTGTCGAGGTCGAGTTCGGTCACCTCCCCGAGGCGGAGGAAGAGGTCCGACACGACCGCGTCGTCGTCGCTCGCCTTCGCGAAGGTGCGGAGCTTCTGGGCGTACGCCCGGGAGTCATCGACGCGACGAGCGAGGTGCCGTGCCGCATCGTGCAGCTCGCCGCTCACGGGAGCGTGCTTCAGGGCTTCGAGGATCCGTACGAGTGCATCGGCACCCCGGTCGAGGTGCTGGTCGAGCAACCCCGAGACGCGCCCGAGGAGACGGGCCCGGGAGCCGTCTTCCTTGACGGCCTCGAGGCGGCCCTCGAGGGCGCGGAGGGCGAGGTCGTATTCGCCGTGACTCACGAGGGTGCGCTCGAGACGCTCTGCTTCTTCGTCGCTCGACCGGCCGGTCTCGAGGGCGCTCTCGAAGAGCTCTCCGGCCGCCTCTTCGTCACCACGAGCCTGGGCGATTCTCCCGAGCTCGTACTGCACTTCGCTCGCCCCGACCTTGAGATCTTCGGGCTTCTGGCGGCGCACGATCAGCAGAAGAGCGCGGTAGGCCCGCTCGGCCCGAGCGTGGTCACCCGATTCGTGGGCGAGTTGGCCGAGGGCGCGGAGCAGCACGGGGTTCGACCCGTCCATCTTGGAGGCGAGCTCGAGTTGCTCGAGGGCAACGTCCATCTCACCCTGGGCCTTCCGGACCCGGGCGAGCTGATGGTGCACGCCGGCACGCTCGGAGTTGCGCCGACGGCCGTAGCTCTCGATGACGTTGGCGAGGATATCCGCCGCCTCGTCGAAGCGCTCGGCGCGAAGGAGCCCCTCGGCCAAACGCGACCGGATGTCACGGTCCTTCTCGGCTCGGGCAGCGGCCAGTTCCAGAATGGAGATCGCGCGCTCCGGCTGGTCGAGGGAGGTGAAGAGGTCGCTGGCCTCTCGCGCGCTGGCGAGCAGCATCTCGTCGTCTTCGATGTGCGGCGCGGCGGCGGTCAAGAGCACCGCGAGGGGCTCGTCGGCCTTCGTCGCCCGATACTGCTCGGCGAGCATGTCGCGGACGTCTCCGCGCTCGGGTGCGCCCTCGAGGGCCCGTTCGAGGACTGCAATGACGCGATCCACCTGACCCGCGCCGAGATGTGCGTGGGCGAGGCGAACGGCCACGTCGGTCCGCTCGTCGTCTTCGGCGACGCTCAGGCGCCGGTCGATCCACTGGGCGGCGGCAGCGTGCTGCCCCCGATCGGTGTGCAGACGCGCCAAGGCGTCGAGGGACTTCGCGGTGGCCGAGAGCTCGACGACCTTGCGGTGGGAATCGAGGGCCCGGTCCACGTCGTCGAGGCGCTCCTCGGCGAGGGTTGCGGTCTTCGCCCAGAGCCGGGCCGCACGCTTGGCTTCGCCCTCCCCTTCGAGGCGCGTCGCCTGGTCGGTGAGGATGTCCGCGAGCTGCCCATAACGACGGCCGGCCTCGAGGACCTCGATGATGGCCTCGATGGAGGGCTCGTGCCCGGGCATCTCGCCGAGGTTTGCCTCGAGGGCCTCGACGCGACCGCCACGCTTCTCGAACTCCCCGACGAGGTGAGCGAGTTCGAGGCGGATGGTGAGCCGCCGCTCTGCTTCTTCGGTCAGGCCGAGCTCGTGGGAGAGCAGCGCCATCATCTCCGGGAGCCGGTCTTCCTTCTTGCACACGTCAGCGAGTGCGCCGAGGACCACCGTGTCGTTCGGCGTCTCGTCGAGGATGCCGCGATAGAGCACGATGGCCCGCGAGTTGTCGCCGGTCGCGGCGGCGATGTCCGCCGCGCGGCGCCGCCATTCGAGGGAGGTCGCAGAGCCGACGGGCAGGAGGGCTGCATCGGCGAGCAGCGAGATCGCCCTGTCGGGCGCTTCGTCACGCTCATGGACCGCGACCAATTGGTCGAGAGCCCAGCGCGTGCTGGGCTCGGGCTGAGCCTCACCCCCGGTCGTCGCCCCGCGGCGCCAGAGCCGGGTGCCCTCACGATAGAGGCGCTCCGCCGTGGCGCGGCCGAGCACACCGTCATCGATGCCGTTGAGAGCGATCTCCGCGGCCTCGAGGAGAGGATTCAGGTCGTCTTCGACCAGATCCGCCATGCGCATCAAGGTGTCGTAGAGGGGCCGCCCCTTGGTGCGACGCTGGAGCCGAGCGAGTTCCGATAAGGTCGCGACGTGCGTGTCGTCCTGGACCACGGCGCGCGCGAAGGCGGCTTCGGCGGCGTCGAGATCCTGCCGTCGGTTCTCATGCCACTCGCCCGCCAAAACTTCGAAATCCCGAGCGAGCTTGGGGTCGAGGTCATCGGTGTCGCCGGTCGCCAATTCGAGGGAGCTCGCCACGTCGCTCCAGGAGTCGGCCGCCGTCGCCGCCGCCTCGATGGCCTCGACCACTTCCTTCGCGACCGCCTTCTGTGCACGGCTCGCGCCGACGAGCGTCTCTCCGAGCACCTCCCAGCGGCCGGCCTGGCCGGCTGTATTCACGATCGCGGTGGCGGCATCGATGCGCGTGGGATCTCCGGCGAAGACCTTGCTGAACGCGCTGAGGGCCGCCTCCGGATCACCGATGTGCTCTTGGACCAAGCGTCCTTCCCAGAAGCGCAGGTACCGCGACCGCGGCGCATCTTCGCCGAGGGCCGCAACCGCTTCGCGGATGGCCTCGATGGCCACCGCCCACTGCCCCGTCGCCTCGGCGAGACGGAAAACGTCCCCTTCGATGTCGCGGAGCTCCGGCGCGAGGCCCATCGCCAGGCGCATGGATTGCAGCGCCGCGCCGAGGTCTTCGGCCCGCTCCTCCTGGATCTTGGCCGCTTCTCGATAGAGGCGAACCTTCGTGGCCGGTGTCGTCGCCGCCTCGAGGCGGTGCGCCAGGAGACCGAGTTGCTCCCGCCATTCGTCGGTCAAGCCGTAGGCCTGAGCCAGCGCCTCTGACGCGGCGCCCCGACACGCGTCGACGGCGATGAGCGCCACCAAGCCCTCGCGAGCGGTCTGATAACCCGGGTCGATGCGCAGCGCGCTGGCGTAGGCCTCGGTCGCGTAGGAGAGTTCGTCGAGTTGGCCACGCTGGACGTCGCCGATGCGCGCGTAGATGGCCGCCACGTGATCTGCTTCGCGGTCGGCAGCGCGACCGAGGAGCTCCGAGACGTCGTTCCACCGCTCCGCTACCGAGAGCAGCTCCGCGAGAGAATCGACCGTCTCGGGGTCCTCGCCGAACGCCTCGGCGACCTCGGTCCAGGTGGTGATGGCGTCTTCGACGCTGCCGAGCTGCTGGCGCTGAACCTTGGCCACGCGAACCAGATCCGCACGGCGGCGGAACGGACTCGACGCAGCCGCTGCGCGTTGCCGTAGCACCGTCACCAGCTCGCCAAAGCGCTCTTCCCGCTCGAGGATGCGCGCCATGTCGTCGAGGGCCTCGATGTCTGCTTGGTTGTCCGCGAGGCGCCGCTGCCAGGCTCCGAGGGCGCGCTCGACATCGCCGAGTTGGTCGGCGGCGCGGGCAACCTGGCCGATGATGGCCGTCCGATCCTGGGCCTCCGGCTCCGCCGTCGAGAGGCGTTCGAGGACGAAGAGACGCTCTTCGACCCTGCCCGCCTGAGAGAGCAAATCATTGAGGCGCCGGGCGACCTTCAGCACCACGGAGGCCTCGGCCTCCTCTTCGGCGAGGACCTTCTGGTACAGCCCAATCGCCTCTTCGACCTGACCGAGGCGCGTGCGCCGGACGTCCGCGGCCTCGCAGTAGAGCGCCACCCTCGGTTCCGAGGACTCGCTCGCCGCGGCGGCGGTGGTCAGCGCGGCCGCAAAGCGCTCGTGGGCATCGAGGGTATCCGCCCAACCGCGTAGGGCATCGAGGGCGTCCTTCGCCGACGCGTCGAGGGCGAGGAGCTTTTCGAAGTGGCCAAAGGCAGGCTCGAGACTGCCAGCGCTCGCCAGGCGTTCGGCCGCCTCGCGGTGAAGGGCGATGCGCTCGTCGGTCCCGGCGAGCTCGAGGGCGGCCCCGAGAATGCGGACGACATCTTCGGTACGCCCGGCCGCTTCGTACTGACCCTTGAGCAAGTCGAGGGCGTCGGTGCGCACCGCATCGTCGGCTTCTTCGCTGTCGCCGATGCGCTCGAGGAGGGCGATGGCTGCGTCGCCGCCGCCACCGGCTTCGAGGAGCTTCTTCGTTTCGCCGAGGGCGGCGGCGGGCTGGTCGAGTTGGTCGAGGTAGGTGCGCGCGATGCGCTCGTGGGCCGCGTGCACGTCCTCCTTCTTTTCGAGGTTGCCGATGCGCCCGTTCCAGAACGCGATGAGGTCGGCCCACTGCTCTTCCTTCTCGAGGAGGCGCTCGAGGGAGGACGCGAGGCCCTTGTCTTTCGGCTTCAGCGGAAGCAGCTGCTGCATGTAGCCGATGGCCCGGACGGCGTTCCCCGCAAAGTCCTTGGCGACGTTAGCCGCCTCGTCGAGGAGTGAAGCGCGCTGAGCATCGTCCGGCGCCCCCGCCAGAGCGGTGTCGTAGAGGGCGAGCAGATCGTCGAAGCGACCAGCCGCCGTGTGCACGACCGTGAGGCGCTGGAAGGCCCAGTCCGCAGACGGATCCGTCGCGAGAACCTGGCCGAGGATCTCGACGAGCAGCGGGGAATCTTCCCCGAACCACTCTTCCAAGAAATTCAGCGCACGCTGACCGAGCGTCGCCGCGAGGTCGGCGTCGATGTCACCAGCGAGCACGTCGCGGTAGAGCTCGGCGACCTCGTCGGGACTCTGAGAGTCCGCCACGATGTCTTCCAGCGTGTCCCACGCATCTTCGTCGGACGGGTTGTTGCGCGCGTTTTCGATCGCCGCCTCAAGCGAGTCGTCAGCCATGCTCTTGTCGCTCCTCGATTGGTGCGCGGACGACGAGTTCGCCGCGCCCGGACCCGGGAGGATAACAGGGGACCGCGAGGCGGATCACGGTCGAACTGAGCTTCGGGCAGATCTCCTACTCGAGTCAGTCGCCGGAGCCGCTCGAGGCCTTGTGGAGGAGGTCGCGGAGGGTCTGAACCTCTTCGTCGGAGAGGCCACCGAGGAGGGCACGCTGGGCTTCGGCGAGGGGTCCTGCGGTCGCCTCGACCAGGTCGCGGCCCAGGTCGGTCAGGTGGGAGCGCACGACGCGGCGGTCGTTTTCGCACCGCGCCCGGGAGACGAACGACGCCTTTTCCAGGCGATCCAGCAGGCGGGTCACGTCGGGGACGTGATTTAGCATGCGTTGACCGACTTCCTGGCAGGAGAGGCCGCCCCCATCGGCGTGCAGGACTTCGAGGACCCGGTACTGCTGGGCTGTGATTCCACGGTCCTGAAAGAATCGTCCGAGATCTCTGTTCAGTCGTTCGTGCGTGCGCACGAGGTTCCGATATGTTTCACGCTCGGCGCTGGGATCCGACGCATCACCCATGAGAAATAAATACGTCATCACGGTGTTCGTGTCCACGCTCTTTTGGCTGAGCACGGTGTCCCTCGGCACTTCGGGGTGCGGAGAGGACGAGCCCGACCGGGGCGCCCCGAGGGCCGCTCCGCCGGCAGAACCCTCCCAAGCGGCGCCCGTCGGCCCCCGCCACGAGGCAAACGGCATCTCCTTCGTAGACCTCACCTCTGCGACCTACGAGGACGAGCTCAGAGGGGGCATCGCCACGAGCCGGGCGACCTACCCCGGCGGCATCGCTTTCGCGGTGATCTCCAGTCCCCCCGTGGTCCCCGCGGATCAGGCCCTCGAGGTTCAGATGGGAAACGCGAGGCGAGCCGCCGCCAGTCGAGGACAGATCATCGAAGACGCCGACGCCCCGGGGCGCCCCTTCTGGGCGGGGGAGCTCGAGGGCCGGCGCGTCATCTACCGGACCGCAGGCACCGTGATGCACACGGAGGTCTTCGCGTTCGAAGGGGATGACCGGACCGTCACCGTGTTCATCGAAGTGCCCGACCCACCGGACCAGTTCCGCGAGGTCCTCGATACGCTCACCTCCTCGTTGCGCGTGGCGAGGCCCTAGAGCCCAAAGGCTCAGTCGTCGCCTTCGTCTTCTCGGGCTGCCCGCCGGCGCCGTTCGAGGAGCGCCGCTCGGGCGGGCCCGTCGCCCACGATGGTGAGGGAGCGGTCGATGATCGAGCGAACGGTCCCGGGGGAGCCCGCGCGGTCGGCGAGGTCGAGGGCAGCGCGTATCACGGCGAGGTCGCGTTCGAGGACGCCGGCCCGGGCGAGGGCTCGGGCGGCTTCGACGTCGTTGCCGCGGCGCCGCAGAGCGTTCGACAGAGCCCGGGCGAGGCTGGCGCGGGCCCGGGGCTCGTCGGCGGCGGCCTCGAGGGTGGCGAGGACGTCCGGGTCCGTAGCCTCGGCGGAGTCGTCGCCGCCGTCGGCCGCAGCGAGATCCTCGGCGGACAGGAGTTGAGTGTTGGCCGTGACGTCGATGTTCGGATCCGTTTCCGTTGGGCGACGCCGCAAAGGAGCGGGAATCGACCCCGCCAGCGTTTTTTCGCCCACCTCGATCCGCTTCAAAAGCGCGATGCTCCGAGAGTCATCCGGATCGCGCCGCCCGAGCATGTCGACGAAGGGGCGCGCACCGTCCGGATCGTCGAGGTCGTCGAGATTGAAGCAGGCAGCCTCGACGAGGGCGTGGCCGAGGGGCGCCCCGTCCAGCCCCTCGAGACCGAGGAGCAAGTCGTAGGCCCCGACGGCCCCGTCGCAATCTCCGAGTTGAACACGCACTCGGGCGAGGGCGCAGCAGAGGGCGGGGTCTCGAGGCGTGAGTCGCAGCGCGCGCAGGAGGCGCGCTTCGGCGGCCGACGGCTTCTGAGCGCCCCGGAGGAGCTCCGCGGCACGGCGGAGCAAGCGCGCCGCCGCCGCCGGGTTTCCATCTTCGACGTGAGCCCGGGCCGCCCGGTCGAGGCGTAGGACGGCCGCGGCGCGATCCCCGCGGGCGGCGAAGAGCCCCGCCAGACCTTCGAGGGCGGAGGGTTCGTCGGGGCAGGCAAAGAGCGCTTCTCTATAGAGGCGCTCGGCATCGGTGCTGCGATCGAGGCGATGGAGGGCGAGGGCCGCCGCGCTGACGATCCGGGCCCGGTCCCGTGAAGGAAGGGGAGCACCGAGGGCCTTGGCGGCGGCTCGTTGGACCTCTCGTGGATCGCCGGCCTGCAGAGCGAGGCGAACGCGCTCGAGAGCGAGCCCGACGTCCCCCGGTCGCCGAGCCGCGGCCCGCGTCAGGAGGGCGAGGGCTTGCTGCGGGTCGCCCGCGAAGATGCTGGATTTTGCCGTCGCGAAGGCCTCTGCGACCAGGTCCGAGAGAGGCTCGACGGTGACGAGGCGCTCAATTGCATCGGCCACCCCGGAACGGTCCCCGATCCTAACCGAAAGGCGAATACGGGTCGCGACCGAAAAGGGATCGTCCCGACCGGCGAGGGCCTCGAGGACCACCTCTTCGGCGCCGCGCCGCTCGGCATCGACGGTCAGCGAAAGTTGCATTGCCCGGTCCCGGAGGGCGTCCTCGGCCCCGGGACGACTGGCGAGGCTCTGGACGAGGGCGAGGGCAGCCTCGGCGGCTCCGTCGACGTCGTCCTCGGCGAGGCGGGCGAGGACCGGGGCCATGAAGCGAGCGTCCTCGGCGGCTTCGAGGGCACCAGCGTCGTTCGAGGCGGCGTCGTCGCCGATGCGTAGGACGAAGGCCCCGTCCCGCAACTCGAGGGAGCTGATGTCGACCGAGCGGTCGTTCGGGAGCCGGAAACCCCGCGTGCAGAGGGCGGCGCTGAGCAGCCGTCGGGCCGGTCCCGGAAGGCAGAAGAAGCCGCCCTCGGCGTCGAAGGCGAGACCGAGGCGTCGGGCCGCGACCACGATGCGTCGAAATGGATTGGCCGGGCCGTCGGTCGCTGCGCGGAAGCTCTGCACGTAGAACCGGAGATCCCGCCCGAGGGCAAAGGCCGCGACGGAAAGGCCGATGACCCCGAACTCGTCGCGGAGGCCGAGCGCAAACGTGCTCGCCGAGGGCGAATCGCCCAGCATGAGGGACACATCGCGGTGAGCGGCGATGCGCCCGAGATCGCGCGAATCGAGGTGAAATGTGGCCGCGCGCAGCGTGGTCCGCCGGTGCCGGAAGGCGAGAGCGCCGGCGGTGACGTCGACCGGATAGCGGACCCGGCCGAGGCCGAGGTCGAGGGCCGAGACCCGAAACCGGCCCGCGGTCAGAGGTCGAGACAAGCGCAGCAAGCCGCGCCCCGCCTCGAAGCGCAGATCGAAACGGGGCCCATCTCCCACGCCCTCGCCGGCCACAGGTCGCCGCGGGCTACCCCGATACGGCGCCTCCGACGTCAAACGTCCTGCTCCGGAGGAGGTGCCGGAAGGGTCGCCATGTTCGCCCGGGGGACAGGCACCTTGGCCCGAAACGCTCCCCACGCGTCACCGAGGTGCTCCCGGGCGAGCTCGAGGATCTCGGCGGTCGTCGCGTCGTCGGCCCCGAGGGCGATAGCCTCTTCTGCGCAGAGGGCCGCGGCCACATGCTTTTCACGGGCCGAGTAGCTTCGAGCGAGGTGGGCGACGAGCCGCTTCGGGTCGGCGCCGAGGCTCAGGGCGCGACGCAAGAGGCCGATGGCCTGACCGTGGCGCCCGCTGATGACCGCCGCCTCACCCAAACGCCGGAAGAGATCTGCAGCGGCGGGGCCATCCTGCGACCACTGCACCCCAAGGCGAAGGACCTCCCCGGCCCAGTCGTCCCGTCCGGTCTCGGCGTAGGCCGTGCCGAGGAGCCCGAGGCTGCGGGCCAGGGTTGCCCGGACGTCCATCGTGAGGCGTTGCCCTTCGGCGGTCCGGAGCAAGAGCGAGAGGGGACCGGGCCAGGCACCGAGGAGCTCGACGACCTTGTCGTGATCGTCGTCTGTGGCGGCCACTTCAGCTTCGGGGATGACCGCGAGGTCGATGGAGAAGGGAGAGCCCGTCGACGAGCGATCAACCTCGGCACGGACCCGCTCCCGGAGCGCCTGGCGGAGAGTCTCGACGGGCACCGCCTCGTCGTCGTCGCCGATGCGGCACAAGACCGACGCACCGCCGAGGGCATCGATGTGCACTTCGAGGAGCTCGACCCCGAAGAGGGGGGCGAGCAAGACGTAGCGAAAGCCGATGAGCTCTTGGAGCGCGTCGGCGTCGAGCTCGTCGGCAGAAACGGGAGGTGGTGGTGCTTCCTGGGAGAGGATCGCGGAGACGAGGCGGCGTCGGAACTCGCCGAGACTAAGGCGCTGCTCTTGGTCGTCTTCGCCGAGGGTGAAGTCGACGAGGGACGCATCGGGAACGCGGCGGTCCAGGGAGAGGGCGGTGATGCGCACGCCGGCGATGACCGCAAAGGCGACGAAGCGCTCGCCGATGGTCTCCGAGAGCTGGCCGAAGGCTTTGTTGCCTTGTGCTAGCCGCTCGAACCATCCGTCCGCGCGCACCTCCGAGAGGCTGATAATCCGCTTTTCGTCACTCACTCGCTGCTGCTCCGAAGAACGCGGAGCATTTCAGGGGGTTGTGGACGAGGTCAAGCCTTCCGATACCAGTCGATGGTCCGGGCGATGCCATCTTCGAGCTCGATGTGGGCCTTGAAGCCGAGGAGCTGCTCCGCCTTCTTTACGTCGGGGATACGCAGCTCGACGTCCGGGAAGTCCCAATCGACGAACTCGATCTCCGACTTCGAGGCAGCGAGGCGGCGCACCAAGAGCGCCAACTGGTAGATGGTGATGGTGCTCCGGGGGTTGCCGATATTGAGCGCTTCACCGATCACCTCGTCTCGCACGAGGCACAGCTCGACGGCATCGACGATGTCGTCGATGTAGCACCAGCTGCGGATCTGGTCCCCCTCGTTGTGGATCTTGAGGGGTTCGTTGCGCAGGCAGCGGGTGACGAAGGCGTGAATGGCCCCCTCCCCCACCTGCCCCGGGCCGTAGATATTGAAGGGCCGGACGGAGCAGGTCGGCAGATCGAACTCCTTCCAATAGTTGTGGGTGAGGTGCTCGGTGGCGAGCTTCGAGACGGCGTAGGTCCAGCGCGCCTCGCCAACGGCGCCGAGGCTGGTGACGTCGGCCTCGCGGACGCGGAAGGCGTGGCTTCCGAAGACCTCGCTGGTCGAAAAGTCGATGAGGCGCTTCACGCCGCCGACCTCGCGAGCAGCCCGGAGCACATTCAAGGTGCCCTCGATGGACACCTCCATGGTGAGCACGGGGTGCTTCAAGACCGTGTCGACACCGGCGATCGAGGCCATGTGCACGACGTAGTCGCACCCCTCGGTGGCCCGAAGCACCGCGTCGGCGTCGCGCACGTCTCCGACGACGACCTCGACGTTGGGGTGGGCCTCGAGGTCGGTCTTGCCCAGGGCGTTGCGGCGCAGGTTGTCGAAGATCCGGACGCGGTTCCGGTCGACGAGGCGCCGCGTGAGGGCGGTACCGATAAACCCGGCACCGCCGGTGAGGAGCAGGGTGGCGTTCTCCAGCATGGCCCCGGGACCATACACCGACCCCTCACCGAACGGGACCCGTTCTCAGCCCCCGGCGGTCGGATTGACGGCGCTGTTCCGGTGGATATCAATTCACCCATGGGGATGCAGGTCGTGGTGCTCACCGCTCTGGTGGTGAGTCTGGCAATTGGCTGTGGGGGCGAGGAACCCATCGAGACACCGGCGACCCGGGCAGATGCCTGCGTCGCCGTCGGGGGCTGTGAGACGCCCGTCCACGTGGAAACGGGTCCGCGCCAGTCCATCTTCCGGGTGCTGGTCGTCCGAGACCCCAGCGGTGCCGTGCGGATCGAGGAGGTGCAGGAGGTCGAGGTCTCCGCGCGGGTGGGGGCGCCGGAAGGGCCCCTCGCGGGCACCCACGGCCTCGCCGCCCTCGACGCCGCCGGAGCGCCGGTCGAGTTCCAATACCTGCGATTCGCCGACACGCTCTTCATCGAGCCTCTCGAATTTCACGAGGCGACGGTCGAAGAAGATCTGACCGGCGGCGAGGTCAGCACCGTCGGGTATGTGACCCTCGGCTCCACCGTCGTCGAGCTCGCGATCGTCGATTCGACCGGGACCATCGTCGATAGGCGCCCCGCACCGGCGCCCGGTGATGCCCTCGCGAGGGACGACGGCGTTGGCGCGTCGCGGGAGGCGGTCGTGCGACCGTCTTCGGCATCGGCGTGCTCCCACGTCGTGCTCCTCGAAGGCGGCGTCGACGAAATCTGGTACCCCGCAGCGCTTCGGTCGCGGCTCCGGCTGACGCCCCTGTCGCCGACGCAGTACGCCGTCGTCCGCTCGGCCCTCGGGCGCATGACTCCTCTGCACTGCGCCGGCATCAGCCGCATGGCGTTCGCGTCGTTCCCCGACACCGGGGTCGCCGGCGTCGTGACAGCCCACGCCGGAGACCTCGTGATCCTCAATACGGATGTCGAGTTCGGTGACCCCGGCGAAGGGCTCGGCTTCGACGAGTTTTCGCTCCAGGGCGCTGGCCAGCAGGCGCGCTTGATGCACGTGATTTTCCACGAGGGCGGACACGCCGCCGAGTTCCTCCTCGACAGCGTGACCGACTTCGAGAGCTTCCCCGGCGAATGGGAGCCGCGGCAGGGCAATCTCGCAGAGCAGACGATCGACCGGGTGCGTCTTCGCGGCGGCTTCGCCCCAGCCTGGCGCGCGGTCCATGGCAGCTTCTTCGAGCAGGGCTGGACCGGGAGCTACCTGACCCCACCCTTCTCGGCGCTCCAGCGCATGGAGATCCGCTCTCTGACCCCGGAGGGCTTGGCGGAATACGGAGTGATTTCGCAATACGCCACGAAGCAGCACCACGAGGACATCGCCGATACGGTGGCCTATCCCCTCTCGGCGCCGATCATGCGGGCGGCGGGGCTCCCGGACGGCCCTTCGCCGCAGGTCAACGACTATGGGTGCATCGCGATGCGCGCACACGCTGAGCGCAGCGTCCCCCAGAGCCTCGCCGCCGTCTTCACCAAGCTCGCGTTCGTGCGCGACCTCGGCCTGATCACCGACGAGGACTTCGAGTCCTGCGCCGGAACGATGATCGGCATCCCTTCGGAGGTGGAGGGCATCACCGTGCTCGCGGACGGCGAGGTCCAGCGAGTCTTCGCCTCCGGGCCGGAGGCCGTCATCGGCACCCTCGACGGACGCTACGTCTTCGAGTTCACGGTCGGCGGCACGGCCGAGTTCAGCGGAATGGACTACGGCGCGACGCTGAAGCTGATCATCGACCTCGCGCCCACCGGCACCGGAAGCGGACCGACGCCCCTCGAGCACGTGTCCTGGCCCCGGGGCCTCTACTCCCTCGCGATAGGGCAGCCACACCGCTTCGAGCTGCGCATGCCCGACGCGCCCGCTGGCAACTTCAACGTGACCGACGGCTTCGTGCTCATCACCGAGGCGAGCAACGATCGCATCGTCGGCTCCGTTTTCGCGCGGGAGGCTTTCCGCCCCAATGCCCCCATCCCCGTGCCTCAGGTCTTCGACCCGCCCCTGAACTTCCGCTTCACGATCACCAACTAAGCAGAAACGCGAGTGGAGACGGTCCGGACCTCCTCACAGCCGTCGTATCACACGCGATATCGCCCAATGTCGCGTGACTATACGCAACTGCCCGCCGCAACGGCCGACAAGGGCACATGCAAACGCCCTCCACCGGACACCCCCGTGCCCCTCAGCTATGATCACCGCATGGGCTTCCCCCTCGCATCGCTCGCGCATCGGGACGGCACGCCGACCGAAGACCACGTCGTGCAACTGCACGGCGCGACCTGGGCGGACTACGAGCGAATCCTCGAGATCCGCGGGGACAAATCCGCCCCTCGCATCACCTATCTCGACGGGCTCCTCGAGATCATGAGCCCGTCCCGGGATCATGAGAATCTGAAGTCGCTCATCGGCTGTCTCGTCGAGACCTATTGCCTCGACAAGGGCATCCGCTTCACCACGCTCGGCTCCTGGACGCTCAAGGACGAGGAAAAGAAGAAGGGCGCCGAGCCCGACGAGTGCTACGTCTTTGGCGACGGAGAGTACGAGCGCCCGCACCTCGCGATCGAGATCATCTGGACCTGGGGCCGCATCGACAAGCTCGACATCTACCGAAAGCTCGGCGTTCAGGAAGTCTGGTACTGGCGCAATGGAGCGCTCCAGCCGTACGTGCTCCGAGGCCAACGCTACGTCCCGATCGAATCCAGTGAGGCCCTCCCGGACCTCGACCTCGCGCTGCTCGTTTCTTTTCTCGACCAGCCCACGACCTACGACGCGATGCAGGCGTACCGCGCAGCGCTCGAGGCGTGAGGGTCATCTAAACAGCATCGCCTTGACCGCGATCCACGGCGCGAGGTCGGCAAGAAGGCGGAGGGCGACGTGAGTCGACCGGAGCTGGATTGACTACCGGATCTGGCCCCGCTTCCTGCGCTGCCTGCTCAGCTACTTTGCATAGCCTCCGCGGGCTGCTCGAAACCGGAACCACCTCGCTTGTGTCTCACACTCAATGCGACACTGTTTAGGTCAGACGCGCGGCGAGGTCCGGAGGGAACGCTTCAACGCGCCTCGTCATCGAGCTCAGCTTGGATTTCGCGGAAGCGGGAAATCAGTTCGACGTCGCCCTCCTGAGTTGCCCATCGCAGACCGCGTTCGAACGCGGATCGGGCCTCGTCGTATTGTCCAATCTCTCGATGGATGCCTCCGATGGCCAGGTGGAGGAGCGGATCGGTCGGGTCTACGGCGAGTGCTTCTTGATAGTGGCCAATCGCCCCGGGGAGATCACCCGTTTCCGCGGAAACAACCCCGGCGTGTCTGGCCAGCAGAGAAACGGCTGACAGGTCCCCTTTGGCCTTTGCCTCCGCCACGGCTGTCCGGAGGATCTCCAACGCCTCCT
>Ga0164313_10003564_pt1 | contig 13863 bp, 12 predicted proteins | sample GuaBasSedimGuay4_FD_113735 | JGI IMG/M metagenome (GOLD analysis project Ga0164313, IMG submission 113735) | Subseafloor sediment microbial communities from Guaymas Basin, Gulf of California, Mexico - Guay4, Core 4569-4, 0-3 cm | ecosystem: Environmental > Aquatic > Marine > Hydrothermal vents... | reverse complement strand
GGCTTGTTGTCGAAAATAAAGTCATCAGCTTCGTTAGATCCTACCATTCCATTAGTTCCTTTTGCAAATTCAGAACCATAGATAAAGATATCACATGATGTTGCTGCCGCCATTGCTTGTCCAGCTGCTTCATAATAAGCTACTGTAAAAGTATTTGGGTTTGCATTAGTTGGTCCAGCTGTTACAATCGCTTTGTTTTGTAAAGTTGAACCTGGAGTGTTGTCTGAAATCATTACAGTTTGACCTACTCTAATAACGTTCTTAGCGTCTCTCGCTGTGTTAGGGTTAGCTAACGCTGGATTGAAGTTAGTAATGTTATTTGGAATTGTCCAAACTGCACCTGCGTCTGTACCTGCAGCTGCTGCTGAAGTACATCCTTTGTATTTAATGTGTAGCCTTCCTTGCTCCGCCCATTTAATAAGGTCAGAGTTAGATGGCATCTCTGCTCCTACCATTCGTAGGAACGAGCTAATGCTTCTATTACCATATCTTTCAAATTCTTTCTCGTAAGTATCTGGTAGATACTGATTCAAGAAATCAAAATCTTTGATATAATTCGTTTCAACAGGAACCTGTTGAGCCGATGGTTGTAAGTCGAAGCCTGGGCTTGGGTTTACTGGCATAATCGTATAATTTTAATTTGTTAAACTTTTTTAATACTTCTAATTTTGAGCCCTCTACCACTTGAAGTATCGCCTACTGCTTTTATTTTCAAACTATTTTTCGTGCTAAGTTGCGGGGCTCTACGAACATCCATATTGATATTCTTAGACTTTTTTGCTACATCATCTACTGTTGCAGCAACACCCTGCTCATAAAAGAACTGTGCAAACTTTTCTGGATTCATTGCTATTGACATAGCTTTATGATATCCTCTGGCATCTTTCATAAGTCCATTCTCATCATTATATTTTGAGATGAAATTATTAAAATCCATTTGCTTGTTCTTTAATTCCTCAGCAGTACCTGGTTTATAGAGAATTGATTTATCGTCACCAACGCTAAATTCAAAACCTTTGAACTCATCGTTAAACACATTATTAGTGCGTTCCTCAAAATTCTTTCTCATAAGCTGTACGCTTTCCTTCTGCGTGTTAGATTGCTCTAACATTGTCTTGTAAGCATTAAGATTGTTTTCTTGTTCATCAGATAATCCACCCCCACTTGACTCAAGAGGAATTTTATATTTATCTTTCTGTTCTTTAAAAAACTTTCTCGCTTTAGCAAGTTCTCTTTTTTTAGCTAATTTCTTTTTCTTAATATCACGCTCGTCATCTTCTTCACTATCGTATCCGAATTTGTCGTCCATAATATCTTGAATATCTATAGCATCAAGACCTTCTTCTTGAACACTAATGTAATCAGCTAAAACAGAATCTTCGTCCATGTCATCGTAGTTCTTTTGCAATTTGTAAAAGTCTTCGATACCACGGCCTGTTTCTTTCTTATAATCAAAATATAACTTAACATCTTCAGGTAATTCAGGATTTGATTCTTTCGTTTCAAATAATTCTTCAACTGAGTTAATGTCTTTGTTATATCTATCTTTAATAAAATTAAGAACATTTTCGTCATTTAACTCTGACGAGGGAGTTTTATCTTCAACAGGTGGAGTCTCCTCTACCTTTGTTTCCTTTTCTACTTTCGATGTTTCTACCTTTTCAGGTTTCTCATCGACTGGTTCGTTACCTTGTTGAGCCTCATGCTTTTGTAACAATTGCTCTTCTATTTCGGCTTTTGATTTTTGAGTGTTGCCTTCCACTGCTTTTACTTGTATTTTCATTAGATTAAATTTTTAACAAAATTAAACAATAATTTTAAACCTTTTTTAGGCGTTATTTAGGTGATTATAAAGGTCTTGTCCCAACCTTTCACCTATGTCTTTATCTGATTTATAATGCACTCTTGCTACTATTCTACTGTTAGAAACATGCGCTGCTACATCTGTAAATTCTTTTTTCATTTCAGGATACATGTCTGATAAAACCAAAGATATTAGTTTACTTTGAGCAGAATGGCCTGATGGAAACGCAGGTGTTTGTGCACTACTCATCTTGTGATACAATAAATCAATACCAAATTTTTTAGCTAACACATTTGGTCTTGGTCTATCGTGATAATTTTTTATACGCAATATTACATCTTTAGATTTAGCTATTAAAGTATTTACTAAATCAGAAGGATATTTTCTTTTTCTATTTACAAAGAGTTGTTTAAACGCTGCGTGAATATTGTCATATTTGTCAGCATAAGGAACATCCATCTTCTGAACTTGTAATGATTTTATTTCATTCAAAGTTTTCATACTCATGTCAGACGGGTATTTTATATGCTTGTATTTAGTGATGTTAAAGTCATCAAACATAAAAACTTATTTAGGTCCAAACTCTGCTAAATCAAAACCATCTAAAGAATCTTCGTTAGATTCAAATTTTATTGCTGGTAGATTTCTTTTTCTTTGTTCAATAAGTTTAGATTGTTGAGTATTAGCTTGACTAATTCTATCTGACTTACCTTTTTCTTTTGCTTTTTCTCTTTGGTCAATTTGAGATTGTTCTATACCTTTTAACTGCATGTTGTAAGCAAACTCAGTTTCCATCAGCTGTGACTTTAACATAGCTTCATTTTTCATCTTTTCAATTTCCATTGCAATCTCAGCTTGTTTAATCTGCATTTTAGATTGAGTTTCTAATTGTATTCTTTGCTGTTCTTGTTGAGCAGCCATCATCGCTTGTTGTTGTGCCATCTCAGCCTGAGCAGCTTGTTGCATTTGTGCTTGCTGCTGCTCCATTTGAGCTTTCTTTTTACGTTTAGTTTTTAGTAATTGATTAGCTAATTTAAGATTATGTATTTCTCTAATATCTAAAGCATCTTCTAAATTAATATCCTGTTTAGATAAAGCCATTTGAATATTAGCTTCTAACATAGCTCTTTCTTCTTCATCTGGAGCTAACTCTAAAAATATACCAAAACTATATAAGTATAAGTTTTTAATATCTTGGAGTAGGTTTAAATTATACTTACCTATCTGCATAGCAAACTGGTTTTTAAACTCAGAGTATTCTAAAACATCAGCTGTTCTTAAGACTATACCTTCTGCTAATCTTCTTGTAATATATAGACTTGCATTTAATATATGTCTTGTAGCTGTATTAGAATTTAAAGCTGCTAATTTTTGAACACCAACTAATGCGTCTGGATTAGGAGTAGAACCGTCACGAGCTTCATTTAATCCTGTTACAGTTCTTATCATATCTAAATAGTGATTGTAGTTAGCAATAAGCATTTGCATTTTTGCTCCACCACTATTAGAAGTTAATTGAGTTATAGGAACTTTAGCGTTGTTAAATTCACCATCTTGAGTAAAACTTCTACCTACTACACTACCAGTTTGAAAATAAAGCCTTAGAGCATCTTCAGGATTATAAGCATTACCTGTACCTAAATCAACTTCATTAAGTCCGTCAGCGTCTATAAAAACACCATCTGGGACCATTCTGGATATTACTTGCTGTAGCTTTAAATGAGTTACTTGAATTAAATCAGCAAAAGGAATCATTCTTCTAACTAAAGATTCATACATTCCCTTATATAATCTTGGAGCACAAGCTACATAATTAGGTAAAGCGTTTTGACTTGCAGCTTTTGGTCTAACCATATTTTCTGCAAGCTCCCATTTTAATAAAATGTTTGTACCCATTACCATTATTCCATCATACCATACTTCAATTTTTTTAGTAACCTTTTCAAACTTTCCTTCAGCCATCATTTCTTCTGGCGGGTTAAAGCTATCATCTTTTTCAACTACTTTAAATGTGCCGTCAGCCATTTCTTTTTTCTTGTAAACAAAAGTGTGAGTAGTCTTGTAGTTAAAATAAAGTAAAGTACAAGTGTCTCTATAGAATAAAGAGTTCTCATAGTACTGTGCATTGTTATAATAATTATACCAAGATTGACTATACTTAGCTATCTCTTCCATATCTTCATTAGTGATATCAGGATTTATTTTTACAAGCTCAGCCATAGGTATGGTCTTTAGCTCACCCCAATAAAAACAATCTTTAAAGTATGGGTCTTCAGTATAACTATATACTACATTAGCAGGGTCAACATAACTAACTTCTATACCTTGTCCTGGTAAAAACTGATGTTTAGTCATACCAACACCTATAGTCATTATATCATAGTCAACTCTTTTACGAATATCTTTATAATGGTTTTGATTTAATACAGTATCAATAGCTTCTTCTGCTGCAATTTCTACAGCAGGCTTATATTTCATTTGCATGTATAACTCCAGTTCTTCATCATTTTCTGGAAGTTCTTCTTCGTTTGTTTGAAAAACATTTAAATCAAAATCTTCTTCGATTTGTTGAAAGAGTGGTCGAGCAACCATTTCTCCTTCTATCTTTTTTTGAAAGGAATCTCTTTTCTCTGCAGACATTGCGTCTTCTGCAAACGCATTTATTTTGAACAGCCTATCATTTAATCCATTTACAACTATGTCCACAAACTTAGGAATAATAGGAACTGGTGTCCAATCTAAGTTAAGATATGATAAATCTCCATCAATAGCTATTTCGTTTTTATACTTTTGAACTGATTGTTCACCACGAGCATATAAACGCAATCTATTAAACTCTCCCCATTGATTTAAATATCTACAGGAACCGTTATCTTTTCTAAACCACTCATATTGAATAGCCTGTCCTACTTGCAGTCCGTACTCTAAAGTATCCTTTTGAGCATCAGAAGCAAACTCATCTGGAAACGCAGCTGCTTTTAAGTTAATTTCTACTTGTTTCATTTATTAATAATTCGACTAACTTTTTCGCTGTTGTTATATCTTGCAAAGTTAATGCTAATTTTTGTTTTTTCTTTAGTCGGTGTATATAAGTGTTTTTGGTTAGCCATTATTGCTAAACCAGAGCTTATTGAAGCATCAAACTTAGTTCTATTACTTATATCAAACTTAGCCCAATCCTCTAATGTTCTTTGAAAATACATGTCACCCATATCACCTTCAACTCTATGCACGCCATCTGAATCTATACCTATATATTTTTCAATATAAGATTCTATTGCAGACGCGTGTGATTGTTTAACATCCTCTGATGTATTTGGTATACCCCCTAATTCTCTTTCAGATTTAGAAAGTTTATTGTAAGTTTTATCAGGTCTGTTTAAACAAAACCCTCTATACCCTCTATTTTTAAAATGATAAAGGAGTCGAGGTTTATTATTTTCACATAATATAGGCATGCCATAAAACACACATGCCATTAATACTTCCTCAAAAAATATTTCTGCTGTTTGTGGTCGAGCTATGTATTCTAAAAAGAAATGATTACTTGGCATTTCTTCCATACTAAACTTTGTTAAACCATGCAAAGAACCGTTTGACCCTTTGCCTACCACGACACCAGATATATCATAAGAGTCGCAACCAAATGAACCTAAATGTTCATTACCAGGAAAGAATCTACCGTTCTTTCTTATAATGTTATTTTGAAGTGAGCGTTTAGGTATGTAAGTTACAAAAAATCTTCCTCTTTTGTTTGGAGTCCAAACTACCTTAGTATCTTTTATTCCATTTTCCCAACTAAATGAACCCTGAGTTATAAAATGTTCTTTTATAATACCATCATTGTAATCTATTTGCTGATAAATCTTTGTTAAATTAAATATAGATTGTTTGCTTTCATCTCTGAAAGCATGTGATTCAGAACGAGGAAACTGACGGTAATATTCATTTAAAGCGTCAGGGTCATGCTTTAAAGAAACAACTTCATTTTCCCAGTAGTTAACTGCACCCTGATATATATACTCATCATCAATACCTACCACTTCTTGCTTTGGATTTTCTAAAACAGGCATACCATATCTATCTATAAATCCTTCCATATTCCATTCCATTGGAACAAATAAAGAATATAACCCACTTTTAGTTTGACCATTAGCATTTCTAACTTCACAATTAGAATCATTGTATAAGTTTTTAAAGTTTCTACCACCTTTATCTAATGCGTTAGATGTAGAACCCATCATACATTTACCAATAATTTTACTTCCTAACCTCAAACATGTTTTTGTAACACGCCAATTGTTTAAAATATTTTCTGGTTTTTCCCACTTACCACTTTCATCATGTATTAGTAGTTGTAGTTTTTCTCCATCATAACTATTATCAGAAGTGTTTTTCCAATCTATTGTTGTATCTAATCCTTCTAACACTTCTTCTTCTACATTAAACATATTTTTTTTTGTAATCTTAGAAGCAGGAACACGATAAGCTAATTCTGTTTTTGGTTTATCCATACCATCTTGTATGGGTTTAAAAAAGAAAGGATAGTTGTTAGAAATAGGAACTATCTTGTCTGTAAACATTTTTTTTGCATCACTACCTGTTTTAGATAATATACCTATTCTGGCATTTTTAGTAATAGTACCAGTATTTACTCCTTCACAAGAACTCATAAAAGAAAAACCTGAACGCCTTATTTTTAAATAGCACATTCCAAAACTTCTTTTGTCTGCCTTACATGCTTCCCAGAATAAATAAAATATTCTATTTGCTTCTCTAAAATCTGGATGACCTACATCTATTTTAGTCCATTGTAAATACATATAATGTGTACCTGTAATGTATGTAGGTTTACCATTGTTCATAAACCAAAAGCCCTGCTCTCTTCTATTAAACTCTTCTTCTATATAATCAATCCATTGATTTTTAAAATTAGAAGGAGCTTCATGCCATTGAAATATAGTAGATATTCTTTTTAACACAGGAGGTATTTCTTTTACCTCCCAGTACTGTTCAGCTTTTTTATCAGAACGTTTAAACACTTTCTTGGGTACAGCTGGTAGTGCTATTCTTAAACCTGATACATGAATTATCTCACCAATAGTTCCATCTTTTGATATAATAACTATATCATATTTTTCATCATACCCATACCTCCATGTTCTCGCTTTGTTTTTACGAGATATTATGTTTGAAGGCACTAAACCTTTACATAAATCATAAATATTATTTTGAGTTCCTTTCTGCAAAGCCTTTAGGTAAGTTATTGGTTTTTATTTCTACTCCATCAAGTTTATCTCTTTCTTCATCTATTCTTTTTAAAATTTCAAAAGCATCGAATATGGCAAGCTTTTTGGTAGCGGCTGCATTCTTTAATCTATCAGCTGCTAATTCATCGTCAGGGTCTGGTTTTATAATTTTTTCTTTTGCCACATCAATTAATTCTTTTACGGCTTTTTCACCAGCATTTATAATTTCTAATTTAATTGCTTTTGTATCCATTTTTTAAAGTTATATTACTTGTATACATACGATAAAGTTTTTCATCATCTATATTGAATTCATATTCACTATTAGGTTGAAATGATATTCTATCACCAGGATAAACATTTAACTTCTCTAATTGTTTGTTTCCATACTTAAGTATACCCCACAATGGTTCTTCTTCTTCAGAAACATCTATATATTTTTTTTCAATAGGTATAGGTTTTACAAAACAATACTTGTCATGACTATACCACTTACCATCTTGTTTATACATGTAGAATTGAAAGTCATCTACTAAAAATAAATCATCTATCAACCAGCTTCTTCCACTTTTTTGTCTTCCATAAATATCGTTATAATATTTAAATACATTATGATGCACTACAAGAGTGTCTCCTTTTTTAATATTTCCATTATAATTTATAGGTGTATTTATTACTGTAGCGAATCGAGTTGAAACTGTATGGTCTTCTTCTGATGTACTGGTGAAAAACTTTTTATCACCATAATATTTTATATTATCGTAACGCCTATCATTATAAGGTTTTACTATAAAACAAAAAGGTGATTGCATTAAAAATGAATATTAAATTCTAATGATATAGGTAAAGTGTTTTTAAATTCTTTCCAAAGTAAAACTTCGTCTCCTTTTATAATCCAAATTTTATAAGAATCATGAGTGTGGTCATGTTGAATTAAATGTATTTGGTATTTGCCACCTAATACATCTTGACCTGTTATGTAGTGCATAGCTCCAGACTTATAGTCTGCTCCTATGGAAATCTTTCTTATGTCCATTTAATTTAATTTAAAAAGTTGGGTCTACATCTAATACTCTGTATAGAATATTAAAGTATGCCGTGCCATTACCTGCAGATACAGTTTGACCAGTTGCCGCTTCCATTACCAAGCCAGCATTTACAGGAGTATTATAAAAAGTTCCCGCTGTATTACCTAAATGTAAGACAGTGTCTGTTGCCATGTTAAACCCTGGATAGCTACCACCACTTGGTACTACAGTGATTCCACTTGCAGAACCATCTATTAGTATATTGGAGGGTAAATTAAAATTATAAGCTACACTCCCTGCATCCATGTAAAACATTATCTCTAATATGTTTAGTATTTTACCCGCTCCTGGAGCAGGCACTAAAGTTACTGGAGTTGATGGAAGTGCTAATAATGAAGCCGAATTAACAGTAGTGTGTTGAGTCCTAATATCTGATGTAATAATAGATTGTATTTGACTAAGCGTTGCTGTTTTAGTTTTTAACTCATTTTCTGCATCAGTTAATACTAAATAGTCAGCTGAATCTATATTTGCTCCGATATTTGGATACGCACTCGTGTTACTTATTTTCGCCATTTTCTACTGGTGTTTCTGGGTCTTTAACTTCTCCAGTTCTTAAATCAATAATTGCGTTCTCACCGTATTCTTTAATCAATTCTTTTTCTAAATCATTAAACTGACCTTGAATTGCTTCTACAGCAGGTACAGTATTGAATAAACCTATTACGGTGTCAGCAATTTTAATTTTAGCTTGTAAAAACTTTTGATTTAATTCCTGAACTTTTTTTAATTCTTCGTCTTTTAATTTTTTGTTTGCCATTATATTAAATTTAATTTGTTAAACATTATACAAATATAGGTATTTTATTTTTGATTATGGTGGAGATACAGGTGTTCCAATAACAGTGCCTATGTCACCACTTGCCACATCTATAACATTCTGTATCTTAGTGTTTACCACATCAATAACATCTTCACTGTATCCTTCGTCATAAGTTATAACTAAACGTATTGGGTATGTAGAGTTTTTAAATCTTGCGCCTGACTGAAATGTGGTATTAAGAGTAGGTGCTGAGCCATCATAATCATAGCTTTTATTTATAAGAGCTACATTTAAATACCCATTAGAGTTCATGTCATTTATACCAGCAGTATTTATAATAAACTGATTTGGTGATGAAGTGCTTGTGCCCCAAGTAGCAATAGAGCTTTGAGAGTAAGGTTGACTAAAATCTAAATCATTATACATAGCAGTAGTCAGTGTTGTTGTACCACCACTTCCTCCCCATGCTGTAGACTCAACTATAAAAGCATCACTTGTAGTGTTTAAATAACCATATACTTGTAATGTTGCTGCAGTTATAGTGCCTGGCACTGATGATACATCAAAAAACAAAAATGTTCTGTAAATACTTCCACTTACACCACTTCTACCAAAAGCGTGAGACGCTCTAAATGCTTGTTGTTGACTTGTTGCGCTGGTAAAAGTAGTAGCAGTAGTTCCAGTGCTCGCGTTTCTTATATCAGTGAGCCAGTTACTTATATTAAACTGAAAGTTTCCTATTCTTCCTTGTAGACCTGCGGTGACGTTTGTTGTTGCCATAATTAATATTCTTTTTGTGGAAGATAATACACATTTTTAATATAATAATTATTTTCAGGTGGAGTTATATCTATGTGTTCATAAACCACATCTTCAATTCCAAAACTATTGTCGGCTTCTGTTTTACCATTCCACCATGTTGCAACTCCACCTTCTTTTACCAAACTTGGTAGGTGACCTCCAAAAGAATCAACATCTTCATCACCATAAGTATCATAAAATACACCATCATATTCTGATAACTCTGATAGTTTATCTATCCAAGAGCCTTCAATGATAGTTACATTACTTTTTCCTTCAGCCCATTGTTTTGCTTTTGCAATTATTTGTGGATGGTTTTCAATTATAGTATGTGAAGCTGGATTGTTTTGTTGAATGTAGTTTGCACTTATGCCCATACCAAAACCAATCTCTAATATATCCCCTCCATTGCTACATACATAATCTGCATGTTTTTTCATAAGACCATCTTCCCAATCCATCATAACTTGTTGTTCTTCATTAGCCTCATCTATGAAGTAAATTTTATTTTCTTCAAATATTAATGTTCTATCAATATAGTTCATACTTAGTTATTTTGTACCCAAGTGTTATCAGGGCAAAAGTAAATGTTATTAGTGTCAACTGCATAACCCACTACTCTTGCATAAGAGTTTGTAGCTGAAGGCGTTGTAGTTGTCATGGAACCAGCAGAAGAAGAAATGTATAATGGAGCTCCTATAGCAAATCCATGTGATGCTTTTGTAATTATTCCTTGCAACAACATACCATTACTTGAACTTGTACCAGTTGCTACCGCTAATAATTTTTTACTATTGGAACTTGTATTTGAAACAGAAGTCCAAGTTGTATTAGTGTTTAAACAATAAACAAGCCCTGCAGTTACAGATGTAGTACCTAATTTTATTGTATTACCATTAGCTTGTCCTGTACTTGAGCTTGAGTGACTATATTCTATATGAGTATCAACACCCATGTTTACGACTCCAGTACTCGGGAAATAGACATCGTTAGAATTTAAATATATTTCTGAGTCCAACAGCTGAATGTTGGTACCACCCATAACATTTAAATTTAATGTATCGATAGCATCATTTAGGTCAGCATCACCTATTGAAAATACACCACTATTCAATTTAATATTTGAGTTAACAGTAGAGCCATCCATATATATATCACCACCTCCTACACTTAAATCACCATTCATAGACAATGTGTTAGTAGATGAGTTGTAACTAAATCCGCTATCAGTAGTTAGATTTGAAGCAGAATTGAAAAAAGCAACTCTTGTAGAAACTCCTGAACCTGTTATAGTACCAGTATTTGTTGTATAACCAGCTCCATTAGTTAGCTGATTATTATTAGTAATGCCATTGGTTATAGTTATTGTGTTTCCAGTAACCGATGTGCTAATATTTGTTCCACCTCCAATATTGACTGTTTCTCCATTAGTTACTGTGGCTGTAGTTCCTGAATCGGCAGAAAGGTCCCAACTACTCATAGAACCACTTCCAGTTCCTGCACCAATTAATGTTCTCACTTCTGCCGCTGTAATTCCTGTATTTAAAGAAGGAGTTGAGCCATTAGATAAAATAGCTGGAGTACCAGTGTCGTTTACAACACCCAAGTTTGTTCTTGCACCAGCCGCGGTTGAAGCTCCAGTACCACCATTAGCCACAGATAAATCAGCTCCACTCCAGTCATCATTACTAATAGAAAGTGTGCCGCCTAATGTCAAATCACCACTGGTTGTTACTGTACCAGTTAATGTAAGTCCATTTTTACTTCCAGTTCCACTAACAGAAGTTACGGTACCACCACTATTACTGTCAGGTAATGTAATAGCCATTACATAAGGGTCAGCTGATGTTCCTGTTCCAGACAAATTTGTTCCTGCAGTACCAGTTGCGGCTGTGAATTTTAAATATTTATTTGTACCTCCACTAAGAGTTTTATCATCGTTATCATCATCTCTTACTACCCAACCAGTAAATGTTTCTGGTACATTTGGAGAAGTATTAGTTATAGTAATTGTACCACTTGATGTAATAGGATTAGTTCCTGCTAAAGATATTCCAGTTCCCGCGGCTAATGTAACAGAGGTTACTGTACCACTGGTTGAGCTTGTACCTGCGCCTATTAAGCTTCTTATCTCAGCACCAGTTACACCAGTTGCTAATGTAGGTGTACCACCTCCAGAAAATATCCCTGGCTCTGCAAAAGTTGTATATCCAGGACCATTTGTTAATTGATTTAAGTTAGTTATATCATTTGTTATAGTAACTGTACCTCCACTTTCTGCTGTAGTTATGTTTGTTCCTCCCGCTATTGTAGCTGTATCGGCATTTGAAATTGCTGTTGAACCAGAGTCACCTGCTAAAGTCCAAGAAGACATACTTCCTGAGCCAGTGCCAGCACCAATATCACTACGCACTTGAGCTGCAGTTCTTGTTTCAACTACACCACTATTACTTACTAAAAACAATGATGCGGCAGAGCCCATGGCACCTAAAGTATATAGTGTCATTCCATTTACATCCCATCTCACTCTTTCAGTACCACCCGACGAAAGTGATACTTGATTAGTCCCTGGGCTAAACAATCCAGTGTCTGTATCCACAGCTCCAGTTCCACTTCTATTACCAAAATTTACACCTGGTGTTGCTGCACTTCCTGGCGTTATTCTAAGATTACAATCATTAGTTGCTGTTGCACCTGTAAATGAATGAGTGTTAATCCCTGATATAGCTTGAATATTAAAAGGGTAAAGTGTTGTTGCTGAGTTACCTCCTTGATAAAAAGTACCACTGGTTGATTCAAATAATCTTGAGTCACCTATTTGTGAACCTGATGTAAATTTAGGTATTCTGTTCGCTGAACCTGAACCAATAATTGTACCATTACCAGTACCAGCTCCTATTAAGCTTCTTACTTCTGCTCCAGTAATGCCTGTGTTTAAACTTGGTGTAGAACCATTAGATAATATAGCTGGTGTTCCTGTATCATTAACCACACCTAAATTAGTTCTTGCATCAGCAGCATTTGAAGCTCCAGTTCCACCGTTAGCTACCGATAAATCTGCTCCAGACCAGTCATCATTACTTATAGAAAGTGTACCACCTAATGTTAAGTCTCCACTGCTTGTAACTGTGCCACTTAATGTTATACCATTAACACTGCCAGTTCCGCTTACAGATGTTACAGAACCACTGCCAGTTCCTGCTCCAATATCACTTCTTACTTCCGCACCAGTTCTAAAATCTACATTACCCGAAGAATCTAATACTAAAAACTTATCCGTATCTGTACCAGCATTTACTACTGAACCTAAATTAAGAGTAGGACTAACATCAACACTATTAGTATCAATAAATATTCGAGTAACTCCTGAAGTAACAAGGGATATTTTATCAGTTCCTAATGTAGAACCAGTACCAAATACAACTGCTGCAGGGGCTGTGCCTGACTCACTTGTATTGACTATACCTTTGACCATAATATAGCCATTAACTGATAATTTTGAATTACCTGTTAGATAGTCTGAATCTGCAGTTGAACCAATATTTACTCTGTCTACACTTAGTAATTCATCAATAGACTGGTCCGCTAAAAATCGAATCGGCATATTAAATTAAATTTAAGACACCTTCGTAATCAATATTCTTATATCGTTTGCTGATGGTGCTGTTGTAAAATCTACTGTTACTTGGTTCACAGTATTTCTTGTCACATCTGCATAAACAGTATCATAAGAACTGTTGTCATACAGCTGAACCATTACATCTCTGGTTCCCAAGTTGTGAGTTACCGCTATTGAAGTTGCTCCTCCAATATCGGCCGTATATTGTTCGTTAGACGCAATACATGTGCTAACTGCTGTACAGAAATCAGAAACCTGAGATGCTGTAATGTCAATGTCTTGTTGACTTAGCGAAGTTAATAAACCTTTTGCAGTTACAGTAGCAGAAAGTGATTTACTTGCACTACCATAAGAACCTGCACTTACGCCTGTGTTATCTAAAGTTACCCAACCATTAGCTGTAACACCAAAGTTACCACTGTCAAATCCAGCTACACCTTTTTGTGTTGCGCCATCAGATGCTCCTGCTCCAGCTATATTTTCATCTTGAATAACTACTGTATAAACCGTTTGTGCTGGATTAGAACTTGCACTAATAT
>Ga0164313_10003563_pt1 | contig 13865 bp, 10 predicted proteins | sample GuaBasSedimGuay4_FD_113735 | JGI IMG/M metagenome (GOLD analysis project Ga0164313, IMG submission 113735) | Subseafloor sediment microbial communities from Guaymas Basin, Gulf of California, Mexico - Guay4, Core 4569-4, 0-3 cm | ecosystem: Environmental > Aquatic > Marine > Hydrothermal vents... | reverse complement strand
ACCAGGCCTTAAGCTAACTTTCCGAAACCGGAATTTCTTTAAAGGAGCAGAAACTTTTACGGCAAATTTAAGTGGCAGGTTTGAAACACAAATATCAGGGGACAACAAAGGCAATACAGCATATGAAATCAGTACTGACGTTAACCTGACAGTACCACGTATAATTCCTTTCGGCTTCATTCAGGTCAAAAAGAAATATATTCCTTATACAAAATTTACTCTTGGTTTTGGCATTTATCAAAGGCTTGAACTCTATCGGTTCAATTCTTCTCTTGCTTCCTGGAGCTTTAACTGGAAGAGCAATGAACAAATCAACCATGAATTTAAATTCATTGATATTAGTTATACAAATTTAGCAAATGCCACCGACGAATTTAATGAATGGCTGGAGCAAAATCCTTCGATTAAAAAAAGTTTTGAAGAGCAATTTATTCTGGGCTCAACTTATGCATTTACCTACAATAATCTTGACGAAAAACACAAAAAACAGTATTTTTTTCGTTTTACTATTGACCCTTCAGGTAATTTGGCGACAGGCATTATGAGTATTTGGAAAGAAGAAAAGCCTTCTCCGGAGAATCCGTATAAGCTTTTCGGGAATCCTATTTCACAATTTATCCGGTTGCTGACAGATAGCAGGTATTACTTTAAAACAGGGAAGGAATCACTCATTGCCACACGTTTATTTATCGGTGCAGGTCTCCCCTATGGTAATTCATCTACTATTCCATATGTACGGCAGTTCTTTGTTGGTGGCACCAATAGCCTTCGGGGATTCCATGCCAGATCTGTCGGCCCGGGCACCTATGCCCCACCAGACAGCCTGGCAGGTTTGAATATTGATCAAACAGGTGATATCAAAGCTGAGTTAAATATTGAATACCGCTTTCCTATTTCTCGATATTTAAAAGGCGGCCTTTTTGTGGATATTGGCAATGTCTGGCTTGTCAATGAAGACACCCTCCGCCCGGGCTCTGCATTTGACATTAATAGTTTTTATAAAGAACTGGCTATTTCCGGGGGTTTTGGCTTAAGAATAGATCTGGATGTGGTTGTAATACGATTTGATCTTGGTTTTCCAATACGAAAACCCTGGCTTCCTGAAGAGGAGCGCTGGGTAATAGGAGATCTTAATCTTTTTAACAGGGACTGGAGGAGAAAAAATATGATCCTTAATTTTTCAGTTGGGTATCCATTCTAATACATATTGGTGCCTTGTGTAATAAAACACAAACGGCGAACCAATCTATTCGATCGATTCGCCGTTCCACAGAGCAAAAGCCGTAACTTCTAAACTGCGCCAAGCTACTGTTATTATGATTTCATCCCAGTTGCCCAAGAATCTAACTGTAGGAAAACCATCCTCCATCCAAGGCCTTTCGACCTTTTCTGTAAAATTACCGGGCTTTTGTGGCTTGAGCCATTTCAAATGTCAGTCTTTCAACCTCCACTCATTCACACCGCAATTAGCAAGTCGCTTTCCATGATCCGGCGTTTTATGGCCGACCTTTTATCGCTTACCTGATATCCTAAAAGTAGAAACTATACTTTTCAGAACCAAAAAAACAATCAATTTTTAATACACAATTTTTGCACATAAAATAATCGTAAAAGCACTGGTTTATCAACCTTTTTCCAGGGTTATCCACAGCCTTATCCACACTTAGAGAAAACACCTCTCAAATAAAAACTTAAAATGTTCGTTAACAATTTATAACAATAGTTGTTATTCATAAAAAGCATATATCATATATAGAATTAAACCTAATCTATGGAAGGCAAGCAGGAGGGTGACAAGACCGACAAAAACCATAATTACCGAAATCTCCACAGAAATATCAATAGCGATGAGCTGTTATCGGAAGAAACACTTTATACCTGGAGAAAAAAGGCAGCTATTGAAATTCAATATCTCATCAAAACAAAAAAAGAATTTTACGAATTGTATTTACGGAACCTGAATTAGTGTCGCCATAGACTCAAGTGTTTGATTCAGAAAGTTCGCTATTAAGGCATGTGTAGACCGAAAAATGTGAGTCCCGCCAGTATCGGCGGGATGACCATTTTGAGGGCAAGCATAACGCAAATATCGGGCTTTATGGACAAACACTTAATGATCCCTGTTATAGTTTTCAATTTTCATCAACACCATCTTTTCAGCCTCATCGTACATATCTCTAATGAAGTCGTCATTAAAATTGTAAATCCGCATTTCAAAATCCATTGTATCTATCCGGTCGAAGAGCATACTTTTTGCCTTTGCTATATCACGCCCATAAATATGATAGGAATCGGCCTGCCAGTTTAACCTGCCAAGCTTTACAGGCTTACCACTCCGCTTTTCAACTTCTGAGGCTATTATTTCCTTATTGAACTGAATAAAACCAAACATATTCATAAAACTTGCTCCCCAGGCATCGTTGCTTCGGAAGCGAACATTACAGTTGAGCCATTGTATTCCTTCATCATCCTCAAGTATCCTGTACCATATAGATTGCAGGCAAGGAGGATCAAAAACATTCAGATCAATATTAGGCATCCAGGTGATCATCTGTGCCTGACGTGTATAAGGTTGCTCTACCAACTTATTGATTACACCTTCCACCTGATCGACATGGAAACCCACTTCATGGCTTTCACCGGAGCCATCTTCTTTCAGCTCCTTCCATGCTCCATAATTGGCCAGCCTGCCGTGATAAGTATATTCCCAACGTGTGTCGGCCGGATCGTTCATGTTTTTTACCCAATGATCCTTAAAACCCTTTAATTCCATCACGTATTCTTTAAGATCATCAATTCCTCCCGGGAACGCCTGATGAATTATAGGGTCAGTTTCCGGTTCAAGAATAGTAATATTCATTGTACAATCCAGACTTTCAGGATCATCCGGCTTATCGTATTGAGTTTTAAAACGTGTGCCTTCATTATACAATCTGACCAGTGCTTTTTCATAGGCTTCCGCCAAAGTGCGTTCTTCTACGCTGATAACAGGAATGTTCTTCATATTTTCTTAATTTTTCTCAAGATAAAAAAAAGTAAATAATCCACCCTCAAAAAAGTGGATTTAAATTGCAGCAGTTACGTTCCTAATTAATGATCAAGGAATACCTGGAAATGAGAGAGGAGAAACTCAAATCATCAATGCCTGACAAAACGATCATTCACCTATCCATGTGACAGCAGTAACCGGAACACCATCATCGGTGATTCCCTGGATAACAACCTGAAGGCGCTTTGCATGATCATTATTAAAAAAATCAAAATTTGTCCAACCGTTTTTACTTATTACTACATCCGGATTCCAATATAATGTAGAGCGATAATCAGGTTTTTCCAGATCATCAGTGTTGTTATGATAATTTGGCATATAGAATTCACGCTCAATACTGAAGCCTGGTAATCTAACTCTTTGAAGTTCAAACTGCTTTCCCGAATAAAAATTCGGACGTTCCCCCCTGTGGGTATAAACCGCAATTACACCTTTTGAAGCACGGGAGCCATAAATTGCACCGGCATTTCCTTTCAAAACCTCAATTCGTTCAACATCCTGCATAGACAATGACAACAAGGCCGATATACCAAGATCCACTTCAGATGTATTCGCCTCTAACGGATCCGGATCAGCAGAAGTACTAGCAGGAGTAATACTATTAACAGGCACACCATCAATTAGAATAAGTGGTGTAGTGTTAAGATCATTTATGGATTTATATCCACGCATCATAATTTTGTAGCTTTCTCCTGAACCTGTTATCAATAGCCCTGCTACACGACCCTGTAGCAATTGCAAAACATTAAAAAAATGCTTGTCCTTTTCATCTACTTTGATTACCACATCTGGTGTTGTATGAAGTCTCCCATCGTAACGCTTTTTCTGTGGTTTCACTGTCACTTCATCCAGGATTATGGTGTTTTTATCTTTTAATAGCTCTTCAATAAACCTTCTGTACTCATCCCCTTTCATGACTGCCTGGATATTAAACTGATCCGGTAGTGAAACAGAATTATCTTTCCCGAAGATCACATCCGGTAATCCTATACTGTCAATAACCGCCTTTACTTCCAGCTGATGCCCTTTTTCATTCTGAGCCTGGATCATATAAAATGTTGTATCAGAAACCGAAATATTTTGAAAACTGAATTTCCCCTCTGTATCAGTGACTGCATCAAACATTCCATCAATACCAAAACTGGTAGGGATAAAACTCAAATATACCTGATCCAACACTTTTTTTGTCCCTTTACTATACGCCCTGCCGCTGATGTTTATGCCCAACTCATGAGCGTGAACATATTCCGGAGTGGCTGATTTAAGTATTGACTTCCAGGTAAAACGACGCCAGCCATGCGTAAGCATCAACAGATCAAGGTCCCTTCTATGTTCTTTATCATTACCTTCAAAATAGTACCCCGGAGACTCAATGTTTCCTCTCAGATCGGAGTTTAGTAAAAGCCAGGATCGTATATCCTCTTCATGCTCTGGTAATGGCGCCTGACCAGCATCTGTCACTGAAACTGATAAACGTGCGTTGCGAATTGGCTTACCTTCTGAATCTTTCAATTGCAAGAGCACTTCAATTTGCTCTTTTTGTTCTAACTCATTGTCTTGATTATAAAACTTAACATACGGTGTTTGCTCATTATTGATAAAAACAAGCCGTTCACATTGAGGAATACCACCGGCATTAAACAAAGTAATGTGCAAAATACCATTGGGAAACTCTGATTTGGGTATTTCAACCCTGGTTGCCTGGTTTTGCAACCTTCCCTTGTACTGATAGAAAATGACATTCCTCATCTGTGCAATCAGATAAAAATCAGTGTTGTCTAAATCCACTGAAGCCTTTATCAGCAATTCTATCCCTTTAGGTTTCATGACATTCACCATTATACTGAATCCGGAGGACTTCAATTCAGCCAATCTATACTTCTGCTCATTGCCCTTAATGACAGCATAATATGATTCCCCCGCCTGAGGCAATATAATAAAACTGCCCATCCCCAGATGTTCACTCCGAAAACCAGTGATTATCTTATCTGATGAATTATATATATTTCCAGTTACATCCATATGTTTGCCATCAGGCTGGGTAGCCTTAAAAGCCACCTGGACTGGTATCCCCTCAATCAAATCTCCTCCCTCTGCAAAAAACTGAAGGTCCACTGCCCTTTCTTCTATATTTTCAGATGGTTCCTTTGCCAAATGTTCCTTTATGTTTATCACTGTCAATGCCTTGCTAAAATACCAGGTCTGATCAAAATTTCGCATCCAGTTAGTATAGGCACGTAGTTGATATAGACCTTCATTAAGACTATCGGGAAGATCTATCTGACCATATCCACCACCATCTTCGATATAAACCCGCTTTTGAATAATAACAGAACGGCTGCTATCGATCAACTCTACATAAACTAAACCACTTGATGATGACAGAGTATGCGAAGAAGCATTCATCAGATATGTACTAAACCATAAAGTTTCTCCCGATATATAAAAGGATTTATCTGTATGAAGATAAATTTTTTCTCCTGTAGAAGCATATCTGCTTTGTTTCAATGAATCCGTAAGGCGAACTATGAAATTATCATTCTCCAGTTCATTGCCTTTTAAAACAAGCTGTTGCTTATTGTTCAAATAAATGGAACCAAACCCACGAGACCTCTCAAAAGAAGCGATCACATTCTCTTCCACAGGTGTACGCTTTACAATTGGATTTTCTTCCCAAAATATTTTGTTATACCCAATCTTGTCCAACACATCCCGGTCTCGTCGCCAAAGGCCACCCAACCTTCCCCCCAATCGCCTGCGCTTTTCGGGCACGTAATAATCATAAAATGACAACAAGGCATGGGTTGTTACAGGATGCTTAAATTCATCATTTAAATAATAATCAAATGACTGATCCAGAGATATGTAATCCAGCATCAAGGTATCAGGAGAGGACATTTTATAGGCCATATCAAATGACAGAGAATAGTTTTTCCAACTTCCTCCTTTCATTTTCAAATTGATAAATTTTAACTGATCATTGCGAATCTTTCCCTTTATCTTCAATAAATCATAATTATCCACATCCATATACAAATCCCCCTCCATTGCAGGACCGGTGACTCCCTTTTTCGGATGAAAAGAAATCACGCCAATCCTTCTTCCCTCCATATCCATGAGATGTTTCATCTTGAATATATAATTTTGCTCTGCCTCCTGGTTTACAGGATGAATAATATCCCTGGATTCCGGCTGCATCATAGTGAGTACCCTACATAGCAAAGTAAAGTTCTTGTTAAAAATATATGTATCTGATTCCTTAGCTTGCTTTAATGCATATCTGCCTTCCTGAATGGCCCAATTCACAATACCACGCCGCGAGTAAAGAGCATCATAAAATATCTCATATAACTCTGTGTTTTCTTCCCCATTTTTAGATAGCTGTCTATAATAGGCCCTACCGTAAAACCCTCTATTGGCATATCGGTTTACACGAAAGAAGGCCTTCCTTATCAATTCATATAAATACTTATCTGTCTTCTTCCCCTTCACAAACACTTCGTCCAACACCACCTCTGATGGGATCAACTTAACCTCCACGGCAGACTCATTACGTAAAATGATTTCCTGAGATTTATAACTGATGTGGTTAAATACCAACTGAATTGGAAGCGTATCCACCCTGAATTGGAATTCACCTAATTCATTTGATGAAGTTCCCTTAAAAGTATCTTTCAAACCGATACTAACAAATGGAATGGGTGAACCTGTTTTGGAATCGACTACCTTGCCAACAAGAACATGACTCTGACTCTGTAGGTTAAAAATGAAAAAACCCTGCAACAGAAATAAAATTATTGCAATTCTCATAGTTGTAACGTTTTGGCCTATTATCTATAAACTTAATCAATAGATGTATCTAGTGCAACAAAAATTTACTGGCGACAAAGTTTTTAACTTTCTAAATTAATCTTAAAACACTATTTGAAAAGTGCTATTCAGAATATTATATAATAATGAATATAGAAAATTCCGTATATGGGAATTATTTCATTAATTGTAGTAAATTACTTTTACAATTATGATTGCCGAAAAAAAATCTACTATACGATTTATAACCACAATGGTATATATTATGCTATTCTGGTTGCTGCTTTTTTATGTTTTAACAACTTTTCGCAACTTTTTGTCCCCTATTGCATTGGGTATACTTTTTGCATATCTACTATACCCAATAGCAAGTTTTCTTGAAAAAAAAGGAGCACACCGGATATTTGCCAACCTGGCGGCCATTTTTGTTGGTATTTTTGTGCTATATACAATTGTTTTTTTCCTTTATCGCGAACTGCGTTCGCTCATGAATGATCTGCCCACTTTGGAAATGCAGGCATTAAAAAACATGAATCAGGCGATTAACGAGGTTACATCTTTTTTCTCATCTAGTGCCGAGTACAAAGAAACCAATGTGAAGGAACTTATATCAGAATTATTTTCCAGGAGCGGTGAAAATATGGGGAAATTTTTGGGAGCAACAGCTCAAACTTTCTTCACGATATTCATTATGCCCGTTTATATATTTTTTCTACTCTATTACCGAAATAAATATTTTTACTTCATCCTGATGCTCATTCCGCCGAAAAGCCATCCAATAGCTGAAAAAACGATCCGTGAAATCTCCCAGGTTATCCGACAATATATGACCGGCGTTTCTAAAGTTGTACTCATTCTGATTGTACTCAATTCACTGGGACTATTCATCATAGGGGTTAAATATGCCTTGTTGATGGGTATTATTGCTGCCCTGTGCAATTTTATTCCCTATTTCGGCACCATCATCGGTTATTTTTTCCCTCTTGCAATGGCCCTGTTTACCGGTGACGGACCCCAGCAAGCCGTTGGGGTGGTTATTTTATTTATTATTATACAATTCACTGAAAATAATATATTAACTCCAAATATTACCGGAGGTGAAGTAAAGGTGAATCCATTTTTTATTATTCTCGGGGTTTTGATCGGTGGATTTGTTTGGGGCGTTCCGGGTATGTTTATTGTAGTACCGGTAATGGCAGCAGCGAGAATTACCTTTGAAAACATACCGGAACTCATGCCATGGGCTTACCTGATCAGTGATGCCGGTACAGAAAGACATGCTTTAAGCCTGTACAAGTTCAAACGTTATTTCAGTAAGTTTACAAAATCAAAGTAGAGTAATTTAAAATTTTATGAGCACTTCAAATAAAAAAATGTGGGTATTCATCATAGTAATGCTTGTTGTTACAGTTTTGCTTTTATTGCTTTTCATAATCGTTCCCCGCGTAGTAGTCCGGCAGATCACAAACTATGAACCATATACTTTTTCTTCAGTTCTCGATTATGATTCCATGCGGATAGATTATGGAATATATGAAAATAACCACCCTTCAGATTACGGGTTCACAACAGTAGAAAATATAGATTTCAAATCCTTCTATGACAACACCCAGCTCAATGGGTGGTATATACCATCCAGGCAACCATCCGATCATTGTATCATCTTCGTTCATGGACGCACCTCAAACCGATTAAAAGCAATGAAATACCTTGCATTGATCGATTCACTTGATTTGGATGAAAACTACAATATTTTTATACCTGACCTGCGAAATTCAGGAAAATCGGAATCGACAAAAACATATATGGGTTACAAATTTGCAGAAGATCTTTTAGGAGCAGCAACCACAATGAATAATGATAAAGGCCAGAATAGCATTGTGCTATATGGTTTTTCTATGGGCGGAATGGCAATACAGGAATTGATCGGAAATCCTAAACTAAAAAAAGAACTTGATAAAGAAAATATAACAGTCGACCGAATCATACTAGACAGCCCTCTAAGCAATGTAAAAGAAACATTATGGGTCAGTTCAAAAGAACTTAAGCTTCCACGTTTTATTTTTGATAAAGCATGGGAAATATTTAATCGTGCTATCGAAGGAGAAGGAGATAACATGCGTTTGAGCCATCTGCTAAGAAAAACATCTCTTCCCATACTCATACTCCAAAGCCATGACGACCATACCACACCAGATTTTATGTTGCGAACGGAACTGGATATTCTTGGACCAAAGGACAATCTACAGGTTATATATTTTTCAGGGACAGAACACGTACGAACTTATCAGGATCCTGATAAAATGCAGCAGTATATAGATGCAGTACATGACTTTTTCAGTGATATGCAATAATAAGTTTGATATCAATCTTTATTCAATCTCCTTCCTCAACCCAGGTTCCTGAATCATTTCTAAAGAAATAAGTTTTTTTTCTTTTCTATTAACGGGATTAAGCCCCAATACACCACCTGATGCTTCTGCTACAGAAATGGCCAGATCTTTTAGATCATTGTAATACTGTTTAGCAAACTCCAGGTCAATTTTTTTGAAAATATCATTCAACTGTTCTAATCTTTCAATTAACAATTTGTTTCTCTTTTCTGTGTCTTCAGGCAATAGTGTTTTATAACCCATTATATCCGTTAAAAACTTTTCTGCAACAACCTGATAAAATAAGCCGATAAGACTCTCCTCCCCTGGCTTTTGTTTTCCTTTCACGAATGCTACACCCGCTTTAATCTCTTTGCTGTTGATATGATCATCAGCGCCGGCAATCAACAGGGCTACCCACGGAGGAGCGAAGTATAGAACGTCTTCTTCGTCTTTGGTCAGATTAGGAAATAAAGTATCCATCGTACATATTGATAAATATTATGATTTTTATAAAAAATACTACTACTTTATCAAAAAAACCATTTTCGTGATGAATTTAATTAAAAAATCTATATCTGTCATCCTTTATCTTATTATGATTTCTTTTATTTCATGTCAGGATAACAAAAAGAAACCAAATTCCGGAGATGAAGACACAATAGAAAATTCAGTTTTAAATAATCAGGAAGGCAACCAAAAATATCTTTACAACAAGGATACACTTTATGCATTGGTAGATAATAGTTTAACCAGTTATTATATTTACAAAGGGCATCCTTTTGGGTTTGAATATGAAATGCTGGCATTATTTGCGAAAGAAAATAATATGGTGCTGAAGATACGTATCATTCGCGATGCTGCCCATATACTTGATAGTCTTAATGCCGGAAAAGGAGATATTGCAGCCGCCAATCTGACCATAACCCGGAAAAGACTTCAGAAAGCAAATTTTACAAAGTATCTGTTCCGAACCCGCCAGATATTGGTACAGCAACTCCCTGATCATCGTCATAAAATGACCCATGACCAGATTGAGAAACAACTCATACGCGACAGGCTCGATCTCGGAAACAGGACCATTCATTTGCGACCCAACACCTCCTACTATGAACAATTAAATAGTTTTATTCAGGAAACCAACACACATGTAAATATTGCAACCGTAGCCGATAGCATCCTAACCGAAGAGCTAATGGAAATGGTATCTTCCGGTGAAATAGATTTTACGATCTCTGATGAAAATAGAGCAAAAACTTATGTTTCCTTTATCGACAATGTTGATATTTCCACACCGATGAGCCTCGGTGAACCAATTGGCTGGGCTGTAAATAAAAAATCTGACAAACTATTGCATCTAATTAATGCCTGGATAGACAAACAAAAAGGATCACTCATTTACAACACCATCTGGAACAAATATTTCAATCTAAATCGTGCAGCCCAACGACTTGTAAAGAAAGAATTGAAAACATATAAAAAGGGTAAGTTATCACCGTATGACAACCTCATAAAACAATACGCACAACAGATCGATTGGGACTGGATCTTACTTACTGCCCAGATGTACCAGGAATCTCAGTTCAATCCCAAAATAATATCCAATCGTGGAGCTGTAGGCCTGATGCAAGTACTTCCTGCCACTGCGAAAAGTTTTGGTATAAGTAAAAAACAACTTTTCATTCCAGTGGACAATCTCAAGGCTGGCACTAACCAGCTGGTATGGCTACGAAACCAATGGGAAAAAAGTATTGCTGACAGTGTGGAGGTTATCAGATTTATTCTTGGCTCGTATAATGTGGGTTATGGTCACGTCCGGGATGCCCAACGATTGGCAAAAAAACATGGACTCGACCCAAATATATGGGATGAAAATATTTCCAAAATGCTCATTAAAAAATCCACTTCAGGGTATTATAATGATCCGGTTGTTAAGTATGGCTACTGCCGTGGAACCGAACCTGTACACTACGTGGAAACTATCTTCAAAAATTATAGATTGTACAACGATTTTCTTAGATGATTTTCAGTAGTAGTTAACGAGGACTGTGGTTGTGCGCAATGTCTCTTTTGTTGTTATTTTTTTAGTTTTATTAGTGATTCTAATTTAATATACGATTTTAATTCCGCCGACTTGCTCAATTTCCGTAATGATTTCATTACAGTTTTGACAACTTTCCGCCATTTCTTATTTCAAATTTCGTTCTTTTAAATGTTCTTTCAAGGCTTTATCATTTTTAGAATTATTAAGTAATTTGTATGCAAAAAACAAAGGAATTAATGTAACAAGTCCAAGATTGTTTTTCGCAACACTCCAAACTACAATTCCAATCATAAATCCAATTAATAAAGCATTAATAATAGAAGTTGATTTGATTTTTTTTGCTTTGTCTAACAACTGTTGATCTGTTAATTCTGATAGCTCTTCTTTCTTCATTTTTTTATTTTGATAGTTAAGTTTTGAATGGTGGGTGTTGGTTCAGCATTAAAGCCAACATCTCGCTAAACGCAATTAATTGCGTTTATAAATATTATAGTTGTTCTTTTTTGAAGCCTGATAAATCATTAAAAACTCATTAAAATATTTTCTCAGCCCCTGTTTCATTATCTTACTAAAATAAATATTTTATGCCCCTTTGCAAATCTAACGGGCTTTTTATGTTCCTGATGACCTGATGATACATGAGTATAGATCTCTGTTGTCTTGCTCGACCCATGCCACAAACTTGATTCAAAAAAAATCCAACAACAAATGACTCTTACTATATTATTTTGCTTCTTTATGAACCTAAGGTTCCGTAGTGATAAAAATCGATAGGATTATGTTGAAAAATCAAAAACATAGTCGCAATCACACATTGCCAGTAAAATATGAATAGAATAAAAAAACTAATCCAGCACCTCAAAAGCCACTATTGGCTTTGATTTATTTTTTAATATCACTTCACCAACTTTATTGCAATTGAATGAATCCTTTATTTTTTCATGATTAGACTCACTAATAAGTATTTGCCCTTCTTTAGCTATTGATTGCAAGCGTTGTGCAATATTTACTTCATCGCCAATGACTGTATAGTCAAGCCGGCGCAATGTTGCCGAGCCAATGTTACCGGTAATCATATGGCCACTATTGACACCTATTGTGACCCTGGGAGAAAATGAAATATCATATGTAGTACCTGGAAGTTCAGCAATTTGCTTTCTTACCGCAAGACATGCATCAATGGCCCTGTCGAGATGATAATCACCACGGAAAACAGCCATGACCGCATCGCCAATAAATTTGTCAATATACCCTTTTTGGGCAATGATCTCTTTTACCATCACTTCAAAATAGTCGTTCAGCAACTTCACAACCTTATCTGGTGTTTCCTTTTCACTGATGGTACTAAAACTGCAAATATCAATAAAGACTACTGTCGCTTCTATAGTCTCAACATTCATCAAAGACGATTCAAATTCACGACTGCCCATAAAATTCAACACCGTTTCATCCACATACATTTTCAGTATATTATTTTCTTTAATAGCCCGAATTGTATCATGTATTTGACTCACATAACTAATGGTTTTTTCCATCGTCAGCTCAAGATCCCTGAAGTTTACTGGCTTGGTTATAAAGTCAAATGCGCCTCTATTCATGGCTGTCCTGATGTTCTCCATATCTCCATAGGCAGAAATGATTATAAATTTCAAAAGGGAATGATGTTCATTTAATTTTGAAAGTAATGTCAATCCATCCATTTCGGGCATATTGATGTCGCTGAGTACCACATAAACATCCTTATGTTTTTCCAATTGCTCCAGGGCGTGTTTCCCATTTACAGCAAATATAAATTCATATTCCCGCTCTCTTATTTGCTTGCGGAACTTCTGCTTGATCAGTACTTCTAGATCAGTTTCATCGTCAACAACTAATATTTTCACCATCACTACATCGTTTTAATTTTCTCTTTTAATGCACTAAAATCAACTGGTTTGGTTATAAAATCATCAGCCCCAAGTTCCATGGCCGTTTTATAATTATCGGCATCGCCATAAGCAGTTATCATCATGACGACCGGTGGTGGTTTATGATTTTTTTGTTTAATGTTCTTCAACAAATCCAATCCGCTCATGCCCGGCATATTTATATCAGATAAAATCAGCACAGCTTCACTCTTATATTTTTCCAGACAGGTCAAAGCTTCTTCTCCGGAATAGGCAAACACAAAAATTAATTCGCCCTTTTTGATCTCTCTTCTGAATCGCTGCAAAAAGAGAGGCTGTATATCTTTCTCATCGTCAACTACTAAAATTTTCATGGGTTATTTATTTAGTAAAATGATTGTAAATACTGTTCCTTGTCCTTCTTTGGTCTCCACTTTCAAGGTGCCATTATGGCCCTTGGTAATGATATCATAACTAAGACTTAATCCCAATCCTGTTCCCTCGCCAGTCGGCTTGGTAGTGAAGAAGGGTTGGAAGATTTTATCCCTTATTCCTTCAGGAATGCCATCTCCATTGTCTTTTACCCTGATCTCCATCCCTAAATCCCCTGAAGGGGACTTGTAAGAAGCTGTGCTAACAGTTACAATGGGTTTGTAACTTTCCGTGTTTTCTTTTATTTTTTTTGAAACAGCGTAAAATGCATT
>Ga0164313_10003562_pt1 | contig 13865 bp, 9 predicted proteins | sample GuaBasSedimGuay4_FD_113735 | JGI IMG/M metagenome (GOLD analysis project Ga0164313, IMG submission 113735) | Subseafloor sediment microbial communities from Guaymas Basin, Gulf of California, Mexico - Guay4, Core 4569-4, 0-3 cm | ecosystem: Environmental > Aquatic > Marine > Hydrothermal vents >... | reverse complement strand
TCCTCTGCTTTAGCCATGTCAGCCCTCCGGTGCCAGTAGCGGGTCAACGTCCACAATGAACGGTGAATCCATATCGTATCCGTGCATCAACGGCGTGATGATGGAATCCACATACCACATCAGCCGTTGACGAGTTTCTTGGTTCTCGGTTCTCTCGATCAGGTTCTGCAACCTGGTCTGAAGCGTAGAGCGCATCAGCGCAGCGGTCGGATCGGTCGTGGATGCCGAGGTGTACCACCACTCGACGTCGTGTCCAGCCATGATCGCCCGAGTGTCGTTTTGTCGCCACCACGAACCGACCTGCTCTAGCAGCTCCGTGAGTTCGGAGTCCATGTTGCTCGCTGCACGGTTGAGCGTTGAGCCGGGATCACCGATCGCCAACATCTCCTGCATCAACATCTCGGTCGATGGGCGCTTCCGTAACTTCACCGGCCCCTGAGAATCAGAGCTGTATCCGAAGTACATGGCCTCGAGGCTCATCTTCGCACTGGAGTACCAGGGAGCCACGGTCATGTCCCGGTAGTCCCGGTACGACTCGGAGTCCTTGCCCCACATCATCTCGGCTTGCTGGAGCCTGCGGTCCTTCTCGTCACGGACCTCCTGAATCCTCGTCTGGCCCTGCCGGTACGACAGATACAGGAACGCCTCAGCAGCCGTCAGCTTCTGACGATCACCCTCTTCGATCTGACGCTGATACTCCTGGCTGGAGAACTCTTCACCGATGTCGATCGGCATGAAGGCACCCACCGTGTACGGCATCAGCCCCATCTCGGTCGGGTGCGTCTTCGAGAAATCGTACCCGTCGTCACTCATCGGGCGTTGCAAGACCCCGTAGGACTTGCGAGCCACCATGAGCGGGTCCTCGCCGTACCAGTCAACGATGGTGGCAAGAGCCGCCTTCTCGTCCATGTGTCGATTCAGGAACCCGTAGTCATCAGCGACTGCGGTCATCTGAATCACACGCTCGGTGCCCTCCGTCGTCGTGTTGACAAGCTCCACCACAGCCTTCGGCTGGAGCGGTGCCACCCACGACACCAGAACATCGACCCACCCGTAAGTACCGACGATGCGCCTGGCATCATCCATCAAGGCTTCCATCGTTTCACGGTTCGTCGCAATGTCCGCATACTTCGGATCACCGGACGCAAAGAGCGTATTCGCAACGTCGATCGTCATCGAAGCGAACCGCTCGTCGTGCTCACCCGCTGACGCCTGCGCCCATAGCTTCTTCAGATACGTTGGCAGCAGCATGTCGGTCACGCCCTGGGCGTCTACCTCGCCGGGAGCGAAGGAACCGAACACGGCCCAGTCGATGACCGACTGAATCGCCGTGCCCTCGAACGGCCTGATCGCCGCTGCGGGAATCTGCATGTACGGCCCCATCCCCGGAGCCAGGATTGCCCTGGTGTCGGAGAAGTCGATGAATCCGAGTTGGTTCATCGAGGCTGTGTTCTTGATCCCGAACCCCTCAGGGGTATTCATGAACTCGGTGGCGATCGCAGCGCCCGGGAACCACTTGAACACCCGCTCGCCACGTTCGTTGGTCTCAAACCAACCGGCACGCTCGGTACCCATCGTGGCCTGCTGGATGCGGTGTAGGTTCTTGAACGGACGACCGAACTCTTCAGCCTTCAACGGGTTGAACAGCTTGCCCCACCTCGTCAGCACTTCCCACCACGCATCAGCGAACGGGAAGACCAGCTTCGATGCGTCCGCCCAGTTGCCACGCTTGGACAGGTCGAAGAACAAGTCCCTCGTGTCCTCGATCGCCCTCGTCACAGCCACGTTCTCGATCTCATCGAGCGTCAACTGAGAGGCAGCCACCGCAGCGGGCTTCCGCTTCGTGTGACCAGACAGCCGGTTCGACCGCTCGATGAACTTGTCGAAGTCGGCCTTCGGGATACCGGACTTTGTCGATGCCCGTCGAATCTCACGCTTGATCTGAGGCGTTGCGTAGATGTAGTAGTCCGCAAAGACTTCCCAGGTACGCACCCTCGAGTACGGGTTCCTGGCAGCAACCAGGGACGGCTGAGAGCCGAGCAGGTCGAACAGGTTGTCGATGAAGCGGGTGGACATGCCGTCCAGCCGATCCGTCTGCACCGTCGATGGGCCCTTCACCCGTGCGGGTGCTTCAATGTCACCAGCGAACGCCTCATTACGAACGTAATCAGTCAGATCCTCGAAGTCCTCTTTGGTCATCTCGTTGAAGATGCGGGGGACGTCACCGGACTCTTCCATCTCCGTGAACTTGATCCGCATGTCGTCAGCGTTGAGTGTCCGCATCGCCTTCGGCTCATACTTGAACGGGGTCTGCGCTGCGTTGACCGTATCGACCTTCTTGATGGCATCCAGCATGTTGACGTAACCCTCGGGGGAGAGTTCCGCCTTGTTGACCAGGATGAACGTCACCCTGTCGCTGGACTCCGCAACCATCCTCGACGCATGGCCTGGGTTCGTGTAGGCGTCGTAGTAGCCGGTCGCTGTGTACGCATCGAACTCGTCGGTCGGGATACGGACGATGACCGAATCCTCGATGTTCATCCCCATGTCTTCGATGATCTTCGTCATGGCGAATCGCTGTGCGGTCTCCTTGCCGACCGGCATCCGTTCCTTGCGACCCACGCCCATGATGTTGCGGAGGTTCCGGTCGCCCTTCTTGATCGTCACATACGACTGGTTCGTGGGGATGCCCTTCAGATCGACGTGAACGCCGTCTAGCTGCATGTTCCGCACCCGCAGGTCATTCACTGACTGGCGCTTCCCATCGACCGACGTACGGCCACTAGCCTCGGGGTCCTTCCGTAGAATCTCTTCCCACAGGGTCGTTGCGTTCCACTTCTCCCCGGTACCCAACTGCTCGCTCATCGTGTTCGGGTTGATGCCCTCATAGGTCTCGACCCTCGCACCACCAGAGTTCACCCACTGGCCGGTGTTCTCCGGATCACGCTTGATCCAGTCACCGCCCGTGTTCATCAACACCTGGGCATCGAGGGATTCAAGTTCGAGGCGCACGATGTTGCGGAGTTCAACCTGGTCGTCTGTGCCGAGCTTCGACAGCCTCGTGCCCTTGCCGGGGAGAGCACCCTTGCCCTGGCCCGTCAAGATGTCATCGAGAACCTTCTTACCCTCCGGGTGCTGCGTCAGCCACTGGATCGCATCTTCGATATTGTCGTCATGGGCATACAGCGACTGCCACAGCTGCGACTGATACAGCCGAATCCAGTTGCGTGAAATCTGCTCCGCACCCGTCAGGGTGACGTTGCCCGCAGCGTCCATCGTGTCCACTGCCTGCCACGACTCGGCCTTGCCAGCACGACTCATCTGCAACGGCTCATCCGTCATGCTCCTGGCCCAGCCACCGCCGCCCCCGGTACCCAGCCCGCCCTGCATCCGTGCAATCTCATCGAGAGCACGACCGGAAGGCAGCTCGTTGCCTGCGTTCCGCATCATCACGTTCCAGGCGAACATCGGGTTCCCCAACAGCGACACATGCCCCTCAGCAGCAGCACGCATCATCTCGTCGGGAACGACCGACATCATCCAGCCAGGGCGCAGCAGTTGCATGTTGCGCCAGCCGGCCGCAGCACCGTCAAGCATCTTGTTCGCCGTCGAAGGCTTCAACCCGATCGGGTGGTCCCGCATCTTGTCGAAGGTTCTCCGCACGTTGGAAGTCACACGCCTGGCGTCACGGACGGACGGAACGTGGAGGCTGGAGACAGACATCTCAGCGTCGTTCACGACCTGATCGATCAGCACCTTGAACTCGAGGCCACCAGGGGTGCGCTCCAGTGTGTAGACCGAATCGCCCTCACCGATCGGGTTGCCCGCACGGTTGATGTTGTAGAGCGTGACCCGCTGCTGTTCCTCGAAGTAGTCAACGATGATCTTCTCGATCTTCTGCTCACTCAGACCCTTGCGTGCCAGCGAGAGTTCCAATTCGCTGATCAGCGCCTGGAGGACGTTCTTCGACTTGTACGCATCCCCGGACGCTTCACGGGCGATCTGCACCACCTTGTCAACGGCAGCGGGGGTCGCCTCGATGGTCTCTAAGAACTGCGTCACCGTATCGAACGTCGCATCGAAGTCCCACGGATCGATCTTCGACGGCGTTGAGTGGGCACCCCACCTGCGGCCCCAATCAGAGAACTTGCGGGGAACGTCCCTCAGCGCAGCCTCACCGCCCTGGATCGGCCCGCTCCCCATCGTCTTGCGCCCCATGATCGGAGCCGACGACTGACGATTGATCATGCGACCGTTCACCAGCTCGGTGATGTGTTCGTTCGTGGCCTGGATAGCGAGTTCGTCGGAACCACTCTTCAGGCTTATATCAACGTCATCGAGTAGGGCCCAGGCAGCGGACCATTCGACGCCCCAGGTACGGAGGTGCCGCAACTTCGTGGACTTCGACACGGCAGGGTTCACCAGCCACTTGACCAGGTTCTCACCCTTCCTCGACTCCAAGAACCGTTCCGGTGTCTTGGCCTCCCATCGGCCACGGGACTTCGCAACACCCAAGTCGTCGCTCATCACCTTCGCTGCGGAATCACGGGCAGCAGCGCCACCGGGATAGAAGTAGCCGTCCTGGGACATCTCCAACGCCACCTGTGTCGGGATCGCAGACTCGATTGGGGCAGGGAAGTCACCGAACACATGCTCCGAATTGATCGGAGTCTCCAGGTTCTGGCTGATCGCAGCCTGGACACGGTTGTCGAGGGTCTTGGCCTCGAACACTGATTCCTTCCAGTCCCACCTCGAATCGATCAGATGGTCTTGGGCCGCAATGAATCGACTGACATCCTCTTCCGGCATGTGGGCGCTGAGGTAGTCCAACTTCTCTCCGACCCACAACTCGGGCTTGCGGTCCGAAGCCACCCACTCGTCGTATCCGTCAAGCCACGCCTCGTACTCGGGATCGATCCTCGCAAGGTCACGATCGACCTCATCGAGACTGATCTGCGCCTCCTTGACGGCATACTCCTGGCTGTTGATCCGACGAATGTAATCGTCGGCCACATACTGCTCGGCCTCGGCCAGACGGCCCGTCACGACGAACTGCTCGATCTCACCGACGTCCTCGAGGTGCTTCTGAAGGTGCGGCTGAAGGTCGCTGATCTTCACCGCATAGACGGCACCGACCTTCCCGCCACGCTCCGCTGACTGTGCATATCCGGTCGCACGATCCAGGTCGAGGGACATGCCACCATCGAGGTAGCCGGTCGTCGGATCAAACGTGGGGCCGCCAAAGAAGGCGTACCCCTCAGCGGAAGTACCCATCGTCCGGTTTGTCGATGATGCAAGGTCTGTGTGGTACATGCCACGCATCGGCACCTGCTGGAGCTTCAACCCACCATGAGCCGAGATCGCCTGATCCATCGTGGACATCGCTTCCGGCTGTAGAGCCTTACGCACCGACCACCAGCGGGTCGCAGCGTCAAAGAGTGGATCCAACGGGTCGGTAGCAACCTGAGTGAACAGGTCGATACCGCCAGAAATCATGTTCGCCGGGACTGTGTGAGGGGTCAGGTACTGGAGTTGGAACATCGGCGTCACCGCAAAGCGACCGGCCGATACTCCGTAGTCGTACTTGATCCCATCGACCGTCACATGCAGGCGGGTGGCATCAGCCACCGCCCACGCATCGGCCATGATGTTTGCCCCGTACTTTTCCTCAACCCATTCCTCAGTATCTGTTGCTGCTTCAGCGAAAGAGGCACCTTCACGCAACAGATTCTCAAAGTGGGTACCAGCACCAGGCTGCTGTAGGTAATCCTCAGGGGCGCCAGCCACCAGGCCGGTACCGAGACCCTGGCCGGTCGCCATATCCAACATCGAGGCGTTGCCCTGGGCAACCTCCCTGGTCGCTCGGCCGATCGCCCCGGTGCCCGCACGGGCCAGGTTCTCAACCATGCCCTTGTCGGGGTTCTGGTACTGCTGGACGGCAAACCGCATCCACCTCGTGATCGACTGATCCCATGCGTCATAGAAGAACGCAGTAGCCGGTCGGGTCACACGCCCGATGGTGTTATTGACCGTCTTCTCGAAGAGTCCACGCTCGACGTAATCACGACGAACGATCGATGCAAGCTCGGGATTGTCGTTCCGCATCTGCATCGTGGAGAGAGCCGCTGCTGTGTCCGGGGTCATGCCTGGATAGTTCCGGGCCAGGTCGGATGATTGCTGCGCCGCATAGGGCGATGTCGTTCGCCTCACAGCGTTCACTTGAGCTAGGTAGGACGTATTGCCCGCCAACGCTGCTTGTTCAGCAGCAGGGTCTTCTCCGTATTCAACCATTCTGCCTCAACAGTCTTAGAAGCCATGGCGACGGGAACGCCTGGACGAGCTGGCGTAGTACCAAGTCAGCGTCCGGTTCACCTCCGCCCATCGGTCCGTTCACTCCGGTCGTGATCGGCTGGTTAGGCATCGCTGAGGGTCCAAAGACCCCTACGTCTGGCGCTCCACCTGGCGGTACAGGAGCAGGCCCAGCGGGGGGTGCTCCCCCAACTGCCGGTCCTCCCGCTGCCATTGGAGCGGCCCCTTGCTGCGCTTCGGCTGCTTGACGCTCGCCGTAGGCACCACCCGACGCCACTCGGATCGGTTGAGTCTTGCTACCAGCGCCCCCATCAGTTCTTTGGGAGAGTGCTCCAGGGCCGCTAACTGCTGCGGGGTTAGCCGGGGTTCCATCAGCCATCACTGGCTCCCTTCAGGGACGATCCACGCCGTCAGGAATCCGATAACTGTGGCAAAGGCGGCACCAACGGCGCCCGGGACCTCGACCCCCATCAAGGAAAGCACCCAGATGAGTATCACAGACAGGGCACCGGCGAGTACGCCCCCAGCTACCTTCGGCTTCGGCTTCGCTTCTTGCCACTTCATTTTCCGCCTCCCGTATTCATCAACTTCATAAACCCGACGCCAGCGACGAACGCTGCCAGAACCTCGATCTCTTTGATCGACAGGCCACTGTCATCGAGCGTAACCACCGTGTAAAGGGTGGCTACGCCGACGACAATGCCTATCGCTATCAGGTATCGATCTTCCACTGGTTACGCCGGGGCGACCCCGACCTGCCAGGCCGCACTATCCCAATACGCATCGGATGCGTCTGCGGGCTGCACCGACTGTCCAACCGTCCACAACGTGAGAGGGTCGGCAATGATGCCAGCCATCGCAGCGAAGTCAGCCGGTGGGGTTGACGGGACAGGCGTGAACGAACCGGGGGCACCAGCAGTCGCACCAGTAGCGGGCGGTGGCGGGTTCGTCCCATACGCCCATGTGAAGCCATCCCAATGGCAAGTCGATGCGTCCTGGCACGCCATGTGCGATCCCTCGTCCCATGCGGTCCCTGGGTTCGCAGTGATCGTGACGTCGCCATTGACGAGCAGCGAAGCCTCGAACGGAACCGTGGCTCCAGCAGGCGTCCAGGTTCCCTCGGCACCGGAAACCTCATCGGCTCCAGTGGCGGGAACGTGATCGACATGCTCGCACAGCTCGGCGGCTGGGCCGGGGTCTCCGTCAAGCACCGAACGGACACGGATGCAGAACCTCGTGCCAGGAGGCCCCACCAGAACGATCGGAGACACAGCCGGTGCCCAATCAGTCCAGGGGTCTACGTCCGTCTGCGTCTGATACTCAGTCGAGTCCGCTTCAGGGTTGTCTGTCCACGAGAAGGTCACATCAGTGTCAGTCGGTACCGCACCCAAGTCGAGGGGCGGGATCAACCCGATGATGAGGAACCTGCGCAGGTCGGCACCACACGAATCACAGAAGATGTCGTTGTTGGTGTTGACCCTCACGAAGTCCCAACCACACGCTCCGCAGAACGGTGCGGTACCGGTATCGCCTGACGCCATCAGTTGCCTCCCTGGTTGTTGTTCGGACCAGAGACCATGACCGGCGTGTAACCGTGTGCCTTCGCCTCTTCCTCGACGTTCTTTGCGTGAGTCTCGTCCTCATGTCCACCCTGGGCTGGCCCCTGCGTGAACTCTGTTTTCTTGCTCTCAGCCATGTCGTCCTCCTACATCTGTCCAACGGTCATGGCCCCGCCACCTGGCGATTCCATTTGACTCAGGATGGTCGAAACGCCCGGGGGCGGTCCGCCTTCCAACTGATCCATCTGATCCATGCCGGGAGGCATCTGCCCCGGCGCTCCAACCATCGCCATCTCCTGTTCAGACATCTGCGGGTCCTCGGGGGTGAACAGCTTCTTCAGCGTCGTCACTGCCCCGGCAGGCTTCTCCATGATCTCGATCAGCGCCATGTCCGCAGCAGCATCGCCCTGTGCGGCACGCTGACCAAGGGACTGCATCAGCATCTCCTTGGCCTGATCCTGGTCGATGCGCTCGTTGACGAGGGACACGTTCTCGAGTCCGTCGATGTTCTCCTGCATCGTCCTGCGGTCGAAGATGCGAGCCTGCACCAGCTGGAGGCCGGTAACGATCTTCGAGTTCTCATCGAAGGTCGCCATTGCGCCGTAGATCCGCTTTGTGCGGTAATCCTTCGCAATGTCCTTCGACGGTTTGTACGTTTCCTCGAACTGGTTCCCGCCCTCGTACCAATACACCTTCTTGCGTTCGTTGGCGTGAAGGGCGTCCTCCCACTCCAGGCGCTTCCGGTCGATCAGTTCGATCGAGTGACGGATGGCGGTCTGGTACTCACGGACGTTCATGTCCGCTGCGGTACCGAGTTCACGGATGCCCTGGCCGGTAGCGAAACTGTTGGGCGACTGTCCGTCGTCGGCAACGGGATAGCCCGCCACGATCCTGAACTGGCGTTCCAGCGTGTTGATCGCAGCGAACGTCTGCTGCATCTGATCGCCGGTCGGCTTCTCGATGCGGGTGCCAGGCTCGAACAGGTTCACGGCCCTACGGCCACGCTCGTACGTATCACCGACGAGTTCACCAATGATGTTCGTCTCACGGAAGTTGGAGTCCTCGGCACCGATGAGGCCCAGGATGTTGAGCTTGCCCATCATCGCCATCAGACCGAACGAGTGATGGAACTGGCCTTGGAGCTTGTCGAAGCTGAAGCGCTTCGTCATCACGAACGCCGGTCCCGACAGGAGCGGGTTCGGAATGAACGACACCTGGAGGTCGAGTTCGGGGATCATCACATGGGTGCCGTCTTGACACATGTATTCCACGACCTCAACGGGGGCGTGCTTGCGTCCTTCCCACCCGGACGATTGGCCGATGATCGGAACACCCGCCGATCGCTGAGAGCGCCAACGCAGGTTCATCTTCTCGGCGAACTCGGGGTAGGCCTTCTTGACTTCGTGGCGACTCATCGCACGGACGATCGCCACCTCGTCGGGCTGCTGATCGACACCCCACGGGCCGGGGTAGACGTCGTATGGGTCACGCAGCTCCGCAACGGGGTAGGTGGTGTCCCCGTACTTACGTTCCCGTATTACATGGAGTGTGAACCCGTAACCGGGGAGCCACCTACCGATCTGTGGGTACTGCATCTCCATGCGGGTGGTGTCATCCCAACCACGCACAATACGTGCCCGTTTCTCCGACTTCTCCCTCGCCGTGTTGTTGTCAGCGATGGGAATCATGTCCGTCTTCAACGTCGGTGCCCGACCGATCTTCTGCGCCAGGCGCTCGAGGCCAGACCACATGATGTTGGCTGTGGGGAGATCGACACCGAGATTGGTGTCCGGTCCCTTGCCTGAGCCGGGACCGTGGAGCGGCACCCCGCCGTTGAGGACGGCTTGGACGCCGAGCGCCCCGCCGTTCATCACGGCACGGAGGCGCTGGCGGTCTGCCATGTCACCGGACGCCTTCAGGACGTTGATGCGGTCAAGGATCGTTGCTACGTCCTTCACGCCGCACCCACCCGCAACGTACCGGGCTTCATCGACTGGTCGAGCATGATATCGACGTCGTGATGCAGCTCCTTGATGCGTCGCCAATACTTGACGACCTTGCGCATCTCGACCCGTTCGGGCTGTGAGGACACGAACAGGACAACGCCGGTCCGCTGGTTCAACTCGGAGCGGATAGCCAGCGAGTTGACTTCCTCAAGCGTCGGGCCCTTCTCGATCATGTCATCGAACTTCGTCCCATTGAACGGAAGGAACGTGTCTCTCGGTCCGGGGTTCTGCATTACATCCCTCCTGGGTACGGTGTTGACCATCCTGGCTGGTCGAAAGAGCTGAGTCCAGGGTACGACGATTCGTTGGCGACCTGGAGTTTCAACATGCGGGACTGGTTGCCCCACTTCACGATCGTGGGGAACGGCAACCAGTGTGCCATCTTGATGTCCGTCTTGCCCTTCTTTGAGAATCCATCAGTCGTCCAGTTCTGTAGCTGCTTGAGCAGAGCGTTCGTCTTGAGCCGTGCAGCTGCCGTTCCGTATGGCAGTGAGATCAGGCCCTTGTGATACCAGATAGCCATCGAGGATACGCCCGACTCGGGGTCATGCTTGTTCATCCCGGTGGTGTGCGGCTTGACGTTCAGGTTGAAATCTTCGATGACCTGGCGGTACTCAGGAACGTGACGCCATGCGTCGATCTGTCCCGAGTTGTCCTCATGGAACCAGTCACGCAGATCGTAGAGTTCGCCGTACCGCTCCATGACGTCAACAGCGTGCATCACCCCGCCCCGTATCTGATCGTCGTAGTCGATCATGTGCAGAGTCTCGCCGTCCCATCCCCACAGGAACCCGACCTGTGTGCCACGAGGCGCAGGGTCGAGACCGGCAATGAGGCGCATCGGCGGCAACTCTTCCATGCCGAGACCCCGGGACCTATCGAGACACTTCTCCTTGATGAGCGGAATGTCGAACACGATGCCGTCCTCAGGGACAGGCTCTTGGAGATACCGGAGCGGATACCGGCCCGGGAGGTTCAACGCCACCGCCTCAGACTCCCTCGCCATCAACCATCGATACGACCGTATCTCCGGCATCAACATGCACTCAACGTGGGCGTCGAACGACTCGGGGTCCAGCTCGCAGCCCATCTCGTCGTGAGCGGGGTAGACGAGAATGTTCCAGGCGTCCTCGCCGGTCTGATCCATCAAGTGGTTCGGAATGTCGTCGGGGTGCTGCCGTGAGCCGATCGTCACAACGCCCGTGTGCTCTTCCTGGCGCTCCATGATCTCGGAGTGCTTCATCCTCGACTTCTCACGCAGCTCGGGTGTCGCCACCGTCTTGCGTTCCTCGAGGTCATCGATGCCGATGAAGTCGCAGTCACGACCCGCAACCGTCGAAGTGCTGCCCAGGCCGGTGAACGTCGGAGACTTCAGCGTCCTATCCGTCCGGGTGTAAAGCGTGAACTCGTGCTTCGTCCAATCCGTACAGCCCTTGTCACCGAACCGCTTCTTCGGGGGCAGGAACGCCAGGCGCAGATCCTCGTTGAACTCGAACGTCGCCTTCAACTTCGTCGTCATCTGCCCCGCCAAGTCCTTGTTCGCAGCGACCCAAAGAATCTGGATATTGGGATACATGACGATGAGCCAACCGGCGAAACGAATCACGAGCTCAGACTTGCCGTGACGGGGAGGCGTCAACACCAGCAGCCTTGACCCGAACGCATACGCCCGAATCATCCCGTCGATGATCTCTCGGTGGAACGGCTTGATGATGAACGGCTTCTGCCTCGACCCGACCGTGAAGAACCGACCCTCGAACTCCCAGAACGCCTTCTCGCACTCCGCAATCAGGCCGTCAGCGTCAGCGTGGTCAGGCCCAATCTCGCCGAGGCGATCAAGGGCCGCAACGGGAAGCATCGCCTTCGCCCAATCCTCCATCTCCCACTTGTCGGCCTTGACGTCACGATTGATCTCGTACCGGATCGCAGCCAACGACCGGGACACCGAAGCGGGCGTCGTCTTCAACAGACGGGCACCCTCAGCCTGAGCCATGTTCCCCTCGAGCAACTGGCGCAGCAACTCCGGCCGGCGCTTCAACTCGGCGTACACCGGACCCTGCCGCTTCAGCAACAGCTTCGACTCGCCAATGTCCGGCACCGCATCCACCTCAGCCTGCATCATCACCCGCTCAATACGACGTTCCTCCGCCGCATCGGTCCGGCACGTCGCACAGCAATACCTCGCCGTCGACCGACGAGTCAACGGGATCTTCTTACCGCAATGGGCGCACAGCCCGTCCCGGCCCCGCTCCTTGTTTGCGGCATCCCCGCTTGCAGTGTTCCCGACGTAATGCTCGTCGCAGTACCGGCGAAGCTGGTTGCCCTTCCCTGACGGTGTGAACGTATTTGTGCAGCCTGGTTGCCGACATGATCGTTCCTTTGATGCACTCACGACCGTGAGCGTATCACGAAAAATCGGAGGTCTACAACGAAACACTCCCCCTGCGTTTGCAAGGGGAGCGGATCAGGACTACCGTTCATCGAACTCACTCGATAGAAGGGACTCTACCAACCGAACCGCATCACCGCAACATTCAGCAAGACCTGGGACACCGACGTGAGTGTGTGACCGGAGGATGAGGCCCTCATCGATCCCAGGCTCGGCGCAAAAAGCGCCCACACCGCCATAGGTGGACTGTTGGTGGGGGTGAGATCGGGAGAAGCACCCAACGGCCCTCCCAGGTACCGCCAAACGGCTTACAGAGAAGCCTGAGTCACCTTCAGCGAAGGAAACGCCTTTCACTGTTACCGAATACGCCTACGGGGGTTACGTATTTCTACCATCCGACCCCCCTCGTTAACACTGGGGGGTCTACCCGAATGGACAGTCGCAATTAACTACAGTCGGACTCTTCAATGTTCTGTGGTGTCACAGTCGGACTGTGACTCCTTATTTCTTTCACGATGCACCTGCATCGTGTTTGGATTCAACCATCAAGGTTGAATCCCATAAGCGTTGCGTTGGCGACAGCCAACCCCTCATGTCCTAGCCCTACCTGTCTGGCTGCACCTGTGTCTCGGGTTGAGTGGGTAGCGCTCACTCGTCGAACTCGTTCGCTTAGGCTCGGGCAGTCGGGAACCTGCCGCAACTGCGACAGTCTCCGTCCCTCGCTGGTTGGGCTGCGTGCTGGTGCTGGCTTGGTGCTGTGTGTGGTACTGATAACGCTACAGCCGACGATTCACGACTGATTGCACTGCTCCATGAACTCCGATGCGGACTTCATGAAGATTCACAATCATTCGCACTGCGTTCGACTGTTGATTATCAGTAGCACAAACAGCCTACTAGACTGGCTGACAAGCGAGGTACCTGGAGGTACATCATGGAGCAATGCAAGCACGAACTACCTGAGTCTCAGTGTGCTATCTGTCTCGGTCGTTGGAATCACGACATCGTGAGTCCGACTACGGGCAAGATTCGCACTTCACGGGAGTACATCCCGTGGTTCGTCCCTTCGACTCTCGACCGTGGGGCGGCTTCGGTTCATCCGAAGGCGGCAGCGGACCGGCTCGTACCTTCTGACGGTGCTGCGCCTGGGTCGTCAATCAAGGAGCGTCCGGCGCTTCCGGTCATCCAGACGCCTTCGGCGGACATGGAGATTATCGGTCGTCCTCGTTGGTACCGTGAGCAGGTCATGGGCGAGGAGTCCATCGCTACTCGGGTCACGAAGGCAACACTCGACTACTACGGCTTCATGGAACTCCATGTGGCTGAGATACTCGCCACGCTGGAGCCGGAGAGCGTGATAGAGCCGGTGCCGACCATCGAACCGGCACCCAAGTATCGGGGGACCGATACAGACTGGACAGCCTGGCGACAGGCTCGCCGCACTACACCCATCGGGGTGTAGTGCGGAAGAGTGACGGTAGTAAGAGTAACCTACTAGACTCTATGTGGAAGGCGTTCATAAATGTCACGCCTTCCACATAGAGACTCAGTAGGAGTCTCGGGACGGCATCAGACAGCGAGTACCTGGAGGTACATAGAATG
>Ga0164313_10003561_pt1 | contig 13866 bp, 14 predicted proteins | sample GuaBasSedimGuay4_FD_113735 | JGI IMG/M metagenome (GOLD analysis project Ga0164313, IMG submission 113735) | Subseafloor sediment microbial communities from Guaymas Basin, Gulf of California, Mexico - Guay4, Core 4569-4, 0-3 cm | ecosystem: Environmental > Aquatic > Marine > Hydrothermal vents... | reverse complement strand
GTGCGCACCGCGCATCATGTGAGAGGTACCAGCGCGTAGGGTGCGCACCGCGCACTATGCAAACTAGAAAACAGCGTGTCCCGGCGTCCTGGGGAAAGGTATGGCATCGCGCACGTTGTCCATGCCGGTCACATAGTTGAGCAAGCGTTCAAAACCCAGGCCAAACCCCGCATGAGGGACGGTGCCATAGCGGCGCAGGTCGCGATACCACCACAATTCCTCACGCAGGTGCTCATCCATACGCGCATCGAGCACATCCAGGCGCTCCTCGCGCTGGGCACCGCCGATGATCTCGCCGATGCCGGGAGCCAATATATCCATCGCCGCTACAGTTTTGCCGTCGTCGTTGAGGCGCATATAAAACGCCTTGATGTCCCTGGGATAGTTCATTACCACCAGCGGCCGGCCCACATGCTGCTCGGACAGGTAGCGCTCGTGTTCCGAGGCCAGGTCCACACCCCAGGTCACCGGGAATTCAAAGTTTTCACCACAGTTTTTGAGGATATCGACGGCCTCGGAATATTCCATGCGCTCAAAACTGTGGTCTGTCACCCCGCGCAGGCGGGATATCACGGTATCGTCGATGCGCTGCTGGAAGAAGGCGATGTCATCCTCCCGCTCCTCCAGCACACGGCTGAGTACGTGCTTGAGCAGGTCTTCCGCCAGGTCGGCGTTGTCATGCAGATCGGCGAAGGCGATCTCCGGCTCCACCATCCAGAACTCCGCCAGGTGGCGGCTGGTATTGGAATTTTCCGCGCGAAAGGTGGGTCCAAAGGTATACACCTTGCTCATGGCCAGGCAGTAAGACTCTACCTCCAACTGGCCGGACACCGTGAGGAAGGACTCCCCGCCAAAGAAATCCCGACTGAAGTCCACCCCTGTGTCGTCCCTGCGTGGCATATTGGCAAAATCCAGGGTGCTGACTCGAAATAATTCGCCCGCGCCCTCGCAATCGCTACCGGTGATAATCGGGGTGTTGATCCAGTGAAAACCAGCGTCGTGAAAATAATTATGAATGGCGTTGGCCAGCGTGGTGCGCACCCGGGTGATCGCTCCAAACGTATTGGTGCGTGGCCGCAGGTGGGCCTGGGTGCGCAAGTACTCGAATGTATGGCGCTTCTTGGCAATCGGGTAACTCTCCGCATCATCCACCCAGCCCACCACCTCCACCCCAGTGGCCTGGATCTCCACACTCTGGCCCTTGCCCCGGGACTGCACCAGCTCGCCGCTGACAATCACCGCGCAACCGGTGGACAGATGCAGCACCTCCGATTCGTAGTTGCCCAAAGTATCCGGCACCACCGCCTGGATGGCATCAAAAGACGAGCCGTCATGCACCGCCAGAAAAGAAATTCCCGCCTTGGAATCCCGCTTACTGCGCAGCCAACCCCTGACTGTGACCTGCGTACCAACGGCGACCTCACCCTTGAGGGTGGCGACAATAGAGGTGATTTCAGACATGGTACACGTGCTCTCGAGGCAATGAAGTTTGCAGCGCAGGATACCGAAACACAGTAAACCCCGCCAGTGGACTTCCTTTACCAAAGCGCGATAGTTGCGGCGTTGGCGGTCTTTGAATCACCGTGGGTCTGCCACTTGTCGTCGTTGCGCAGCTCTCAATCAGGCGGCGGTATGCAAACCGCACTCGCGGCCATCGTGTACCTTGGTGGGATCAAAGTAGTGCCGGCAGCTAACCAGTTGGTGCTGCTCCATATAATTTTCCACATCGTCCTCGGACCAGTAAAAAATGGGCGCTACCTTGATGATGCCGCGATCGTCAGTGGACACGATATCCAGGCTCTTGCGGTGCTCGGTTTCCTCCCGACGAATGCCGGTCAGCCAGATCTCCGGCTGGAAATCTTCCAGCGCCAGGGCAAAGGGTTCCAGCTTCACCTGGCGGGTGAACTCCTGATGACGCTCCTGCTCATCCACGGTAGGTATTCCGCCCATAACGGCGTTGCGCCGTTCGGAGGTCATTAGCGGGGAATAGGTATGGATATTCACACCCAGATCGCGAATCAGACGTTCAGCCACAATGTAGGTATCGCGCAGGTTGTAGCCGGTATCGACCCAGATGGTGGGCACGGATTTGTCTATCTCGCTCACCAGGTGCAACATCACCGCCGCATTGCGGCCCATACTGGTGGTGGCGATCGTCTTCCTGCCCAGCCCCAGCGCCCACCGCACTACCTCCTGGGCGCCGACGTTGCGCAGGGAGGCGTTTACACTGTCAAAATCCAGTTCCACAGCTGGCGGTTACCACTATTTTGGGGTAGGAGGTGCGAACTTTATAGAATCAAAAAGGTAGTTACAAATAACCATGTTTTATATAGATATGCTTCAGGTCGCCATCTGCAGCGATAATTCAGTGTACTTCGTCACTCATAATGTAACATTCGGCGAGTTGCCAAAGGCCATCAGTAAGGCGCATTTACGCAGGCATAATGGGCCTACGTCAAGAAAGCGCAACGCAGCTGATGGCCTTTGGCGGCTCGCCCGAAGGGAGCCCCCTACCTCCAGACGCGGCGGTACAGCTCGACTATTTCGGCGGCAGTGGGCACGCGTGGATTATTATCGGGGGAGCCGGACGCCAGGGCCTGTTCCACCATCAGCTCCAGCGCGTCAAACCAGCTAGCCTCCTCGATGCCAAACTCCCGGGGGGTGGGCACCGACAGATCGACGTTGAGCCGCCGCAGGCCATCCACCAGTTTGTCGGTAGCCTCCGAGTCACTGTCAGACTGCGCTGCAATCCCCATAGTGCGGGCGCAGTGTGCGTAGCGCGCGGCCGCGTGGTCCACGGACCAGGCGGTGATCTCAGGTAACAGCATGGCGTTACTCAACCCGTGGGGCACATGGAACAGGGCACCGATGGGCCGGCTCATGCCGTGGATCAGCGTGACTGAAGCATTGGCGAAGGCGATACCGCCCTGGGTGGCGGCCAGCATCATCGCCTCCCTGGCCTGGCGGTTGTCCGGCTCGGCGCAGGCAGTGCCAATATTCTGGTAAATCGTGCGCATAGCGGTGAGCGCCACACTGTCAGTAAAGGGGTTGGCCTTGCGGCTGACATAGGCTTCCAGCGCATGACACAGGCTGTCGATGCCGGTATCGGCAGTGAGACGATAAGGCATGCTCAGGGTCAGTTCATAGTCCACCAATGCCGCGACCGGCATCAGGCCCAGGCCCATGCACAACATCTTCTCCCGGGTTTCGGTGTCGGTGATCACAGCCACCCGCGTGGCCTCCGAGCCCGTGCCCGCGGTAGTGGGTATGGCCAGGATGGGCAGGCCGGAGTCGAGTTGGTAGGGCACCTTGTAATCGCGTATGGCGCCATCGCGCCCGGCCAGCACCGCCACCGCCTTGGCCGTATCCAGGGAACTGCCGCCGCCCAGCGCCACCACGCAGTCAAATGAGCCCTCACGCAATACCGCCAGAGCACTATAGACACTGTCGGTGGTGGGGTCCGGCACACAATCGCCGAACAGGCCGTAGACAATGCCGGCCTCATCCAGCGGACCTAGCAGACGAGCGCAGTGGCCGCACTCCACCATAAAGGGGTCGGTCACCAGCAGCGGCCGTTCCAGGCCCAGCTCCGCCAGCGTGGCCACCAACGTCCGGCTGGCGCCCGCACCGACCCGCAGAATGCGCGGCAGGTTGATATTGGCGATCATTACCGTGCCTCGTCAGTCCTTGATGGCAATCAGGTGGATTTCAAACACCAGCGCGGTATCGGGTGGAATGGAATCCCCCGCGCCCTGCTCGCCGTAGGCCAATTTGGGTGGACATGCGATACGCCACTTGTCGCCCACGGACATCATCTGCAACGCCTCTGTCCAGCCCGGGATCACCTGGTCCACCCCGAACTCAGCGGGCTCGCCCCGTTCTACCGAGCTGTCAAATACCGTGCCGTCCAGCAGGGTACCGTGGTAATGGGTGACCACCTTGGATCGCGGGCCCGGTTTCTCGCCGTCACCCGTCTCCAGCACCTCATACTGCAGGCCGCTGCCGGTGGTAGACACCTCGTCCCGCGCCGCGTTGGCCACCATAAACTGGTTGGCCAGTTGCTCGCGCTTGTCCGCCAACTCTGTCGCCTTGGCCTGTTGCCGCTCCTGTATTACCTGGTAGCTGGGATTGATCTCGACATCGGACAGGGCCGCCTCCTGGTGGTTGTACCAATGCCGAACACCGGCCAATACCGCCTCCAGTTCCATACCGTCAAACCGGTTACGACGTAACTGGTCGCCAAACTGCAGGCCAAAGCCGTAGCTGACTTTCTGTTCATCGGTGGTCAATTCCACCTCGGGAAGTAGTGCCATAATAATTTTCCGCTATGCTGATGTAGGAAGAGAGGCGCACTTTATCACCAACGGAAGCTGACTGACATGACAGAGGCAATAAACGACATCCACGCATTCCGGTTCGGGGCACTGGACGAGACCGGCATGAGCGCCGCGGACCGCAACCCCCTGTGGTTCACCTCCAGCGCGCAGACCGATGAAACCTGTCGCGCCCGTTTTGGCCGCCTGGTAGAGCGTGATGGCGCTTTGCGTTGGTGAAAGCATTGGCGCTATGCTACTCCCCCCACCAGCACGCACGAGACCGCCATGACAGACCACAACCTGAAAGTACAACTGTTGCTCACCGGCAACGAGATCATGAGCGGCGACACGGTGGACTCCAACTCCGCCCTGATCGCCCGGCGCCTCAGTGAACTCGCCATCGGGGTGCACCGCAAGGTGACAGTGGGTGACGAGGTGGAACTGCTCAAAAACGAACTGACAGCGATGGCCGCGAACGCCGATCTGCTAATTGTCAACGGCGGCCTGGGACCCACCGTGGATGATCTCACGGCGGAAATTCTGGCGGCAGCGGCAGGCGTGGGTATCGAGCAACACCCGCAGGCCGTGGCACACCTGGAGCAGTGGTGCGGCAGGCGCAACCTGCAGCTCAATGCCGCCAACCTGAAACAGGCCATGCTGCCCCGCGGTGCGATTATCATAGACAACCCCATAGGCAGTGCCGTGGGCTTTGAGCTGACCCTGGGTAATTGTCGCGTTATCTGCACACCGGGAGTCCCCAGTGAGCTGGCCGTCATGCTGGACGGCATCCTGGAGAGCCTGGCCGGGCAACTGGAGCGCCCGGTAGAACGCAACATCCTGCGCCTGCAGACCTTCGGCCTGGGAGAGTCCACTGCCCAGCAAATGATCACAGATGCCCTCCCCGACTGGCCCGATGAAGTGGAGCTTGGGTTTCGCGCGGGAGCGCCGCAGATGGAAATCAAGCTGACTATAGAGCGGGCCGCGGCGGCGCCACTGCAACAGCGCTGTCGGGAACAGCTACAGGATTTGTTCGGCGACCACATCATCGGTGAGGGAGATACCTTGCTGGCGGAACGGGTGTTGCAGCTATTGCGGGAGCGTGGTGCGACCCTGACCACCGCCGAGTCCTGCACCGGCGGCCTGATCGCCTCCATGCTGACCCGTATCGCCGGATCTTCGGATGCCTTCCACGCGGGTTTTGTGACCTACGCCGACGACATCAAGCACTCGGTGCTGGGGGTGAGCGAAGACACCCTGACCGGGCAGGGCGCTGTCAGCGAAGAGGTGGTGCGGCAGATGGCACTGGGTGCCATGGACCGCTCCGGGGCGGACTATGCCATAGCGGTGTCAGGTATCGCCGGGCCGGACGGAGGCACCGCCCAGAAGCCGGTGGGTACCGTATGGCTGGCCTGGGGCGAGCCCGGGCACATCCACACCCGCTGCCTGTGCTGGCCGGTGGAACGCAGCCTGTTCCAGACCATGATCGCCGCGGCGGGGCTGGATATGATCCGCCGGATATTGCTGGGGATAGAGCTGGAGCCCAGATACTTTGTCCAGCGGCGAGCGAGGTAATTTGGTGCGCGTTGCGCACCCTATGGGCTGGGCGGTGGATTTGGTGCGTATTGCGCGCCCTACGGACCGTCGATGACCTCGTGCTCCTCGGTGGCGGACAGTTTGTGCCACACCAGGGAGTGAAAACGGGTTACCCCTTCCACCTGGTCCTTGCCGCTCAGCACCAGCGTCTGCCCATCCAACTCCGCATGACGCAGCTGTTCGGTGCCGGGAAAATTGGGATTGAGGCTCTGGCTCACGTAGTGAATAACATCACTCCCTACCACACGAAAACGACCCGCATAGTGGAAATAGGAGCTAAACGCGGCAGCCCTTGCCTCATCCGGCAGTTTCCGGAAGTTCACATCCCGGGGCAGTAGCGCCCTTTCCTTACGGCAGATGGAAGCGCTCATCCAGCCGTCGCTGGTGTACAGCAACAAACCCTGGGGGTCCTCGCCGTAAGGGTAGGTGAAATCATCCCGGTCCGAGTATCCAATAGTCCAGGATTCCAGTTGCCAGGTTCCGTTGAGTTCTTCATTGCTAATCATGGTTGTGGTCTATCTCCGATCAAGGTTGTAATTGTTCAATATTCCAGTCATCGCCCGACTGCCGGGCATAAAGAAAACGATCGTGCAGGCGGTGCTCGCCACCCTGCCAGAATTCGATACGCTGTGGCACCACGCGGTAGCCGCCCCAGAAATCCGGTATGGGAATTTCACCTTTGCCAAATTTTTCGCGCATGGCATGCGCCTGCTGGAGTAGCAGGGTTCGGGCCGAAATAGGCCTGCTCTGGCGCGAAGCCCAGGCGGCGATCTGGCTCTCCCGGGGGCGCGTGATGAAGTAACTGGCAGACTCCGCCACGCTCATCTTCTGTGCGCTGCCGCCAATAATCACCTGGCGGTCCAACTCGTTCCAGGGAAACAGCAAAGAGACCTGCGGGTTATGGGCAATATCCCGGGCCTTGGCGCTGCCATGATTGGTGTAAAACACAAAACCCCCGGCGGACATGCCCTTGAGCAGCACGATGCGCTGCCATGGTAGACCCTGCTCATCCACAGTCGCCAGCACCATGGCCGTGGGGTCTTCCAACCCGGCCCGCACCGCCTGCTCCAACCAGATCTCAAACTGCCGGACAGGGCTGGCGTCAAGCATGTCCCCAGTGAGCCCACCGGCCGTATATTCGCGCCGGAAATCCTCGTATCGCAATGTTAATACCTGCTAGTCTACAATACTCACATATTAGCTGGCGGACCCTGGGGAGGCAAAGCCAAACAGGATGCATATATCACCGATCATCCGCGATGGTGCGGCAGGCGACCTGGATACCCTGGTCGATATCCTCAGCGACAGCTTCTCCAATGACCCCATGCTCAACTGGGTAATCCCCCGACCGCAGCTATATCCGGAATTTTTCCGCCTGCTCATCCAGGATGTGTACCTGCCCCGCGGTATCGTCCACCTGGAGGGCCGCAGGCGCGGCGCAGCCCTGTGGCTGCCACCCGAACAGCGCCTCGAAATCCCGCCGCGCATGGCCCTGCTCAATATGGCTATCAAACTCGTCCTGCACAAAGGCCCGCTGGCCCTGTGGCGCATCCACCAGCAGGGCGCCCTGTTTGCCAAACACCACCCGAAAGAACCTCACTACTACCTGCAGTACATTGGCTGTCGCCAGAGGGACCGGGGACAGGGTGTGGGGGCGACCTTACTCAAACAGGGCACCAGAATTTGCGACGAACAAAATACCCCGGCGTATCTTGAAAGCTCCAACAGCCTCAACGTGCCCCTCTACCAGCGCCACGGCTTCGAAGTGATTCACGAGCAGGCCGTTACGAAAAACGGGCCCAAAGCCTGGTTTATGTGGCGCGAGCCGAGGTAGACTACCGCCGTTGTGGGGCGCAATGGGCACACTTCGCTCCTGGTATCGACGTGTGGTTGTTGGGGCAAAAAAACCGACCGGGATAGTCAATCATTGGTGCTGGGATACACCGGAGCGCGCATTCCCATGGCCGGTATTTGGGGAAATGGGTAAAAATCCCGCCAATCCTCGCCAAAATCTTCAGCGATATCCCGCCCAAAGGCACACTGATAGCGCTCATCCATGGCCAGCAGTAACTCATTTTCCGTGGCTATACCCAGCAGTGCGGCAGCCTCCATCATTCCTTCGGTGCGCAGTCGCAGGGCGGGAGGCACGTCACCACCCCCGGCCAGCGCAGCAAACATCTCGCTCCACCGTTTGCTGAGCTCAGCAGTTAAGGTTTTCATCGGCTGTACCCCTGTCCCAACTCCATAGTGTCACCAATCGGGTAAATCTTTCGCTAGTGTACTGCGGCGAATAGTGGTGCTATTTAACGAAATCGACTGTGAAAAATGGCTGATTTATGCCTTTCCGCAGTTAGAGCAGTATTAAGCCCGACGGATTCCTAGTATGCGTTGCAAAGCAAAACAGTTAAAGTCTGGCCTGAGCGTAAATTTGGAAACGATTATCGTGAATATCACACGACAACTGATACTGGCTCTGGCCACTTGTAGCCTGCTGCTGACAGGCCCCGCCCTGGGCCGTGACGCCGCCAACCATATCCCCATCATCAACTTCCAGCAGCGCTTTCTGCCAGTGGTCGCACGCCATGGCATGGTCGTCGGCCCCGAGAGACTGGCAGCGGAAGTGGGCACACAGATACTGCAAAGCGGAGGCAATGCGGTGGATGCCGCTGTGGCCACCGGCTTCGCCCTGGCGGTAAGCTACCCGCGGGCCGGCAACCTGGGCGGCGGCGGTTTTATGCTCATACACCTCGCCGAAGGCGACCGACAGACACTTATCGACTACCGCGAAACCGCTCCGGCGGCGGCCGGCAGAAACCTGTTCCTGGATAACAAAGGTGCAGTAGAGCGCTCGCGAGAATTCTTCAGCCACCAGTCCGCCGGCGTACCCGGTACCGTAGCCGGTCTACTGTACGCGCTGGAAAAATATGGCAGCATGAGCCGGGAGCAGGTTATGGCCCCGGCCATCGCCCTGGCCGAGCGGGGCCTGGCGGTCTCATTCGCCCTCAATTTTGAAATCAATGCCCGGGCTGAACAGCTGCGCAAGAATCCCGAGGCACTGCGATTATTTTTCAAAGCGGATGGCACCCCCTATGAAATGGGCGATATCTGGCGGCAACCGGATCTGGCCTGGACCCTCATGCAGATCCAGAAAAAAGGCCACGATGGCTTCTACGCCGGCGAGGTGGCGCGGCGCATCTCCGGCGAGATGGAGGTCGGTGGCGGCCTGATTACCGCGCAGGACCTGGCTGACTACCGCGTGGTGGAGCGGCAACCGGTGCGGGGCCACTTCCGCGAGTTCGAGATCGTATCCACCCCACCCCCCTCCTCCGGCGGTGTGCATATCGTGCAAATGCTCAACATACTGGAGGGTTATGACATGGCGGCGATGGGTCACAACAGCGCCGCCTACCTGCATCACCTGACGGAGAGTATGAAACTGGCCTACGCCGATCGCAGCCGCTACCTGGGAGATCCGGATTTCACCGAGGTGCCGGTGTCCCAGCTCACCGACAAAGCCTACGCTGCACGCCAACGACAATTAATCGACCCTGCCCGGTCCACGCCATCGGCGGATATTTTTCCGGGCAAAATGCTGCCCGATGGGAGCAGCGACACCACACACTATACGGTGGCCGATCGCCACGGCAACGTGGTAAGTAATACCTACACGCTGAATTTCAGTTTCGGTTCACACATCGCAGTGCCCGGCACCGGCATGCTGCTCAACAACGAGATGGCGGATTTCGCGGCCAACCCGGGTCAGCCTAACGCCTTTGGTTTAATAGAGAGTGAGGCCAACATAATCGAGCCCGGCAAGCGTCCCCTTTCCTCCATGTGCCCCACCATGGTTTTCCGCGATGGCAAACCCTGGCTGGCCACCGGCAGCCCCGGTGGCAGCCGGATCATCACCACCGTATTACAAACCCTACTCAACACCATGGAATTCGATATGAATATCGCCACGGCCACAGCGGGAGCCAGGGTGCATCACCAGTGGATGCCGGACATACTGCTGGTGGAGCGAGGCATCAGCCCGGATACCATCAAACTCCTGGAAAACATGGGCCAACAGGTGGAAGTTGGCAACCGCACCCTGGGGCGCACCCAGTCCATCATGCTGGATGACGGCTGGCTGCTGGGCGCGACAGACACGCGACGGCCCGGTGGCTGGGTAGCGGGCTATTGATATGTCCAGGGTGGGAACCCACCAGCAACGCCTTGCGAGACTACAGATGAACAGTGCTTCGTTTTCTGCAGCCCGGATACACAGAGCCTGTCGCGCTTTATCGGGCGCCCTGCTGCTTGCCGCGCTGACAGGTAGTGCTGTGCTGTCGGCGCAGGAAATGGATACCGCTACCAGCGAACGGCAGATTCGAGCAGACGCAGGCGCCGGGGAACAAGCCTTCAGGAAAGCCATATCCGGTATTGAATCTACCCACGGGGCGTACGCGGCAGCGCTGTCTGAGCAATTGCTCAGCCTGGGTCTGGTCCTGCAATCCCGGGGGCAACACGACGAAGCGGTCGATTTATTCAAACGCGGTGTGCACCTGGCACGCATCAACGACGGGTTGTACAGCGAACAGCAGATTCCCCTGCTGCAGGGCCAGATCGCCAGCCATATAGCGCTGGGAAACTACGTCGCGGCGGACGAGCGCCAGCATTACATGTATCGCGTACAGATCCGCAGCATGGATAACGGCCAGTCGCTAACCATGGCCTTTATGCAGCAAGCCAACTGGCAGCACAACGCCTACAGCCTGGGCCTCGGACCGCAAGGGTATACGCGCATAATGAATATGTGGGATCTGTACCGGTTGGCGCTCAACGATATCATCGCCCGTGAGGGAGAGACTTCGCCCAACCTGCTACCACCCCTGCACGGAATGCTGGAGGCGCAATACCTGATTTCCGGCTACCGATGGCAGGATCATAGCGACAGCTCCGGGGGTGATCTGGGTGCACGCCAGGATTTGAACCGTTTTAGCACCTATCGCGCCCAGAGTTACCAGAAGGGCAGCGCCGTTATCACCGCTATCCACGATATCGAGTTGCAACGCGAGGGTGAACAGGGTGTGGCTACGGTACAAGCCCTCATTATGTTGGGCGACTGGCAGCTATGGCACGACCAGCGCGATGCGGCCTGGCAAACCTATCAGGGCGCCCTGACGGAACTTGCGGAGCGAGATGATGCCCAATTACAGATGGACCACCTGCTCGGCGAGCCGGTGGCGTTGCCGAATATAGCCGGCGTGAGACCGCTGCCGCCAGCGGTGGACACAGCTGAGGCCAATATCCTGTTAGAATTCGATGTGAGCGCGCGCGGGCGCGTGGTTAACCTGGAGCGCCTGGATGAAAATGAAGCCATCGACGGCAAGGCCCACCGCCTGATGCGCAAGCTGCGTAAAACCAAGTTCCGACCACGTTTTGAGGCAGGGCAACCCACAGAGACGGAAAAACTTGTCAAGGCATTTAACATTGAATAATACAATCCAACAGCGGCTTCTCAAACTGGGAGGGGTGGTTTGCACCTGCCTGTTACTCAGCGGTTGCCCCAGCGCGAGTAACCCCCCCCTACCGCAACCGCCTGCGACGCCCAGTACCCCGCCTCCCCCCAGTAGCAGCCCGCCGCCGCCCAGCAGTAGCTCATCGAGCAGTTCATCAAGCAGCAGTTCTTCTGCCAGTAGTAGCGCCAGCGAATCGTCCAGCAGTAGCGCCAACGAATCGTCCAGCAGTAGCGCCAGCGAATCGTCCAGCAGTAGCGCCAGCGAATCGTCCAGTAGTAGCGCCAGCGAATCGTCCAGTAGTAGCGCCAGCGAATCGTCCAGCAGTAGCGCCAGCAACAGTGATGAGTCCGGTAGCCAATCCACCAGTGGCTCACCCGCTGAGCCCGGCTCCAGTGCCGGTGACCTGGGGGAATTCCCCCAGGGAGAGTTCCCCGGTGACAGCGGTGAGCAGACGGCCAGTGCCGACGACGCAGGAGCAGCGGGGGAATCCGCAGCGCAGGAGGATCCCGCCGGCGGCCAACCGGGTGAGAGCGGCAGCGGCGATCCCGGCCCTGGCGACGGCGCCGCAGGCAGCGACCGCCTGCCGGACCTGCGGGACGAACCGAGCCTGGAAGATGTATTGGGCGCCATGGAAGCCGCCGCAGGTGAAGCCGGTTCAGGTACTGCCGGAACCAGCGGCGGCCAACCCGGCGACCCCACTGGAGGCGGCCAGCCCGGTGGCCAGCAATCCCGCAGCGGCAGCGGCACTATGAGTAGCAGTGGCACCTATGGTGGCAACGGCGCTTACGGCGGCGGCACTCCACCCCAGGGCAGTGGCGGCCGCGGACCCCTGACCCCCGCCGAACAGATCGCCTTACTCGAAGCGCAACTGGAAAAGGGCACCGGTGAATTCGACGCGATGATCCTGGAGGAGCAGGAGGAGCAGCGGCGCGTCGCGCGCGCCAACGCACCCAGCCAACCGCCTCCATCCAGCGAAACCTCCGCGGCCGGGACCGGTGGCTACTACGGTGGCGGCAGCCCCTATGAGGATGGCCCGATGGCGGCCGGTGGTGGCGGTTACAGTACCGGCGGTGGCATGGGTGGTGTGTCACAAGGTGGCGGCATGCCACAGAATACGACGAAATACCCGCCGCCCAAGGATATTCCCAGCGGCAATGACGACGATGTGGTGGCGCGCCAGTTGCGCGAGGCCGCCATGCGTGAACCAGACCCCGCTGTGCGGGAAAAATTATGGGATGAATATCGCAAGTACAAGGGCGTCTCCAGGTGATTATCCTGCGTCCGCTAGCCGCTTTGTTACTTGCGGTTGTGCTCAGTGCCTGCGTCGACCAGTCGATCAAGAGTACCTCTGTACCCAGCGTCAACGCAGCCTCTGCACAAGTGTCTGAGGAACTACTGCTGGATGTCAGCATTGTTGTTTTCGATCCGGGCCTGGACGACTACGACGAGGACCAACAGGTCTACCCGGAAGTGCGCAAGGCCGAGGCGCGCTATATGCCCGGTCTGTTGTCACAGGCCATACAGGACAGCGGCGCCTGGGGCGCCGTGCGCGTCGTACCCAGCAACGAGCAGTTCACCGACCTCATGGTACAGGGCAAAATCCTGTACTCAGACGGTGAGGAACTGCAACTACAGATCAACGCCACCGACTCGCGCGGCTATGTATGGCTGGACAAAAAATACACCGGCAATTCCAGCCACTATGCCTACAAGGTCACCACACGCAGCACCTACGACCCGTTTCAGGCGGTGTACAACACCATCGCCAACGATCTGTTACAGTCGCTGGAAGAGCTGCGACCCAAGGACCGCGAGAACGTACGCCTGATAACTGAATTGCTGTTCGCGCGGAGCTTCTCGCAGGATGCCTTCGATGGCTACCTGGCGCAGGACCGCAAGGGCCGCTACATGGTGATGCGGCTACCGGCCGAGAACGACCCCATGCTGGAGCGGGTGCAGGCCATCCGCGAACGCGATCGCGTATTCGTCGACACCCTGCAGGAATACTACGTGAACTTCGATGCGCAGATGACCGACCCCTACCAGGAGTGGCGCAGGCTCAGCTATGAGGAGTCCATGGCCCTGCAGGAGCTCAAGGCCGAGAGCACCCGTCGCCTGATAGCGGGCACGGTGGCGATACTGGCCGGTATTGCCGGGGCCAGCTCTGGCGACAGCGCCATGACCCGTACTGCCGGCCAGGTGGCCATCGTCGGTGGCGGCTTCCTGCTCAAGAGCGGACTGGAAAAACGCAGTGAGGCTCAGATTCACGTGGAGGCACTGGAGGAATTGGGCATGTCCCTGGAAGCGGAGATTGCGCCCCAGGTGATAGAACTGGAAGATCGCACGGTGATGCTCAGCGGCAACGTGGAAGACCAGTATTCCCAGTGGCGCGAGGTGTTAGCGGATATTTATCGTACCGAGATAGGTGAACTGGAATTACCCGAAAATTCTGC